>WNEY01000924.1_pt1 | contig 33613 bp, 18 predicted proteins | sample 5400531 | NCBI WGS metagenome assembly WNEY01 (sample SAMN13153338, study PRJNA577476) | soil metagenome | isolation source: 200 cm saprolite under Douglas fir tree site 1 | place: USA:California | collected 2015-04-18 | reverse complement strand
AAGAAGGGATCCTGGGAGAAATTTGAAGATTGCGGCACCCAGCTCGCTACTCTTAGGGAGATTGCCAAGATTTTTGGCATTTACCCAAAGGACCCAGACGACGCAAATGAGGCAGTCATAATCCACCTGGGTAAATTGACCCCGAAAGAATTTCGGGAGCCTGAAGACGGCGAACAGTCGGTAGGAGGCAGCAGGGGGTGACCGGCGATCCTGAACATCCTGAACCTTGTGAAGCAGACCGAAGGACTTCGGGAATCGCTCCGGGAGTATTCAGTAACCGAACGACAGCAAAGCCCTGACCCGGCAAGTGCTCGTCACGAATCGCACCGCATTCCATCTGGGACAGAGGTGTACAAGGAGTGCACACAAATTTCGACATCGGATAGCGAGTGCAGGACCCAAGAGTTTCGGGTCCACGGGCGGAGCTAACGGGTGACGGTCGTGAACGTCGTGAACGTCGCGAACGTCGCGAACGTTGGAAGGAAGCAGGAACGCCCGCCTCCTAAGGACAATCCACATGCCTGGTAAGCGCTTAAACCGGAAACTCGAGTGCGTATTCGGAGTGATTCTTTACGGTTGGTGCGGGCTACCTGTGCCGGATGTGTTGAGTCTACCTGTGTCAGGGAGTGAGGTTTCGGAGCCGACCAGGTAGCCCGCTCTTAGGAAGAGAGCATGCTTGATGCCAAGCCTGGAGCAAATGAAGCGCTGGCTGACCCAGCCTAACGTCAAGTTTTACAGGTACATACAGGCGGCAAGGAGCAGCGATTGGGGCGCTCTCTAAAGACAAGATTCGCAACTTGGAAGGCACCTTGCCGATATTGTGCAAATGATTTCAGTGCGGGTCCCGCCCAGTTGCGGACGTTCGCTTATGGGGGAGACGCAGGGCGGGCGCTGCAGGATCTCGGAGAAAGGCGGCCGCTGCAAAGGACGCGCTCGCGGCCGTCTGAAGCCGGCCGCTACAGATGCGCGCAGATGCTTGACGGGCCGAGGGTGGCGACCTACCATGCGCTGAAATGACCGGATTCGACGCCGTGCGTTCCCCTCTACGTTTTCTGCAGAGCCGGCTTTCCGATATTCCGCAGCGCAACCTGCTTGAGGCCGAGGAAGGATGGTGGAGGAGCGAGGGCATGGCCATTTCGGACGCCATTGACCGCGCAGGAACACCGTGGTTGCGAATGTTCGATCGCCTCGGGAAACGCGTCGACGAAATTCTCTATCCTTGCGAGTATCAAACGCTTTTGAGGAGAGGTTACCGAGCGGGAGTCGTTTGGCGGGCTCTGGAAGAGAAATCACTGCTCTCTACGTATTTGCTGATGTACACCATTTCGTTCCACGATCCAGGGATTTGCTGTCCTTACACGGTGTCGCTGGGGACGGCGGTACCTCTTGCGAAATATGGCAGCGCTGAATTGCAGGCTCGCTTTCTGCCGCAACTTTCGCGGAAGGATGATTCCGCGTGGCAGGGCGCCACGTGGATGACGGAGATCAAAGGCGGCTCGGATTTGGGAGCGGGTGTCGAGACGATGGCGCGGCCCGCGGGCGATGGCTGGCTGTTGACCGGCGACAAATATTTTACGAGCAATGCCGGCGCGGAGTTAGCGGTTGTAGCGGCGCGCCCGGAGGGGGCTGCGGCGGGAGTGCGCGGGCTGGCGCTGTTCCTGGTGCCGCGCTACCGCGAAGACGGTGAGCTCAACTATTTTATTCGGCGGCTGAAGGACAAGATTGCCACGCGGTCTGTGCCCACCGGAGAAGTGGAGTTGCGAGAGAGCGAAGGCTACCTGCTCGGCGCGGCGGACTCAGGAATTTATCTGATCCTGGAAGTATTGAACCTCTCGCGGGTGGCCAATAGCGTGGTTAGTGTCGCGTTGGCGCAGCGCGCGATGGCCGATGCGCTTGCGTATGCCGAGCAGCGCACCGCGTTTGGCAAGCGGATTCTCGATCATCCGCTGCTTCATCATCAATTTGAAGACCGGCTGAAAGCGCTGCGATCGGCCTTTGCGCTGGCGTGGGAGTCGGTGCAGTTGTTGAACGAGGTATGGATGGAGCGGCCGCCATACTCGGATGGCTATCATCTGTTTCGGCTGGTAGCGCATCTCGCGAAATACTGGACCGCGGAGTTTGCGGTGGATACGGCAAAGTGGGCTATGGAAGTACACGGCGGACTCGGTGTGCTGGCCGAGCACGGCACGGAACGCTGGCTGCGGGAAGCGATGATCCTGGCGATTTGGGAAGGAACGTCGCATCGGCAGATACTGGATGGATTGGAAGTGATGGAACGGAAGGGAGCACACAAGATGCTTTTCCAGCGACTGGCGGAAATCGCACCGTCAAAAGAACTTCAGAACATGGAATCGGAAGTGGAGCAGCACTTGAAACTTGCGCATGAAGAAAGGGAAGCGCTGGCCGAACCACTGCTGCGAAGGCTTGCAGTTTTTACGGCTGAGAAGCTGGCTCGTGAGTCGAATAGAACCATGAACAGCTGAGGGACTACAGCGATGGATCCGAAGCGCTTGCAACCGCCGTGGTGTTCGCCCGCAAGATATGCGTCTCGTCCGTGAAGAAATGGCGCTGACCGGAGACACCCGGAGAAGTCGGGTCGGCGTTCAGGGTGTACGTGTAGTTCACGGCGCCCCCGGCGGGAGCATAGGTAAACACATATCCGCTTTTCGTGCCGCTCGCTAGGGACCCGTCAATCAGGCAGCCCGAAGCGACCGCGGGCAAGCTGGGAGGAATACAGTTTGCCGCAGCCCCGCCATCGCTTAACGAAGTCAAGTCGGCCGAGAAGCCAACGGTGTAAGTGGTGGCGTAGACGATTTCCGAACTCATGATGGTGCGCATCGAAGCAATCGCCGATGCCTCGTTGGCGCTCATGCGCGAGCGCAGCAAGTTCGGAATAGCAATCGCGGCGATAATCAAGATAATCGCCACAGCGATCAGCAACTCGATCAGGGAGAACCCGTTTTGCCGGCGCTGCTGCATTTGCTTAGACTCCGCGATGAGTCGTTAAGGGCGCACCTCTGCAAGGCCCTTCAGGACCTGAACAAGGGCATTTTATGCGCCACTTCCTGAGAGTCCGTAACTATCTGACTTTCATGCAGTTATGAGCCGTCGTACGGCTGGTGATCGTGCGGTGATGACGTTTCCCGTCCCTCAATTGACAAAAATTGTCACAAACGCCTCACGAGGAAGAGCCACAAAACTGGGCACGCCATAAATTCCAGTCGAGCCGCGTTTCGAGTTTGGTCAGGGGCGCGTTTCAGCGAGCGCCGTGAGCCTCATTTGCAGAGTTGCTCGTGGCCGTCCAGATCGATGTACTTTGCACCCCGCCTTTGGCGAACATTGTTAGAGATGTCGGGTGACGCGCGAGAAGATTGACCTCGGTTTTTAAGAGATGCTAGCATGCCGATCTTGTGGAGAAAGGGAATGAGGAGCGCGTTATGTTTGATCCAAACGCTGATTCTCTTTGCGTCCAGCGCGATGGCCCAAGACCCACCTGCGGCGCCCGACTTGCCGCTTGTCGCTCTGGACGATTTCAGCTCCGCTGTCAAAGGCCAGATTCAAGAAGCCTACGCTGACGCCCGCGCTCACCCGGGCGACGACACCGCATACGGACGGCTAGGCATGATCCTCCAGACGTACGGCTTTTTCCGAGAGGCAGCAGTATGCTACCGGCGTGCCCGCCGGCTCGCGCCCTCAACTTTTCGGTGGGCCTATTATCTAGCGACGGTCGAGAGCGCCGACGGACACTGTGACGCGGCTGCCGCCACGCTTCGCGGAGCTCCGCGAGTCATTCCCGACTATATCCCTGCGCAATTGCGGCTAGCCAACTGCCTGCTGAGTTCCGCCGACTGGAGCGGAAGCGAGGAACTCTACCGTTCAATCGTGAAACAACACGCTGGTAATGCTGATGCTTACTACGGGCTGGGACGGGTCCGCGCGGCCCGCCGCGATTTCGCGGGGGCGGCCGATGCCTACATCGAAGCGTGTGCGTTGTTTCCGGACTTCGGAGCTGCCCATTACGCTCTGGCGTTGATCTATCGCACGCTCGGTCAGGATGGGAAGGCTCAGGAACAGCTTCACCTCTTCGAGAAAAGTAAGGATGAGGCTCCCGCGTCGAATGACCCACTACTGAAAGAGGTTCGGGCACTCAATCTGAGTGCCACGAACCAGGTGCAGATGGGCATCGAGCTCGAGCGGCAAGGAAGGCTGGAGGAATCCGTGAGCGCTCACGAGAAAGCCCTCGAAATCGATCCGCAAATGGTTCAGGCGCATATCAATCTGATCGAACTCTACGGGCGGCTGAGTCAATTCCAGAAGGCAGAGGAGCACTATCGTGCCGCGACCCACCTTGAACCGGGCTCCGTTGAAAGCTATTACAACTACGGCGTGCTCCTCGTCAGCGTTCAAAAATATGAACAGGCTGAGAGCGCTTTCCGGAAAACCATCGAAATCGATCCTTTTCACGCCGCCGCCCACAACAATCTCGGGTACCTCCTGGAGCGGCAAGGCAAGTTGCTGGAAGCCGCGGCGGAGTACCGCACGGCCATCGAGAACAAGCCTAGCGATCGGCAGGCACATTTCAATCTAGGCCGCGTGCTGGTCAATCAGCATGAATACCGTGAAGGAATACAGGAATTGGAGAAGACGATTGAGCCGGAAGATGAAAACACGCCGCGATACATCTACGCGTTGGGCGCGGCCTTCGCACGCTCCGGGGACCGCCAGAATGCTTTGCGCTACATACGCCAAGCACGGGATGGCGCTGTAGCTCGTGGACAGTCTGGCCTGGTTGACAGCATCGAGCGCGACCTCCGCATTCTAGAAACCCCGCCGGGGACTCCCCAGTGAAAGAATGCAACCGGGGCTCCGCTGGACACTTCGCAGAAAAACACAGGCACATCTACAGGCGCCGCGACTTTTTGGAGCTGCTCTCCTTGGGGATTGCTGGAGGTGTGGGCTCTCCGTGGAGCACGGCGGTCACGCATCCCACGCAGGTTTCGCTTTTTCGCGAAGCTGCCGAGGAGGTCGGCCTGAAGTTTCGCCATTTCAACGGCGCTATCGGCCAGTACTACATGCCAGAAATCATGGGAGCCGGTGTCGCTCTATTCGATTACGACAACGATGGTGACTTGGACGTTTATCTCGTACAGGGCACGATGCTGGACCCCACTCTGGATCCTCGGCTTGCGAAGTTTCCCCCTGCGCCGGGCTGGAAGCCCGGTAATCGGCTCTTCCGCAATTTATTGAGCGAGACCGGAAAATTGGAATTTGTGGATGTCACTGAAAAAGCCGGAGTGGGGCACATCGGCTATGGAATGGGAGTCGCTGTCGGAGACTACGATAATGACGGTTTCCAGGACCTTTACGTAACGAACTTCGGACACAACGTTCTCTACCACAATAATGGTGACGGCACTTTCACAGACGTCACGGCGCACGCCGGCGTCGATGACCCCCGCTGGAGCGCAAGCGCCGCTTGGGTTGATTATGACTGCGACGGGCGTCTCGATCTTTTTGTAGCAAACTACCTAGACTTCACAGTGAAAGGCAACAAGCGCTGTTACTCGGCCACAGGCGAGCGCGATTATTGCACTCCTAAAATGTACCAGCCGGTGCCGGCGCGTCTCTTCCGCAACCGCGGCGACGGTACGTTCGAAGATGTCACCGAAGCGGCCGGAATCGGCGCGGCCGTCGGACCCAGCCTCGGAGTGGTCTGCGCTGACTTCAACGGCGATGGGTGGCCGGACATTTACGTCGCCAATGACGGTGCCGCCGCTCATTTGTGGATCAATCAGCGTAACGGCACGTTTAAGGAGAGTGGCCTATTATCGGGAACGGCCTACAACGCCGAGGGAGCGCCTCAAGCCGGCATGGGTGTAACCTCTGGAGATTTTGACAATGACGGGGATGAGGACATCTTCAAAACGAACCTGGCTCATGAAGGTTGCAATCTCTACGTCAACGATGGCCATGGAAACTTCTATGATGCTTCCGTGGAATTTGGCCTGCTGCAGCCCACTTTGCCATACACCGGCTTCGGTACGGAGTGGTTTGATTATGACAATGATGGTCACCTGGATCTGTTTGTCGCCAACGGTGCTGTGAACCGCATTGAGTCCTTGCGCGGGAGCGCGTATCCGTTCGACCAAATCAATCAGTTGTTCCACAACGAAGGTTATGGAAAGAAGTTTCGCGAGGTAACCGGAGTTGCCGGGCCTGCCCTTGCCATTTCCGAGGTAAGCCGTGGAGCAGCTTTCGGCGATATCGACAACGACGGCGCTATCGACATTGTGGTTGCCAACAACAACGGCCCGGTGCGCTTGTTGCTGAACCAGACCAAATCTCTCAACCGCAATCACTGGCTCCTGGTTCGCCTGGAAGCAGCTAACGGAAATCGCTTTGGGATCAGTGCCAGGATCGAAGTTCGCCAGCGTGGACGAAGACTCGTGAGGCGCGTCCATACCGATTCGAGTTATCTGAGCGCGAATGATGTCCGTGTTCATTTTGGCCTGGGCGAAGACGCCTTAATCGAAAAACTGATCGTCTACTGGCGTAACGGCGAGATTGAAGCGTGGGACAGGCTACAAGCGGATCGAATTGTCACCCTTCGACAAGGAACCGGCGCTAGTTCCAGGGTGAGAGATAGCGATTGAATTTTTCCGCTCTGATGCAGTTGCCAAAATTGCTTGACTATCGTTCTCGAGGTTGATAGTTTCCCCTGCAAGGGTCGGGGAGCAAGGGGAGCTTCTTTACGTACCGCTTAATACGCCGGAATCAAGCCGGTCAGTGCGCAAATCAGCCTAAATTGGAGCTGCGGATTGCTGTGTTTAGATACGGAATTGGTTCCGCACACAGTCGGGCGATACACCACTCGCACGCAGTGGACTGATCGTTCCTGACCGCAGTTCTCAGCACCCGAAACGGTTGCGTTCGCGAAAAGGGGGAGATGATGTCCAGAAGCAGATTGCACATCCTAGTGGTTTCTTTTTTGGTTTTCGGTTTTCTTGCATTGGCGCATGCTCAGCGCGCTAACGCTCAGGTGTTGTATGGCTCGGTGACGGGCACGGTTAGCGACCAGAGCGGTGCCGCGGTGCCGAAGGCACACGTAACGCTTACCAACCGCGCTACGGGCGTCGCACGCGAGACCGATGCAGACGAGAACGGCCATTATCTGATCACGGACGTTTCGCCGGGCAGCTACGACCTGAAGGTCACAGCCGGCGGCTTCAGGCCTCTTACGCAAACAAACCTGACGGTCACCGCGAACACAGTCACGAACGCGGATGTTGGTCTGCAAGTGGGTGCGGTCTCGGAACAAGTCGTCGTCGAGGCTTCCACAGTAACTTTGCAAACGGAAAAGACCGACCTGCACACCGATCTCACGGAAAAGGCTATCCTGGAGATGCCACTCAACCAGTATCGAAATTACCAGACGTTGATCAACCTTGTGCCCGGCGCAACTCCTGGAAGATTTCAGAACGCTATCGCCGACACGCCGGAACGCGCCTTGAGCACGAACATCAACGGCACCAACCGTAACAACAACAATACCCGCGTGGACGGCGCCACGGACGTGTTCGTCTGGCTGCCTCACCATGCCGTTTATATCCCGCCGGCGGAGACCGTTCAGGAAGTCAACATTTCCACCAATAATTTCGATCCCGAGCAGGGGATGACGGGAGGGGCGGCCATCACCGTCATTACGAAGTCAGGCAGCAATCAGTTCCACGGAGTTGCTTTCGAGTACCATGAGGATCAAGCCCTCCGGGCAAGACAATTCTTTGAGACTCCTAGCGTAAGCCCAAAGAAGGGCAAGGGCATCCTCAATGACTTCGGCGGCACTTTCGGTGGCCCCATTAAGAAGGACAAGCTGTTCTTCTTCGGAAGCTACAACGGGACCTATGAACGCGATAACCGCAGTACCGGCCTTGTGACCGTGCCTACTGCGGCCCTGGCCGCCGGAGACTTTACTGGTACCGGGACGGTCATCTACGACCCGCACACAGGAAACCCGGATGGCACGGGACGCACACCTTTTGCTAACCAGGCCGCCATCCCCATCGACCCCATCGCTGCCAAGATCATTGCCTTAATTCCGCCGCCGAACGTATCTGGGGCCGGCAACATCGACAACTATTTCAAGTCCGCTACGCAGAGTCTGAACCGCAATAACTTTGACGGCAAGGTAGATTGGATTCGCACCACCAAGCACAGCCTTTTTGCCAAATACAGCGCCATGAAATCGGTGTTTCATGGTGAACCCAGTTTGGGCAAGGCTATTGGAGATTGCGCGTGTGACGGCGGACTCGGTGACTTTCATTCCTTCGTGCAGCTCGTCACCGTGGGCCACACTCTGACCCTTTCGCCGAACCTCGTCGTCGATGGCAATATCGGTTTTACTCGCATGAGCGAGTACGGCCAGACTCCCGACTTTGGCACGAACATCGGATCGGACGTGCTGGGCCTTCCTGGCACTAACAACGGCTCCGACCTGCGCAGCAGCGGCTTCCCGTTGTTCGCTGTTTCGGGCTACACCAATATTGGCAACTCCGAAGGCTGGAATCCTGCTTACCGCAATGACTGGAGCTTCACGACTTCCCACAACGTCCGATGGTCCCATGGCAAGCACCAGGTCAGCGCGGGGTTGGACATCATTCACCACCACCTCAACCACTGGCAGCCAGAACTTGGTTCCGGTCCGCGCGGAGAGTTTGACTTCAGCGGCAGCACCACGGCACTAAATTCAGCAACCGCACCCGCGCCAAACCAGTTCAACGCTTGGGCGCAGTTCTTGCTGGGTTTGCCCGATGGTCTGGGTAAGAGCGACCAATTTATCAAAGCAACGGCCCGGGAATGGCAATACGGCTTGTTTGTTGGGGATCGTTATCGCATCACTAACAAGCTCACCGCCACGCTGGGCCTCCGCTACGAATATTATCCGCTAATGACCCGGAACGGCGCGTTTAAGTTCGATCGCCTCGATTTCACTAGCCTCAATGTGCTACTCGGGGGGATCGGGGGCAATCCCGACCATCTGGGTGTCACCACCAGCAAGAAGCTGTTCGCGCCACGAATCGGATTGGCTTATCAGATCAACAACAACACCGTGGTGCGATCAGGATTCGGAATCACGGTTGATCCGCTGCCTCTGGCCAGACCACTTCGCGGCTTTTACCCGCTCACCGTCGGTTCAAACTTTGCGGGCGCAAACGGCTTTGTCCCGGCGGGGTCGTTCTCTCCCTTGGCAACTGCGCTGCCAGGCGGTGCTCTTCCGGTCGGTATTCCGCCCATCTGCTGCCCGGACATCAGCAGCGGGATTATTCCCTTGCCGCCGCAGGCTTTGGAGCGCAGCGTTGGCCCCGGCGAGCTAAAGCGAGGCTACATTGAATCCTGGAACCTCCTGGTGGAGCGGAAGCTTCCCGCTAACTTCCTCGTCTCGGTGGGATACGTCGGCACTCAGACGGTTCATCAGTTCGGCGATCTGGACGTGAACACATCTCTGCCGGGAACTGGACAGGCTGGACAGCCTTATAACAAACCTCAGTTCGGGAATCGCACCGCCAGCACGCTGTTTTGGCAAGGCTTCCTGAGCGCCAACTACCACGCGCTCCAAGTCTCTATCAACCGCCAGTTCTCTCACGGGTTATTGGTCAAGGGAGCTTACACGTACTCCAGAGCGATAGACTCAACTGATGACGACGGATGGGCTGGACTTGACTGGAACGATCCAAACATCCTGCGACGCAACCGCGCACCGGCAGGCTTTAACACACCACAGATCTTCCAATTGGCGTACGTCTACGAACTGCCGGTGGGCAAGGGCAAGTCGTGGGCAAGTGGTGGCGGCGCGGCGACAAAGCTCCTCAGTGGGTGGCAGACAAGCGGCATCTTCAGCGCCATCTCCGGACAGCCGGGGTGGAATTCTCCTCTGAGGGCCTCGGGCGCTTCACTGAACGCGGTAGGTCAGGCCCAGACTCCCGACCTGGTCGGGTCGGTCAAGAAGCTCGGCGGAGTCGGCCCCGGCCAGCCGTTCTATGACCCCAGCGCATTTGCGGCCGTGACGCGCGTTGGTTACGGCAACGTGGGTCGCAACACTCTGCTGGGACCGGGAACTGTGAACATGGACTTCAGCTTGTTCCGTTCCTTTAACGTCACGGAGCGCCTAAATTTGCAATTCCGTGTCGACGCTGCCAATTTTTTCAACTCACCGCACTTCAACAACCCCAATGGCGACTTCACTAGTGGTGCCTTTCTGACAATCACAAGCGCGAAGGACGACGAGCGGCAATTCCGCTTCGGCTTGCGATTGGCGTTCTGACTTATCGACTCCAACCCGGGCACGCCACAGGGCGTGCCCTGCAGCCTCTAAGAGCGCAGGCATAAGAACCTGCGCTCTTTGTTTTTTTGTCTCTGTTGGTGGCGGATTGCACGCTCCGCATATAATGGGGCTTACTTCGGAGCATGAGGATAGTGACGAAAACTGCGCAAGTCCTTCTCCTTTGCCTCATCTCGATGCCGGCGCCATCGCGTGCCTTCGCGCAGTCGAATGACTTGGCGGTGAAGTCACAGCGGGCCAAGGAATTTATGGCCGAGGGCAAGTTTGCTGACGCTGTCCTTCTTTACCGCGAACTGAATCTGGCGGTGCCGAATAACCCGGGTCTGATGCTGGATCTGGGCATGGCGCTGCAGATGGCCGGAGACGAACGCAAGTCGCTACCGCCGCTGGAAACAGCCGTGAAGCTCGACCCCAAGTTAGCGCCCGCATGGCTCTTCCTCGGCGCCGCGCACCTGCAACTCGGCCAAACTCCGGCAGGCGTCGAGGCGCTGAAGACGGTGCTAAGTCTGCAACCGGATCACCGTGACGCGCGAGAGATGCTCGCAAGCGCTTTGCTTTCGCTCGATCGCGCCGCGGAGGCAGAGGAACACTACCGCAAGCTCGCTGATGTTGATCCCCAAAGCTCGCGGGCTTGGTACGGACTCGGGCGCAGCTACGAATCGCTCTCCGTTCGCGCCTTCAATGACTTGCAGAAAGTTGCGCCAGAGTCCGCATACTGGCTGGCACTGGTGGCGGAGACGCGACTACGAGAGCTGCAGTTTTCCAGCGCCTTTTATCTATTCCGCCACGCGCTGGAGAAGATGCCAGCGATGCGGGGTTTGCACGAACAAGTGGCGGAGGTCTATCGCCGGACCGGACATCCAGACTGGGCTAGCCTCGAAGAGGAGAAGGAGCAGCGGCTTCCCGAATTGGACTGCCACACGCAAACACTCGAGTGCCAGTTTCGCGAAGGGCAGTTTCGCGGGCTTCTCGTCTCGTCGAGTGCCACGAATACCCCCGAGTCGTACTATTGGCGCTCGCGCGCCTATAACGAACTGGCTCTCCAAGCCTTTGCTCGCTTGGGCCAACTGCCGCCCTCTCCAGAACAGCATGAGCTAAAAGCCCACATCTACAGTGTTCAGAAAAGATTCGCCGACGCCGCTCAGGAATGGCGGGACGCCCTCAAACTTTCGCCCCTTGACAAGCAGATCCAGAAACAATTGGCCATTAGTTTGAAATTCAGCCAGGACTATGTCGCCGCCTTACCACTACTCCAAGGCCTGCTCCACGGGCAGCCAGCCTCGGCGGAGTTGAACTATCTGACTGGCGAAACCCTACTCGACCTCCAACGAGCCGAAGAGGCGATTCCCTTGCTCAGGCGCGCCGTGAGCCGCGATCCGAAACTGATTGGGGCTCACAAGGCCCTGGCTCGCGCATACCTGGCCGCCGGAAAAGCCGGCGATGCCATACCCCACCTCAAAGCAGCACTCGCCGCTGATGAGGACGGCAGCTTGCACTACCAACTCGCAAGAGCTTACCAGGCGGCTGGCCAGCCCGCTCTCGCGAAGGAAATGCTGGCGGACTATCAGAAAACTCAACGTTTCTCCACTGCCGCGGCAGCCACCGCTGCACGAGACGCGGAGATAACACCGCCTTAAAGAAACACGTGACGCACGGACTATTTCGAAGACTCGTGGACTTCGAGAACCTGATTAGTTGCAACGTTTTGCAAGACCTGAACAATACCACTTGGCCAGCGAATCTCTAGCTGCTCAATTTTCTCGAGCTTGCCGGTTCCGAAGTGCACGGCTGGTGAACTCGAGGAAGCGTAGCCTACCGCCGTGGTAACGTGATTCCACTGATCGCCCAAGCGGATTACTGCGCCTATCCCATCGCGGTTGCTTCGCGTACCAATCAATCTGAGAATCAACCAGTGATTGACATCCGGGCTGATGTTTTGCCAGAGCTCGGCGGGTTCACCCAGAGCGCTTACCACAATGTCGATTCTTCCGTCGTTGTCGAAATCTGCAAAGGCGCTCCCGCGGTGGGCCCGAGAGAGCGTAAAACCTGCTTCCGCTGAAACGTCCTGAAATGTCCCGTCTCGAAGACTTGCGAGAAGACTGTTGGGTTGCTTGTAATGCGTGGATTGAAATAAGTCAATCAAATCGTTGACATCGGAATTGGCGGTAAACAGATCCTTCCAGCCGTCGTTGTTAAAATCAAAGAAGCCGTTGCTCCAGCCACTGCGCGTGGTGGTGAGCGTGGCCAGCCGGCTTTGATGCGTTGCGTCTTGGAATAGGCCTTTGCCCAGATTCTTAAACAATGGAAACGTTTCGCCCGCCAAGGCCGTGATATTGAGGTCGGGTAAACCGTCGTTGTCATAGTCGCGAAAGTCTGCCCCCATGCTCGCCACAGGCAGGCCATTATTGGTGAGCGCGACGCCGGCTTCTAACGCAACCTCTTTGAACGTTCCGTCGCCTTGGTTGCGGAACAGGAAGTTCGGCATATTGTCATTCGTGACAAAGATGTCCATCAGTCCGTCGTTGTCGTAGTCGGCGAAGGCAACGCTCATACCGCGGCCGATGTGCGCAGCGATGCCCGCTTTGGCGGTGACATCCTCGAAAGTCCCGTCACGCCGGTTGCGGTAAAGAGTGTTGGGAAGTCCCTCGAAATACTTGGGGTGGCAGTAGACGCGCAGGTTGCGGTCACGCTCGCCGCAGTAGCGATCAAAATCCGGCGTCCAGTGAGCATAATTCACTACGAACAGGTCCAGCCATCCGTCGTTGTCGTAATCGAGCCAGCCGGCAGCGACAGACCATTTATCGCTCTTGATGCCGGCTGCTTCGGTCACGTCCTCAAACTTGCCGTTGCCCTGGTTGCGATAGAGTATGTTTCTATAAACGCCTGCTACGAACAAATCCGTATGGCCATCGTTGTTGTAGTCCGCTGCAGCGGCCCCCATCGAATAGCCCGCGCCCGCAATTCCAGCCTCTGACGTAACGTCGGTGAAGCGCATTCTGCCGTCGTTTCGGTAAAGCCGGTTGAAAAACTTAGGTGAGTCCTTTTCCAGAGACGGAATTGACGCGCCGTTCGTGAAAAAAATATCCATTAGCCCGTCATTGTTGTAATCGAAAGCAGCAACGCCCCCCGGCATCGTTTCGATCATATGTTTGCGCGGCGTAGGATTGTTCTGCAGGACGAAATCCAAACCGGCGCTTTGGGCAACCTCGCGAAAGCGAATTGGCGTTGACGCGGAAAGCGGACTCAAGACTTTCTTTCGGCGGACCTGCGGTAATAAGAAAACACAAGCGGCGGCGAGAAAATCTCTTCGACTACCCACCAGAAATGGGCGGTACATGTCTCGAATTGTCACTGGCTTATGGAGTAGCGTCCAGAATTTTTCCTGTTACGTTCGCGAGACCGTCCAAGTCTGCTTGTTTCCTTCGGCATGGAAATTAAATATCGCCGCCACACTCACGAGCGTCCGAGAACCAGCCGGTCCACTCGGCTGCTAACATCACGCAAGTAGGCCTCATCGCCTTTTTCCAATTCCGTCACGGCACTTCCGGCGTATCCGATTTCCGCGAAGGCTTGGCGCACCGCCGCCCAATCTACGTCGCCGTCGCCGAGATTAACCCAGGCGTATCCGTCTTCCTTGATGCGCTTGCCGAGGGTCCGAATCCAGTCCTGCGGATAGCCGTAGAGCAGCACGTTGCCGACGTCGAACCACGCTTTGATCCACGGGCTGTGGAACTCGTCGATGTAGGTGGCCATTTCGAGCGGGCTCAGCAGGAACCTGTTCCAGACTTCCTCGATGGCGATCTCGACTTTCAGATCTTCGGCCAGAGGAATAAGTTTGCGGATCTCCCGCTGGGAGCGCGTCCAAGCATCGCGGTAAGAGGTCTGCGGATTCACGACGGCGGGGACGAGCAACACCGCATCCGAACCCCAGAGCTTAGCGTTATGGAGAGATGTGCGCATTCCCGCTAGACTCTTTTCCACGACGGCAGAGTCACTGGAGGACAGCGGATATTTCCAGTGGTCCATGTTCATGACGGAGTCGATCCGAATGTTGGCGCTGTCGGCGGCCTTCTTGATTTCTTCAGCCTTGCGTTCCTCGGGCTCGGTGGGCGCCTGCACGACTTCAAAGCCTACGGCGCGCGCCAGCTTGAAACGGTCGGCATAACTGAGATTGTCCGGCATCATGTCGAGGAGGACGCCCTTTTTGATGGGGAGCGGTGCAGGTGAAGGCGTTGCCGTGGAAACTGCATACGGAGAATCCACGCGCGGGGCCGCAGCACATTCAAAGAAGCCGCCGCCGAGACCTGCGGCACAGCCAGCGGTGACCGATGATTTCAGAAATTCGCGACGCGATGCGCGACGCATGTACACACCTCCTTCGCAGCTTGCCTGCTGGCCCTCGTAGCTGGGCACGGGCCACGCTAGGCGAGTTTATTCAGATCGATCTTCGGATCCCAGACCTCGGTCGACTTCATGAGTTCGTCCCAGCTGACCTCGCGTTCCTTATAAGCAGCGGTGCGCGCCATCATGCAGGAAAGAGCAGACTCGGCACCTTTGGCCGCCTGGTTATGGAAATTGCTGCTGGTGATGCTCTCGACGAAGGCCTTCTTCTTTTCGGGATCGGCGAACTCGAGGTTGGAGCTAAAGCTCCCGGTGACCGAAAACGCCTGAGGCTCAGACTTATCTTTCGCGGGGGAACCGGCGGCTTGCCACGGTTCATCGCCCCAGATGCCGAGTGGGCCGGTGTAGGGAGACTGCGAGGTGCCCTTGGTGCCGAAGAAGCGCTCGGTGACGTCCCACCAGCCTTTGGCAAATTGTGTGGAGCTGAAGGTTACGTCGACGTCATCAGGATAATGGAACAGCACGTTGTAATTTCCGTAGGCGTCGCCGTCGGCGGCGGGGCGGCCCTGGCGGCCGCCGGTTGCAGACGCTTTCAGTGGGTGGGCCTTAAGAATCCAGTTGCAAATGTCAATCACGTGAATGTTTTGTTCCACGATGATGTCACCGGAGAGAACACGGTCGTACACCCAATTGCGCAGGCGATGCTCGGCGGGTGAGGCGTTTGGCCACGCTGGTCGGTCGATGTACCCGGTAAGATAGTGAGCTTCTCCGCAGACAATCTTACCGATTGCCCCGTCATGGATGCGCCGGACCATTTCGACGAAAGGCGGGCAGTCGCGAATCTGGAATCCGACATCCAGGCTGAGCTTGCCTTCCGCGCGTTTGCCGATTTCGATCACTTTCAGGGCGCCGGGAACATCAACGGCAACAGGCTTTTCCAGATAAACGTGCCTACCTGCGCTGACGACCGCTTCCAGATGCCGAGGATGATAGTAGGGCGGAGTGGCAATTACGATGGCGTCCAATTCCTTGGAGGCTGCGATTTGCTGATAAGCATTGGGACCGGCGAAGAGTTGCGACGCGTCGATCGCGGCATAACCCTTTGCTTGCTGCATTTTATCGAAGTGTGCGCGGGCGGCGTCGAGCTGATCGCGAAACAGGTCGCCTAGCGCGACAACGCGAGCGCCGCCAGTGTCGACGAGATTCGATGCGTCTTCAGTGCCGCGCCCTCCGCAACCAAGCAGACCCACCCGGACTGCGGAGTTGGCAGCCGTGCCGTGCACGAGCGCGGGTCTGATGAACATCGCGCCGGCCGTGGCGGCGGCGACGCCGATAAATTTACGGCGATCGATTTTGTCCGGGGAGTTCGGCTGCTGCGGTATATCCTTTGACATAAATCCTCCTGTACGAATTGGATTCCCTCGCTGCCCTTGATGAATTCAGCTCGCGGTTTTTTCTTGCGCAAGAAGATTTTTATACTGCGCCCCAGCTCGCCGTGCGCTATCCGATCAGTTTTTCCAGATAAGCTTTCGCAGCCCGCACGTCTTCCACTTGCTGGGCGCCGGAAATCTCGCGTTCGATGGTGACCGCGCCGCGATAATTCAGCTCCTTCAATCGCGCGATAATGCGCGGAAAATCCACCTTACCTTTGCCGATGGGCACTTCTTCCCCGAGTTCCTTCGGGTTTGTCGGCCACAAGCCGTCCTTGGCGTGAATCCCCTGCACGTAGGGGCCGAGGAGTTCGATGGCGTCCACAGGATTGGCCTTGCCGTAGAGAATCAGATTGGCTAAGTCGAAGTTGACGCCCTGATTGTCCATCCCTACGTCCTGAATGGCTCGTACCAAAGTAATGGGAGTCTCCTGCCCGGTCTCGTAACGGAAATTCTGGCCATTGCCCTTGCAATAGGCGGCCACTTCGCGCATTGCCGCCACCGTTTCTCGGTATACCGTGTCATTGGGGTTTTCGGGGATAAATCCACAGTGCGTCTGGACCGCCGGAATTCCACATTGCTTGGCGAAGTCCGAGGCTTTCTTGATGTGTGCGATGCGGGTCGCGCGCGTCTCCCGCGGAACCAGACCTATCGTGAGCGGCCCTTGGTAAAAGTCCCAAACTTCCTTCCCGGGTCCGCCGACGACCAGCGAAGTAGCCTCAATGCCATGCTTGTCGAGAGCATGACGCAGTCGTTCCGCCAGCCCGGGCTGGAAGTCGTCCACGAATGCCTGACATGTTGGCAGGCGCAAATCGTGGACTTTGGCCATGGATGCATCAGGGTCCTCGCCAACACCAATGATCAGACCCAACCGCAGCGGCTTCCTGCCCTCGTTGGATGCTACGGGCTGAGCGGCGACCAGCGCTGTGTCGGTGCCTGCCGCAGGGTGGTCCAGAGTAAGCCCAACCTTCAGCGTGGCGACTGCCGCAGGGCTTAGGCCGGCTGCTAATGCCCCCGCGGAAGTTTGAAGGAAAGCGCGACGGTTCGTTCTATTCATAGTATGCGAAAGAAAATTTTCCCGGGCCATGCGCAAGCAAAAAAGGGCTCTACTTCTCCTGGATGTAAATGTCCTTCCATCTCATCTTCACGCCGCCACCGGTGTGAATCTGCAAGCCAATCACGCCGTCAGTGAATTTCGGTGAGGCGTCAATGTAATCCGTGACCTGGACGCCGTTCAGGTGAATTACGATGCGATTACCTCGAACCGAGGCCTCAAGATCATTCCACTCGCCTGGCCTTAGCGCTCGCTCACCTTCCGCCGTCGGCATTATAACCCACCCGCGACCGCCGCTTTCGTAAAGCCCACCAGTGTGTTTGCCGACGCTCGGGTCCACCTCCACCTGCATCCCTTCGATGTCCGGACCGTGCTGTGGGTCGATGCCGGTAATCCGCGCGTGAAAGAACAAGCCACTGTTGCCGGCCGCCTCACCTTTGAATTTGAGTCGCAGAACGAAGTCGCGATAGGTCTTCTCCGTCGTTAGATAGCCGTACTTGTTTGCTGTGCTTTCGCATAAGATCGTACCCTGCTCGGCGATCCACTTCTCATCCCCATTCTTCTTCCAGCCATTGAGATCCTTCCCGTTGAAAAGAGGCACCCACCCGCCTTCCCGGGACGCTTGCGCCATTGTCGTGAGCCCCCCCATCAACACGATTGCGACAAACACAACAATTCGTTTCATGGCGAAGCCTCCATCTCCGTTTGGGGTGGCATTGCAGTGTTCCGTCGGCAAACTCGATCATCAACGCAAGATCTCACCGTACCGGCCTACCAGAATGACGGCATCCAATTGGTCGCGCGTGATGTCTGACAGTGTACCCTCATTCGCGGCGTACACCATCACCAGTTTCAGGATGTACAGTGGAATCCGTTTCACCGCTGCCAGCAAGGGCGGATCGCTGACGGCCAACTTTAGACAATTGGCCGCTGCTTTCGTGCCAACGGGCGAGTTTTCAATTCTCATTCTTTTACTTTCGGGATGGCCCGCCTCGGTGCGGGTTCTGGTTTTCTGCCGTGCCCAAGATGACGCCGGAAGCTATGCCGAGCAGCAGCATAGGTTATCCCGTAGGAAGGGGGCTTACTGCAGAAGCGGTGCTGGTTCATCCCGTATCAGCCCAAGAAGCTAAGGTTCAAGCTTTAACTGGCATTGCCTCCGACATACGTTTGCTAGCCGCCTCGTGATGGCTGGGGTTGATCTTCGGACGGTGCAGGACCTTCTCGGCCATAAAGTCATCGCAATGACGGTCTGCTATGCCCACCTTGCCCCGAAGCATACCTTGGCCGCGGTCGAGCGTTTAGATGCATCCACGGAACGCTCCCCTGACGCCAGTACAGACACCACGACCTTCGAGCAACCGGCTCGTCAAGCGATCGTGTTGCAGTAAGTGCTTGTGTTGGTTAAATTTGAAGTGCCTGTGCCCGGGTGGCGGAATGGCAGACGCTGAGGACTTAAAATCCTCCGGGGATTTTTCCTCATGTGGGTTCGACTCCCACCCCGGGCACCACTGATCTCTAGCCGTATCGTGCATTTCATTTATCCATGCCTTTACGAGTTTCGGCTTCACCAGAAGTCGCGGTGACCGTAGCATGACCGAAATTATGGCTGTTCTCGGCCCTGGCCTGTTCGAGTTTTCTGACAGCGTCGGTGGTGTCAGATGAATTGGTGATCGCATACGGTTTGAACTTAGCCCGTGTTTTCAGCCAGCCATGTCCATGAGCCGATCTCCCTGGCTTGATCGTTCATTAGGAGATTGCGCCCAACTGGAACATATCTGGAACGCGGGTTTCACCTGGCTGACCAATCTTGTGAGGAAAATCTTGCAACTCGCCAAGGGCGGCTGCTCCGGATTACGCTCGCATTGCCGCAAGTTGGTTTGAGGACTCCAAATTGGCCGCCAGCTTTTTTAGGTAGCTCAGGCTGGCGCGCATGCTTTCGACCGGTGGAACTATTGTCTTGCCATAGATCACATCTTGTTCGACGACCATCCAACCTGAATATTGGCTTTCTGCCAAGAATCGAAATAATCCTTCAAAATCAATGCAGCCTTCTCCAATCGGCGAAAATATTCCCGCGCCCACCGCCTGTTCGAAATTGAGATTCTTGCGCCGCGATTCGCCCAGAACGCCAGCGTTGATGTCCTTGATGTGCAGGTAACGCAGCAATGAGCGATACTTTTTGGCTTCTCCTGCAGGATCACCCCCGCCGTAAACGCAATGACCCGTATCCAGGCACAAACCTACCTGTGTGGACGCAAGTGACTCGAAAAGATGCTCGACCTCCGCGGGAGTTTCCACGTAAGTGGCAACGTGAGGGTGAAAGACCAGGCTCAAACCGAATTCCCCGGCCGTGCGTTCGACCTCTCCGATAATTCTTCCCACCTGTTTCCATTGTTGGATGGTCAAGGAATCGCGCCCGTCAACGTGAACACGACTTGCGAGCTGTTGCCGTTTCGCCGTCTGTGCATCCGAGAGCACGAGCACCTTCGCACCCAAGGCCGAGAGCAGCGCGCCGACCTTGCGTACGTGCTGGATCACGGTTTCCTGTTTCGAAGCGTCCGCCAGCGGCACAGGTACGAAAGAGGAGAGCAACGACATTCCACGGCGTTTCAGGCTTTCCGCGAGAACCTCGGGATCCGTCGCGAAATAGCCGTACGGACCTAATTCCGTTCCGGTGTACCCAGCGGAAAGAATTTCGTCGAGGATGCGTTCGTAAGGTTGTTCCCAAGCCGGCCCAGGGTCATCCTGGATGCCCCAACTGACCGGCGCCGATGCAAAGTGGATACGCTCGGAGAACTTGATCATCTCAGAGTTTTCTCACCGGCGCGTCCACGTAGACGCGCGCTCCGTCCCGCGCGCTCTGATAGCAGGCTTCTATCAATTCCACGACCTGGAAACCATCCTCGGCAGAGACGGGCACGGGGGATTTGCCGTCGAGCGCGTCCACGAAGAGGCGATCTTCTTCGATATAACCCCATTTTTCATGCATGCTGGCCAGTGAAAAATCGTGAGTAGTTGTCCTGGATTCCAAACCATTCGTGAAGGATATTCGCTCCATCTCAAACGTTTCGTAGGTTGCATGCATTCCATACACCTCGAAACGTTCAAAAGGGAAGTGCCAGCTCGCGTGCGCATATGTTTTCATTGTCGCTTGTAAGCCGGACTGGAAATTCAGCAGGATGGAAAAATCGTCCAGTTCGTCATGCTCGTGAGCCCGCGCAGCCACCTGAACCCACTCGACCTTTCCGAAGAAAAAAGTCATCAGATCAAACATGTGGACGGGAGTTTCATACAGAAAACCTCCCGTGAGGCTGGCATCCCACACCCAAGGAGGATTTACGAGCTCCCCGCGATTCATCTTCGCGTGAACGGAAAGCGGACGGAGCTCATTCTGCTCCATGGCTTGCTTCAGCACCTTGTATACCGGAGCAAAACGGCGGTTGTGGCCCACCTGATAGATAACACCGGAGCGGAGTGCTCGGTTGCGGAGCCTCGTGGCGGACTCCAGGTTCAACGCGAAGGGCTTCTCGCAAAAAACATGCCTGCCGCCATCCAGCACTCGCATAGCTAAATCTTCATGGGTGGTATTTGGAGTGCATACAAAGACGGCGTCGCATTGAGCGAGCAGTTCCTCGAGCGACTTTGCCGCATGGCTTCCAAACCGGCTTGCCAACGCTTGCGAACGGGCCTTGTCCAGATCAAAGAAACCATGAATCTTCACGCGGGAATCGTTCGATAGAACGGCGGCGTGGATCCCAGCGACGCCCCCCGCTCCGGCGAATCCGATCTTATGTGTCATTCCCGATCTCTCCTTCCCAACGTGCCGCTTGCGCGCTGATAGACCTTGGCGCGATTCCTCGATAACGCGCATAAGCTGGAACAAAATTGATTCCCATACCCGCCCCTGTGGCTACGAAGCACTTCCCGCCGGTCCCGCGCGAACCAAAGGCACTCGTGGATCGCGTTCTAAAACGTTCTTGCGCAGATGTGCGTAGCGCGGGTCATCACTGGCGGCCATCGACCGCGCACTCCCGGCGAGCACGTTGAGGTAGTACACGTCGTATCCATGGGCAGCAACTACCGGGTGATAGCCCTCCTTGATTAGCACCACATCGCCGTCTGCCACCATCAGGGTATCGTCGCGCGTGCCGGCTGCATCGTAGAGGCGCTGGAGCGCATAGCCTTCGCGCTTGGCTATTCGGTAGTAATAGGTTTCATCCAAATCCACTTCACACGGTGGATTGTGAACGTCATGCTTGTGGGGTGGATAACTCGACCAGTTACCGCTCGGCGTATAAACCTCGCAGATCAGCAGCTTCTCCGCGGGGAAATCAGGGCGAATCACGTCAACGATTTGACGCGTGCAATTTCCCCCGCCGCGAATCTCTTCGCGACACTCCGCAGGGGTAATGACCCTCGGTGCAAGTCTCGCGGAGGATGGTGCGCGGCAGTCGGCAAATTCACAAGTTGTGATTGCTGAGACTTCAAAGGGTGTCTGGCTAGGCAAATAGATCGCATAGGGATAGCCGCTGAAAACATCGCTGCGCCCGTCAATTTCCCGAGGTCCTTCGCCCCAATCCACGGTTGCTTTTCCCCCCAGGACTACCAGAGCGGCTTCCTCGTTTCGTGTGTTGCTCTGCCAATACTGTCCTTTAATCAACCGGCGCACTGAAAAGCTGATCGTTTTCCAATTGGCTTGTTCACGTGTTACGGAGACCAGGACACCGGATTTATCCTGTGCGACGGCAACTGAGTGAATCAACACCTCCCGCACATATGAAGTACCTGCCATGGTTACCTCCCGAGGAAAGAGCGACCCTTGTACAGAGTTCTTGTTACTCCCAACTTACTGGACGAATCGCTGTCGCCTCCTTTCTTCAGAAAAAATGCCGCTCACGCTTGACGCTTGTTTCGTACACGCGTCGCGCGGCACGGACGCTTTCCATTTCCGAGACTTCCGCGACGGGCACGTCCCACCACGATTCATAACCGGGCACCCGAACGTATCGATCCACTTCGATTACCGTCACCGTCGTTCTCGAAGTTGCTCGCGCGGCGACGAGCGCCTGCCTTAGTTCATCGAGAGTGCGAACGCGCAAAGCAGCGGCGCCAAGACTTGCTGCATTTGCTACGAAGTCTACGTTTACGGTGTCCCCTTCCAACTTTCCATCCTTGCGGTATCGGTAGTGCGTCCCGAACCCGTCGCTGCCGCACGCTTCGCTCAAGCCTGCAATGCTCCCAAATCCGTGGTTATCGAGCAGGATGATGTTGAGCTTAATTCCTTCCTGAATGGAGGTATGGATTTCCTGCGCCATCATCAAGTAGGAGCCGTCGCCGACCATCACATACACTTCGCGATCAGGTGCGGCCATCTTTACTCCCAGCCCTCCGGCGATTTCGTAACCCATGCAGGAGTAGCCGTATTCCATGTGATAGCCTTTCGGATCCCGGACCCGCCATAACTTGTGGAGGTCTCCAGGCAGGCTGCCGGCGGCGCAGACAACCACGTCGCGTGGCCCTGAAACGGAGTTCACCACACCAATGACTTCGCCTTGACTTGCGGGCGGCCCATGCTGGAGGTGGAAGAGGCGGTCGACCTCTTTTTCCCATTCCTCGCGAAATCGGCAAATGCGTTGCTGGTATCCCTCGGGGACGCGATAGCCTTTGAGCGCTTGCGTGAGTTCTTCCAGCGCGACTTTCGCGTCCGCGACGATGGGCAAGCCCATGTGCTTTCCGGCGTCGAGCTCCGCCACATTGATGTTGATGAAATTCACCGCGGGATTCTGAAAGGCGGTCTTCGACGCCGACGTAAAATCTGCGTAGCGTGTTCCTATTCCGATGATCAAGTCGGCGTCGCGAGCCAGCAGATTGGCTCCTGGCGTGCCGGTAACGCCCATGGCACCCAGGCTCTGCGGATGATCAAATGGCAGCGATCCCTTTCCGGCTTGTGTCTCTGCGACGGGTATTCCCGTTTGATCAACGAACTTGGCGAGGACTCCCGAAGCTTCGGAGTAAAGCACCCCTCCACCCGCGATAAGCAATGGTTGTTTGGCCGCGAGGACCATGGTTGCGGCATGAAGCATTGCTTGCGCGTCTCCGCGCTGCCGCGGAACGCTCCAAACGCGCTTCTCCAAAAATGCACAGGGGTACTCCAGTGCTTCCGCCTGCACATCTTGCGGCAAGCTAAGCGTGACCGTCCCAGTCTCCACTGGAGAAGTCATCACTCGTATTGCCTCCGGCAGCGCGGTCAGAAGCTGCTCGGGCCGGGAAATACGGTCCCAATATCGAGAAACCGGTTTGAAGCAATCGTTGACAGAAATGTCCTGCGTCTGTGCCGACTCCAACTGCTGGAGGACCGGCGCAACGTTGCGCCTCGCGAAAATATCGCCAGGCAGCAAAAGAACCGGCACGCGGTTCACGATTGCGGTAGCCGCGCCGGTTACCATGTTGGTTGCGCCCGGACCGATGGAAGAAGTGCAGGCGAAAGCACGCAACCGGTTATTCATTTTCGCGAAGGCCACGGCGGTGTGGACCATGGCTTGTTCATTTCGGCTTAGGTAGTAAGGAAAGTCCTGATTCTGTTGTAGCGCCTGGCCGATTCCAGCTACGTTGCCATGGCCGAAAATCCCGAAGCAGCCTGCGAAAAACGGGCGCTCTACTCCGTCCCTCTCGACATACTGATTTTTCAGGAACTTGATCGTAGCCTGCGCCGCCGTCAGTCGACACCTGGACGCCAAACCGCCTCCTCGAAAGGGCTTCTGATCCCTCCGGTATCGAAATCAGAAACGCACGTAAAAAATGCGGGAGCGGCTTTCGCCGCTCCCGCGCGGCACTTTAGAAGTACAGCTTCAGTGCCAGTTGGATCTCACGAGGATCGCCAGGTCCTCCCGAATCGGTGCCGAGAATCGGCGCGATGGTGTTGGAAACCTTTCCAAAGGAGCCTGGCGAGGAAACATCCGCACTCGGGTTTGAGAAATTGGGATGGTTGAAGGCGTTGAAGAATTCAGCCCGGAATTGCAGCTGCCATCGTTCCGTAAACTTGAATTGTTTGAACAGGCTTAGGTCGACCATCTGGATGCCGGGGCCATGGAACTTGCGGGGAGCGCAGTTCCCGAAGGTGCCCGGAGCGGGCGCGGCGAACGCCGCCGGATTGATTAGAAAACCCGTCGTTGTATAGGAACTGGGATCGGTTGTCGCGCCGGAAAACGGATCTCCTATGCAGTCGGCATAGACCGCATGGGTAAAGCCCAGCAGGCCGTCGTTCGGCGCCGCGACACTGTAAGGACTACCGGTCTGCAGGGTCACGATCCCGTTCAGTTGCCATCCGCCCAGCCAGCGGCTCGCTGCGTTTTGCGCAGACAGGAAACGCTTCCCCTGCCCGAAAGGCAAATCCCAGATGAAATTCCCCACAAAACGACTGCGAATGTCGAGATTGGAGTTGCTCATCTCCGCACCGTAGTTATAGGAGTTTTGCGGGAACGCGGCGGCTGTAAGGTTGTCCCCGAAATTGGCCAGGCCATGGCTAAAGGTGTAGCCCAAGGAGTAGCCCAACCCCTTGGACATCCTTCTCCTCAGGGAGAGTTCCAGGGAGCTGTAATCGGTGTTGCCGTCATTGCTGGCATACTCCAGAATTGCATGCTGGCCAGTCGAAGCGCATCCGGTGGCCGTAAATGTATCGATGGTCGATACGGTATTCAGGTTGGCGTACGGATACTGAAGAATGGGACAGCCCGTGTCGAAGCCCGTTACTCTGGGCATGTTGTAATCGCGCAAGCGGTTCATCTTGCGACCCCAATTCCCCACATAGGTGGCGGCAAGCACGGTGTCATTGGTGACCTGAATTTCCGGACCAAGGCTTATTTGCTCCACGTAACTCGAGCGCTGGTTGGGATCCTGCGCGCGCAGTTGCAGTTGCGTCAGATCAAATCCGGCGCCGGTAATGGTGCTCAACGGAAACCCATTCTTCAGCTGAAAAACAGTATTCGCTCCGCTTTGATTTAACTGCACGTCAAGCAGCGCGGGCGGGTTCAACTGAATGAGGCTTTCCGAGCCAATCCGGTTGCTGTGCTGATAAAAAACGCCGTAGCCGCCGCGCCACACGACGCGGTTCGTCATCTGGTAAGCAAAACCAAGCCGCGGGGCGAAATCATTGAGGTCCGGATGAATCAGCGAACGGTCAAACCAGCCGGAGGCGTTACTAGCTGCGGTTACAATTCCGCCGCCGTTCGCGGGCGTAAAGTTGGTGGTGTTGTTCTTTCGCTCCATGATCGGCGCGAACAGTTCATAGCGCAGGCCATAGGTTAGTGTCAGTTTCGAAGTGGTCTTCCAGGTGTCCATGGCATAAAACGAGTGACCCGGCTGGTAGTAATGAACCACCAGTGGCGTTGTGAAGTGCACGCCATCCACGTCGCCAAGCAAGAAATCCGGCACGCCGAACGCACCGCCGGCGGTGTAAACACCGTCGGTTTGCAACTCCCCTTGCGGTGCTCGAAGATCAAGGAAGTTGTCGGTTCGCTTGAGAAATTGATAGCCGAATTTAAAGCTATGGCTTCCCTTCAGCCAGCTGAGGTTGTCGATGATGTTCCAGCCTTGCGAAATCTGGTACTGAGGCCGCCACGGCGACGTTCCAATACGCGTCAGACCGTTAATTTCAATAGGTGGCAATCCGCCGGAGCCCGGTCCATCCGGGATTCCGGTCAAGCCAATCAGAGAGCTGGCTTGCGAAGTACCGAGGGTTACTCCAATGGGATCGCTATGGGCATAATCGCGGCTGAATCCGAATCGCGCATCGTTGACCAATGCGCTCGAGAGAGTGCGTGTCCAACCCAGCGCGAGTGACTGCGTGTGGATTCGATATTGCGTCGCGAAGTTGCCGCTGCCGATCGCGCCGTTGCTGGTCCAAGGGGGATCTTGACGGCTTAAGTGACGATAGCTATAACTGCCAAACAGTCGATTGGTTTGGTTCAGATTGTGATCCACGCGAGCGTCCAAGGAATAGACGTCGTCGGGCACCCCTGCGGTGAACAGATAATTCGGTTGATCGGTCCAGCTTCCCGGCGTCCCCTGCAAGGCTACGAGGGCACCTCTGTTCGGGTCGGGAAGCAAAGTCATCAGCTTCGCAGCAACGGGATCAAGACATGTTTGGCCAGTCGTGCTTGTCGACTGCAGGACATTGCCGGTATAGCAGCCCGACTGTCCAGGGACGGACGAATTATTCAACGCGAAAGGTAATTCCGTGAAATTCCCGGTCTTCATTAGCGGTGTGGGAACCGTGCTGGTGATCGTCGTGGACTGCCGGCTGCTAAAACGTTCGAAATCCCCAAAGAAAAATGTTTTGTCCTTAATGATCGGACCGCCAAACGTGCCCCCGAACTGGTTTTGAACAAATCGTCCCTTGGGGATGGCCTTGCCGTTGATCGGGCTTGCGTTGTTAATCCAGGAATTGGCGTCCAACACTGAATTCCGCAAATATTCAAACAGATTTCCGTGATATTGGTTGGTACCGGATTTGATGGTCGCGTTGATTACCGCTCCGGCGGAATTGCCGAATTCCGAGGAGTACGTCCTGGTCTGTACGCGAAATTCCTGAATGGCGTCGGGCGGGGGTTGCACCACCTGCACCGAGAACTCCTGCAGGTTTTCCGACCAGGAGTTATTGTCCACGCCATTTAAAAGAAAATTGTTCTGTAGTTCAAGATTCCCGTTGACGCTGAACCGGTCCGGCGCTGGGTTATTAGCGGCGTAAAACTTTTGCACGCCGGGCTCCAACAGCGCCAAATCCGCATAACGGCGCCCGTTAAGAGGAAGGTCATTGATGCGCTGTTCGTCAACGACATTTCCCACATCGGCGGTCTGCGTCTGGAGCAGGGGTTCACCTGCACCGACCACTACCTGCTGATTGACGGACCCGACCTTCAAGACAAAATCCACAGACAGGCGATCCTGCACGTGCACGTTAATGTCATCTCGCAGAGCACTTTCGAAGCCGTCGGCGCTCACCTTTACGGAATAGGTGCCCGGTATCAATGCGAGAACCTGATATTCTCCAGCTTCATTAACAGGAGTAGTAACGGCAACTCCCGTGGCCTTATTAGTGACGGTCACGGACGCCTTCGCCACGGCGCCCCCCGAAGAGTCCAGAACACGCCCTTCAATGGCTCCTCGATCGACTTGTCCGAACGCCGGCAATGCATAAATCGAGAACGTCGCCACAAATAGCACTGACCAGTCAAGGAATCTCCGAGTTCCCATCCTTCGATTCATTACAGCCTCCACTTTTCAGATTCGAAGAGCAGTCCCTCAACTCTTGACGCTGTTCGGTTAAAATCACTCAGGCAGCTGCCGCTCGCTTTGGAATTTATGAGGAATCTCTGCGTTCTGGACATAACCCCCTGGGCTACAAAGCCAATTCGCAGGCACGTCCAATTAACCGGATGACTGGCCTCTTCGACTCACTCATGCAAGCTCTCTGCGCCTGGCACCCATCCAAACCACATCGTCACGGAGAGGGCAGGGAAGACAAACCAAATGAGGCCACTCCAAAGTCCCCTGTGCACAGTCACCGCCCCGGCCGTGCCGAAACGATTCGGTTTCCGTGCGTCGACATGTAACACCCTCAAAAATCGTTGTCAAGCGTATTTTTGAACAATGCCTTTTCTGTCGCCGAGTGTTTCCCTGTTTCAAGACTATGCTGTGCTTCGGAATCGCTTGCCCCGATTGATGCCAAAACGTTTTGGGATTTCTGTTGACAACGCCCTTTACGAACGTACAATGCCGTTACTTCGGGCGAAAAATATGCCGCGATTCCGGAAGTTCGAAGATTGTGACCCACAATACGCGCAGCCACGGAATATTTCGCTAGATACTCGGAACACGCCAAGGAGGGAGAATGACATCACGATCCAGCAAGATACTTCCCATAGTTGTCCTAGCGGCGGCGTGCGTACCGCTTCTTTTTCGATCCGTCTCCGTGAGCGCCCAATCCCCAACCGCTGTTAGTTCCAAACCCCTCTCGGCCGCACAACCGTTGCCCTTTGACCGTGGCGCCGCCGCACTTTCGCAGAGTCTGCAGAAACTCCACACCCGCGCGAGCGTCCTGATGGTCACGGCCCATCCCGACGATGAAGATGGAGGGATGCTGACCTACGAGTCGCGCGGGCAAGGGAGTCGCGTCACGCTGCTGACGCTAAACCGCGGTGAAGGTGGCGCCAACGTCATGTCTTCGGACTACTTTGACGCTCTGGGCCTGGTCCGCTCGGAAGAGCTTCTGGCGGCTGATCGTTACTACGGCACACAACAGTTTTGGACAAGGGTCTGCGACTATGGTTTCTCCAAGACAAAAGAAGAGGCTCTCGACTTGTGGGGACACGACCGAGTGCTGGCGGACGTTGTGCGTGTGGTGCGCATGACGCGTCCTCTGATCATCACCTCGGTCTTTGTCGGAGGGCGCACGGACGGCCACGGCAATCACCAGGTCGCCGGCCAAATGGCGCAAGAGGCCTTCAACGCAGCGGGTGACCCTACAAAGTTCCCGGAACAGATCAAAGAAGGGCTGCACCCGTGGAAGCCGCTCAAGGATTACGCCCGCGTTCCGTTCTCGCCCATCACCGACAAAGGTATCTATGACTATGCCGACGGCAAATTTTATCCCGCTGAATTCCATAACTACGCCGACGGAACTGTTATCAAGGGCGCGCTCTCTGCTTCCGTCGAGATTCCCGAGGGCGAGTACAACCCGTTCCTGGGCTTAACCTATGCGCAGATTTCCAGCTTGGGCCTCGGCCACCAGAAGTCGCAGAGTGGTGGCACTGGCTTGAGCCCTGCTGAAGAAGAGATGAGTCCCTATCATCGGTTTGCCTCGCGAGTCTCCGTCTCCGATAAAGAGTCCTCCTTCTTTGACGGCATTGACGTCTCGCTCCCCGGCATCGCCGGCCTGGCAACCAGCGGCGACACTGCTTTCCTGAAGGATGGTCTATTCCGTATCAATTCTCTCGTCGAAAAAGCCATGAACGATTTTTCCGCCCAACACCCCGAAGCCATCGCCTCCACTCTGGCATCGGGCCTAAAAGCCACGAACGAGTTGATTGAAAAAGTCGCCGGCAGCGCCCTAAGCGCCGACTCCAAGTATGACGTGACCCATGAGCTAGAGATCAAGCAAGCCCAATTCGAAAATGCTCTCGCCGAATCATTGGGCCTTTCCGTGCTCGCCACGGTTGCTCCGGAGAAGGAGCCGACCGGGCCTTTTGCCCGCTTCTTCAGAAATCCGCCGACATTTCAAACGGCCATCCCCGGGCAGGAATTTTGGGTGAAAGTTCATGCCACGAATCCAACGAATCTTTCCGTGCAACTCGAGAGCGTCGTTCTGGAAGCGCCCAAGGGCGAGCAATGGACAATCAATCCGGTCACGAAATCGGGCGGCACGCTCAAAGGGAACCAGTCTTTGGATGTGCGGTTCACCGTCCGCGCTGCTCCCAGCGCAGGCTTCACGCGACCCTATTTCTCGCGTCCGGATATCGAACAGGCCTACTACAACATCCAGGAATCCAAGTACCTCAATCTACCTGTAGCTCCCTATCCGCTTTCCGCGAGACTGCGCTTTACTTTTGACGCTGTGCCGTTTGAAGTTTCCCAGGTGGTTCAATCCGTGAAGCGCGTCACGGGACCAGGAACGGTGCTCGAACCGCTCATCATCGCACCAGCCATTTCCGTTTCTATCGCGCCGCAGGCGGGTATTGTTCCCCTGGGCTCCAAGGCCTTCGATCTGACGGTCGCGATTCGCAGCAATGCCAAGGGCCCCGCAAAGGGAATCGTGAAACTTGAGCTGCCGGAGGGCTGGAAGGCGCGCCAGGAAGAATTTTCGACGGCCAAGGACGGCGACGATCAGACTCTCAACTTCCACATAACCCCCGCGAACCTCGCGGAAAAACCCTACGCGATCACCGCCGTGGCCACCTACGATGGCCACGAGTACAAAGAGGGCTACCACGCGGTCGGCTACGCCGGCTTGCGTCCCTACAATCTTTACCGCGCATCCACCTATCGCACGACCGGTGTGGATGTGAAGGTTGCTCCCGGCTTGAACGTGGGCTATATCGTGGGAGCTGGCGACGATCTGCCTCAGTCTCTTGAGAATCTGGGCATCAAGGTTCATTTCCTCTCGTCTGAAGACCTGGCCAACGGAAACCTCTCAAAGTTCGACACCATCATTTTGGGCGTGCGCACCTACGCTGTGCGGGAAGATCTCAAAACCTACAACGGACGCATCCTCGACTTCGTGAAGAACGGTGGCGTCCTAATCGTTCAATACAACACGCCGGAGTTCGATCATAACTACGGTCCTTATCCCTACAAAATGGGATCCAACCCGGAAGAGGTTACCGATGAGCATTCCCAGGTTGAAATCCTCGCCCCAGCAAATCCCGTTTTCACCTGGCCCAACAAAATCACCAGCAAAGATTTTGAAGCGTGGGTCGAAGAGCGCGGCTCGAAGTTTCTGGAAAGTTGGGACGCCAACTATGAGCCGCTGCTGGAAGCGCACGACCCGGGCCAGGCCCCGCAAAAGGGTGGCTTGGTCTACGCAAAATACGGGAAGGGCGTTTACATCTACAACGCTTACGCCTTCTACCGCCAAATGCCTGAAGGCGTTCCCGGCGCGTACCGCATTTTCGCCAACATCGTGAGTCTTGCGAAAAATCCTCAACTGATTCGATCTCGCTAGGCGAACAAAACCCGCACCCCGGGTAAGAAGTCCACTCCTTGACCTGCTTACGGGAATAGAGTGCGACTTGTTTGACGTCGGACCATATTTACTTATGGTCCGGTGCCTCCTTCTGGATCGTGTACAGAAACGTTTTCATCGTTTCATCGCGCCGGGCGTTTTCATCCGCTGCGCGCTTGGAGGTCTCGGCATACAGCTCCATTTCCTGTTGCGACCGTTCCCTTTGTCCCAGATGCTGGTAAATTTGTGCCAGGCGGTAGTGCGCTTCCGCGGAGTCCGGGTCCATGCGAGCGCAGGTTTCCGATTCGCGAAGAGCCTCTTGCCATTGTTCCAGCCACCGATAAACTTTCCCAAGCTGGCAATGCGGCGAGGCCTCTTTCGGGAGTAGGCCTGTTGCCGCGTGCAGTCGCTGCAGCATTTCGTCAGCGTGCGCCTTGTCCCCAGAGAGATTATTTCTGCGGAATAGCAGCGCGCCACAGTAGTACTGCAAGGTGCCATTCTTCGGATGGCGATCTGAATACCCACACAACTGGGTCAGTGCCGCGAGATCAGGTGCGGATACCAGGTCCATCTGAATGTCGCCCACGTACTTCAACGCAACCTCCGGCTCTGGCGCCAGGTCCGCCGCATGCACCAGGATTCGGATGGCTTCCGCGTCGCTTCCCGCAAAGTACTCCAGCAAGCCCAGCGTCAGTTGAATTCGCCACGATTTCGGGTGCAACTCCGCCGCCTGTGTGAGCACCACCTTGGCCGCCTCGAAACTCTTGTGCCGCATCAATTCGACCGCGAGCGAGAGCCGATACTTTTCTTCGCCCGGATCAAGCGTCACTGCTTCTTGATAACTCCGTACCGCGGCCAGGCTGTCGCCGCTTGCTTCCTGTATGTCGCCGAGCAGATCCTCGAGCTCCGCGTTATCCCCAAGCGCCTTGCACTTGTCTGCGCTCTCCAACGCCTCGTCCAGGCGGCCCCCCTTGAACTGTGCCAGAGCAAGATTGAAACGCAGATCAGTACGATTCGCATCCAGCTCCACCACTTTCTTCAGCTCCTCAATGGATTCTGAGAATTCACTGTGTGCGATCAGGACTTCTGCTAGATGCTGCCGGAATGCAAGCTCCTCGGCGAGCGTCAATTTGCGCGAGCGAAGCAACTCCAGCGTCCGGCGAAAATCTCCGTGCATTCCCAATTGTGCTTCGAGAAGTATCAGTCCGACCTCGGAATCCTGAGTGCGGGGGAAAACAGCCTCAGTCAGACTTGCGGCCCGCTGCCAATTTTTGGCTTGTAGCTGCGCCACTGCCGTCGCCACTACCAGCCCCATGTCATCCGGCTTCAGGACCAGAGTCTTTTCCATCTCCGACGCAGCCTCCGCGGCATTGCCGAGGCCTGAGGCTATGGAGGCTTTCAGCCGGTGAAACCCGATTCGCTCCTCGCGGTCGGCGGGTGGTGATAAGCCTGCCAAAGCGCCTTGCGCTTCCTTGTATCTGTGTAGGCGCACCAGGACGACCGCCCACTCCGAACGAATTCCGGCGGCGCCGTGGCTCAGACTTGCGGCGCGCGCCAGCATTGGCTCGGCCTTTTCGAGCTGGCCCGCTCGCTCATAGATGTCGCCCAATGCTGCCAACGCGGCGTAATTGTCAGGCGCAATTCGCATAACAGCGAGGAACTCTTCCTCCGCGCGGTCGCTATGCCCGGCGGTGGCATAGGCTTGGCCGAGCACCAGCCGCGCTGCAGCGTCCTTGGGCCGCGACTGAAGATAATTCGAGAGAATCCGTATCGCTTCCTGAGGATCTCCGTGCGCCAGAGAGGATTGCGCTTCCGCCAGCGGTCCCGGCGATTGCGTTCGGCTCGCGGGTCCCGAAGACTGAACCTGCGTCGCGCTAAACGTGGACGTTAAGCACAGCAGCATCGACGCGCAGGTACCCAAGATCCATCGCCCAAAATTCCCACACCCAGTCACAGTGCTCCGCACCCTCGATTTCGTCTGATGCGAAAATCAGCTCTCAGTTTTTTGCCCAGTTTACCAACTACCGGGAGCATCGTTGTGTTTCAGCCATTTCTCGACGAGCTTTACAATTCCATCTTCGCTGATTTGTACCAACCTGCTCCCCTTTTCCGCGGAAGCCTCGCTCACCTTCCCGGAATATCCTGGCCAGTCCGTTGTTTTGGACTTCTGCAGAAAATACGGAACTCCCCCGGAGAGGTCCGGCGGTTCTGGCAGATCCCGCGACTCATCCAGATGAATCAGATCGGGGCGAAAGGCCGCTACGGCAGAAGTCTCCAGCGGTCCGCCATGGCCGTGCCCTCCGTTGGCCTGATGAAACATTCCCAACGTCTTCATCATTTCACTGGAGAGAAATTCCCACCAGCTCGCAAATAACAAAGCCGCATCCTTCGTCTCGTCCGCGACTTGGGCGATCGCACCGCGCCCAGGCCCGATGTTGCCGTCATGCCCGTTCAGAATGAATATCTTGCGAAAGCCAAGGTGCAGGATATTCCGAAGGATGTCCGCGAAATACATGGTCATTACCTCCGGACGCACGGAGATCGTGCCACGAAAGTTCGCCGTGTGAGCCGGACACTGGGTGAACGCTACCGTAGGAAATAAAAGACCATTGGTGCGCGCCGCCACGCGCTCGGCAATCCCAGAAATAATAATGGCGTCGGACCCCAAAGGGTTGTGAGGTCCGTGAAACTCCAGGCTGCCCAGCGGCAGAATCGCCAGCGCGTGCCCGGCAACC
>WNEY01002636.1_pt1 | contig 33676 bp, 28 predicted proteins | sample 5400531 | NCBI WGS metagenome assembly WNEY01 (sample SAMN13153338, study PRJNA577476) | soil metagenome | isolation source: 200 cm saprolite under Douglas fir tree site 1 | place: USA:California | collected 2015-04-18 | reverse complement strand
CCCTTGATGGCCTGGGCGTACATGTCCACGAGGATGTACTTGACCAGGGCCTCGGACGCCTTGCGGCTCGGCGCCCCGGGGTAGCCGGGCCACCGCCCGAACTTGACCGCCTCCTTGAAGGGAACGAGCTTGGGATCCTTCTCCCACAGAGAATGCCTCTCCCAGTAGGGGGTCGGGCCGACGATGTAGCCGTCGTTTGACGCCATCCACTTCTCGTACTGCGGGCGGTCCATGAACCAGCGGAGGAATTCCTTCGCCACCTGCTGGTTCTTGGAGTACTTCATGACAGCACGTCCCTGACCGCCGATATTGTAGAAGCGCCCGCCCGCACCCTTCGGCATGTGGCCGTGGCCCGTGACCTTGGCGATGTCAGGGAATTGCCGCTTGGCCACGAAGTAGATGCTCGCCCCGTTGATCGTCGCCGAGATCGTCCCGGCCAGGTAGGCGCGGTTGTTACTCGAGTCGTCCCAGGCCAGCCCTCCCTCGTCGAGGCAGTCCTTCCAGACGGCGACGGTGAACTTCACGGCCTCGAGCGTCTCCTTGCTGTTGATGATGACCTTCCCCTTGTCGTCGATCTCGGCGCCCCCGAAGCCCCAGGTCACCGAGTAGGCCCAGTTGTTGGGATCGCCCAGGCTGTGGCCGAAGGCCTGCCCCATGGGCCGGTCTTTCTTCTTGAGAACGATTCCGACCTTGCGCCACTCATCCCAGGTGTCGGGGAACTTGCTGGCGCCCGCTTCCTTGAACCAGTCCTCGCGGTACGCCCACGTCGAGGGCACCGAGCAGAGGGGCACCGCCTTCCAGCTGCCGCCGACGACGCTGACCTTCTTGTTGTGCTCGTAGTAAGCGCCGTCCCGCTTGCTGATCTCCTCGGCCACATCGTCCACGTCGGCGAGGCCGTCGGCGTAGAGATGCGGCCAGTTGGACATCATCATGATGATGTCGGGCCCGGCCTTGGTCTCGATGGCCGAGGCGATTCTGGGATTGAGGTCGTTCATGTTGATCAGGTCGACGGTGACGTCGACCCCGGCCAGCTTGCCGAACTCCGTCGCGAGGCGCTTGAACTCGACGTCGGAGGCCGGAACGAAGCTCACCCATTCCAGGATGTTGAGCTTGGTTCCCTTCGGGAAGCTCGGGGCCTTCTGCGCCGCGACGATGTCCGGGATCCCGCCGACGGCTGCGGCCCCGGTCGCCGCGCCCGCCACCCTGAGAAACGCCCGCCGATCGAGTCTCGTCACGCCGCTTGGCCTTGCCATCGCTCACCCCCGGCTCGCTGGACTGTTACGCCTCGGGTCCCGCGAGCGATAGGCTCGCCGCCCTACAGATCCTCGCCCGAACCTCCGAAACGCTGGCGATCACAACACCGCCCATCGGCGGTGTCAAGCGCCCTTCGCGAACAGATCCCGAGCCGGTGAGGCGCGGTAGCGATGATGGTGTGCCTGGCAGGAGTCGAACACGCTGAAGCCCAGCCGCTGACATCGGCGCGCCGCGCCGACCGCGCGCCGAAGCCCGCCGACCGCGCGCTCGGTCGCGCGACGGCTACATCAACTCGTTGATGAGGGCCTGCGCGATTTCCGGAGCGACGCCCAGCGGACGGTGCGCCAGCGGCCCGCCGGCGCTCAGGACCGGTTCGAGTTGGTCCAGCGTCGGCAGATCCTCGCGCTTCCAGAAGAGGCCGATCGGGATGACATCGCCCCACTGGCAGCCCTGCTGCATGGCGGCCTGGAAGTTGGTCGGGTCGTGGCCCATCTCTTCCAGCTTGCGGGTCCGCTGCTTGAAGAACTCGTTCGTGTTGTCGTGGTTATACGTCACGCAGGGACTGAAGGCGTCGATCAAGGCAAAGCCCTTGTGCTCGAGGCCCCCCTTGATCAGCTCGACCAGGTGCTTCTGCTGACCGGTGAATCCCCGGGCTACGTACGTCGCGCCGGCCGCAATGGCCAGGGGGATCGGATTGATGGGATTTTCAACGCTGCCAAACGGTGTGCTCTTGGTCTGCATCCCTTTGACGCTGGTGGGGGAGAGCTGCCCCGTCGTCAATCCGTAGACCTGGTTATTCATGACGATATAGGTCAGATCGACGTTGCGGCGCATGGCGTGGACGAAGTGATTGCCACCGATGCCGTACCCGTCGCCGTCTCCGCCGGTGGCGACGATCTTGAGCTCGTGATTCGCCAGCTGGGCTCCAGTGGCCACGGCCACGGCGCGGCCGTGCAGGGTGTGCATGCCGTAGGTGTTGAGGTAGCCGGGCAGGTTCGACGAGCAGCCGATGCCGCTGATGGTCAGGACCTCGTGGGGCTGGAGCCCCAGCTCGACGATCGCCTGTTTCAGGGCCGCGAGCACGCCGAAGTCGCCGCACCCCGGGCACCAGTCCGGATCCACCTTGCCCTTGAGATCCTTGACCGTCACCTTGGGCTTGGCCTGACCCCGTACGGTCGCTGCGGTGTCAACAATCGCCATGAATGACCGCCTCCCTCAAACCTGGATCTCGTGCACGGGCACGTAGAGCTTGGTCGAACCCGCCAAGATGGCTTTGACACCCTCCACGAGGTGGTGCGGCATGAACGGCTCCCCGTCGTATTTCCGGATGTGACCATCGGCGGCGAAGCCGGTTTCCGATCTCAGGTAGCGCGCGAACTGCCCACTGTAGTTGTTCTCGACGATGATGACCTTGGCGCACCCGCCCAGGATCGACAGGATCGCGTCGGCATGGAGCGGGACCAGCCATTTGATCTGGAGATTGTTGGCCGAGATGCCTGTGTCGGCGAGTTGTCCGATGGCCTCGCGAATGACGCCTTCGGTCGAACCCCAGCCCAGAAGCGTGATTCGAGCGTCCGCGGCCCCGAAAAGCGCGGGCGGCGGCAGGAGCGGCAGGACCCCGTCCATCTTGCGCATCCGCTTCTCGTGCATGGCCTGACGCTTGTGAGGGTCCGTGAACTCGTCACTGATGAGCACGCCGTCCTCGTCGTGCTCATCGGTGGCCACGACGTGGACGTGCCCGGGGGTACCCGCGACCGCCCGCGCCGAGATGCCGCTCTCGGTGATGAGGTAGCGCTTGTAGTTGCCGTTCACCGGCGTCGCGTGACCGTTGAGGCCGATGACGTCGCCGCGGTCGATGGGCACGTTGAAGTCCAGCTCCGCGGGATCGATGCTGGACCGGCCCTCGGACAGCAGCAGGTCGGAGAGGATGATGCCGGGACACTGGAACTTGTCGACCAGGTTGAAGAGCTGCGGGACGATTTTGAAGCAATCGACGATGCTCGTTGGTGCCACGATGATCCGGGGGTAGTCTCCCTGGCCGGCGCCCAGCACTTGCCAGAGATCGCCCTGTTCGGTCTTCGTGGGCACCCCCGTGGCCGGGCCCGCCCGCTGGACGTTGATGCAGACGACGGGGATCTCCATCATGGCCGCCGCGCCGAGGGCTTCGCTCATGAGCGCAAAGCCGCCGCCCGAGGTCGCGCACATGGCGCGGCAGCCCGTATGCGCCGCCCCGATCGCCATGTTGATCACGCCGATCTCGTCCTCGACCTGTCGAACCATGATGCCGAGCTGACGCGCGTGCCGCGCCATCCAGTGCAGCACGCCTGACGAAGGGCTCATGGGATAGGCGCAGTAGAAGCGCACGCCCGAGGCCGCGCCGCCCATTGCGAGGGCCTGGTTGCCCTCGAAGAACGCCAGGGGCTTGGCCGGGTCGGGCAGCGAGAACGGCAACGCTGTGAAATGCGCCGCGGCGTGGTCGTAGCCCGCGCGGGCGACACCCACGTTTTCGGCGACGGCCGCCGCGCCTTTCCGTTTGAACTGGAGCGTCACGATCTCTTCGAGGATCTCGAAGTCGACCTTGATCAAGCGCAGCACGGCGGCCAGCGCGATGGTGTTCTGAACGAGATCACCCCGGATCGTGGGCGCCAGCGCTTTGACGGAAAAGGGGCAGAGCTGCACGCCCTCGGCAACGGCACCCGGCTTGATCGTGTCGCTGTTGAACAGCACGGCCGAGCCCGCGCGCATCAGCCTCAGGTGCCGATTCATCGTGTCCTGATTCAGCGGCAGGAGCACGTCGAGCTTGTCGCCGTAACTCAGGACCGGTTGGTCACTCGTACGGAGGGTCAGGAAGATGTGCCCGCCACGAATGATGGACTGGTAGGCGTTGTACGCGTTGACGTGCAGCCCGCGGCGGACGAAGATGCGCGCCAGGATGTCGCCGGGAGTGGCGATACCCTGGCCCGCCGCGCCGCCAATGCCGATGGCAAGGTCGATTCTCTTCACGCCTCGTCTCCTGTCAGAGTCAGAGCGCTTCGGCGACAACCTGCTGGAGCGATCCTGCGCTGGACCCAAGCAATCTTGCGCCGTTCGATGGTTTCGGTCAAGAAGTGCTCGGGCCTGCTGGAGGGCTATAGTAGACGGTGTCGTGGTCATGAGGGACCCTGTTCTGGCCGCGAGCTCCGCCGGCGCGTTGGCGCCGGGGATGCCTGCTCGGTGGATCGTCAGCCGCCGCTTCGACCTCGGCTGGTTCTTCGGCGGCGCCGTCGCGAGCGGTACGCCGAGGAACAGACCGGCGGCCTGCTCCGGAAGAGCGACTTCCTCCCCCTGCCCTGCTCGCACCCCAGCTGTTTCGGCCTCACCTACATGCTGAAGACCGACGCCGGATTCATTCCCTTTCCGCGCTTCATCGAGCTGGACCGGTACCTCGAAGTGATCTCCAACCGGGGGACGATCCGGCCCGACGAGGGCTTCGAGATCACCATCCGCGCCACCATCGACGAGTTGTGGTCGAGCTCCGGCCAGATTCCCAACAACGCGAAGATCCTCGGGACGTTGAAGCGGGCCATCCACCTGATGTATCCGGAGGACCGGGCGTTAATGGACGAGCACACCTTCGAGGTCGACCGGATCAAGAAATGCTGTACACACTACGCGCTACCCGACGGGCGGTTGATGCCGGGCTGCGCCTACAACATGTTCTACCGCCACAAGGATCCGCGGTTCACCGGGCCGAAGGGCCGGACGGAGGTCTGGGGAAAGACCGCCTCGCCGGCCACACCGCGGACGCGGATCCCGCTGCCGGTGGTGCCGACCTCCCCGTGAGCGACGCCCCTTCGGACAGCGTGTTGCGGGCCGTCCTCGAAGCGCTGGAGATGCCGCCGGCCGGCGTACGGACCTGGCTCGAGCAGAACAAGGCACTCTGCGAGCGGCACGGCGGCCGCCCTCACTACTCCGAGCTGCTCGATCTCTACGACGACTGCCTGGCGCTGGCGGAAAAGCCAGGGGGCTGACCGTGCTCTGGAACGGGCAGCGGGTCGTGCTGGACATGGCGATTCGAGCGCTGGGCCACCCGCTTACCACGCGCTATCGTCCGGCGCTGGTGCTGGGCGCCCTCCGCGAGGACGTATGGTACGTCCCCCTGATCGGGGTGGTGCTCGAGCGGCCGTCGCTGACTCACTTCTATCGTCCGGGGCTGCCGGGCGGGCTGGTCTCCTTCCTCACCCCGGGACCGCGCGGGCGGGCCGATCGCCTGTTCGCGCACGCGGTCGAGCACTATCGCGAAGGCCGGCTAGCCGCCGCGTTCGTTCAGCTCGGGCGGGCCGCGCACCTGCTGACTGACATGGCCTGCCCCGTGCACGCGCAACGCACGGTCCACATGATCAGCGATTCGTTCGAGTGGTACGTCGAGGGCAACGCCGGATTCCTGGAAACCCTGCCCGTTCCCCCCGTCGCCGCGCGAGGCCGCGCCTCGGAGCTTGTCGAGGACCTCGCCCGCCAGACCCAGCGCTTCGTGCCGGACACGACGAACAGCCCGTGGGGTCGCCTCTTGTGGAAGGCGGGCCTACGACGAAAGATTCCCGTGCCCGTCCTGAGCGATCAAGCCCGCCAATTGATACCGCTCGCCGCTGGCCACGCGGCCGCGCTGCTGCGGCTCTTCCTCCGCCAGGCGGCGGGCGACGCGATCGCCGTGGGAACCGCTCCGGTGCTCGAGACGCCGGCGCCGTGACCATGGGAGAGACCGTGCATTCTCCCAAAAAGCCCGCGCTGGTCACGGGAGGCTCGCGCGGCCTCGGCCGCGCCCTCTGCCGTCACCTGGCTGCCGCGGGGGCGCCGGTGGCGTTCACCTACACGCGCGACGAACCCGGCGTCGCGGCGACGCTCCAGGTCATTCAGGCCGCCGGCGCCGAAGGGCGGGCCTTCAGAGTCTCCGTCCTCGACGCCGCGGCCCCGACGGCGATGGTCCGCGAGCTCGAGGAGGCCTGGGGCCGGGTGGTCGACGTCAATCTGCTCGGCCCGATCCTCTGCGCGCGGGCCGTCCTCCCCGTCATGCTCGAGCAGAAGGCCGGGGTCATCGTCAACGTCGGCTCGGTGGCGGCCGAGCGCCCGTTCCGAGGTCAGGCCGTTTACGCGGCGACGAAGGGTGGTCTGGAGTCGTTCACCCGGGCGCTGGCCGCCGAGTACGGCCGCAAAGGCATCCGGGCCCACTGCGTCCGTCCGGGCCCGATCGAGACGCGCATGCTCGAGCCCAGCCGGGCGCTTGGCGAGGACGAGATGCTGACCCGAACTCCTCTTCGGCGCCTCGGCCGCCCCGACGAGGTTGCCGAGCTTGCCCTCTACTTGCTGGGCGACAAGGCCGCCTTCATGACGGGCTCAGTCCATACGATCGACGGAGGGTACCTTCAGGATGATCTACGAGCTGATGCAGTCGCGGCGGAGCGTCCGTCGGTTCAAGCCGGAGATGCCCGACCGCAAGCGGATCGAGCGGCTCCTCGAAGCGGCGATCACGGCGCCGTCGGCCAGCAACAAGCAGCCCTGGCGCTTTCTGGTCGTGACCAACCCTGCGGTGATCGCCCGGATGGCCGCGGCCGTGCGGGAGGCGGTCGATCACATCGCCCAGCACATCGAGGCCGCCTGCCAGCCGGCCTTCCGAGCCTACGGCCACTACTTCACCCGGTTCGAAGAGGCGCCGGCGGTCATCGTGCCGCTCTTCAGCCGCCTCACGGTGCTATCGAATCTGGTTGATGGGCAGCTGGACCCCGACGCGCGCGAATTTTTGTCTCCGCAGCAAGGCTGACTTGTATGGTGACGGAGACATAGAAACAGATTTTGAGAGCTGAATTGACGACCACTCACGTCGGTGTTGCGAGACCTCGGCATCTTCTTCTCCCTCGATGAAATTGGACCAATTGCTGTTGGAGAATCTTTCTTGTGGCGCGCGGAGCCCGATTCAACTCAGATGTGAACGCGGAGTGTGGCGATGGTGAGGGTTCCAGTCGCCAGAATTGTCGTGATCGACGACGACCCCGAAGTGGTCGACCTCCTGGTCTCCTATCTCCGCGAGGAGGGTTACGGGGTCTTAGGCGCGCTGACGATTGATGAGGGCATCAGGCTCGGCGGCCTGTCCCGTCCCGATCTCGTCTTGCTCGATATTCTGTTACCCGGCGGAATGAACGGCATCGAGGTGCTCAAGCGAATCCGCTCGATCGATCCGACCAGCAAGGTGATCATGGTGACCGGGAGTCGGGACCCCCTGCTTGCCCGCGAGGCCCTCGAGCTCGGCGCACTGGCCTATATCGACAAACCGTTCGACTTCGCCTACCTCAAGCGGGTTGTCGCCATGGCGCTCCGACCGGAGACCACCCACCCAGACGATCACCCAAGGACCTAATCAATTCCCGCCTCGACACCATCTCCACACAAGGCGATCAGTGTCGCCAACTCGTAGAGTAGAATCGCGGCGCGAATTCGTGTGTTGGTTCCCGGTCTGTCTGTAACGCCACGTCTAGGAGGAGACGCTGAATGTCGCGTGTGCCGTCGAGGTCGATCCTTGTCGTTCTTCTCGTCGTGGCGCTGGGAGCTTGCGTCGTGATGGGCTCCGCCTTCTTTGGTCGCGTTGGACCTCAGCCAGATGGGACGGGAGTGACCCCGAATCATTGGCTGCTCACACCCGCCGGTCTCCAGGTCGAGATCGGGGATCGACCGCTGGGCATCGCGACCACCCCGGATGGCCGGTATCTGCTGATCTCCAACAACGGTCAGGGCGAGCAGAGTCTTGTGCTCTTCGAGACCACGACGCAGAAGGTCGTCCAGACGATTCCCTACAGCAGCCCCGAGGCGCTCTTTCTGGGGATCGCCGTCACGCCGGACGGTCGACGCGTGTATGCCTCCGCCGGCGGGAACAACAAGATTCGCGTGTATGACCTTGATAGGCGCGCTCTGGCCGAACGCCCGCCCATTTCGCTCGGTACGGCTACGGCCCGGATCTACCCAGCCGGCCTCGCGATTTCACCCGACGGCGCCGTCCTCTATGCCGCCCTCAATCTCGAGAACGCCGTGGCGTTCATCGACACGGCGACCGGCCAGGTGCGCGCCAGAGTTCGTCTCGCGCCGACCGCGAGGGCCGACAACATCGGCACGCTTCCATATGCGCTGGTCCAGGCGGGCGAGAAACTCTACGTCTCCGAGTGGAATGGCGGCAGCGTGAGCGTCATCGACATCGGTCAGCAGCGACTGCTTCAGCGAATTCCGACCGGCGGCCACGCCAGCGGGCTAGCGCTCTCACCCGACCGAAAGCGTCTCTACGTTGCGAACGCGACAAGCGACACCGTCAGCGTCGTCGACATATCAACGGACGCGGTGGGGGGGACTGTCGACCTCTCACCGTATCCGGGGGCGCCGATGGGCTCGATGCCCAACGCCCTCGCGGTGGCGCCGGATGGCAACACGTTGTACGTCGCGAACGGGGGCAATAACGATGTCGCCGTCGTGGACACTGCGACCTTCCGCATCCGCGGACTGATTCCGACCGCGTGGTTTCCGAGCGCCATCGTGGTCTCGCGCGATGGGCAATCCCTTTACGTCGCGAGTATGAAGGGCCTTGGCGCCGGGCCAAATCCGCGCGGACCGAACCCGGAACGACCCACGCCGACTGCTCAGTACATCGGCAGCATGGCGCGCGGTACGCTGTCGGTGATCGCTGTGCCGAACGCGGCGGCGCTCCGCACGTACACGACGCAGGTCGTGAAGAACAACGGGTTTGACGAGACGCAGAAGGTTCTCACACAGAGTCCACGAGACACGACTCCACACGCCGTGCCTCGCCGCGTCGGGGACCCGAGCCTCATCCGGCATGTTATCTACATCATCAAAGAGAACCGAACCTACGATCAGGTCCTCGGCGATTTTCCCCAAGGCGACGGCGATCGCAATCTCGTCCTGTTCGGTCGCGACGTAACGCCCAACCACCACGCGCTGGCGGAAACCTTTGTCCTCTTGGATAACTGCTATGCCGACGCGGAAGTCTCTGCCGATGGCCACAATTGGTCGACCGCCGCCGTCGCGACTGACTATGTGCAGAAGATGTGGCCGGCCAACTACTCCAACCGGAATCGTTTCTACGATTTCCAGGGCGGGTCAAGCGCGTCGACGCCCCTGCGAGGCTACCTGTGGGAGTACGCCGCGCGGGCCGGTCTTACGTATCGCGTGTACGGAGAGTTCTTCGCGTTCCGCTCCAAGCCGCCGGCCGTCGAGCCCGCTCCGTTCGCCAATGCGCTGGCCGGGCACCTCTCTCCTGCCTACGCAGGCTACGATCTCTCGATTCGCGACCAGGCACGCGTCGATGCCTGGGAGGCAGAGTTTGAGGAGTTCGTTCGGCGCGGCACAGTTCCGACACTGATGATCCTCTCACTCCCCAATGACCATACGGCCGCCACCCGTCCGGGCTACCCGACGCCGAAAGCCATGGTGGCGGACAACGATCTCGCCCTGGGCCGGATTGTGCAAACCGTGTCCCGCTCGCCGATCTGGCGGGAGACGGCCATCTTCATCATTGAGGACGACGCGCAGGACGGACCGGACCATGTCGACGCGCACCGCACCGTGTGTTTGGTCGCCTCGCCCTACGTGCGACGAGGTGTCGTCGATCACCGCATGTACTCGACGGTCTCGATGCTGCGGACCATCGAGCTGATCCTCGGCCTCCCACCGATGAGTCAGTTCGACGCCGCAGCCGCGCCGATGATCACTGCCTTCAGCGGAGCGCTGGCCCTTGACCGGCCCGACGAGGCGGATGCACAGATCCTGAACGCCATCCTGTGGCACGCGGTCAAGGGGAAGCACGTTCCCATGCCTCGGCCGAAGACCGCGTTTCGATCGCACCCTTTGCAGGACGACTAGCAGAGCGACATGGGTAGTTGCGCCGGCGGGTGCAGAGGCCGCGGCAGCGGCTGTTTACGACGCTCAATCTGAATGCTCGCCTCGAATTGTGGAAAACATCCCATCCCCGAGGGGCTCGGCGGTGTTCGCGAGAACGCGCTCAAAGATTTCCCGGCACCCGGGGGACATGTCGAGTAGCTCACAGCCCCACACGTTCCCCACCGTGGCCTCCGGCCCTTGCCAGGCCACTCGCCCGAGCGCTTCGATCGGCCGCGCCACCCCTGGCTGACGGAAGGTGACCCACAGACTTTCGTGACCGTCGTTGAACGGGTGTTCCGAGGCGAACCCGACGCCCCTGGCGGAGATGTTGCGCGGCAGCCCCTGGAACAGGACTGTGCCATCTGGACTTTGCACCTCCACCGTCACGTCCGGACGGAGCGTGCGTAATGCCCGGCGACGTTCCCCGTGGGTCCGCAGCGCGGCAAGCTCGGCCTCCAGGGCCGTGCGCTGGGCTCGTTCGACACTGAGCTCATGCTGACGGTCCTCGGCCACTCTTCGCGCCTCCTCCACGTCCCCCTGGGCCTGGACAAGCTGTGCCCCCAGGTACTCGGTCCCCTGGAGCAGTCCCTCCTGGGCTACGTCGCGCTCACGCTCAGCCTCGTGAAGCCGCGCCGTCACCTCACGGTGGCCGGCTTCCAACTGATCATCGGCCTCCCGGAGGACCTGTAGCTCCTCCTCAAGACGCGCGACGGACGCCTTGGCCTCTCCCAGATACCACTCACTTTGTTCCCACTGCGTTTGGGTCCGTTCGGCAGTCTGTTTCCACTCCTCGACTTGGTGACTCAAGTCCTTCGCCAAGGCTGGCAGGTCCACTCGGATCGTCAGAAGGTCCCCATCGGCTGCCACATGAACGTTGGTCATCGCTCAACTCCTCTCTCTTGAGGGTGCGCGTGCCTGAGCCGACACGCGGAGGACGCACTCGAGGCCGAAGGAATGGAGAGGGGCTCGATCCGAGGCGTGTTCGCTCCCCTGGCTTCGCAAGGCCAGGTCGGGGAGCGCCCCGCCCCAGGGCCGATTGGTCGGCGCCCTAAGGGCTTCGGGTCGGCTATCGTAACGCTACTCCCGCCGGAGTCTGGATCCTCACACAGCCTAATCGGGCTGCATCGACAACCGGAAGAAATTTATGCAGTCGACCCTGCGGCCGATCCCGGGCGCGGAGCGGTTCCAGACCAGCGAGACGCGGCCTCGCCGGACGAAGTCCCGGCTGGCGACGAGAACGAGGCGAGGGGAGCCGGGATCCGGATCAGGTCGGCCGTGAGAAGCGTAGTGGCCAGCACCCGTCTGGACGGTATGAGGACTTGCGTCGGCAGTTTGAGGGTGGCGCGATGCAAGGGTCGTCCTCGACTCGTCGCGAGGGGGACCGTCCTGACAAACGGGGAGGACTAGGCCAACACTTGACGCACTCTCGCGGCGAGAGCGTCCGGCGTGAACGGCTTGGCAATGAAGGGGTATCCCGAGGCGTCAGAGACCGAAGAGCCCGACATGAGGAGCACCTTTGTCTGCGGGCTGAGCGCCTGTATCCGCCGTGCGAGTTCCGGGCCCCTCATCAGGGGCATGACGACGTCCGCGAGCAGTAGGTGGATCGCGTGCTTCTTGGTCAGGTCCAAGGCTATCTGAGGATCTCCCGTGTCGAGTACGGTGTACCCCCTCATCTGCAGCATCTCTCGTATGACGACTCGGACGCGGTCCTGGTCATCAATGACCAGAATGGTCTCTACATTTGCCCCGCCTTCAGTTGGCATATCGCCGTGGAGCACGGAAGAACGATACCGCAAACCATACCGGACCAGACCGTCGGACGCGGTCGACGACGAGTCCTGCCCGCCGATTCATGTGGTCCGACCTTCGGCGTCTCCGCGGTGGTCAGCCGGCCTCAACAGGCGCTGGCCGGATGGGGCGGAGGACGCGTCCGGGCCGGTGTGCTTCAAAAACAGCCGGCTCGCCCGCTGACTTACCGGCCTGTGAACAATGGAGGGAGCGGTGGCAAGGGCTTAGAGAGCTGGCCGGGTCCCCCTGGACCTCAGCGCTCAGTACGGCAGGAGGAGTGTGAGAATCCGCGGGGTAAGGACCCCAGGTAGTAGAGCCGGGCAGTCATTGGGGGTTTCCCCTTGCGTGGAGTGTGCTGCGAGGCAATACTTACCGGCATCTCCCCAACACGCTCTTGGCAGGAGGCACTTATGGTCAGCAGACGCGCCGGAGTGGTCGTAGCAGTTCTCAGGCGGACAAGCCCGCTGTTGGTGCTGACGGCAGCCCTAACCTTCGCGGCTCCCGCATCGGCTGAGTGGTTCGGCGACCTGTACCTGGGGGGTGCGTTCACCGCGAAGCACGATGTCGATACGAATTTCCCGACCACCGGCGGGCTGGTGACAACGCAAGATGTCACCTTTGACAAGTCCTTCTTGGGAGGTATACGAGGAGGCTACTGGTTTCCGTTCGCGCTCGGCCCACTCAACCTTGGCGTTGGGCTGGACATCTCGCACTTCGCACCGAACATCAGTCGGCAGACGCGCACCTTCTGCTCACGCCTCTGCGTCAGCGGTGAGTTCGATGACTTTGATCTCTCTGTCTGGGTGATCGGGTTCGACGCGATGCTCCGGTACCCGCTCATGAAGAGTGCGGAGTTTCCGAACGGCCAGCTTCAACCGTATGTCACCCTTGGACCGGCGATCTTTCACGCTCACGCGGAAGACAGCAGGAACTTCGAGCCGTCCAACCAGTCTGACACCGATACCTCGGTCGGCGTGAAAGTGGGTGCGGGTGCAGCGTGGCAATTCACCAAGAACATCGCCGTGTTCGGTGAATATCGGTTTACCCACTTTAGCCCGGAGTTCACGTTCAGGGACGACGTCCTCGGGAGCGCCACACTGAGTACGGATGTCAACACTCACTCCCTGCTCGTGGGGGTCTCCTTCCGCTTCTAACTACCAGAGGGGGCTCACTCCTACCGCCCGTCCGTCCCGGGCGGGCGACGTTCTTTCCGGCCTGTTGGGAAAGTACCAGAGACCGGTCTTGCCGCTAGCGGCGCTGAGAGCAGTCCGGCGGGCGGAAAGAGCGGCAGTATCTGCGCCGCGACGCGGCCGCCGCCGCCGTGATGCAGGACGCGGTTTGACTTCCACGTACGCCTTTGCAGGCGGCAGCAGATTTTGCTAATGTTCAGCCGTTGCTCGCGCCCAGGGCGCCCACAGGGGGCCCAGGGAAGGCGGTGCGAATCCGCCGCGACCCCGTCACTGTGATCGGGGACGAAACCCGCGAGAGCCACTGGCGAGAGAGCCGGGAAGGCGCGGGGAGTAGGACGATCCGAGAGCCAGGAGACCTGCCCGGGCGCGTACCACCGTCAACCGGTCTTCGCGGGAGGACCCGGGGGAAATGGGTACATCGACTTCCACGTCGCGAGTCGAAGTCGCGTGAAGCCCCGCGTGCTCGTCATCGCCGGGGTGTCGAGCGGCGTCGGCAAGACGACCGTCACGATCAGCCTGCTCGAAGCGTTCCGGCGCCGCGGGCTCACGGTGCAGGCCTTCAAGGTCGGCCCAGACTTCATCGACCCGGGCTTCCACGAGGTTGTAACCGGACGACCGTCCTACAACCTCGACGGATGGATGTGTGGGCGCGAGCAGGTGCTCGACACTGTCGCCCACCACGCCGCCGACGCCGATCTTGCTCTGGTCGAAGGCGTGATGGGGTGCTTTGACGGGGTCGACGGTACGAGCGAAGAAGGCTCGACCGCACAGATCGCCAAGTGGTTGGGATCGCCCGTCGTCCTCGTGATCGACGCCAGCAGCCACTCGCGGAGCGCGGCCGCTGTCGCCCTCGGCTTCGAGCGGTTCGATCCCGGCCTCCGCATCGGAGGCGTGATCGCCAACCGGGTCGGCGGCGAAGTGCATGCTCGGTGGGTTCGCGACGCGATCGCGTCAAGCTGCCGCGCGGTGCCCCTCGGCGCGATCGTGCGCGACGAGACCCTCACCATACCAGAGCGCCACCTCGGCCTCGTCACCGCCGCCGAGGGCCCGCTTACACCTGAACTCCGGCGACGGCTTGCGGAGGCCATCGAGCGGTCCGTCGATCTTGATGCGCTGATCGCGATCGCCGTCCCCCTGCGTGACGCCCGTCGGCGATCGGTGGCGGAGCTCCAACGGCCACGCGTCAGGATCGCTGTCGCACGCGACACCGCGTTCCAGTTTTACTATGCCGAAAATCTCGATCGCCTTCGGGCCGCTGGTGCCGAACTGTGCTTTTGGAGTCCCCAGGCGGACGCGGTCCTGCCTGACGTCGACGGCCTCTACTTCGGTGGTGGATACCCCGAGCTCCACGCCCGCGCGCTCAGCGCCAACGTCGCGATCCGTGAGGCGGTGCGAGCGTTCGCCGACGCCGGCAAGCCGATCTACGCGGAGTGCGGGGGGCTCATGTACCTTGCCGAGGCCATCGAGGATCGCGAGGAGGTGACCCATCCGATGGTCGGACTGCTACCGACCACCGTACACATGCGGCCGGGCCGGCTCACGCTGGCCTACACCAACGTGGTGTTCACCGCGGATGCGCCGATCGGCCGCGCTGGCACCACCGCTCGCGGCCACGAGTTCCACTATTCGTCATTGGACCCGATCCCCGACTCGGTGCCGCGGGCCTACCGGGTCAGTCGACATCGCGGCGGAGAGCGTGCAGAGGGCTATCTCATCGGGCGTGCGCTGATGAGCTACGTCCATCTTCATTTCGCATCGAACCCAGCCATCGCGCGGACTCTCGTCGACTCGTGCGTGGGAGCGCGCTGCTCGTGACCCGAGGGCTCGTCCGCCCGGGCGCGTGGGCGCCTCGTTCGGTCTCTTCCTCGACGAGTTCCTCAAGATCCCCAGGCGCATATAGAGGAGGAGGGTCGATGGCCACCGGAGCTGGTGACGTCGTGGCAAGGGGCGGCCGGGAAGCCCCGGAAACGGTTGAGCTGTGTGTTCGCAACCAGGATGGGTTTCCGTGCCTCGGTGTGATTTACCGGCTGGAACCGGACGGACGGATCTACTGCCCGCGATGCGGCGGGAACGCTCCCGGCGCGATCTACGTCAAGCGCGGTGGCTGACGAAGCGTCGGTGCCGGGAATTGACTCGTTCAACTCGCCCGGCTACGCTGGACCCGCGATGGGGGTCAGCCTGAGGATCTGCTCGCTCCTCCCGAGTGCCACCGAGATCGTGTTCGAGCTCGGACTCAGCGATCGGCTCGTCGCCGTCACCCACGAGTGCGACTATCCACCCGAGGCCACCCGGCTCCCGGTGATCACGCGCAGCACGCTGGATCACGGGACGCGTCATAGCCGGGAGATCCACAACCACATCGCGAGCTCGCTCCACGCCGGCAGCAGTATCTACGCCCTCGACCACGCACTCCTGGAGCGGCTCGACCCGACTCTCATTCTGACCCAGGAACTCTGCGACGTCTGCGCCGTTTCGTACGATATCGTCCAGCTGGCGGTTCACCGTCTCCGGGGCCCGCGCACGATCCTGTCGCTCGAACCAACCAGCCTATCCGGCATTCTGCACACCATCCAACAGGTCGGGGACGCGGCGGGTGTGCCCGAGGCCGCCGGGACGCTCGTCCGTAAGCTTCAGCAGCAAGTTGATTCGATCGCGGCGGCGGCCAAGAGCGCAAACGTCCAGCCGCGGGTCTTCGGCCTGGAATGGCTGGATCCGCCCTTCACCGCAGGCCACTGGGTTCCTGAAATGATTGGTCTCGCCGGGGGCCGGGACGAGTTAGCGCGGGCGGGAGCGCCCTCGTCGCAGGTCGCCTGGAGCCGCATCGCCGACTATGATCCCGAGATCATTGTCCTCATGCCGTGCGGCTTCACACTGGAGCGCACTGTCGAGGAGTTTACTCAGATGAAGTTCCCCGCAGAATGGAGCCGTCTCAACGCCGTTCAAGCGGGACAGGTCTATGCGGTAAACGGCTCGGCGTATTTCAATCGCCCGGGGCCGCGGATCGTCGAGGGACTCAAGATTCTGGCCGAGGTCATCCACCCCGAGGTCTTTCCGCGGACAACGCCGTCCGAGGCCTGGCGGCGCGTCGGCTAGAGCACTCGCCGAGATCCTCGCCCCGTAGAGGGAGATCCTTTCACCCCAGCTCGGCGAAGCTCCCCCTGTCGCTCGTCGCCCGGCGCTTCGAGTGCCGGGTCGCGTGAGATGATGCCGGCCATGGTCGAGGCAGCCGTCAAGACGGTCCTCTCGCTCGTCCTTGCCGGTCTGGCCGCCGCCTACGCGTGCGGCTGGCGCCGGCTCTGCACGGCCGGGCACGCACCGCCGCTCTGGCGCCTGGCCCTTTACGCGCTCGGACTCACCACGGTTGCGGCCGCGCTTCTGTCGCCCCTCGATGACCTCGCCGCGGCACGGTTCTCGGCCCATATGGGCCAGCACCTGCTGCTGACGATGGTGGCGGCGCCGCTCCTGCTGCTCAGCAATCCGCTGCCGCTCGTCCTCTGGGGTCTGCCGCCCCGTGTCCGGTGGCGGCTGGCGGCGCCGCTCCGGCCGCGCGCGCGGCTCCGCGCCGCACTGTCGGCGCTCACATTCTTGCCGGTGGCCGGCGTCCTTCACGTGACCACTGTGTGGCTCTGGCACCTGCCAGTGCTGTATGACGCAGCGGTCGAGCACGAGCTCGTTCACGCCTTCGAGCACGCGACGTTCTTCGCGACGGCGATCCTCTTCTGGTGGCCGATCATCCAGCCTGCGCCCAGGCTCCGGCCGCGACCCCACCCCGGCTTCCAGATCCTGTACCTCCTCGTCGCGACCGCGCAGAACACGGCGCTCGGCATGGTGCTGGCCGTGCCGGAGCGCGCGTACTACCCGCATTACGTCAGCGTGGCAGCGGCGCTCGGGATCAGCGCGGTCGACGACCAGATGCTCGGCGGCGGGCTGATGTGGAGCGGCGCGCACATGTATCTGCTCCCGATCCTGCTGATCCTCTACGGCCTCTCGCGCGACGCTGGGCACGAGCGAGGCGGCGCGCCGGCGTAGTGGCCACGCCTTCCCCGACTGCTGGACCGGGTGTATCGCGGTGTTCGGGAGGTCGTCGTCGGAGGAAGACGACTAGTCGGAGCGCAGATCGTCGCCGGGAGCGCCTTTGACTTGTCGCCACTCATGGGTCATTGTCTCCGAGACATGAGGCCTCGGTTTGCGCTCGGGCGCTCAGGAATATGGCGCTCGATCTACGTCCTCTGCGTGGTCTTCGTCTGCTCGTTCATCCTGTTCGAAGTGCTCGACGTCGACGGCTCTGACTTCCCGACCGGGCAGGCGCCGACCGCCGTCCGGGCTGCCGAGCCCCCGCACGACGAGATCAAGCGCACGCTGCTCCAGACGACGTCAGACCTGCACGTCGCTGTCCTGGCGACACAGGAGCAGGACGGCGTCGCTGAGTCGGTCGATTCCGTCGCGCTCCGGCCGTCGCCGTTCGTCTCGCCCCGCGCGTGCCGGTACCTCCTGGCGTGCGCCTCGCTGGGCGACATCCCTCCCTCCGCCTGACCGTTCTCCGCGCGTCGCACCGATCGTAGGGAGAAATCTCTGGTCGGGTCTGTCCTCTGGAGACGGAGGACCTTCACGAAGATCGCCATCGCGGCATCCGTAGGCGCCGCTTTTGCGATCCCGCACAGGAGGGTCCCGTGAGTACTCATCGAGTCGATGCAGCAAACAGGTCACTGGCACCTAAGGGCGTTCGGGACCGTCATCATCCTGAGCACGTCGCTGCGATTCGGCCGCTGATCCTTGCGGCGGTGGCGCTGGCCGGCAACGGCTTGCTCGCGGGAGCGCTCGCCGCCTCGGCGACCGGCACCGCGACGTCTTCGGTGCCGGACGCGACGCACTTGGAGAGGGTCCGCGCCTGCGTGTATGACGTGAGCTGCACGAGGCTGCTGGTGGCGGCTCATCGCATGGGATTCAAGGGCCCGTTCGAGAATACCCTCTGGGCCCTGAACCAGAACAGCGGAAAGACAACTGATCTCCTCGAGTTCTCCGTCCGCGAGACGTGGGATGGCCGCCCGATCGTGATTCACGACGACACTCTGGATCGGACCACGAACGGATCCGGCCGCGTGCGGTGGCATACCCTCGCGCAGATCCACCAGCTCCGCATCAAGGGGATGGAGACGGAGAGGATCCCTACGCTCGAGGAGGTCCTCGACGCGGCGAGGGGCCGCGTCTTTCTGATCGTAAGCGTCAAGAGCGCGTCCGTCCTCACCGTGTGGAAGGCGATCAAGAGTCAGGGTCTCGCCCGGCAAGTCATTCTCTTCCTGTACAAGCCGCGCGGGCAATCCCGCGAGCTCAATCAGCTTCTCGCCGAGGGAGAGGATATCCTCTTCATGCCGCGCCTTCACAAGGGTGAATCGCTGGATGCCCTGATCGACCTGTTCTACCGGCCGCCACAGTTCGTGCACATCGATCAGGCAACGTTGACACATGACACGCTTGCCGGACTCGCCCGGCGGGAGATTCGCGCGTACATGCAGTTCCCCCGGCGAGACACCATCGCCGAGCTGCGGCAGCTCGGGCGGGAACTGTTGGACAAGCGCGTCTACTTCTTCCTGTCCGACCAAGCTCCCCAGATATACGAGGCACTCCCGGATGCCAGGTGACGAGCCCGCCAGGGTCGACATGAACCAGAACGGCCGCCTCCCGCCGAGACAGACCCGCTGGCATGACTTCGCGGTGCAGGTGCAGAAGGACGCCAAGCTGTGGACGTTCCTGCTCGCGTTGCTGGTGGCGGTGCGGGGGGCGTTGGTGGCGGCGCACCGCGGTCAACTCGACAGCGCCACCGGTGCGGGCACGCTGCTGGCCGCCTTCGCCTCGGGCGTGCGCTACGACTACCAGGTGGCGACGTGGGTCACCCTGCCGGCGCTGCTCATGAGCGTGGTCGGCAGCTCCACGGCCTGGGCGGGCCTCGCCGACCGAGTGCGCTTCGGGCTGGGCGCGGTGGTAGTAGCGCTCTCGGTAGTGATCGGCGGTATCGACATCGGCTACGTCGGCGAGTACGGCAATCAGTTCGACCACTTCTTGCTTGGAGTCGTGCTCGACGATTTCCAGGCCATCGTCACTACCATCTGGACCAGCTACCCGGTGGTGTGGGCGTTCATGGGCATGGCGGTGCTGGTGACCGGCCTGGTGTGGCTGCTGCACCGCTGGCTGCGCACGCCGTTCGTCGACGCGCTGCTGGTGCGCCGGCCGCCGCCCACGTGGGCTCGGGGCGTTCTAGTAGCGGTGCTGGCGGTGCTGGTGGTGGCCGGTGCGCGGGGCGGCTCGCTGGGAGCGCGGCCGCTGCAGGAGAAGGACGCGGCCACCACCGCCGACCGCTTCCTCAACCGCCTCATCCCCACCCCCTACCACGCGCTCTGGCAGTCGCTCAGCGACTACCCCAAGCTCCAGCGCACCGCTGGGCTCGCTAGCTACGTGCCCGACGGCGACCTGGTCAGGGCAGCGTCAGTGGTATTCCCCGATCAGCCGCCGCATGGCACGGTGGACGATTACCTCCTGCGCATCGCCCCAGGGTCCTCTGACCCGCCGCGCCACGTGTTCCTGCTCATCATGGAGAGCTACGACGCCTGGCCGTTCGCCGAGCGCTATCGTTCCCTGGGGCTGACTGAGGGCGTGCGCGAGTTGGGCCGCGCGGGGATCCTGGTGACCCGCTTCGTGCCGGCATCGACCGGCACCATGTCCTCCCTCAGCGCCCTCCTCACCGGCCTGCCGGACGTGGGCGTGTACACCGATTACCAGCCCGCGGCGCGCCAACCTTTCCCCTCGTCGCCGGCGGCAATCTTCAAACGGCTCGGCTACCGCACGCGCGTGTTCTACTCCGGCTACCTGAGCTGGCACCGTATCGGCGACTTCTGCGCCTCGCAGGGCTTCGAGGAGGTGCACGGCGGCGGCGCTATCGACCGTGGCACCTCCGGCAACGAATGGGGCGCGGAGGACGAATCGCTGTTCGCGTACGTCGAGCAGCACGTGCCCGCTGATCGACCAAGCTTCAACGTCATCATCACCACCAGCTATCACCCGCCGTTCAACGTCGACGTGCGCGCCAAAGGGTTCGCCCTCCAGGCCATGCCTCCGGACCTCGCGCCGATTTACGACGGAGGCTCCAGCCTGGCCATCTTCGGCCACCTCTGGTACTCGGACCGCGCCGCCTCGCGCTTCATCCGCGCCATGGACCAGCGCCTGCCCAAGACGCTGTTCGCCCTCACCGGCGATCACTGGTCGCGGCGCTTCCTCAATCACAGGCCGACCTTTTGGGAGCGCAGCACGGTGCCGCTGCTGCTATACGGCCCCTCGGTCCTGGGCGGCGTGCGGCCGCCTGACGCCCCAGTGGGCGGCCATCTCGACATCGCACCGACGCTCATCGAGCTGAGCGCCCCGGCCGGCTTCGCCTACCACAGCCTGGGTGAGAACCTGCTCATGCCGAAGCGTCGGCTCGGCCTTGGCAGCGGCCGCCTCGTCGGCCCGGACTATCTCGCTGAGATCAGCGATTCGGTGGTCATCCACCCCCTCCCCGACCAACCGCCACCGGCCACTGCCCCAGACCCGGAGGCGTTGCGCCGGCTCTACAACGCCTGGTGCGGCCTGGGCTGGTGGCGAATCATGAAGGGCAACGCCTTGCCAGCGGCGCGCTCAGCCTCGTGAAGGCGCCGTACGAGGACGTCAAGCTCAAGAAGCCTTCGCCGACGATTCGCGCAGAGCGAGAGGAACATCCGCGGCCGTCTGAGCCTCCTCGGCATGGCGGGCGGCGGATTCCAGTACCTGATCCGGCGTGCGGAAGAGAATGCCGACACAGAAGACTACGAGCGCGCCGATCATCGCCCACCAGGTGAACGAGACTTCTGGAATCGCGGCGGGTTGCTCGAACGTCCTGTAGATACCAAACAAGGGCGCCACCGCGTTCAGGATGGTGATGTTCAGCTTGCCGACGACCACAGTCACGAGAAGCCCGGCGGAAATAGCGATCATGTTTCCAGCGTCGGACCCGCGCCGTTCGGTGAACATCCCGATGAGGAACACACCGAGCATGGGGCCCAAAATGAATCCGGCGATTCCGAGTACGACTGGGATGATTCTCAGATCTGGATTCGTCACCTTGGCATAGGCGAATCCGCCGGCGATGACGATCATGAGCATGGCGAAGAAGACCGTGAACCAGCGCGCGGCCTGGACGTAGTGGGTCTCGCTCTTGCCGCGAACCCATCGGATGTACCAGTCATTCGTGGCGCCAGTCGCCAGGGCATTGAGAGCCGCCGAGAAGGAGCCCATGGCGGTGGCAAAGATGCCGGCCAGCACCAGACCACGAACGCCCACGGGCATGACGTTGAGGATATACGAGCCAAAGACATCCGGAGTGGCGGCTGGCTGGTAGGTGGGGTCCTTCTGGTAGTAGGCGAAGAGCAGGATTCCGATGAAGACGAAGGCCGAGGCGATCGGCAGGTCCATGAAGGCCGCCGTGATCAGGCTGCGGCGCGCCTTCTGGTGGGTCTCGGCGGTCAGCATCCGCTGAACCATGTCCTGATCGGTGCCGAAGGCGGCCATGTTGCCCAGCGTCGCCCCGATGAAGGCAGAAAAGAGGGTGTAGTCGCTCGCCAGTATCAACTTGACGTAGTCCCACAGGCCCATCGCCACAAGATGGTGGCGCTCCTGCCACTGCGTGACGACGCTCGATTCGAACCCGTGGAGGAAGTAGCCTTCGTGTGTAGTCAGTTGCGGGACGGCTCGGATGACCTCATGCAGTCCGCCGATGTGATTGAGCAGGGTGGCAATGGCAATCAACGCTCCGCCGAACATCAGGCAGGCCTGAATCACGTCCGTCCAGATGACGGCCTTGATGCCGCCGATCGCCGTATAGAGGCAGGTCACGATGGTGAGGGCGATGATCGCGATGAGGTAGGGACCGACCGTGGTGACCGCCTGTTGGCTGAATTGCACCTGCCCGCCCGCGACGAACATGCGGTACGCCAGCACCATCACGAGCGCTGGGATGAAGAGCCGCGTTCCCGACGCAAGAGTGCGCATAAACAGAAAGAGAGCCGAAATGTAGCTCTTGGTCCACGGACCGAAGCGAACTTCCAGGTAGTCGTAGACCGTGTAGACCTTGTAGGTGAAGTAGGGCTTGAGGAAGACGTGACCGACAATGAAGCGCCCGATGATGAGGCCCAGGACGAGCTGCACGTAGGCAAAGCTTTTGTTGGTGTAGCCCTCGCCGGGCGCTCCGAGGAAGGTGGCTGCACTGGTTTCCGCAGCGATAATGGAGGCCATCACGGCCCACCACGGGACGCGCCGCCCTCCGAGCGCAAAGTCGTTCAGGCTCCCTTCGCGCCGCCCCATGTACAGCCCGATGGCCGTAATGGCGACAAAATAAAAGAGGATGATGACTCCATCGACCAGAAGTTGCCCTTCTGTTCCTATATCGACCTTCTTTCCGTTCCGGCCGAGTTCGGCCTTGGTGCGGCCACCGTTCGCCACCCGATCGTACCGATCGTCTCTAGCCTACCTCGTGCGGCCCTTATTGGAAGGGTTCCGCAGGCGCTGCCCCTGGAGGGGTAGCTGTCCGAATCGCTGGGCGGCGGACAGTCCGGACGAGGTGGTCCAGGGAGTTGTTCAGCTCCGAGCTGACCCCGCAATGGACAGGCGGCGTGGCGTGACCCGTTCGGGCCGGAGGCGAGACCCTCAGCGCCGGCTGGAGATCTGACAAGTCCGAGGCCGTGGATCCGCTGTAGAGCGCCTCGGTCGCGAGCGGGCCGGTCGAGGTTACGGGTCGAAAGTCACTTCCAGGCTGGGCGTCCCTTAGCTTACCCGCGAGGGGGTAACTCCTGGCCCTGGACCACCGCCGTCCCGCAACGCGGGCAGTGGCTCCAGTCCACGTCCAGCGAAGTCTTGCAGTAGCTGCAGGCTCGCGCAGCCGCCCTCGGGGGGATTTGCCCTCCGTCGTCCTTGGATGTCGCGGGAGTGGTGTCTTCGGCCTTCGCCTCGTCGACGCCCTTCTTGAATTCTTTGAGGCTTGAACCCAGGGAGCGGGCGAGTTCGGGCAAGCGCTTGGCCCCGAAGAGAACCAGCACGATGACTAGAATGACAAGCAGTTCCTGAGACCCCAGCCCAAACATGTATTCGCCCTCCCCGTCGCACACCGTAGCACTTGTCCCACGCCGCGTAAAACCTGCGTCACTCTGAGCGCGTGACCCGGCGAGCGGTCCAGGCCCTTGAGCAGCAGGGGTACCGCGTCACCCTGGAGAGGGTCGCCGCCTTCCACTCGAGCCATCTGACTTGCTTGACCCACAATGAGAACTCAGGCAATCATATGGTGTGCTGCAGAGGTACTGCGTAGTCGTCCTCGTCGCTGCCCTGCTCGCGCTGGTGCCCGCAGCCTACGCCGATCCGCCCGACCCGACGTGGATCGGCGGCTATTGGGATAACGACGATTTCGACAACGTCGTCATTCTCATCGTCGCTGCGTGCGCCGTCGAAGTGCCATCGCTCACCGATTTCGGACCCTTGTGGGCGCCTCTCATCGGCATCGAACCCGTGCCGCCGAGGTTCGTTCAGGGTCCGCCTCACGCGACTGCTTCCCCCCGCGCGCCGCCGATATAGAGTTCCTGCCCGAGTCCTGACACTCGACTAGCGCCCTGGCGGAAGGTCGGCCAGAACGCCTCGGCGGTGTTCTGGGCCTCCACACCACGGCTGGCTCTACACCGACGTGTCCGATCTCTGATTGGAGGCATCAATGAACGGTCGCCGGATAGTTGTCGTCTGTCGCGGTATTGGGAGGTCCGAGCGATACCCGTTAGCACTGCGCTGGTTGTGGCCCCGGTGCTCTGCGATGTGCACCCAGGTCGAGCCGTGAAACGTCCATGATTGATTTCGTCTTTCTCGGCTTGGTGATCTTTGCGGCCGTCTATTGGCTCGCGGCCTTTGCGTCCGTCGTGCTCTACCGGCGACGTCGGCCATCTACCTCGGACGTTGCTCCTTCCGTCACGATGCTGAAGCCCCTGAGGGGCGACGACGGACAATTGTACGAGAATCTCCGCAGTTTTTGCCTCCAGGACTATCGCAGTTTTGAAATCGTCTTTGGGGTCCGGCACCTTCACGATCCCGCCGTGGCCGTCGTCGAGCGCCTCAGACATGAGTTTCCCGGTCTCGAACTGAAGCTCGTAGCCGACAGCCGCACGATCGGCACGAATCTCAAGGTCAGCAACCTCGCCAATCTCGTCCGACACGCCAAGTACGACACGCTCATCGTTGCTGACAGCGACATGCGCGTGGGGCCGGGATACGTCCGCGCGGTGGTCGGGCCCCTCGAAGACCGTCGGGTCGGGCTGGTGACGTGTCTCTATCGCGGCGTTGCGCCGTACGGTGTGGCCTACCGACTCGGGGCCATGTTCATCAACGAGTGGTTTTTGCCAGCCGCCCTCGTCGGCACGCATGTCGAGCGCCTTCGCCACGCGTTTGGCGCGACGAATGCGTGCCGACGCGACACGCTGCGCTCGATTGGTGGATTCGAAGCCGTCGCCGATCAGCTCGCCGACGATTACATGCTGGGATGGCTCGTGAGCGGCCGGGGCCTCCGGGCTGTCGGCCGCCTCGTTCTTTACCGCTCACTCGGACAGCCGCCGCCGTGGTCCGACACATGGCTGGTCCCGCTTCGCGACGTCGTGTCCTTCGTTGTCGGGATTCTGAGTTTCCTGGGACGCACGGTGCGCTGGGACGATGAACAGTTCCGCGTTCGCCGTGATGGCCGTCTCGAGCGCCGGGTGGAGACCGGAAACCGGCAGCGCCTCGCGTGATCCTCCGAGATGTCGCGCCCCGCATCCGAATGGGAGGAATCCGCGTGACGGGCGTCGATCCGTCCTACCTGCGGAGCCTGTTTCTACATCCGCCCTCGTACGAGGGCTTCGACGGCGGCGAGCGATGATGAGGAGCAGGCCGTATCGATCGCCACGCTGGGGCCCGTGAAGTTAAACGCATAGGAGATGCCCGATGGCAGACAGACGGATCAGAGACCTCTCCCCGAAGGAAAAACGCGAGGGATTGGCGCGGCCGCTGCAGCAAAAAGGCGGTCAGCCAAACGGTCCTCGCGGCGCGACGACCCCCGTGACACCGCCCGCGCCGATGGGAAACACTCTTTTGCATCCCGACGCCGCAACGATGTTCGAGCTCCTCGACCGTGCTTCCGAAATGGGCGTGTATCCCTATCAGATACCCCTCGAAGGTAAGTCCGGCGCCAGGGTTCAAATCGGCGGTCGTAGTGTGCTGATGCTGTCTTCGTACGACTACCTGGGGTTGATCGGGCACCCCGATGTCGACGCCAGCGCGGTCGAAGCCATCAAGAAGTACGGGACGGGCACCGGCGGCGTCCGGTTGTTGACGGGCACGAACGACCTCCACCACCAGTTGGAGCGCCAGCTAGCCGACTTCAAGGGCACGCCGGCCGCCGTATCGTTCACCACCGGGTATCTCGCGAACCTGGCGGTCATCTCGGCGCTGCTGACCCGCAACGATCGAGTGATTTTAGATGCCTTGGCCCATCGCAGTCTGATTGACGCCTGCGAGCTCGCCCACGTACCGATCCGGTGCTTCCGCCACAACGACATGGACTCGCTGCGCCAGAAGCTGGACACCCGCCCGTTCGGGCGTCGCACGCTCATCGTCGCCGAGGGCGTCTATTCCATGGATGGCGATATCTGTCCGTTGCCGGCGCTCGTCGCGCTAAAGAAAAAGTACGGCGCGTTTCTCATGATTGACGAATCCCACTCGCTCGGCGTACTGGGCGCAACCGGACGCGGCGTCGACGAGCACTTCGGCCTCGCCTCCAACGACGTCGACATCTGGACGGCGTCGCTGTCCAAGGCGATCCCCTCCAACGGCGGGTTTGCCGCGGTGTCTCGCGAGCTAGCCGTGTACCTTCAGCACGCGGCGGCGCCCTTCATTTTTTCCGCCGCCCTGTGTCCGGCCGCGGTGGCCGCGATTTGTACCGCGTTGGCCATCCTCCGGGCCGAGCCCGAGCGAGTCGCGACACTGAACCGCAATGCGACCCTGCTGCGCAACGGTCTCCGCGAGCTCGGTTACAACCTGGGGAACTCCGTCACCCCGATTGTTCCCGTCATGCTGCGGAGCGAGATGGCCGCCGTGACCATGGCGCGGAGCTTGCGCGACCTGGGCCCTTCAGCCAGGTGCGGTCGCCTCACGCAGTCACCCCTTCCTGAGCGGCGCCGCCGATGGCAGACCGCCTCACGCGGTCTCGTCGAAGCGGCAGAGCAGTCGAGGCCCGGACGTCTACAGTTTGTCCCGGATCCGCTGGTCTCCTCCTGGCGCCGTTTCTCGTGCGCGTCGAGGAGAGCGCGCGGAGAGTCTCCTTGCGGTGCTACGCACACACGTCGCTCGCCGCAGAGAATTGGCTCCCCGTAGTTCACACGTATCGAACTCTCTGCCTGGCCCCTCCTCCGGAGATGCGAAGGCTTTTCGGGGAGTTGGAGGGCCTACAAGGCTTTGCGTTCCGCGGGCGCGCGACTGTCTGATCGCCAGCCCTCGGCCTTGACACCCCGGACGCCCCGGGGTTATGCCTTCGGCCGTGGGCTGGGTTGACCCCTATGGTTCCTGTGCTTGGTCGCTCTCGGTCTTATTTGCCGCCCGCGTGCTGGGTCAGGCCGTCCAGCGCTGGATGCCGCAACCGTTTCTCCCGCCGTTCGAGGCGTTCCAAGGAAGCAGCTTGCCGTATTGGCTGCTGCTTTCCTTCCAGCTCTTGATCCTGGTGGTGATGGTGCGCGTCGCGTGGCGCGTGCAGACGGATCGCCTCGTTCCGAGTCGCCGTGTTGGACTTTGGCTTGCCGGGGCGGGCGCCGTCTACATGGCATTCGCCCTTGGGAGGATCGCAGTCGGGCTCGCCGTGCCCGGTGCGGACGCGTGGTTCAAGACCTGGATCCCTGCGTTTTTTCATGTCGTGCTGGCGGCCTTCCTCCTGGTAGTTTCGCTCTATCACCTCCGCGGAACGGCGCCGACAACGGGGGAGGAGCCATGAGCCGCGTGCTGCCGTACCTCTGGTATCCGCTGCTCTTCGCGGGTGCGATCGCGGCCTTCGCCGCCATGCTCGCCGCCGGCATGACCCTCGTGCTGGCAACCTATCTGCCCATCCTGGCCGCCGCGCTCGTCATCGTGGTTCTCGAGCTGCGGTTCCCGGAGCGGCTCGAATGGCGTCCGCAAGGCTCCGACGTCGCGGCCGACGCCGCGTTCATGGCGTTCGTGCAGATCCTGCTGGCGCGCACTCTCGCCGTCCTGGTGGTGTTTGCGATCGCGGAGTGGATGCACGAGCACGCTCCGAACCCCTGGTGGCCGCACGACTGGCCGCTCGGGGTCCAGATGGTGGTGATGCTGCTCGCGGTCGACTTCATGCGCTACTGGGTGCATCGCGCCTGCCACGCGTACACGCCGCTCTGGCGTCTGCACGAGGTCCACCACTCGCCCGACATCCTGTACACGCTCAACGTCGGCCGGTTTCACCCGCTCGAGAAGGTCCTGCAGTTTGCCTGCGACGGCATGCCGTTCCTGTTGCTCGGCGTCGCTCCCGAGGTGATCGGCGGCTATTTCTTGCTGTACGCCGTGAACGGCTTCTTCCAGCACAGCAACCTGCGCCTGCGCTACGGCTGGCTGAACTACGTGGTCGGCAGCGCCGAGACGCATCGCTGGCATCACGCGCGCGATCCGAGGACGGCCTGCTGCAATTTCGGCAACACCACGATCGTCTGGGATCTTCTCTTCGGCACCTGGTACTTGCCCGCGGCCGCGCCGGTGGACGACATCGGGATCATGGACAAAGCCTATCCCAAGGGCTTCTGGGCGCAGATGCTGACGCCGTTCCGGGCACCGGCGCCGGCGCGGCGGCGCCGCCTGGCCCGGCGCCTCGCCGACCTCGCCATTCCGCGCTACCTGCGGCTCATGGGTTTCGTGCAGGGATGGCGGGTTGCGCGCGCCGCCCGCGACCCGATGCGCATCCAGAACGCGCTGCTCGCCCGGATGCTGCGCGAAAACAGAGGCACGACCTTCGGCCGGCGACACGGCTTTCCCGCGATCGCCGGCTACGAGGACTATGCGCGCGCCGTTCCCGTGATGGAGTTCGAGGCCTTGCGTGTCTTCATCGACGCCGAGATCGAGCGCGGCGAGCAGGCCCTCACGCGGGAGCGGTCGCTCCAGTACATGCGCACCAGCGGCTCCACCGGCCGGCCCAAGGACATTCCGCTCACGGCCTCGCACCTTAAAGCGCTGCGCGCCATCCAGCGCCGGTCGATCGCGTTTCAGTACCGCGCCTGCCCCGAAGCCTTCCGCGGCAGCATCCTGGCAATCGTCAGCCCGGCCGAGGAAGGCTGGCTGCCGAACGGCAAGTCGTACGGCGCCGCTTCCGGGATCGTCGCCGCCGGCACGCCGAGGCTGGTGAGGGCGAAGGTCGTCCTGCCCGCGGAGGCTCTGGCGCTCACGGATGCGCGAGTCAAGTATCTGCTCATCCTGCGCCTCGCGGTCGCGCAGCCCGACGTGAGCTATTTCGGCTCGGCGAATTCAACCACGCCGCTGGCCCTGATCAAGCTTTACCGCGAGCACCAGGCCGAGCTCATCGCCGATGTGGGCTCGGGCGGGTTCTTCCTGAAGGACCAGCTTCCCGCGGCGACGCTCGCCGCGCTTGGCCATCGCCTGGACGCGGACCCAGGGCGCGCCCGGGAGCTGGCGACGCTGCAGCACGGCGGCCGGCCGGTCCGCCTGGCGGACCTGTGGCCGGACTTGCGCATGGTCGTGACGTGGACCTGCGGCAGCGCCGGTGTCACCGTTCGGGCGCTGCGCGAGGAGCTGGCGGCGCGCACGCGCGTCTTCGAGCTGGGATACGTGTCGAGCGAGTTCCGCGGGACGGTCACGCTCGGCCGCCGCGCGGGCACCGGCCTGCCGACGCTCGAGACGCATTTCTTCGAGTTCGTCGAGCGCGACAAGTGGGATCGCGGCGCGCCGGACTACCTGACGTTGGACCGGCTGCGCAAGGGCCTCGACTACTACATCGTCGTCACGACGCCCTCGGGCCTGTATCGCTACTTCATCAACGATGTGGTGCGGGTGACCGGATGGTTCCACGCCGTGCCGCTGCTCAAGTTCATGCAGAAGGGCAAGGGCGTGACCAGCATCACCGGCGAGAAGCTGTACGAATCGCAGATCCTGGCCGCGGTGAGCGGGGCCATGACGCGGCTCGGCTTGAACGCGCGCTTCGTGATGATGCTCGCCGACGAGGAGGCGCGCGGCTACCGGCTGTACGTCGAGCCGGATTCGGCCCCGGGCGCCCGGGCCGAGCGGCTCGCGGAGGAAGTCGATGCGCGCCTGCGGAAGCTGAACGTCGAGTACGAAGGCAAGCGCGAGAGCGAGCGGCTCGCCGCGCCGCGGGCGGCCTGGCTGCGCCCGGAGACCGGCGAAACCTACAAGCGCCATTGCGTGGCCCAGGGCCAGCGCGAAGGCCAGTTCAAATGTGCCGCCCTCGCCTACCGCAGGTCGTTCGGCTTCGACCTGGACGCCCATGTCCGCGCGGAGTGAGGCGGCCGCGATCGAGTCGATCCGGGCATCATCGCTGGCGATCCCGTTCAAGCTCTCCTTCAAGCATGCCTCGGCGGCGCGCGACTCGACGCAGACGATCTGGGTACGCGCGAAGGGGCGGGACGGACGCATCGGCTTCGGGGAGGGCTGCCCTCGGGAATACGTGACGGGCGAATCGCTGCAAAGCGCTCAGGCCTTCGTCGCCGCGCACTCGGCCGACTGGCTCGACGGCATTCGCGACGTCGAGAGCCTTGGCGCCTGGATCCGGGGCCACGAGCGCAAGATCGATGCGAATCCCGCGGCCTGGGCCGCGGTGGAGCTGGCGCTGCTCGACCTGTTCGGCAGGTCCGCGGGCAGGCCCGTGGAAGCGCTTCTGGGCTTGCCGCCTCTCGGTGGACGCTTCCGCTATACGGCGGTGCTTGGTGATGCGTCGCCCAAGGAGTTCGACGGCCACCTCGCCCGCTACCGCGAGGCCGGGTTCCGCGATTTCAAGATCAAGCTCGCGGGCGAGCGGACGCGCGATCTGGCGAAGGCCCGCGCGCTGCAGGCCGCCGGCATCGACCCGCGCTCGGTGCGCGCCGACGCCAACAACCTGTGGAGTGATGCCGGCGCGGCGATCGACGATCTCGAGGCGCTCGGGTTCGCCTTTCTCGCGCTGGAAGAGCCGCTGCGCGCCGGCGACTATGCGGGCATGGCGCGCATCGCGCTCGCCCTCGACAGCCGCATCGTGCTCGACGAGAGCATGGCGCGGGCAGGCCAGCTGGCCGACCTGCCCGGCCCGGCCGAACGCTGGCTGGTCAATCTGCGGGTGTCGAAGATGGGCGGACTGCTACGCTCCCTCGATTTCCTGGGGCAGGCGCGCCGCCAGGGGGTGCGCGTCATCGTCGGCGCGCACGTCGGGGAAACGAGCTTGCTGACGCGCGCGGCACTGACGGTGGCGAGCGCCGCGGGCAAGGCCCTCGTCGCGCAGGAAGGCGCTTTCGGCACCCACCTGTTGGAGCACGACGTCGTCGAGCCGCCGCTGATGTTTGGAGCCGGCGGAATTCTGGATGCGGGCGCCGCCGCGATCGGCACCGCGCCCGGATGGGGGCTCGCGATTCGTGAAGCCCCCTAGCTCCGCTCGCTGGCTGAGGATCGCCGTCTTCGGAGTCGTGGCCATCGCTGGCTGCCGCCAGGTGGTGGGGCACTTCCTGCTGCCGAAGGAGGGCGTCCGTGATGCCGAATACGACGTCGAGGCACAGCAGGGCGTCGCATTCAAGACATCCGACGGCGTCGCGCTCGCGGCCGACATCTACCGGCCGCGGCTATCCGGAAACACGCCCACCATCCTGGTGCGGATTCCCTTCTCCAACACCTTCAAGAATCGCCTCGCCGCCGAGGTCCTCGGCACGTTCTGGGCGAGTCGCGGCTACACCGTGGTGATCCAGGGAACGCGGGGGCGGTACAAATCGGGAGGCGAGTTCTACCCTCTTCTCCATGAAGAGCAGGACGGGCGGGAGACGCTGAAGTGGCTCTCCGCCCAGCCCTGGTTCGACGGGCGGCTCGGCATGTGGGGTGGCTCGGCGTTCGGCTATACCCAGTGGGTCATCGCCGATCAGGAGGCGCCGGGCCCGACGGCGCTCTTCATCCAGATCGCGAGCACGAGTTTTCGCGAAATGTTCTATCCGGGCAGGGCGTTCTCCCTCGAGTCGGCGCTGTTCTGGGCGGCGCGCAGCCACGGCAAGGAGGACCGGGACCCGTCGCTCGATGAACTCGAGCGCGGCTATGCCGGGTTTCCCCTCATCGAAGCCGACGATCGCGCTGTCGGCGACGTCGCCTTCTTCAACGACTGGGTGCGGCATGGAGAAGCCGATGAATACTGGCAACGCATCGACGGCCGGAATCGCGCCAGGACGACCAAGGCGCCCGTGCTGTTGATGGCAGGCTGGTACGACCCGTTTCTGCCCACGCAACTGCGGGACTTCGAGACTCTGCGGGGCGAAGCCGCGCCGCGAGTCGCGGCGGGCAGCCGCCTCATCATTGGCCCCTGGATTCATGCCGACCCGGTGCGGTTCCCCGACGGCTCGACGGCCGGCGACTTCCGACCGGCGAGCCTCGCGCCGAGCCTTCCGTGGTTCGATCATCACCTGCTCGGCAGAGCGCCGGACAGGTCGCTTGCCGCGCCCGTCCGAATCTACGTGATGGGCGAGAACCGATGGCGCGAGGAGCAGGAGTGGCCGCCGGCGCGGGCGCGCTATACGCCGTTCTATCTACGCAGCGGCGGCGGCGCGAACTCGGCCGGGGGCGATGGGCGCCTCACCGCAACGTCGCCTTCGCCCGGCGAAGCGCCGGATTCTTTCAACTACGATCCGCGCCGGCCGGTGCCTTCCCGCGGCGGCGCGATGCTGGGCCCGCGCGCGGGGATCGCCGTGCAAGGCGACGTCGAGGCGCGTGGGGACGTGCTGGTGTACTCGACGGATGCGCTCGAAGAGGATCTCGAGGTGACCGGGCCGGTGAGCGCGATCCTCTACGTGGCTACCACCGCGCCCAATACCGATTTCTCGGTCAAGCTCGTCGACGTGCATCCGGACGGCCGGGCCTACAACGTGTGCGACGGCCTCGTGCGGCGCGCCTATCCCGACGGCGCGCGCGCCGCGCCGACGGAGATCACCGCCCATCTCTGGCCGACGAGCATGCTGTTCCGCCGCGGACATCGCGTGCGGGTCGAAGTGAGCAGCAGCAACTATCCCCGCTACGACCGCAACCCGAACACCGGCCGTGATATCGCGACGGAGACCGAGCCGCGGCCAGCGCTCCAGACTGTGTTTCACAGCGCTTCGGCGCCCTCCCGGATCATCCTGCCGGTGATTCCTCGCTGATCGCGGGGCTCGGCGCCGCGCCATGGACCTGAGGGTGATCCTGCCCTCGCTGATCGCCCCGCGGTGGCTGCGCCACAGCCGCCGTGAGCCAACCCACGGCTCGGCGCAGGGGCGCTAGACGCGATCGGCTTCTGACTCGCGGCTCATCTGTCGGGCTCAACGGCCGGTCGCCTCCGACCAGCGGAGCACCACCAACCCCACCATCGCGAATCAGTTCACCGGCCGTGAGCATGATGGACTCGCAGGGCTGTACCATTCCTAGCGGGCGCGCTCCTCGATCTTCGGCCTTCTACGCGGGCGGGGAGCTTAGGTTGGCTACTAGACCGCACGAACACGAACCCTCGATGGGTGGTGGCTCCCCGTAGTTAACACGTATCGAACTCTCTGCCTGGCCCCTCCTCCGGAGATGCGAGAGCTTTTCGAGCAGTTGGAGGGCTTACTCGAGGTCGGCTGAGTGCCCCCCACAGACGCAGACTAAACTAATTGCTGGCTCGCATTCGCTCGCCACAGACCTCACTGCCGCCATTAGAAGGCGACGACATGGGCGGCCGCAATGTCCTCAGTCTCGCGCAGAACCCGGCGACCGAAGCCCCCTCTACGCCCGCCTTCCCATGCGCTCGCGGCCTGAGTTATTTTCGGATTCGGTGAGGTCCCGCACGTTCTTCACGCGGACGCCACCGCGGCCTGCAGCGACGAAACAAGAGGTATCAGGTTAGAAAGTTGTCTTCACATTGTCTGCAGAGACGGTCCTAGCACCGGTCTCGGGAGCCACGTCTTCATTAGTCTTCCATTGATGGCACGGATCGTGCTCAGCAGTCCCCGCGCCTGGACCTGAAACAGCGGTTCGGAGGCGGCAGTTCCTCTTGGCCCGGCAAAGAAGGAGTGGCGTCCATGCTCCGCAGAATTCTCGCTGTTTCAGGGGTAGCGGTCGGCCTGCTCGCGATCATCGCGACTTCGGCTATGGCCCACACGTTGACCGTGACGGTGACCGCGACGTGTGCCTGCGAATACACCGTCACTGCGTCGGGGAACACGGACGCGAACGCCGTCGTAATCATCGATTACAAGTTCACCGAGACGTCG
>WNEY01000190.1_pt1 | contig 33736 bp, 19 predicted proteins | sample 5400531 | NCBI WGS metagenome assembly WNEY01 (sample SAMN13153338, study PRJNA577476) | soil metagenome | isolation source: 200 cm saprolite under Douglas fir tree site 1 | place: USA:California | collected 2015-04-18 | reverse complement strand
GATTTACCTGTTCGCGAGCGGCCAACACGAGGCCGTGGTGGGCGTCTCGCTGAAACCCGATGCTCCGGCCGTGACCGAAGCGCTGAAGGAGCAACTACGTCACGACTTGAAGAAGGCATTGCCTGACGTCACGATCTCCTTCGAGGCGGCCGACATCATCAGCCAGGTCATGAGCTTTGGCTCGCCGACGCCGATCGAAATTGCCGTACAGGGCCCGGCGCTCCCGGCCACGCGCGCCTTCGCCGAGAAGATCAGGGCCGAGCTCGTGAAGATCGACGCCTTGCGCGACCTACAGTATGCGCAGCCGCTCGACTATCCCTCCCTGCAGATCCAGATCAACCGCGATCGAGCCGGTCAGTTCGGCGTGACGGCGGCCGATGTCGGCCGGTCGCTCGCGACCGCGACCTCGTCCAGCCGCTACACCGATCTGAATTTCTGGCGGGATCCGGGAAGCGGCAACGGGTTCCAGATTCAAGTCGAGATTCCGCAGGCCAAGATGGCGTCGATCGAGGACGTCGCGGACCTGCCCGTTATGGCGCGCAATGCCGGCGGCACGGGTCGGCCGCTCGTCTCGGATGTGGCGAGCGTCGACTACGGCATCACGCCAGGCGAGGTCGACCGTTACAACATGCAGCGCGTCGTCAGCTTCACCGCGAATCTGCACGAGAAGCCGCTCGGTCAAATCGTGGCGGACGTCCGACAGGCGATCGCGCGCGCTGGTGCCCCCCCCCGCGGCATCAGCGTCAACAACCGCGGGCAGGTGCCCGCGTTCGAGGAAACGCTCGCTGGCTTGCGAGGTGGCCTCCTCCTGTCGATCCTCGTCATCTTTCTGTTGTTGGCCGCCAACTTCCAGTCGTTCCGACTCGCGTTCGCCGTCATCTCTCCTGTTCCAGCCGTGATCTGCGGCGTGCTGTTGATCCTCCTCCTCACCGGGACCACGCTGAATGTGCAGTCGTTCATGGGAGCCATCATGGCCATCGGCATTTCGGTCGCGAACGCGATTCTGCTGGTGACGTTTGCCGAAAACGCACGGCGGGAAGGGGCGTCGGTGCACGACGCCGCTGTCGAGGGCGGCCGTGGGCGCTTGCGCGCCATTCTGATGACCGCCACGGCGATGATCGCCGGGATGATCCCGCTGGCGCTCGGCACGGGTGAGCGCGCCCAGACCGCGCCGCTCGGCCGCGCGGTCATCGGCGGTCTGTTTCTGGCGACCATGGCCACGCTGATTGTCCTACCCGCGGTGTACACGCTCGTACAGGCGCGGGTCCGCACCGTGTCTCCCACGTTAGACCCCGATGATCCGTCGAGCGCACACTATGACAAACGCACAGCGACATAGATTCTGCATCGCGTCGATCCCGATGCTGTTCGCGGCAACGGCTGTCGCCCAGCCGCCAGCCGCCGCGCCGGCACCTGCACTTGTGGAAGTCGTCCGCGTGACGTCGAAGGCCGTCGATCGGCAGGTCAAGCTGCCTGGCGAGTTTCAGCCATACCTGGCCGTGCCGATTTACGCCAAGCTCGCGGGCTTCGTCAAGCGCGTGGCCGTGGATCGAGGCAGCACCGTTCGACAAGGACAGGTGCTGATGACACTTGAAGCGCCGGAAATGCTGGCGAATATCGTCGAGGCGCAGGCGAAGGCCCAGGCGCTCGGTCTTCAGAAAGCGGAAGCCGAAGCCAAACTGGCGGGCGCGCAGAGCACGTACGACCGCCTGAAGGCGGCATCTGCCACGCCGGGTGTCGTCGCCGAAAACGACGTCGTTGTCGCGCAGAAGACCGCAGAGGCGGCGCAGGCCCTGGTTCGCTCGTACGAAGACTCTATCAAGGCCGCACAGGCGCAAGTGCAATCCGTCAAGGATCTCGAACAGTACCTGACGCTCAAAGCACCGTTCGACGGGGTCATCACCGAACGCAACGTTCACCCTGGAGCGTTGGTCGGACCCGGAACTGGATCGACGCCGCTCCTTCGACTGCACCAGATTTCTCGTTTGCGTCTGGTGGTGGCCGTGCCTGAAGCGCTGGTCGGCGCGATGGTGAAGGGTGCCCGTGTGGCCTTCACTGTGCCGGCGTACCCCGGAGAGACCTTCTACGGTGTGCTGAACCTGATCGCCCACGATCTCGATGAGAAGACTCGGACCATGCCGGTCGAACTGGACGTGAAGAACGGCGACTTGCGGCTCGGGGCGGGGATGTATCCGGAAGTGCAGTGGCCCGTGAGGCGCCCCCAACCGTCACTGCTCGTGCCTCCCACTAGCATTGTGACCACGACGGAGCGAACGTTTGTGATTCGCGTCAACAACGGTGTGGCGCAATGGGTGAACGTGGGCCGCGGCGCGCGCGTTGGAGACCTGATCGAGGTGTTCGGCGCGCTCAAGGAGGGCGACACGATTCTTCGGCGGGGCACCGACGAGGTGCGTGAGGGTGCCAAGGTCACTGTTCAAGCACCGAAACCCGGCTAGCGAGGTCACACCATGCACAACGCGAGACGTTTCGTCGCCGCCACCCTGGTCTGGGCGAGTGCGGTGGTCGCGATCGGTCAGAGCTCGAAGATCGACTTTGAAAAAGACGCTATTGGGAATCCGCCACAGGGGTTTTCGTTCGCACTGACGGGAAAAGGCAAGCCTGGCGTGTGGATCGTCAAGAAAGACGATCAAGCCCACGGAAACGTGCTGATGCAAACGGACGCCGACACCACGGACTATCGCTTTCCCGTAGCCGTTTACGACAGCGTCACGGCGAAGGACGTCGACCTCTCGGTGCAGTTCAAAGCGATCTCTGGCAGGGGCGATCAGGGCGCGGGGATCGTCTGGAGATATCGCGATCAGAACAACTACTACATCACTCGATGCAATGCGCTCGAGGACAACTGCACGATCTACCACGTCGTGAACGGCCGGCGCGTCGCGTTCTTGAATAAAGGCGTGAAAGTCGCGTCGAGCGTGTGGCACACCCTCAAGGTTGAAGCAGCGGGCGACCATTTCGTCGTGACATTCGACGGCAAGACAGTGCTGGACGCGAAGGACGGGACCTTCAAGGACGCCGGTAAAGTCGGCCTGTGGACGAAAGCCGACTCGGTGATCGCGTTCGACGACTTCTCGATCGCGCCGCGGTGAGTCATGCATCTGCTGATGATCCCGCGCCTGGCGCTGAAGGCGCTGCGCCAGAACATCTTACGAACGGCGCTGACGATGCTCGGCATCATCATCGGCGTGGGCGCGGTGATTTGTGTGGTTGCGATCGGCGAAGGCGCTCAAGCCAGCGTCGAACGCGCGATCACGAACATTGGCGCCAACATGATCTGGGTCGAGGCTGGCGGCGTGAATCGGGGCGGCGTCCGCACGGGCGCGTTCGGAACGAAGACTCTAACGCTTGGCGATTACGAGGCGATCAAGGAACACGTGTCGCTGGTGACCAACGTGACGCCGCAGGCGGACACGCGGGTGCAGGTGGTGTACGGCAATCAGAACTGGGGCACGTCAGTGCGTGGCGTTGGACCCGACTATCTGGCACTCAAGACGTGGAATGTCGTGCGCGGTGGCATGTACACCGAGGTTGACGTTGAGCGCGCCAGCAACACGTGCGTACTGGGGCAGACGCTCGTCGATCAGTTGTTCGGGTCACAGGATCCAATCGGAGAGACCATTCGGGTGAAGGATCAGCCCTGTGTTGTCGTGGGGGTCCTGGAGGTCAAGGGACAAACTGCAACCGGTCAGGATCAGGACGACAACCTCCTGATGCCGTACACGACGGTGATGAAGAAGATCAAGGGGCAAACATGGCTCGACGACATCATGTGCAGCGCGACGTCGGCGAAGGTCCTCGATCAGGCGGAGGAAGACATTGCGGCGCTGATGCGTGAGCGTCATCACATCAGACCCGGCGCCCAGGACGACTTCAACCTGCGCCATCCGACAGAGATTGCCGAGGCGGTCAAACAGTCCACGCAAACCATGGAGGGGCTCCTGGCAGCCGTGGCATCCGTGTCGCTCATCGTCGGCGGCATCGGCATCATGAACATCATGCTGGTGTCGGTCACCGAACGGACGCGCGAGATTGGGTTGCGGCAGGCGGTCGGAGCGCGCGGCCGTGACGTCCTCCGGCAGTTCCTGGTCGAAGCGGTGATTCTCAGCCTGATCGGCGGCGCGATCGGGATTGGATTCGGCACGCTCGGGGCGCGAATGATCGCGGACACGTTCCAGTGGCCCACGCGCGTCTCTGCAAACGCGATCGCGCTGGCGTTCGGCTGCTCCGCGGCGATCGGCGTGTTCTTTGGCTACTACCCGGCGCGACAGGCGGCCAGACTGGATCCGATCGATGCATTGAGATTCGAGTGAGACGCATGACGATCAAGAACATCACTCCGTTGTGGCGGTTCGGGGTGCTCGCGGCGGCCTTGTCGTCGAGCGCGGCGATGCCGCCGATTTCCCAGCAGGCCCGCGCGGCGTTGGATCGGACGCTTGGTACGAAAGGCGTCTACGTGGACGAGGAAAGCGCCTACAAGTTTGCGTTTCCGCGGACCGATCTCAGCGTTCATGTCGGTCGGCAGCGATTGTCTCCGGCGCAGGCACCGCGAGCCTGGGCCACGTTTTCACCATCGATGCATCAGGAAGCCCTGGTGAGCGGTGAAATCATCGTGCTCGAGGATGAAGTCAATCCCGCAATGAGCGCGGCACTCAGCGGCGGATTGGAGGTGACCGGTCTCGGCAACACGCTGCTGTTCGATCAACCGCGGCTGCTCACCATGAATGTTTCGGGGGAGGGCACCTTTCAGACTCTCGCCGGCGCCCTGCGGAAGACCCTCGATGAGGTCGGCCGCGCCGGAGCCGGCAGGTCGAGCTCGTCCTCGCTGGGAGCGCTTTCGCCACCGGTCGCGAACAGCATCGATGCCGCGCCGTTGAACGGCGTGCTCTCGATGCGCGGCGTGGTCGCCGAGGCATCTACCGCGCGGCGATTGGGCGCGTCGCGCTCGTCAACGGTACGCCAATCGGGCGCGAGATGGGGATGAGCACGTCCCTGGTCATTTTCGGAACCAACGAGCGAGCGTTCGTGCAGGCCGAACTGATCGTCAACCCGGACGAACTCCAGCGAGTGCTGAAGGCGCTGCGAGCCCGCGACTTCACCGTCACGTCCATCCGCAAGCACACCGTCGGTGAACATCCTGAGTCGCTTTTCATCCGAGTGTGGAAGCAGGCAGCGGCGCTCGAGCTGGCGAAAGGGCTACGGTTTGCGCTCGACGTCGAAGTCGGCGCCACAAAGGTCGCGTCGAATTCAGGGAGGAGGTAGTCATGCGACTGATCTTGGCTGCCGCGACGTTTGCGCTTGTGTCCTTTCAAGCGTCAAGTCCGGCACCTTTCACGCTTGTCGGGACGATCGAGCTTCCCGGCGTCGAAGGACGCATCGACCATCTTGCCGTGGACGTTGGGGCGCAGCGACTATTTGTCGCGGCGCTGGGAAACAACACGGTCGAAGTGCTCGATCTGAAGAGCGGCAGACACTTGAAGAGTCTACCTGGGTTTAAGGAGCCGCAAGGGATTGCTGTGGTTCCCGACGCGAAACTCGTCGCCGTCGCCAACGGCCAGGGCGAAGGCGTGCAGTTCGTCGATGCGAGCGACTTCCATCTGACCAAGGCCGTTCGGCTTGGAGACGACTCGGACAACGTCCGGTACGATGGGACCGCCAAACGTCTCTTCATAGGATTCGGCGGTGGGGCCCTGGCCGTCGTGAGCCCCGCAGACGGCAAGGTGCTCGCCGAAGCGAAACTCTCCGGGCATCCTGAGTCGTTTCAGCTCGAACGCTCCGGTTCACGCGCCTTCGTCAACGTGCCGACGGCCAATCACATCGCGGTCGTCGACCGGACCGCGATGAAAGTGGTGGCTACATGGCCCGTCGCGAGCGCGAAGTCCAACTTCCCCATGGCGCTCGACGAGCCGAACCATCGCGTCTTTGTCGGATGTCGGCGGCCCGCCAAGGTCCTCGTGTACGACACGACCACAGGAAAGGAGTCCGGTTCGTTTGACAGCGTCGGCGACACCGATGATCTGTTCTACGATCCGGCGCGCAAGCGCTTGTACGTCACAGGGGGCGATGGCTTCCTGGACGTGTTTCAGGAACAGGATGCGAACCGCTTCGCCCGCCTCGCGCACATCGCGACAGCCGGCGGTGCCAGGACGTCGCTGTTTGTCCCGGAGCTCACGCGTCTCTATCTTGCTGTCCCACATCGGGGCAACCAGAAGGCCGAAATCCGCATCTACGAAGCCCGCTGACCTCGCAGGTGTCCTTCGAGATCCGTCGCGCGCGGTTGGCGTCGGTCCTCGCCGCCGTCGGGTGGCTCAGTGGCTCGCCGTCCGCCGCTCAGCAGCCCGACCGCTTGGGCGTGGACTCGCCAGTCGCGGCTACTCGACGGACGACTGAGACGATCCACGTCGACGGTCGTCTGGATGAGGCCGCCTGGCAATCGGCGACGCCAATCGGCCCGTTGCGCCAGCGGGAACCGATCGAGAACGGAGAGCCCTCGGAGCAGACCTCTGTTCGGCTGCTGTACGACAATAACGCGCTGTACATCGCCATTGTCTGCAATGACCGATCGACGGACGGGATTGTGTCCACGCAACTCACGCGGGACGCGGACCTCGAGGTCGACGATCACATCACGGTCGTCCTTGACCCGTTCTTCGATCACCGAAACGGCTTCTTCTTTCAAATCAATCCGGCGGGCGCACGATCCGACGGCCAGGTCTCAAACAACAGCGAACGACTCAGCCGCGACTGGGACGGCATCTGGAACGCAGCGGCGCGCATGTCCAACGAGGGATGGGTCGCCGAGATTGAGATCCCGTTCAAGACGCTCCGCTTCAAGCCGGGCCAATCGGTGTGGGGATTCAACATCGAACGGCAGATCAAGCGCCGGCAGGAGACCGACCGGTGGGCCGCGCCTCGCCAGAACATCTGGATTGGCAACCTGGCTGAAGCCGGCCGGCTCGAAGGCCTCACGGAAATGCGGCAAGGCCTGGGGCTCGACGTCCGGGCGTATCTGTCGGGCGCGGCTGAGCGTCGCGACGGCGAGTTTACCGGCGGCATCGACATCTTCAAGAACCTCACGCCGAATCTGAACGCCGCGGTCACGGTGAATACCGACTTCGCCGAAACCGAGGCCGATATCCGTCAGGTCAACCTGACGCGGTTTCCATTGTTTTTTCCGGAGAAGCGCACGTTTTTTCTTGAAGGCGCCGGCGTGTTCGATCTGGCAGGACTCGTGAACACGACCGACATCCGGCCGTTCTTCAGCCGGCGAATCGGATTGGTCGACACCGTCGCCGGCGATACCGTTCCGGTGCCGCTGCGCGCCGGCGTCAAGTTGACGGGGCGGCAATCGGACTACAACGTCGGCGTTCTCGACGTGGAGACCGGGTCGCAGTCCGACGTCGCGCTACCCGGCGGGGATGTCAGCCGTCAGAATCTTGTCGCCGCGCGGGTGAGTCGAAACATCCTCCAGCAGTCCTGGATTGGCGGCATCGTGACGCACGGCGACCCGACTGGCGCCGGCAGCAACACGTTGGTCGGCGCGGATGCGCGCTTCGCCACGTCGACATTCCGGGGGAACAGGAATCTCTCGCTCGCCCTCTACCTGCTGGGTACCGATGATGAAGCGAGCCGGAGCCGCGCAGGCGCAGGCGGCTTCACCCTCGACTATCCGAACGATCGCTGGGATGTCGCTCTCAGCTGGAAGTACATCGGCGAGAACTTCCAGCCGGCCCTGGGATTCGTGCCGCGGCCCGGCATCCGTAAAACCGACCTGAACGTGGCCTTTCAGCCTCGTCCCGAACGTTGGGGCATCCGGCAGTTCTTTTTCGAGTTTCGTCCGACCTACATCACCAACCTGCAAAACCGCGTCGAGAACTGGCGCATCTTTACAGCGCCATTCAACGCGCGGACCGAATCGGGCGAGCACCTCGAATGGAACTACATCCCGGAGTTCGAACACCTGGACGCGCCGTTTGAAATCGCCCCCGGCATCGTTGTTCCACCTGGCTCGTACAGGTGGACGCGCTACCGCACCGAAGCGAACACCGCCACCAAGCGTCCGTGGGTCGTCGACGCCGCTGCCTGGTGGGGCGGTTTCTACGCTGGCGACCGGCGGCAACTCGAGCTCGGACTCACTCTGAAGCCGAACACGCATGTCGCGCTCTCGGTGCGGACGGAAAGGAACGATGTCACGCTGCCGGAAGGATCGTTCTATACGCAGATCGTGACGGTGCGAGCGGATTACAACTTTACGCCGAACGTGTCGTGGGCGAACTTGACCCAGTACGACAACGAATCGCGGATCGCCGGCCTGCAAAGCCGGTTTCGCTGGATTCTACGGCCCGGAAACGATCTATTCCTTGTGCTCAATCGCGGTTGGTACAGGACGTTGGACGACAACCGGTTCGAGCCGAGCTTCGATCGGGGCTCGGCCAAGCTGCAGTACACATTCAGATTCTGAGGAGAACACATGAGCATTGCCTCGGTTTCGCGCATGAACGTATCTTTCAAGTCGATTTAGAGCGATTTGAATAACGCTTTTATCCGATGTACAGTCGCTCCGCGGTCACGCCCATGCTGGAGGGGTGAATGCGGTTGGCGGTCATGTGCGTCGTTCGTCGGTGCGTCCTCGCGGCGTGTTGTCTCGCCGCGGGTGCCGCCTCGCTTCGCGCACAAGTGGCCGGCGGCGAAATCACCGGGATCGTGAAAGATCAGGCCGGAGCGGCCGCGCCGGGCGCGACGGTGACGGTCACCAACGTTGCCACGAACCGGCAGCGCATCGTGCCGTCGAGCGGCAAAGGGGTGTACACCGCGCCGAACCTGGCGCCGGGTGACTACCGCGTCGACGTGGAGCTGTCGGGTTTCAGGCCGGTACGGCGCGAGGGGATTCATCTGGCCACGGGTGAAAAGGCACGCATCGACTTCGAGCTCGCCGTGGGAGACGTGCGCGAACGGATCACCGTGACGGCGGACGCCCCGATCCTGCGGGCGGAGACCGCGAGCCTGGGAACCGTGGTGCAGCACGAGCAGGTCGTGCAGTTGCCATTGAACGGCCGCACGTTCATCACGCTGGCGTCTCTCGCTCCCGGCGTCGCGTTGCCGCCGACCTCGCAGTTTCCCCGGATCAACGGCGGCCGTCCGCGCACGAACGAATACCTCTTCGACGGCATCTCAGTGCTGCAGCCGGAGCCGGGGCAGGTTGCGTTCTTTCCGGTAATCGACGCTGTTCAGGAGTTCAAGATCGAGAGCAACAGTCCGCCCGCCGAGTTCGGCCGGTTCAACGGCGGCGTCGTGAATCTGACGACCAAAGCCGGCGCCAACGCGTTTCATGGCGATGGATTCGAGTTCCTCCGCAACGAGGGGCTGAGCGCGCGGAATTTCTTTCAATCGACGAATCCCGTCAAACCGGAGTACCGGCGGAATCAGTTCGGCGGCACGCTCGGCGGACCGCTGGTGAAGGACCACACGTTTTTCTTCGCGGATTACCAGGGGCAGCGCCAGTCGATCGGGCGCACGGTGATCTCCACGGTCCCGACGCTGCTGCAGCGACAGGGAATCTTCGCCGAAGCGATCGCCGGACGAGTGCCGGTCGTCTACGATCCGGCCACGACCGTCGGCTCGACCCGCACCGCGTTTGCCGGCAATACGATCCCGCTGGCCCGCGTGGATTCGGTGGCGCTTGCGCTGTTGCAGCGGTATCCGCTGCCGACGTCGGCCGGGACGGCCAACAATTACAGCCGGACCGATGCCGAGATCGACAATCAGGACCAGTGGGATGCCCGGATCGATCATAAGTTCTCGTCGAATCGCGATCAGGTCTTTGGCCGGCTCTCCTATTTTCGGGACGGCTTCGTACCGACCACACCGCTGCCGGATGGGAGCGGTGTCACGGCCGGAACGCCGGGCCCCCAGGACACGGCGGCCTGGGCTTTTGCGTCGAATTACCAGCACACGTTCTCGAACACGCTGCTGAACGAGCTGCGGATCGGCGACACCAGACGGACGGTCGGCCGGACCGCCGCTCAACTCTCGACGCCGGCCGGATCCGCGCTCAGCATTCCCGGTATCCCGTCTACAGCCAGATTCTCGAACGCGCTGCCGACCTTCTTGATCGGCGGCTACCAGCAACTCGGCTCACCGGCCAACACGGCCTCGGACTTCAACACGAGTGTTTCGGAGGTCGCGGATGCCATGACCTGGTTGAAGGGGCGCCACACAGTGAAAGCAGGCCTGGATTGGCGCTGGGAACGCCTGGACGTCGTCCAGCCGCCGTCGCCCACCGGCTCGTTCACGTTCAACGCGATCGGAAGCGATCTGCCGGGAGTCACCAACACCGGGACGCCGCTGGCCAGCTTCCTGCTCGGCCAGGTCCAGACGTTCTCGATCGACCTGCAACAGGGACCGATCCAGGAGCGGGCGCATTTCCAGGAGTATTTCATTCAAGACGACTGGAAAGTCTCCGATCGGCTCACCGTCAATCCCGGGCTGCGGTACACGCTGAATTTTCCGTCCACAGAAATCAACGGCCAGACGGCCGTGTTCAACCTCCAGACCCGGCAGCTCGAGTACCCGGGGACGAATCCGGTGCGTCCCCTGAAGAAGAGCAACTTCGGACCACGTCTCGGCGCTGTCTATCGACCCACGGACAGGACAATCCTCAGCGCCGGTTATGGCCTGGTCTGGATCGAGATGGCGGGAATCACGACGCCGTTTACCACGCCGACGTTTCCATTCCTGCAGACCGTCTCGCAGCGAGCGCTCGACGCGATCTCGCCCGCCTTCGTGCTGCAGAACGGACCGAGCGTCGCGCCGATTGGGCTCACGCCCACTGCGGGCCTGGGGCAGGGCGTGTTCGCCGTCGACAGCACGCTTGGATCTGGCTATGCGCAGCAATGGAACGTCGCCCTCCAGCGGGAGCTGACGACCAACACGACCGTCGAGGTCGCGTTCGTCGGATCGAACATCACGCACGTCGGCATTCCTGACACGAACCTCAATCAGCTGTCGGCAAGTCCGCTCGCGCCCGGAGCGGCGCTCCTCCAACGCGTGCCGAACCCGTACTTCGGCATCATCCCGCGGTCGTCGTCACTCGGCGATCCGACGATTCCGGTCGCTCAGCTCCTGAAGCCGTACCCGGAATACACGACCGTGAGCCTCTATCGCAACAACGTTGGCACCACGCGGTACCAGGGGCTCGAACTGAGTCTGCGGCAGCGGCTCGCGCATGGCCTGTCGTATTCGGCCGCGTACACGCGGTCCAGGCTGCTGGACGATGCCTCGTCGGTCTTCGACGCGTCGATCCTCACCGGGCCCGTCGCGAACTACCCGGTGGCTGACAGCTTCAACCGAACGCTCGAACGCGACTACTCGACGGGCGACATCCCGCACGTCTTCGTGTCCTCGGTGCTGTGGGATCTCCCGGCCGGGACGGGCCGCGCTCGACAGCTGCGCGGCGTGCTCGGGGCGATCGCCAACGACTGGACGGTGGCGACTCTCGTCACACTGCAGTCCGGCGTGCCTGTTGCCGTCACCCAGACGACCAATTTCAATCTGTTCGCCGGGTTTGGCGTGCAGCGGCCGAATTCCATCGGCGACCCCACGCTGCCGGCCGATCAGCGCACGCCCAGCGAGTGGTTCAACACGGCCGCCTTCGCCGTCGCGCCGCAATTCACGCTCGGCTCCGCGTCGCGGAACCCGGTCCGCGGACCGTCGTATCGGAATGTCGACCTTGCCCTCATGCGCCGCGTACCCGTTCGCGCCGGTACGTGGTTCGAACTTCGCGCGGAGGTCTTCAATCTCCTGAACACGCCGAACTTCGGGACCCCGAACACCGTGCTCGGCGCGGCGAACTTCGGCACGATTACGACCGCGTTCGACCCGCGCGTCGTTCAGCTCGCGCTGAAGTTCATCTTCTGACGTGCGCAGGGACTTGTATCCACGCGGGAGCTGGGACGAAATAGCTCAATCCGCTATCGCAAGGCTGCGGCTGCTGTACTCGTGTTGCAGGCTGCGTTGCCTGACGGGATCGATCAGCTCGATTTCGAATCTGTCGCCCGAACCGATTACGCCCTGCACGGGCAGCGTCCCACAGAACATCATCGTCCCGACCGGGAGCGTTCCTGGTGAATCGGGGAATTTTGCGACGAGGTCCCCCGGCGCCAGCATGTTGTTCACGGATCCCTCTTGGTAAAGGATTGTCTGACCACCCCGCGTCACGCGGGACCGGAGCATGAGCCGGTCCCAGTGGCGTTCGACGTCTGCAAGTCTCCACAATTCAGGACCGATCGGCTTGGGGCACATCTGTTTCGACACCGTCACGCCGTACGCTTCGACTTTGCGGTCGGTGTGATCGGATCCGACGCCGATATACATTCCATCTGCGGCTGAAACGAGAACGTATTCGACCTCTCCGCTCGAGTCGTCACCGACGACGTCGACGTCCGATGCGCTCGTCAGCAGAGTGGTTCCGAGACGGTAGAAACACGGGATCGTGCGGGGCCGCCGCACGCCAATCGCTGCCAGTTCGGCAATGTGACGCTCCACCGCTTCACGATCGCGGCCGGTCCAGCCGGCGATCACGAGCTGTGCGACGTCGAAGCGCCTCGGGACGGCATCCACGTGGAAAGTCATTGCGTGCATGTCGGTTTACCGGCGCCTCAAGCTTGTCACAAGGCGGGTCCGCGCGGATAATCGGCCGCATGCCATCGAACTACTTCAAGGTCGGCCTGATCGTTCCGTCCTCGAACACCGTGATGGAGGCCGACTTCCATCGGGAGCTGGGAGCGCTCTGCGCCATCGGCACCTCTCGAATCTATCTCGAACAGGTGACGCGCGACGCAGAGGAGGCCATGATCGACGAGGAGCTGCCGAGATCGCTTCGGCTGATCAAGACGACCGACCCGCACGTCATCATATTCGGCTGCACGTCGGCGGGATCTCTGGGCGGACTGGAGAGCGACGCGGCTATCGCGCGCCGGATCGAGCAGCTGACCGGCGTCCCATCGTTGACCGTCGTCGGATCGGTCGTGGAACAACTGAAAGCCATTCGACCGCGGAGCGTGGCCGTCTTCACGCCGTACACGGAAGACCTGACGCTGAGCGTGGCGCAATGTGTCGTCGAGGCCGGTTATGACTTGAGGAAGACCGCGGGCATGGGCATTCTCTCGAATCGCGACATCGGGCGAGTCAGCCCGGAAGAGATCGTGGATTTCGTCGAAACGCGGATCGACGATGCCGGCATCGACTGTATTTTTCTCTCGTGCACGAACTGGCAGGCGATCGATGCGATTGCTCCGCTCGAGGCGCGCTTCGGCTTGCAGGTGATCTCGAGCAACCGGGCGACCATCGAGGCGGTTCGAAAGCAGCTGTTGAAGTTCCAAGACGTTCAGACCGCCACTTCCCGTGCCAGCTGAAACAACGATCGGCAGCGGCGCCGCCGGCGTCGAGGCCGTCTACTCCAGAATCGCGAAGCGGATCATGCCCGTTCTGATCCTCCTCTTCGTGATCGCATGGATGGACCGGGTGAACGTCGGCTTCGCCAGGCTGCAGATGCTGGCGGACCGCGGCTTCAGCGACGCGGTGTTCGGCTTCGGAGCCGGCGTCTTCTACTTCGGCTATCTCCTGTTCGAGATTCCCAGCAACCTGTTGCTGCAGCGGATCGGCGCGCGTAAGACGCTCGCGCGCATCGCCCTGCTCTGGGGCGTGACGAGCATCGCGACGATGCTCGTGAAGACCGCGATGCAGTTCTACGTCCTGCGCTTCATGCTCGGCGCCTTCGAGGCGGGTCTCTACCCCGGCGTGATTCTCTACCTCACGTATTGGTTCCCCGCCAGGCACCGCGCAAACATGACCGGTTTGTTCATGACCTCGATTCCGGCCGCCGGCATCCTGGGCGGCCCGGTGTCCGGCTGGATCATGGACGCGATGGGAGGCCGGGCCGGCCTCGCCAACTGGCAGTGGCTCTTCCTCCTCGAGGGCATTCCGCCGATCGTGATGGGATTGGTGACGCTCGGAACCGTTGCCGACAGCCCCAGCGACGCACGCTGGCTGACGGCGAACGAGAAGCAGCTCGTTCGCGCCGATCTCGAAGCAGATCGGTATCGAGCCAGCCCCCGCACGCACGGGTTCGGCGCGGCGCTGCGGACGCCGCGCGTGTGGCTGCTGACGTTCATCTACTTCTGCCTCGTCAGCGCCAATCCGACGCTCGGTTTCTGGGGGCCGACGATCATCAGTGGCATGGGCGTCAAGAGCAACGCGACGATCGGGCTGCTCTCGGCAATCCCTTACGTCGCCGCGATGATTGGGTTGGTGCTGGTGGGCCGGAGCTCGGACCGCCGGCTCGAGCGCCGATACCACTGTGCGCTCTCGTGTTTGGCCGCAGCCATAGGCCTGGTGCTCATTGGCGCGTTCTCGAACGGTCCGATATGGGCATTTGCCGCGCTCGTGCTCGGCGTGACCGGCGTGCTCAGCGCGTTTTCACCGTTCTGGCAAATGCCGACGACGCTGCTCGGGGGCACGGCGGCGGCAGGCGGGATTGCACTGATCAACTCAATCGGCAATCTCTCGGGCTGGCTGGGACCATTTGTCGTCGGCTGGCTGACGGACCTCACCGGCAAGACGTCGGCCGGCCTCTACGTGGTGGCCGGGCTCGAGGCTCTTGCGGCGGCGATGATCCTCTTCTTCATTCCTCGCGAACGATGGGTCGGACCCGGAAAGCCGGCCGCAGCGGCCCCGGAGGACGACTTCACCGAGATCGGACGTGCGGCTTCACAGAAGATCAAGAGATCAGAAGACTCCTGATCTCCTGACGTCTTGTTCAAATCTCTCGGTAGTGTCCGGCTTTTCAGCAGGACCGTGAACGTCCTGCAAACCAGCTGCTCTTCGATTGACTTGCGTTTGCCCTTGGCGTACGGTCTCCCCACGTAACCACAGAGTGGCGAACTGACCGATAACAGGAGACCACGACATGCCATCGAGTATTCGACGGCTGATGTACGTGTTGCTGGTTGTGTTCGTGCCGGCAGTGTCAATGGCGCAGACCACCAGCACCCTCCTCGGCGTCGTTCGCGACGCGAGCGGCGGCGTGCTGCCGGGGGCGTCCATCACCGTCAAGCACCTTGCCACGAACGCCACGCGCACCATCGTGACCGAGGGAGACGGGAACTTTCTGATTCCGTTCCTCCCCGTTGGCGCGTACGAAGTCACAGGTGAATTGAGCGGGTTTCAAAACGCCGTCAGACGCATTGCGCTGGAAGTGGACCAGAGGGTGCGTGTGGATCTGGTCCTCCAGGTCGGAGGCATCGCCGAGACGGCGACGGTCGTTGGCGAAGTGCCCCTGGTGGAAACGTCGACCTCCGACATCGGGACCATCATCGACAACAAGCGGATTGTCGAGCTGCCTCTCAACGGCCGGAACTTCATCGCGCTGAACGCGCTCGACGCTGGTGCCGCGACGCGCACTGGTGCGGCGAATTCGTACTTCCAGATGTTCGGCGGCGCCTACTCGTTCAGCGGTTCGCCGGGCGACGCCAGCACGTATACGGCAGACGGGATTGCCATGAAGGGCCAGGGCGATTCCCGCGTGACGATGAAGCTCACGATCGACACGATCCAGGAGTTCAAGCAACAGCAGGCCCTGTTCTCGGCGGAATCCGGCGGCAGCGCGAACGTGAACGTCATCACGAGGAGCGGCACGAACCAGTTTCACTGGGGCGCCTGGGAATTCAATCGCGACTCCAAGTTCGATGCGCCGAACTATTTCGACCAGGGGCAGAAGCCGCCATTTACGTTGAATCAGTTCGGGGGCACGGTCGGCGGGCAAATCGTCAAGAACCGCACGTTCTACTTCGGAAGTTATGAGGGGACGAGGATTACCAAGAGCGTCGGCAGAGCCTTCACGGTCCCCTCGCTGACGCTCAGGGCCGGAGATTTCCGCGGCAGGAGCATCATCTACGATCCGGCGACGACGCGGCCCGACCCGCTTCGCCCCGGACAGTTCATCCGCGATCCGTTTCCCAACAACGTGATCCCGGCGGACCGCATCGATCCGGTGGCGAAACGCACGCTCGACATGCTGTTTCCGCTGCCGGACCGCGCTGGAACGGTACAGAACCTGTTTGCTCCTCTTCGTAACGATACGACCGAGGATCAGTTCACCGTTCGGGTGGACCACCAGTTCTCGCCGAGGAACAACACGTTCGTGCGATACAGCATGACGGATCCGCGCCGATACAACACGTCATTCGCCAACCTGCCCAACTACGCCGACTGGTGGAACACGAAGGCGCACAACGCCGTCATCAGCAATACGCACGTCTTCTCGCAGCGGCTGGTGAACGAGCTCCGGTTTGGCTACAACCGGATGTTTCAGTACCTGGTCGCCACGGACCAGCGAGACATTCCCGCGATGCTGGGCATCACGGGCACGCAGTCGGACATCTATCCCGGGCCTCCGACGATCAGCATCAGCGGCTACGACTCGACCGCGTCGCTGAGCAACACGCCGAACAACCGGCTGGAACAGACGTTCGTGCTGAGCGACAAGGTGTCCTACTCGGCAGGGAACCACGCGCTCGGCTTCGGGATGGAATTGAAGAAGCTGCTGGAGGACGGCGGGAACCGTGCGGGTGCTCGCGGAACGTTTTCGTTCACACTGCGCTTCACGACGCTGCCTGGAGTGGCGGGCACCGGCGATCCGATGGCGGAGTTCCTGCTCGGCTACCCGAGCAGTGCGACGACGGCGCGGGGAGATGGCTATTCGAACATCCGCCAGTCGACGGCGGATTTCTATGTCAAGGACGACTGGCAGGTGACGTCACGCCTGACCTTGAACATCGGACTGCGATACGAATACCCATCGCCTCTGACGGAAACGCTCAACCGCCTTCCGAACTTCGACGAAGCGACGGGAGTTCTGGTGCCGGTGGGTCCGGATGGACTCATGTATGAGAGGGATCTGAACAACTTCGCGCCGCGACTCGGCTTCGCGTACCAGCCGTTTGGCAATGCCAGGACCGTCCTGCGCGGCGGATACGGAATCTTCTACAGCGAGCCGATGACCTACATGGGCTGGTCGGCAGGCTCCACGCTGCGACAAGGCGTGACGGTCACGGCCAATCCGACGATTCCGAACATCACGCTCGCAAACGCGTTTCCGGAGGCGCTCAGAGTGGAGTCTCGCAACGTCACGGTCATAAACCGGGATCTCCGGACGCCATACAACCAGCAGTGGACGCTTGGCGTACAGCGGGAGCTCGCCAAGGATCTGGTGCTCGACATGGCGTACCTGGGCAACAAGGGAACGAGCCTGATCAGCGGATCGCAGAAGAACATCAACCAGCCGCCGCCGGGGCCGGGCCCGGTCGCGTCGCGCCGGCCGTATCCGAATTTCGCGAGCATTTCGGTGTTCGAGTCCGACGGCGACTCCGACTACCACGCACTGCGAACCGGGCTGCAGCGCCGTTTCCGAGGCGGGCTCTCGCTCAACGTTTCGCATGTCTGGTCGCACATGATCGATACGACGGGCACTTCTTTTCTCGCTGAGGGCACCAGCAACGCGAAGCGCGACGTTCACAATCGCGCGGCCGAGCGGGGCAACAGCATCTTCGACGCGCGGCACCGGCTCGTGGTCAGCTACGTGCTGGAGCTGCCGTTCAGCGGGCGGTTCACGAGCGGGTGGCAGCTGTCGGGAGTGACGACGTTCCAGACCGGCACGCCCGTCGATGCCGGGATGTCGTTCGACAACGCGAACACCGGCAGCACCGGGGACAACAGGCCGGATCTCGTCGGCGACCCGAACACCGGCCCACAGACTCCGCAGCAATGGTTCAACACGTCTGCGTTTGCCGCCCCAGCGCCGTTCACCTTCGGCACCACGGGCAAGAACGTCATTACCGGTCCCGGCATCAAGACGACCGATTTCTCGCTGATCAAGAACGTGGGCGTCGGGCAAGCCGGGAAGCTGCAGTTGCGGCTCGAGGTATTCAACCTGCTGAACAACACGAATTTCAGCGCGCCCAACGCGACGTTCGGCACGGCGCAATTCGGCGTCATTTCCTCGGCCGGCGAAGCTCGCGAGATTCAACTTGGATTGAAGTTCACGTTCTAAAACGCGCGCTCCACAATTACCTGCGGAGCGCGCAGGGAACGCGGAGCAATCGATTCTCGCGGTCTCCGCGTTCTCGGCCGTGAGCTTCGTTGACATTCGGCCACCGCAGTCGCAGGAGAGTGTGCCGTGAGCCCAAACTTGCGTGTCGTTGCATTGACCATGTTCGTTCCCGTGATGTGCGGGACGGTGTTCGTGCACCGGGCGGCCATGCAGTCTGCCCCCGCGATCGAGACCAACGTCCTCGTACCGATGCGCGACGGCGTTCGCCTCGCGGCGGACGTGTACCGGCCTTCGGCAGCCGGCAGGTTTCCGGTGCTCCTTTGCAGGACGCCGTACAACAAGAACGGCCAGGCGGCGCTGGCGAAGTTCTTCGTCGAGAACGGCTACGCGGTCGTGGTCATGGATTCACGGGGCCTGTACGCCTCCAAAGGCGAATGGCATCCGTACACGGACGAAGGGCGCGACGGTTACGACACGCAGCAATGGATCGGTCAGCAGCCGTGGTCCGACGGGAAGATCGGGATGTTCGGCCGGTCGTACCCGGGTTATACGCAGGTCGCGGCGGCGCCGTACCGGAACACGTATGTCAAGGCGATCATGCCCGAGGCGGCGCAGTCGTCGAACTTCGAGGCGATCTGGTCGTGGAATGGGATCTACCATCTGGCGCTCGGCTTGAGTTGGGGTACCGGCCAGGAAGCCATCGCCCGCGGGAGGCCCCGGCCCTCGCCGTCCTGGGTGGAGGTGATGAATCATCTGCCGTTGAAGTCGTCGATGGACATGATCGGCGTCCATTCGAAGTTCGTCGGCGATACGCTGTCTCACGAAACCTACGACGAATTCTGGCGGGCGATGAGCATCCAGGAAAAGTACGCCGACATGGATGTCGCGGCCTACCATCTCACCGGCTGGTATGACGACCTCACGCACGAGACGATTTCGAACTTCGTCAACATGCGGAAGCTGTCCCGCTCGGACCATGCGCGCCGCTGGCAGAAGCTGCTGATTGGACCCTGGGGACACGGCGTTCGCAGCGATCCGAAGTACGGCGACATGGACTTTGGACCGCAGATGGCGACCGATTTGCGCAAGCTCCATCTGCATTGGTACGACTATCACCTGAAGGGCGTGCAGAACGGGCTCGACACGGAAGCGCCGATCCGGATCTTCGTGATGGGCGAGAATGGCTGGCGCGACGAGCAGGAGTGGCCGCTGGCCCGCGCGCGCGCCACGCGGCTCTATCTGCACAGCGGTGGAACCGCGAACACGCGGATGGGGGACGGCACGCTGTCGGAGAAAACGCCCGGGACGGAACGCCCGGACACCTACGCCTACGATCCGAGATATCCGGTGCCCACCTACGGCGGGCACGGCAGCGGCGGCGGCGGAATCACGAGAGACGGCGCCTTCAGCGTCCAGGGACCGATGGATCAGCGTTCAACCCAGCAGCGTGACGACGTCGTCGTCTACACGACCGATACCCTCGCGGCCGACACGGAAGTGACAGGCGCGGTCGAGTTGAATCTTTTCTTCTCGACGGACGTGACCGACACCGATTTCTTCGCCACGCTCTCCGACGTGCATCCGGACGGTCGCGCCATCCTGATCACCGAGGGCGCCGGGCGAACCCGATATCGGGAGTCGCGCGAAAGGACGAAGCTCCTGACGCCCAAACAGCGTTACGAGGTGAAGATCCCGCTCTGGGAGACGAGCAATGTCTTCAAGGCGGGTCACCGAATCCGCCTTCACATTACGAGCAGCAACTTTCCACGCTTCAACCGGAATCTGAACTCGGGGAAGCCGATGGCGGAGGAAATGGAGGAAGACATCCGGGTGGCCCATCAAGTCATTCTGCACGACGCTCAGCATCCGTCGTCTCTAGTGCTGCCGGTGATTCCCGCTGACCAAAAATGAGGTGGCTGCCATCGATGCTGAACGACATGAACCTGCGAAACCTTCTCGTCCTCGCTGTCGCGATCGGCACGCTCCAGCCGACCGCCGCGCAGCAGCCACCGGATCTCTCCGGCGCGCTCCGCTGGCGCAACATCGGTCCCTTCCGTGGCGGTCGCGTCACCGCCGTCGCCGGCATCGCCTCGCAGCCGCTCGTGTACTACATGGGCGCGACCGGCGGCGGCGTCTGGAAAACAGACGATGCGGGGCAGACCTGGAGCAACGTGTCGGACGGCTTCTTTCACACCGGCTCGGTTGGCGCCGTCTCGGTCTCGCAGTCGAATCCGAACATCGTCTACGTCGGGATGGGCGAGGGGTGCCTGCGCGGCAATCTGTCGTCGGGCGACGGCATCTATAAATCCGCCGACGCCGGCAAGACGTGGACGCACGTCGGCCTGGCCGACAGCAGCCAGATCGGACGGATGCAAATCCACCCGACGAATCCCGCCATCGTTTACGCCGCCGCCATCGGTCATCCGTATGGGCCCAACGCGGAGCGTGGCGTCTTTCGCTCGAAGGACGGCGGCAAGACGTGGCAGAAGGTGCTGTACGTGAACGACAAGACCGGCGCGGCCGACATCGCGATGGATGCGACCAATCCGCAAGTGCTCTACGCGACCACATGGCAGGTGCTGCGAACGCCGTGGGACATCTACACCACGGGCCCGGGCGCCGGACTCTACAAATCCACCGACGGAGGCGACACGTGGACCAGGCTCACGGCCGGCTTGCCGCCGGGCAATCTCGGCAAAATCGGCGTCGCCGTGTCGCCGGCGAATCCGCAGCGCGTGTGGGCGACGGTCGAAGCCGACGCCCGGGGTGGCGTCTACCGGTCGGACGATGCGGGACGGACGTGGCAGCTGCTGAACGACGACTTCAACATGACGGCGCGTCAGTACTACTACGGCCACATCTTCGCCGACCCGGTCGACGCGAACACGATGTACACGTTCTGCGCGAAGTATTTCTACAAGTCCACCGACGGCGGCAAGACGTACACGAACGTGCAGACGCCGCACAGCGACTACCACGACCTGTGGATCGATCCGAAGGATCCGAAGCGTATGGTGAACGGCAGCGACGGCGGCGCCTCGGTGACGTTCAACGGCGGCCGCACGTGGAGCTCGATGGACAATCAGCCGACCGCGCAGTTCTACGCGGCCATCACCGATCACGGCACACCGTACCGCGTCTACGGATCGCAGCAGGACAACACGACCGTCTCGATCGCCAGCCGTACAAACGGCGCGGGCATCACCGAGAACGACTGGCATCCGGTTGGCGGCGGCGAGAGCGGGTATCTCGCGCCGACACCGTCGAACCCGCCGGTCGTCTTCGGCGGCAGCTACTTCGGGCTGATGACGCGCTACGACGAGCGGACCGGCGATAGCCAGAACATCACCGTGTGGCCCGACTACAACGGCGGCCGGACAGCCGCAGATGTGAAGTACCGCTTCCAGTGGACGTATCCGATCATCGTGTCGCCGCACGACGGGAACACCGTCTACACCGGCGCGCAGTTCGTGTTCCGCTCGACGAACGGAGGTCGCAGCTGGGAGACCATCAGCCCGGATCTGACGCGCAACGACACGGCGAAGCAGAAAGGCGGCCGGCTCGAGGAGTACTACTCGACGATCTTCACGATTGCTGAATCGCCGAAGGAAAAGGGCGTCATCTGGACGGGATCGGACGATGGGTTCATCCAGGTGACGAGAAACGGTGGCCGCGGCTGGCAAAACGTGACGCCGCCTGCAATTCAGCCCTACACGCGGATCAACATCATCGACGCGTCGCCGCACGACCCGGCGACGGCGTTCGTCGCGGCGAACCGATATCAGCTCGACGATTTCTATCCGTACATCTACAGGACCACCGACTACGGCAAGAGCTGGCAGGCGATCGCGAACGGCATCCCGGAGCGCAGCTTCGTCCGCGTGGTGCGCGAGGACCCGAAGCGCCGGAACCTGCTCTACGCCGGGACCGAGACCGGGGTGTACTTCTCGCTCGACGGCGGCAACCGCTGGCAGTCGCTGCAGCTCGACCTGCCAGTCGTGCCGATCACGGATCTCACGGTGAAGGACAACGATCTGATCGCGTCGACGCAAGGCCGCGCGTTCTGGATCCTCGATGACGTGACACCGCTGCACGATCTCGACGACGCGGTGACGACCGCCGCGTATCTCTTCGCGACGCGGGACGCCGTCAGGGCGCGCCGCGCGGGCTTCGGCCGCGCGCCGAACGGCCTGGGTCAGAATCCGCCGAGTGGCGCCACCATCACCTACTGGCTCGGCCGCGCCCAGGAGGTGGCGCTCGAGATCGTCGATCCGAAAGGTATCGTCGTGAAAACCGCGACGAGCCGCGACCGCAACGGCCCTGCCGCGACGCCGGGGATGCACCGGATCACGTGGGACATGCGATATCCCGATGCGCACGGCATCGAGGGTGGCACGTTCCTGGCCGGCGGCACCCTGCGCGGGCCGGTCGCGGTGCCGGGCACGTATCAGGTGCGGTTGAAGACCGGCGGCGAGACGCTGAGTCAATCGCTGCGCATCGTTGCGGATCCCCGGTCGCAGGCCAGCGTCGCCGATCTGCAGGAACAGTTCGATCTGCTCACTGCGATCCGCGACAAGGTGACGGAAGTGCACGACGCCGTGAACGACATCGTGAAGATGCGAAAAACGCTGGCGTCACGCAAGGATGCCGCGTCGATGAAGCTGGACGCCGCACTCGACGCGGTGCAGAAGGAGCTCGTCGACCTGCGCTTCGCCGGGTACGACGATCAGATGCTCGTCTTCGACCTGAAGCTCAATAACCGGATGGCCGCGCTGCAAGGCTACGTCTCACAAGGCGACTACGCCCCGACCGAACAGCAGTACGGTGTCTTCCGGATGGTTTCGTCGCTCGTCGACGCTGCGCTGGCCAGATACGCAGCGCTGAAGGCGCAAGCGCCGTCGCAGTAGTGGGTGAAGAGATGCCACGTTCAACCGCGGAGCACGCAGAGATCGCCGAGAGTCCAAAGGTTTCTCTGCGGTCCCGGCGATCTCCGCGGTTGATGTAGGTTTCTTCACACGCTTCTCAGCCGAGCGTGTGGCTACTGCGTCTTGGGAGTGTCAGGCGGCTTCAGGTACCGATCGAACCACTCGAGGATCCGGCGGTTGACGTCGAGGGCGTCGGCCCTCGAGTGGCGGGACAGGCTGTGGTCGCCGTTCGCGTAGGCGACAAGCTCCGCGGTCTTCCCGAGCTGGCGCAACGCGTAGAACATCATCTCCCCTTCACCGAAGAGGATCGTCAGATCCTTCTCGCCGTGCAGGATCAGCACCGGCGTGTTGACCTTGTCGAGGCGAAAGAACGCCGACTGCGACCGATAGCGCTCGGGGTACTCGAACGGGCTGCCGCCCATCCGCGCCTGACCGGTTTCGATGTTGCGCGAATCGCGATCGCGGCCGCTCGCCCAGTTGCGGAACAGCTCCGGCGGCGTCGCGCCCGACACGGCAGCGGCGAAGATGTTCGTGCGGGTGATGAGATTCGAGGTGGCGTAGGCGCCGAAGCTGTGGCCCCACAGCCCGAAGCGTCCCGTGGTGAAGCCCATCTCGCGAACGGCGTTGACGGCAGGCACCACACATTTCTCGTACGAGTCGGCCGTCTGCCCCACCTTGATCTTCACGTTCGGCATCAACATCGCGTAGCCGCGGCTGATGAACATCTGGTCGCGGGCGCCGAAACGGTGGATCGCCGGCGTCATCTTTTCGTAGACCCACGTGATGACCGGCACCTTGTCCGCCGGCTTCAGCCCGGCCGGCCTGTACAGCAGCGCGCCGAGGCGATCGCCGTCGGCGTTGAAATACCAGAACATCTCCGGCTTGCTGAACGTGAAGCGCGCGAGCTGCGGATTCAGATCGGTGATGCGCGTCCGGCGGTTGCTGCCCCCGTCGACGAGCCAGAGATCGTCGGGGTGCGTCGCATCCTCGATCGGCATGACGACACCGCTCTTCGTCGGCACGAGGCGGCCGTACGACTCCTGCCCCCGCGCCACGCTCCGCAGCTTCTCGTCGGCCAGGGTGTACTGGTACAACGTCTCGTCGTAGGTCTTGTTGTTGGTGGCGCGGAAGTACACGGCCGATCCGTCCGGCGCCCACACCGGATCGCTGACTTGATCATCGAAGCTGCTCGTCACGTTGCGCGACGCGCCGTCGGCCGCCACGACGTAGAGGTCCATGAACGGCTGCGCGATCGTGTACATCCCCGGCTTGACCGGCTCGATCTCCGGATCGGTGACGGTCGGATCGGCGACCAGCGCGGCGAAGCGCGTGCCATCCGGCGACCAGACCGGTTCGCTCGCCGACAGGGTGAACGACTCCCGCCAGGGAGCGGCCGCCCCGCTATCCGTGGCAATCGTCATCAGCCGGCCGCCCTTCGCGAACAGGAGATGTGTCCCATCAGGTGACCACGTGAACCGGCCGCGCTCGCTCAGCTTGCGCGCAGTCGCGGGACGGGCGCCGGCGATCGGCAGCACGAACGTATCGTTCTGCTCCTTGCCGATCACGCCGAGGGTGGCGGGATCGGGTGAGACGAACAGGAGATCGCGCCCCGTCGGCGACAGACGGAACGAGCGCAACACGATTGGATCGCTCACGAGCGGCGACGCCTTGCCGCTGTTCACGTCGATCGCGGTCAACAGCGCTCTCCGCTCGTCGGTGAAAAACCGATCGCCCGGAATGCGTGCGTCCGTGTTCTTGACGACCTGCACGCGATAGGGCTGCGCCTGACGCTCCGGTATCGGCACCGCCACGATCAACGACCGGCCGAGCGGTTCCCATTGAGGCGCGAGATAGGCACGCGTGGCGAACGGCTCGCCGATCGGCGTCATCACGTCACGGTCCGCGTCCCAGACGATCACGCGCCCCACCGACTGCTCCTCACGAACGAACGCCAGTCGACGACCATCGGGCGACCAGACCGGGAACGAGCTGTGGGATGCGCCGGCTGTCAGCGCGCGCTGCGGGCCGGGACGATCGGTCCCCAGGACCTGCACGACGACATGGCCGGTCGGCCTCGGCTCCTGAATGTTCCACTCATCGTTCATGTCCGTGAGGACGTACGCAATCCATCGTCCGGTGGGCGATACGACGACGGGTTGGCCGCCGGCGAACGTGCGGACGGCGAGCACGTCCTCGCTCGTGAAGATTGGGGCGGGCTGCGCGAAGACGGCCGCCGCGCACGACAGAGCGGCCACGGTGACCAGAGATGCAATGGGTCGATGCATGGAGTCCTCGATCGCACGGTCCGGGTGAAGAGGCGGTGATCAAAATCACGCTCAACGCAGAGACAAGCCGGACACACTACGTACCGACGGTCCGGCTGAAGCCGGACACCACGTACGGAGTTGTACACTAATGCATGCGCGCGTCCGCGCTCAGTGTAATCGCGGTCCTTTCGTTTGCTGCGTGCCGATCTGGTCCCGCGCCAGCGCCGGGCGCTCCCATCCCTCCGCGACAGCCGATCGTGCTCGTCACGATCGACACGCTGCGGGCGGACCGGCTCGGGTCGTACGGGTCGAGCCGCGGGCTCACCCCGTCGCTCGATGCGTTCGCACGCGAGGCGACGCGGTTCACCGCAGCCGTCAGCCAGGTACCGCTGACGCTGCCGTCGCACGCGACGATCCTCACCGGGCTGCATCCCTCGCACCACGGCATTCGCACGAACGACGGGTTCCGGCTCGCGCCGACCGTCCCGACCCTCGCGGAGTTGTTGAAGGCCTCGGGCTACGCGACCGCGGCGTTCATCGGCGGCTATCCGCTCCGTGCATCATCCGGGCTCCCGCGCGGATTCGATCGGTACGATGACGAGTTTCTCACATCGCCTGGCGTCACTGAACGATCGGCGGACGAAGTGATGCGATCCGCGGCCGTGTGGATCGAAGCGAACCGTTCGCAACCGTTCTTCGCCTGGATCCATCTGTTCGATCCGCACTCGCCGTACGCGCCGCCCGCGCCGTTCGCCGCCGCGCATCGCGACGCGCCGTACGACGGTGAAGTCGCGTATACCGACGCCGCGTCCGGCCGGTTTCTCGATCGCCTCCGGCAACAGGGCCTCTACGCCCCCGCCACGATCGTCATCGTCGCCGACCATGGCGAGTCGCTTGGCGAGCACGGCGAGCGGACGCACGGCACGTTTCTCTACGACGCGACGATCCGCGTCCCGTTGTTGATCAAGTTGCCCACGGTCCGGCTGAAGCCGGACGCCACGTACGACAGGGCCGGCGCCACGGTCCGGCTGAAGCCGGACGCCACGTACGACAGGCTGGGCGCCACGTACGGCAGGGCGGACGCCACGTACGCATGGAGCGGGAGTCGAATCGTGGACGTCCCCGTCGAGACCGCGGACCTCGCGCCGACGATCGCGGTGCTCGCGGGCGCCACGCTCACCCGCAGCGATGGCCAGAGTCTGGTACCGCTCATCGCCGGCGCGGCGGGCGATCCGGACCGGCCGGCTTACACCGAGTCCTACTATCAGAACATCCTGCTCGGATGGAGCCCGCTGCGAGCGGTCCGGACCGAGCGATGGAAGCTCGTCGAAGCGCCGCGACCCGAGCTGTACGACCTCGAACAAGATCCGCACGAGCTGCAGAGTCGCCTGAACGAGCGGGCGGCGCTCGCCACCGGGCTCCGGCGTGCGTTGACCAGCCTCGACGCCGCCGACCGCTCCAAAGACGGTGCGCGCGCGGGCGCGACGAGCGAATCGGTCGAGCGACTGCGAAGTCTCGGCTACGCGTCAGGCTCCACGACGCCGACGCCCGCCACCCGGGCCATCGATCCGAAAGATCGGGTGGCCGTCTGGGCGGAGATCGAAGACGGCATCGACCTGACGGCACGCGATCCAGCGTCAGCCGGGCAAAAGTTCGCGCGCGCCCTGCAACTCCAACCCGACAACGGCCTGGCGATGAAGTATCTGGCCGACCTGCTATTCCGCGCGGGGCGCCTGCGGGAGGCGCGCGAACAGTACCGTCGCGCGATCGCCGCAGGATTCCGTCATCCGGATGCGTACGTGAACCTCGCGTCGATCGCGGAGCGCGAGGGCCACCTCGACGAAGCGCGCGAGGCGCTGACCAATGCCGTCGGGCTCGCCGCGTCGGACGCGGACGCCTGGAACCGGCTCGGTCTCCTCGAAGCGCGCCACGGTGATGTCGACGCCGCGCGGCGCGCGTTCGCGCAAGCGATTGCCGTGGCCGGCGATCGACCCGAACCGTATTACAACCTCGGGTTGATCGAGCGTCGTGCCGGCAACGAGACGGCCGCGCAGACGCGGCTGCACGAAGCGCTTACGCGAAATCCGAAGTACGCGGAGGCGCACTACGAGCTGGGAACCGGCTACCTGCTCGCGCGCCAACCCGAGCGCGCGCTCGAGGCCTATCGCGCCGCCCTGGCCAGTCGACCGGATTATTCGGAAGCGCTATTTGGCGCGGCACGAGCGGAGCTCGACCTCGGGAAGACAGACGATGCGCGCCGTGATTACGAGCGGTTCGTGCAGGTTGCGCCGAAGGAATATCGTCGGCAGATTGCCGCGGCAAAGGAGGCGATCAAGAGCCTGCGGAATTAGGAATTTGGAATAATTCCAAATTCCAAATTCTTAATTTCAGAATCTGTACCTGACTGCCACCTGCGCCTGGCGCTGATCGCGGACGCCGATGATCGTCCCGAAGGTCGTCGCCGGCGCGGACGGGTCCAGGCCGATGATGTTGTTGTAGCTCGAGATGTTCTTCCGGTTCAGCAGATTGAACACGTCGAACCGGATCTCCACGCGGTTCGTGCCGGCGAGCTTCAGATCGTATGCGGCGCTGGTGTCGAGCGTCACCGTGGCGGGATAGCGGAACGAGTTCCGGCTCAGGCTCGCCGGACGATCCCCGTAGCTCCCGGTGGACGAGAAGCCGTCCCCGTCGGAATCCTGGCCCACCACGCCCGTGTACGGAAAGCCCGAGCGAGCGAACAGAATCGTGCCGACGCGCAGGCCGAGCGGCGCCTCGTAGGTGCCGCTCAGCACGAACACGTGCGGCGCGTCGGTGTCGCTCGGTCCCCACTGGTAGCTTCGATCGCCGCCAATCGCCGTGAGCCCCGGCACCATCGAGTTCGTGAGCCGGAAGTTGTCGACGTCTCCCCGCGCCCGCCCCAGCGTGTAACTCGTCTGCAGCGCGTAATGGCGCGACAAACGTTTGCTGATCCCGAGCTTCAGCGCGTTGTACTCGGTGTGCCCGCCGTTGAACTGGAGATACAGGCTGCGAAAGCCGGTGAAGCCGATGCCGTACGGACCGCCGGTCCGGTTCGGCACGCCGAGCGACCTGAGCGCGTTCGCTTGCGCCGCCGTCCGCGTCTGCGCCGGGCCGAGCGGAAAGTACGACGGCGCGTTGATGTCCCACGTCACCAGCAGGTCGTAGCCGTAGACGCGGGCGTAGTCGGCCGACACGGCCCAATCGGGCCCGATCTCGTGCTGCACGCCGATGTTGGTGTTGAAGAAGCGCGGCGCGACGCGATGGAAGTCGTCGCCGATGCCGCCCGGAAAGTCGGCGCCCTGAAAGATCGGAACGTAGACCGTCGCGCGAGCGACGGTCGCGGCGCCGGTCGGAAAGGCGCTCAATCGGTTCGGAAATGCCGGGAACAGCGGGTCGCCCTGACGCAGGTCGATCGTCGTTTGTCCGACCGGTCCGGTATTCGACTCACGGTTGATCGCAGACGACTCGAGCGTGTCGTAGAAGACCCCGGTGTTGCCGCGCACCACTGTTCGCGTGGTGCGACCGACGTTCCACGCAAATCCGATCCGCGGCGCGACGTTGTTGTTGTCGCCCTGGAACAGCGAGTCCTTGTCCCAGCGAGCGCCGACGTTCAGCGTCAGGCCGCGCGTCACTTCCCAGTCGTCCTGTGCGAACGCGCCCGCCATGTAGTCTTTGAAGTTCAGGCCGGACGCCCCGAACGTCTGCGTGAACTGGAACGGAAACGTCGTGGGATCGCTGGCATTGAAGGGGAACTTGGTGCCTGGCCCGAACATGTAGGTCCCGGTGAAGTTGTTGAAGAAGGTGACGAACCGCCAGGATCCGATGACGTCGACGCCCGCCTTGAGCTGGTGCGAGCCGCGGACCACCGAGAAGTGATCCACCCACTGCGCGCGCTTCTCCACCAGGTTCTGCGGATACACGGGGTTCGTCCCCAGGCTGCCGACGCCGGCGTAGGTGACGGCGACGGGCGCCCTGCTGAAATCGGGCGTGCGCGACTCCGCGCCGCTCGCGGATATCAGCGGCGAATAGAAGTCGACGACGTCGAAGGTGTAGCGGAAGCGGGCCTCGTTGACTTTGTTCGCGCCGAAGTTGCTGACGAGCGACGTGATGAACGCGTCCGTGCGTCCTTCCGTGTTGCTGCGCCGGTCGTACGTGTTCAGCCCGCCAACGCCCTGTCCTTCCTGCGTGTTGCGATTGAAGCTGTACCTCACATCGAGAGCGTTGCGGTCGTCGATCCGGTGGTTCAGCTTCAGGAATCCCTGACGCTGCGTCTGCGGCGCGGCGAACGTGCCGGGCGCCAGCACCGAGATCACGACGGACGCGTCGTCGATCTTCGTGTCCTCGTAGTTGGCGAAATAGTGCGTCACATCCTTCTTGAGCGGGCCACCGATCGTTCCGCCGAACTGCTGCCGTTTCTGCGTGGTCTTGACGCCGGTCAGCAGGTTCGCGGCGACGAGATCGGTCGGCCGCCAGAAGCCGTAGCCGCTTCCCGCGATCGTATTCGTCCCGGACTTGGTCACCACGCTGATCATGCCGGCGCCGGTCTGGCCCGTTTCCGCCTTGAAGCCGTTCGTGATCACCTGCAGCTCTTTGATCACGTCGATCGAGAGGCCGTTGCCGCCGCCGAACTCGCCGTTGAGGGTGCGGATCTCGCGTCCGGTCATCGACACGCCGTCGGCGACGAAGTTCGCCATGCGCGTGCCCTGGCCGTTGACGGAGATATTGCTGCTGCTGGTGGCGCCGGTCGGCACGACACTCCCCGACGTCTGCAGCAGCGAGAGGAAGTTGCGGCCGTTCGTCGGGAGCCCCTCGACCTGCGTCGTGTCGAGGATCGTGGACAGCTCGCTCTCGCGCGTCCGGATGAGAGGCGCCGACGCCTGGACGGTCACCGCTTCCTGCAGGCCGCCGACGCCGAGGTGAAAGTTGATCTCGGGCTTCGTGTTGGCCTGGAACTCGAGCCCCTCGCGATTCTGCGGCGCGAATCCCTGCAGCTCCGCCGAGAGCGTCCATTTGCCCGTCGGGTTCAGCGCGGCGAGTGAATAGCGGCCCTGGCCGTCGGTGACGGTGGATCGGCTGAAGCCGGTGTCGGCGTTCTTGAGCGTGATCATGACGCCCGGCAGCACGCCACCGGTCCCGTCCGTCACGGTGCCGGAGAGGTCGAATCGCGTGACATCGGCGCGCAGGCTCGCAGCCACCGCCAGCACGAAGACGAACGCAGTCATGAGGATGCGAAAGGCAGTACGTGGCATGGCGTCGGACTATACACGATCCTGATGCGCCCTGATTCCCGCGCGCCGGAGCTCGTCGCGCTCACATTCAAATTCCTCTTCCTCGACAGCCTGTACCGCAGCGTCGTCATCGGATCGATTCGGGACGCGTGCTGACGGGCGCCTCGTTACCATCTTCCGTGAACAATTTCGTCCCGAGTGCCGGCCCGGACCCGTCGGGCTTCGCTAGAAGCGCTTCGGTTTCTAAGCCATAATCAGCGCCGTGCGAATTCGAGCGCGGGTTACAAGAGCAGTTGGGTCGGGTCCTTGAGACCGAGGCGAAGAAACGTTACCTGCCTGAGCGTGACGGAGGCTACACAATGCCAAAATCGACGATCCATCGCTCGTCGTCGCCTTCGCAATCCCCGCGCAGCTCAGTCAACGTCAGCCGCCGCCAGTTGCTCGCCGGCGCCGGCGCCGGCGCCGCAGCCCTCCTTCTCGAGCAAAGCGGCGTCCAGGCTCAAGCGACACCGGGTAAGACCGTCGTCTTCGCTCACACAACTGTAGTGAACGTCGATGCCGTTCGGGACGACGTGGCGCTCGCCGTCGACGGCGACAAGATCGTGGCGATCGGCCCGACCGACACGATCCTCAAGACGTATCCCAACGCCGAGGTCTACGACGGGCGCGGAAAGGCCTTACTGCCGGGCCTCATCAACTGTCACGCCCATCTCGCGGCGACCCTCGCTCGTGGCTTCAACGAGGACTTCGGATTTCCCAACTCCGCGCGCCTGGCCATCCAACCCACCAGTCTCCTTCAGAGGGAGGAGGACACGCTGATGGTCACCGTCGGTGCTCTGGAGGCCTTACGGACCGGGACCACCACAATCGTGGAGAATTCCGGAGGCATCAGCAGGTCCGCAGCGGCGTTGGCCCGGACAGGCTTGCGCTGCGTGTTCGCGGAGTCCATTCGCGATAGCGAGAACGTTGCTGGCCCGATGTCCCCGGAGGGGCTCGCCAGGAGTGAGGCCCCCAGGTTCTCACCCAAGCTGCGAGATGATGGCCTGCAGCGCATCAATGACCTGTTCACGACGTGGCATGGCGCGAAGCAGGGACGCATCAGCGTGTTCCCGGCCGCGGCGCTCGCCGAGACCTCGTCGCCCGAGCTGCTGCAGGCCGTCCGCGCCTTCGCCGAGAAACACGATCTCGGATACACGATCCACCTGTCGCAGAGCCGCGCCGAAGTCGATTTCATGGTGCGACACCATGGCGTTTCTCCGCCGGCGTTTCTCGCCAGGCACGGCTTCCTCGGCCCACGGCTGTTCGCGGCGCACTGCCGGTACGTAGACGAAGCCGATATCGCGTTGCTTGGCCGCTCCGGCACGATCATTTCGCACCAGGCTGCCATGGCAGCGAATCGAGGCGTCATCCCGCCCATCGCCGCCCTGCGAGCAGCGGGCTGCCCCATCGCCAACGGCACCGACAACAACACCAACGACCTGTTCGAGGTCATGAGGGTCGCCCTGCTGACGGAACGCATCTCGCGCCATGATGCGAACCCAGGCCTCAGACCTCAGCCGGAAGACATGCTCGAAGACGCAACGCAAGGCGGCGCGCGAGCTGTGCATCAGGGAAAGCTCCTCGGCTCGCTCGAGGTCGGGAAGAAGGCAGATCTCATTGTCCTGGACACTCAACGGGCCCACCTCGTGCCGGCGGGGCGCATCGTGTCCGCCTGGATCCACAATGGTCAACCGTCCGACATCGAGTCCACCATGGTCGACGGCCAGTTCATCATGCGCAACCGTAAGGTCCTCACGATGGACGAGGACAGCATCATCGCCGAAGCCGACAGGGTTGGTCGGCGGATTTGGAGACAGGTGCAGGCGGCCGGCCCTGTTACGGTGCCTGGCCGATCGCGCCAGCACTGACGACCACGCCGTGAAAGAGGGTGCACGCTGCACACCGAGGAGAGGAAGCCATGGCCCGGTACGACTGTGACGCGAGATCGTTGACGCGCCGCCAGGCGCTTGCCGTTATCGGCGGGTATGCCAGCGTCGCGGCTTTCGTCCCCGATGTGCTCGCGCAGAAGAAACTCGCGCTTCCGAAAGGCTCGATCATCCGGACGCTTTTCAAGGACGTTCCGCCCGAGGCGATCGGAGGTCCGATCCTGTTTCACGAACACCTGTCCATCGACCTGCCGCCCAATCTCAATCCGCGTCCGGCCGACGCGCCTCCGCCACCAACGCCGCAACCGCCGGCGACGGCGAACGTCGATCTGATCGTCGAAGAAGTGAAGGCTGCCGCCAGGGACGGCGTCCGGTGCATCGTCGACGGCGGCCATCCGGACATGAAGCGGAATCTCGAGAAGTTGAAAACGATCGCCAATCGGACCGACGTGCTCGTCGTGGCGAGCGGCGGCTACTACATGGAGCGCGTGTATCCGCCGGACCTTGCGACGCAGACTGACGATCAAATCGCGGAAGGACTCGTACGCGAGGCGAACGCGAACCGTTACGGCGCCTTTGGTGAGATTGGCGAGAACGCCGATGCGGCGATGAGCGACCTCGAGCGGAAAGTCTTCCGCGCCGTCGGGAAGGCGCATCGCGCCACGAACCTGCCGATCTTCACGCACAATGCGTACGGCACCGGTCCGAACGTTCCGAAAGACGCAGGCTTGCACCAGCTCGATGTCCTCGAATCGGTCGGCGTCAAACCCGAACGCATTGCTGTCGGACATACCTGCTGCCTCGACGACCCGCGCGGCGAGGTCATCAAGGCGATCGCCAGGCGCGGCGCATTCGTCGGTTTCGATCGTGTCACCGCCGGACGCGTGCCGGACGAGGGGAAGATCAAGGCGCTGCTGGTGTTCCTGGATGCCGGATATGCCGATCGCCTGCTCCTGTCTTCGGACTCGACGGGCGCGAGAACGCTCGATGCTCCGGCGTACGACCGAACCACCTCCGGATTCGTGCCGAAACTTCGCGCCGCCGGGATCAAGAACGAGACGATCCAGAGCATTCTCATCGACAACCCGCGTCGGTTCCTCGCATTCGTTCCGAGGAAGTCAACCTAGTAACGAAGATTCGCGTCGCGACCGCTTTCTTTACTCGTCGGTTTCAGGCGAAGCTTCGTTACGGCTCCCGCCGCAGCGCGAAGGCGAACAGCGCGTCTCCCGCTGTGATCGCGATGTACTGG
>WNEY01000188.1_pt1 | contig 33788 bp, 34 predicted proteins | sample 5400531 | NCBI WGS metagenome assembly WNEY01 (sample SAMN13153338, study PRJNA577476) | soil metagenome | isolation source: 200 cm saprolite under Douglas fir tree site 1 | place: USA:California | collected 2015-04-18 | reverse complement strand
GGGCCCGCCAGTTCGCCTCGTTGTTGTATTGATCGAGATACCGGTACTTGTGCGGCTCCGAGGCCGCGAGCGCTTTGGCGGCGCGCTGCGCGCCATCGGTCCCCTCCGGGGCGGGGGTGAAGACCAACTCGGCACCATATGCCTGGAGGATACGCCTTCGCTCTGTGCTGAGGTTCGCCGGCACGCACAGGGTCACCCGGTATCCCTCCGACGCCCCGATCATCGCCAGCGCGATCCCGGTGTTGCCGGACGTCGCATCCAGGAGGATCCGATCCTTCGTCAGGCCCGACCGCTCCGCCTCCCGCAACATTCCGAGTGCGGCGCGGTCCTTGACGCTGCCGCCGGGATTCCGGAATTCGGCCTTTGCACACACCTGAACCCGGGGAGCCACGTGGGCCGCCAATCGATCGAGTCGGAGGAGCGGGGTGTGGCCAATGAGGTCCGCAACGTGCGGGGACTTCGGCGACTTCGCGGCCGAACCCATGGGATCGAGGGCCTCAGGTCCCGACGTCCGCCTTCTGGCCGAGGGCGAGCTTGAGCACGTGGAGAGACAAGAGGGCGCATTTCAAACGGACGGCGCTCAGGGGGATCCCGAGTTTCTTCAGGACCGCGTCGCGGCCCAAGCCTTCGGCCTCCGCGAGCGGCATCCCCTTGACGGTCGTCGTGAGCATCGATGCGCTCGCCTGACTGATCGCACATCCCTGGCCCTCGAACTTCACCTCGGCGATTCGGTCGGAGCCATCGACCTTCACATGGAGGACAATCTCGTCCCCGCACAGCGGGTTCGAGTCCCGCGCGTTCTTCGTCGCGCCCGCGAGCGGGCCCTTGTTCCTCGGATGCTTGTAGTGGTCCAGGATCTGCTCCTGGTACATGTCGTACGAGATCGACATCAGGCGAAGACCTCCTGCACCTTCTTGATGCCGGCGACCAGCGCGTCGACGTCGTCGAGATCGTTGTAGACGTAGAAGGATGCCCTCGCGGTCGCGGGGAGATTGAACCGCTCCATCAGGGGCTGGGCGCAGTGGTGACCGGAACGGACGCAGATCCCTTCAACATCGAGAATCGAGGCGATATCGTGCGGGTGGGCGCCGTCGATCGTGAACGAGACGACGCCGGCTCGCTTCGTGACGTCCCTTGGTCCGTACGTCTGCACGCCCTTCAGGCGGGCGAGTTTCTCGAGCGCGTATTCCGTCATCTCCATCTCATGGCTGCGGACCGCGTCCATGCCGATCGTCGTGAGGTAATCCACGGCCACCCCGAGTCCGATCGCACCGGCGATGTTCGGCGTGCCCCCTTCGAATTTGTACGGGACGTCGTTCCACTTCGCCCATCCGAGGTGGACCTCCCGGATCATCTCCCCGCCGCCGAGCAAGGGCTCGGTCGCCTCGAGCAAATCCGGTTTCCCGTACAGGACGCCGATCCCGGTCGGGCCGAGCATCTTGTGCCCGCTGAACGCCAGGAAGTCGGCATCGAGGCTCTGAACGTCGATCGGCATGTGCGGGGCCGCCTGGGCCGCGTCGACGACGCAGATCGCGCCGACCTCGTGGGCCCGTTTCGCGATCTCCTTGACCGGGTTGATCGTGCCCAGCACGTTGGAGCACAAGGACACCGTCACGATCTTCGTGCGGTTCGTCAACAGGGTATCGTACTGTTCCATTTTCAGCGTCCCGTCGTCGTTGACGTCGACGTACTTCAGCACCGCGCCTTTGTGGTCTTTGACGAAATGCCAGGGGACGTGGTTGGAGTGGTGCTCCATCACGGTCCCGACGATCTCGTCCCCTTTCTGGATCTTCCCCTTGAGGCCGTAGCCGTAGGCCACGACGTTGATCGATTCGGTCGTGGACTTCGTGAACACGATCTCCATCGGCGACTTCGCGTGGATGAAGGCGGCGACCTTTTCGCGCGCGCCCTCGTACTCCCGCGTCGCCTCTTCCCCGAGCTCGTAGATCGCGCGGTGGACGTTCGCGTTGTACCGCGAGTAGAAATCCGACGTGGCGTCGATGACCTGCTTCGGTTTCTGGGAAGTGGCTGCGCTGTCGAGATAGACGAGTCGTTTGTCCCGGATGGTCCGCTGGAGAATCGGGAAGTCCGCCTTGATGGCGGGCACGTTCAACAGGACCTTCGCGGGTTTCGCCATGTGGTGCCCCCTTGCCATGACTGGCTGAATACTTGAGTCTTCTTGCGAACGAGCGTCACCCGACTCCGCCACCCAGTTCCAGTTCGATGAGGCGATCGATTTCGACCGCGTACTCGACGGGGATTCGCCGCGTCACGACCTCGGCGGTCCCGAGGACGACCATCCGGATGGCCTCCTCCTTCGTCACCCCGCGAGACGCCATGTAGAAGAGCATCTCGTCGCTCACCTTGCGGACGTTCCCGTCTTGGACGATCTCTGCGTCCGCCTCGTCGAGTTCAATCGCGGGGACGGTCTCGGCCCGCGACTCCGCATCGAGCATCAACGAGGACCATTCGACACTCGATTCGACGCCCGAGGCCCCCGGCGCCACCCGGACCGCTGTACGCAACGTGGTCCGACCGCCGCCGCGGACGATGCCGCGGTTGACGATCTTCGATCGGGTCCGTGGGGCCGTGTGAATCATCTCCGCGCCGACGTCCTCGTACTGACCTTCCCCCGCGAGGGCAACTCCGACGAACTCCGCGGAGGCTCCAGGCCCGAGGAGATCCGCCCGGGGAATCTTCCAGGTCCGGCGGGAGCCCAGGTTCGCGTCAATCCATTCGACCGCGGCGGCGTCGTAGACGAGCGCGCGCTTCGTCACCAAGTTGTCCACCTCGCGCGCGAAGTTCTGCAGGGCGATGTACCGGACGTGGGATCCGGGCATCGCGATGACCTCGATGCCGGACACGTGCAGCTGGTCCGGCGTGTAGACCGGCGCGGTGCATCCTTCGATGTATGTGACGTCGGCGCCCCGATCGGCGACGATGACGTTCCGCTCGAACGGTTCGACCTTTGCGTAATCCGCTCGGATCTCCGCTTGAAGTGGAATTTCGACGTGGACACCCGGCGGCACGTACACGAATGAGCCGCCCGACCACAGGGCGGCGTTGAGAGCGGCAATCGGGTGATCATCGACGGCGATTGCATTGGCGAAATGGGCCTTCACGAGGTCCGGCTTGTCGACGAGAGCGGCGGCGAGTCCACGGAACACCACGCCCTGCGATTCGAGATCCTTCCGGACCGCCCGATAGGCGGCTTCGGATTCCTCGAGTGCCCCGAGGCCCGGGAGGACGTCCGGTTCGCGGACCTCGGCGACGGAGGTTTGCTGGATCGGCTCCGTCGGGACCATCCCGTCGAAGTCGACCTCCCGCAGGAACGAGGCCCAACCCGGGACTCCCTCCGCATGCAATCGTTCCAAGGCGCGAAGTCGGAGGCGCAGCATCCAGTCCGGCTCGCGGCGCGATTTCGAGAAGTCCCGGATCACGTCCGCACTCGGTCCCGGGCCAATCGCGATGAAACCGCCTGCCTCCTCGGAGGCGGTCCGGGGAGCGTCCGCGGACACGATCGTCACTCCAGAGAGACGGTCTCCTGCTTTCGTTCGAGGGCCGCCTCGAGGGTGTGCCAGGCCAGGCTCGCGCACTTGACGCGGACCGGGAACTCGCACACGCCCGACAGGACGGCAAGCTTCCCGAGGGAACTGTCGACGGGCTCCCCCGGACGGGCCGTGACCATCTTGTGGAATCGTTCGAAGAGGCCATGGGCCTCCGCCTTCGACTTGCCTTTCACCGCGTCCGTCATCAAGGATGCGGATGCCTTCGAGATGGCGCACCCTTGACCGACGAACGAGACGTCCGCGATCGTCCCGTCGTCGAGGCGCAGGTAGACCGTCACGCGATCCCCGCAGAGCGGGTTGTGGCCGACGGCCGTCGCGCTCGCACCGGCGATCTCGCGGAAGTTCCTCGGCCTCTTGCTGTGGTCGAGGATCGTGTCCTGGTAGAGTTCGCGAAGATCAGGCATTCAGCGGACCTCCCGCGGGGGCGCGCGGGTCCATGAGGATGGAATCGGGGCCGCGCTTCATAAGGTCTCCCCGAGGCCCGCGCCTCGCGGGAGGCGCGAGACGATCAGCTGATCGAGCTTGATCCGGACCGGGGCGACTTTGACCTGGTTGATGACGTCGGCCGCGAATGCGTAGGTCAGGATGTTCCGAGCCGCCTCCTCGTCGATGCCCCGGGAGCGGAGGTAGAACACCGCGCTCTCGTCGAGTTGCCCAATCGTCGAGGAATGGTTGCACTTCACGTCGTCCGCGAGGATCTCCAGGCCCGGCGTGCTGTCGACGAAGGCCTCGTTCGACAGGAGGAGGTTCTTGTTCGTCTGTCGCGCGACCGTCTTCTGTGCATCCTTGCGGACGTAAATGTTCCCGTTGAACACGCCCCGCGACCTGCCGCCCAGGATTCCGCGGTAGAGCTCGATGCTCGTGCACGCGGGCGCGACGTGGTCGATGCGCGTGTAGTTGTCCGCTTGCTGCGTCCCCGCGGTCATGTACAGGCCGTTCAGGGTGAGGCTTCCGCCGGGGGCTCGGAAGAGCGTGTGCACGTAGTTGCGCGACAGGCTCCCGCCGAGGGAGATCGAATGGGCCGAGACGGACGAATCGCGATCCTGGTGGACCGTCATCGTCGCGATGTGGAACGCGGTCTCGGCTTCCCGCTGGATCTTGTAGTGGTCGAGGACCGCGGCCGGGCCCGCGGCGACCTCCGTGACGGCGTTCGTGAAGGTGACGTCGGGGGCCCATCCGGCGTATGTCTCGATCACGGTCGCTTGGCTGCCCGCCCCCATGAGGATCAGGTTGCGGGGATGGGCGACGATCGGCAGGTCCCGAGACGTCGACACGAAGAGAAGATGGATCGGCTCTCCGACGACCGTGCCCTTCGGGACTTCGACGTATGCGCCGTCGGAGAAGAACGCGGTGTTCAAGGCGACGAACGGGTCGTCTTCGAACCGGGCATACTTCGTGAGATGCTTCTGAAGGGTCTCCGGTTCGGACCGAAGCATCTCTGCAAGCGATGCGACGCGAACGCCTTCCGGGAGGGACCGCAAGTAAGAGAGACGCGGCGCATACCGACCGTTCACGAAGACAAGCTGACTCGTCTTCAGGATCCCGAACTTGAACGGCTCGAGGTTCTCGGAGAGCACGCCGTCAGGACGGCCTAGAATCGCGGGCTTGAAGGGGAGGCGGAGCAAGGCCGCGAGGTTCGTGTACTTCCAATGCTCGTGCTTCTGGGTGGGAAAGCCGAGGGCCTCGAAGTGCTCCATTGCCTTCTTCCGGACCGCCCGCAGCCATTTGGGTCCCCCGAGCTCCTTCTCCCAGGACGCGAACTCCGCGACATACGTTTGTTTCGCGTCGACGGACACGGCCATGGTCGTCACCGGCCTCATGCGCGCGCGGCCTGCGGCGACCTGGGGGTTTCCTCGAGGATCCAACCGTACCCGTGTTTCTCCAAATTTCGCGCGAGATCGGCGTCGCCGCTCTTCACGATCTTGCCGTCGACGAGGACGTGGACGAAGTCCGGGACGACGTAGTCGAGGAGGCGCTGGTAGTGTGTGACGACGAGCATCGCCCGCTTCGGGCTGCGCATCGCATTGATTCCGTTCGCCACGACGCGCAACGCGTCGATGTCGAGACCGGAGTCGGTCTCATCGAGCACGCACAACTTCGGCTCGAGGACCGCCATCTGAAACACCTCGTTCTTCTTCTTCTCGCCGCCGGAGAAACCCTCGTTCAGGCCGCGCTTCATGAAGGTCTCGTCGAGCCCGAGGAGTTTCGCCTTGTCCTGGACCAAGGTCACGAAGTCCATCGCGTCGATCTCCTCTCGGCCGTGGTACTTCCGGATCGCGTTCACCGCCGCTTTCAAGAAGTACGCGTTACTGACCCCCGGAATCTCGACGGGGTACTGGAACGCCATGAACACGCCCTCGCGGGCGCGGTCTTCCGGTCTCATCGCAAGGAGATCCTTGCCTTCGAACCGTGCTTGGCCGCCGGTGACCTCGTACGTCACCCGGCCCGCCAGGACCTGTGCGAGCGTCGTCTTCCCGCTCCCGTTCGGCCCCATGACCGCGTGGACTTCGCCCTCCTTGATCGAGAGGTCGATTCCCTTTAGGATTTCCTTGCCGGCGACCTTCACGTGTAGGTCCTTGATTTCGAGCATCGTCGTCCCCTCCGTTGCACGCGGGGCGCTCACCCGACCGTGCCCTCGAGGTTCAGGCTCACGCCGATCAGCTTCTGGGCCTCGACCGCGAACTCCATCGGGAGCTTGAGGAAGACCTGCTTGCAGAAGCCGTTCACGATCATGTTCGTCGCGTCCTCCGGCGTGATGCCGCGCGCCTGGCAGTAGAAGAGCTGTTCGTCCCCGATCTTCGAGGTCGACGCCTCGTGCTCCATCTGCGCGGTCGGCTCCTGGACCTGGATGTCCGGGAAGGTGAACGCGGCGCACGTCGAGCCGATCAGGAGGGAATCGCACTGGCTGTAGTTGCGGGCGTTCGTCGCGCCCTTGTGGATCTGCACGCGGCCGCGGTACGTGTTGCGACCGTATCCGGCCGAGATGCCCTTCGAGATGATTGTGCTGCGCGTGTTCTTCCCGATGTGCAGCATCTTCGTGCCGGTGTCGGCCTGCTGGTAGTTGTTGACCAGCGCGACGGAGTAGAACTCGCCGACCGAGTTGTCGCCCTGGAGGATGCAGCTCGGATACTTCCAGGTGATCGCGGAACCGGTCTCGACCTGCGTCCACGAGACTTTCGAGTTCGCGCCGAGGGCCTTCCCGCGCTTCGTGACGAAGTTGTAGATGCCGCCTTTCCCGTTCTTGTCCCCCGGGTACCAGTTCTGGATCGTGGAATACTTGATCTCCGCGTTGTCGAGGGCGATCAGTTCGACGACCGCTGCGTGCAGCTGGTTCGTGTCGCGGATCGGGGCCGTGCAGCCTTCGAGGTAGCTGACGTAGGCGCCTTCGTCCGCGATGATGAGGGTGCGCTCGAACTGGCCCGTGTCCTGCGCGTTGATCCGGAAATACGTCGACAGTTCCATCGGACACCGGACGCCCGGCGGGACGTACGCGAACGACCCGTCGCTGAAGACGGCGCTGTTCAGGCCCGCGAAGAAGTTGTCGTTGAAGGGGACCACCGTGCCAAGGTACTTCCGCACGAGATCCGGGTGCTCCTGGACCGCCTCAGAGAACGAGCAGAAGATGATCCCGAGCTCCGCAAGCCGGTCCTTGAACGTCGTCGCGACGGAGACGCTGTCCAGGACGGCATCGACCGCGACGCCGGCGAGGCGCTCCTGCTCCTGGAGCGGGATCCCGAGCTTCGCGTACAGGTTCCGGATCTCCGGATCGACGTCCTCGAGGCTGTTCACCGGCTTCTTCGGTTTCGGTGCGGCGTAGTAGATGATGTCCTGGTAGTTGATCGGCGGATAGGTGACGTTCGACCACTTCGGCTCTTTCATCGTGAGCCAGTGACGATACGCCCGCAGACGCCACTCGAGGAACCATTCGGGCTCCTTCTTCTTGCCCGAAATGAGACGGACGATGTCCTCGTTGAGGCCCTTCGGGGCGGTTTCCTCATCGAGATCGGAAACGAAGCCGTACTTGTACTCCTGCTTCGCCATTTGCTCCTGGAGTACGCTCTTGGAAACCATGGTCACGCCTCCCGTTTTCGAGAAGCGGAATGTAGACTATAACGTTGTTATATATATCTTTGGTCGTGCGTTTGGCGAATGACGTGCGACCCACGTCGCCCGTGCGATTCGCGGCGGAAGACTTAAGTCGCGGGCCCGCGTTCGAACGATTCGAGACGCGATCGTTTGATGGCCCCTCAGCAACTGCCGCTCACCGTCACCGAGAGCGCGGTCCGACGGATCCGCGTGCTGCGGCAGAAGGAGAAGAAGCCAGCCGCGTCGCTCCGCCTTCGGATCATCGCGGGCGGGTGCAGCGGGATGCAGTACCGGATGGACCTCGCGGAGGCCGCGCGGCCCACGGACGTCGTCGTCGCCGAGCAAGACGTGAGCGTGTTCGTCGACCCGAAGAGCCTGACGTACCTCCAGGGGTCGAAACTCGAATGGGAGGAAGACCTGTTCGGCGGCCAATTCAAGATCACGAATCCCAACGCGAAGCACTCCTGTTCGTGCGGCCTGAGCTTCACGATCTGAGACGCGTCACAGGGCGTTCGCGAGCATCTCGGCAAGATCGACGATGCTCAGGGTCATGTTCCGGCTGCGGGCCACGCCCTCGAAGTGCATCTCCGCGTGGGGGCACGTCGTGACTAGCGTCGTCGCGCCGGTGTCCTCCGCGGCATCGAGGCGGCGCTGAGCAACCCCGGCGGCCTGCTCCGGGAAGACCGCGGGGAAGCCGCCGCCAGCACCGGAGCACAACGCGTCCTCGTGGTGGGGCAGGATCTCGAGGACCTTCAGGTCCCGGATGAACTTGAGCGCCTGTCTCGGAGGCTCGTACACCTTGGCCACCCGGGACATGTGGCACGCGTCGTGGAACGCGATCTTCTGCGGGAGCGGCTTCGTGAACGTGATCCGCTTCTCCCGGATCAGCTTCTCGACATAGTGGGAGATGTGGAACACGCTGTACGGCGGGTTGCCGCCCCATCGCTTGTAGTCCCGCGCGAACGCCCGGTAGCATTCGGCACACGCGGTGACGAGGACCTTCGCGCCCGTCTCTTCGACGGCGTTCACGTTGTGGGGCATGAGCTCTTTCTTCGTCGTCTCCTGGTAGCCCATCCGGGCGAGGGGCGCGCCCGAGCACCACTCATCCTTTCCGAGGATCCGGTACGGCACCTTCGCGGCGTTCAGGATCTTCACGACCGCGCGGGCAATCTGTTGCCGTTCGTAACTCGCGACGCAACCGACCCAGTACAACACCTCCGGGTTGGACGACTGCACGGCCTCGGACGGGATCCAGGCGCCGCGTTCCTCCGCTGGTTTGCCGAACAGATTGTGCGTCTCCCGGACGTTTACGAGGTATGGCTCGAGTTCCTTCCGCTCGTACCCCGAATTCACCATCCATTCCTTCACGTCGTCCCACACGGTGTCGAAGGGAATGTCCACCGGACAGACTTCCTCGCAAGCGCCGCACCCGGTGCACTCCCACGTGTTACGTGCGAAGTCTTCCCCCGGCTTCACTTGGCGCCGCAGGAGGAGGTCCAACGGTCCGCGCATCTCGTATTGGCGGAGGGCGAAGACCCGGCCGCGCGGCGACGCACCTTCCCAGCCCGCCTCCTGATACGCCGGGCACACGGGGACACAATACCCGCACATCGTGCACGCGTGAATATCTTCCTGGATGGGCGGCATCTTCGCGAGGCGCGGCATTCGATCCCACCGATCAGGTCCGGAGTTCCGCGAGCTGCCGAGCTGCCTGGACCGCCTGTCCTTCTTCGTCCCGGGCCAGCTCCTCCAGGACGGCTTTCGCATGGCCTCCCGTGTGAGCGGCCGACTCACCGAACAGGATCGCGGACTTGCGTCCCGCGTCGGCCGCGATCTCCCAGGCTTTCGACAGGCTGATCTCCTTCTCAAACGCGTAGCGCGCGGCACCGCAGTTCGGGCAGGTGTTCGGCATCGCCCTCGTCTCTGCGACAAAGCCGCAGACGTAGCATTCGACCTTCGCAACGACGTTGATCGGATAGATTCCCGGCATCACGGCCGCTTCCTTGGCGCCCGATCCGGCGACGCCTTCCAGTCGCGCGAGTTGATCCTTCTTGTGGCGGCCAAGCTCTTCGAACGCGACCTTGACGCGCATTTCCGCTACCGCGACGTTGGCCAGGTCGTAGAACGTCAGGCCCTCGACGAGCGCCCCGAAAGCCCGTGCGAGGGCGTCCGATTCCTTCCCACCTTTGGAGGTCAAGTACCCGGCCACCCCCGGAAACCCTGCAGACCGCTGGATACGAGGGAGAGAATATCAAGATTTGGTACTGGTGCGATGCCGACCGGCGAAGGAATTCAGATGCCCCAGCCGAACTGCTTCTTCGCGGTCTCGGACATCATCTCGGGGGTCCACGGCGGATCCCAGACGATGTTCACCGTCGCCTCTTTGACGCCCTGAAGCTGCTCGATCTTGCGCTTCACGTCCTGGTGGATGTACGCGGACGCCGGGCATCCGGGAGCGGTCAGCGTCATACGGACGTCGACCTTGCCGTCCTCCGGCTTCAGCTCGATGCTGTACACGAGGCCGAGGTCGTAGATGTTGATCGGGATCTCGGGGTCGTAGCACTTCCGGAGGACGCTGATCACGTCATCTTTCGTCGCCATGTTCCGAAGCCTCGGGCTTCCTACGAGTCCCGTCCGATATTAACGTTCCGCTTCCGGTGCGAGGGCCTTCCGACCGGCGAAACCGCTGTCGAGCGTATGCCACCATCCGATTGCGCGTTCGCCGCGTTGCCAGCACAGGTACGCCACATCGTTCCCGACCCGCGCGGGAAAATCCACGAGCCCGCGGTGGAGGTCTTTGAGTTCGCAACCGAGGCCGTGCACGTCGTCGACGTCGGCCTGGACCGACCGTTCGAGGTCCGCCTGTTCCTGGAGGGATTCCGCGTAGGCCCCCCGGTCCTTCGCCGGCGCGTCGGCGAGTCCTTCGCCGTAATACGACTCCGCGTCCTCGATCAACTCGCGCAATTCGCGCAGTCGGGCGAGTTTCGGATCGAGCCGGAGGAAGGTCTTCTCGAGACGCGGCACCAAGGCGTTCGCCTCCGTCACCGTGAACATCCGCAACATCGCGTCGGAGTGCATGCGGAGATCGGTCGGGCTTCCCATCGGACTCCTCGCGGTATCTATCGCTGACGAGAGGCTTTACTCTTTCCCCTACGTTAGCCGATGGGCTTTCCGGACGGCTTGCGTCGCCGCGACCATGTTCCGAAGCTTCGCCTGGGCCTCCTCGACGCTCCGGGTTTTGAGGCCGCAATCCGGGTCGATGTAGAGCTTGCCCGGCTCGAAGATGGTCAGCGCCTTCTCGATCCGTTCGCGGATCAGGGGCTCCGGCTCGATTACGTGGCTGTGGACGTCCACCACGCCGAAGGCGATCTCTTTCTTGAGCGGTTCGCGCTTGAAGCGCTCCAGCAAGTCGAGACCGGAGTTGGACATCTCGAGGTCGAGCTGGTCCACGGGCAGCTTGTTGAAGAATTCGAAGATCTCGTTATAGTTCCCATAGCACGTGTGGAGGATCGTCTTCGCGCGGAGACCGTTCGTCACCGTGCCGACGGCCTTGACCAGCAACGGCAGCTCGTCGAAGCGCGTCGAGAGGGCCGGCTCGTCGACTTGGACGATCTTCGCCCCCGCGGCTTCGAGGCTCAGCGCCTCCTGATGGAGGAGTTTCGCGAAGGCCAGGCAGGCCTCCTCGCGGGACCCGTAGAACTCATCGAACGACCAATCCATCATCGTGTACGGTCCGGTGATCATCCCCTTTATCGGCCTCTCTGTGCGCGCCTGCGCGAACTTGAACCAGTCCACGCTGATCGGGCCCTTGCGCCTCAGCTCGTCGACGATGATGGGCTTCTTGTAGTACCGGTTGCCGTACGAGCGGACGAGACCGGAGATCTCCGTCCCATCGATGTTCTCGGCGAAGTACGTGGCCATGTCGCCGCGGTACTGTTCGCCGTCGACCGGGATGTCGATCCCGATCTCCTCTTGGAATTGGATCCACTCGGCGGTCGCCTTCTCCTCTAGCGCGCGAAGGCCTTCTTCGGACAGCTCGCCCTTGGACGCTTTCGTCCGGGCGCGCATCAGGTAATCGGGTTTCGGGAACGATCCGACGCTCGTCGTCAGGAGGGCGGTCATGCCGCGACCCCCACCTTGCGAGCGGCCGTCGACAGGATCCGGAGCTTCTCGCGCGCCCGGTTGCGCGGCAGGAACTCCAGGCCGTTCGACGGAGCGAGGAACGACGTCTTCAGATCGATTCGGTCCTTCAGGTCCAGAACCTTCTTTGCGACTTCTGCCGGGTCTTCTTTCTTCGTGTTGCGAGCGTCCACCAGGCCGAGGACGAGCGGTTTCTTCGAGCCATGCTTGGCGATCGCGGGCCAGGTCGCAGCCCCTTGGACCAAGTCGAGACCGATCACGTCGGCGGGGCCTTCGACGAGTTCCTCGAAGATCTTCGAGACCTCCCCGAAGTAGCTGAACAGGGTCAGTGCCGCCGAACCCTTGCGGGCGCGAATCCGCTCGAGGCCCTCGACGGCGAGCGGGAGGTCTTCCGGATGCCGGGTGAGAATCGGCTCGTCCACCTGGATGTGAGCCGCGCCCGCCCGGACCAAGGCAGAGGCTTCCTCCCCCAGAGCGTTCGCGAGGTCGAGAGTCAGCTTCTTCTTGTTGCGGTAGTGCTTGTCCAGCGCGAGCGATGCGAGGGTGAGCGGCCCCGTGAGGACCGCTTTCACGGCGGCTTTCGAATTCGCCCGCGCGAACTTCCAATCGTCCGCGAGGATGGGCTCCTTCCACGCAACGGGCCCTTGGACCACGGGCTGACGGTAGTATGTGTTCGTGTCGAAGTACCGTGCGAGGCCGTTAATCTCGACGGACGCGAGTCCGCGGGCGATGTGGCTCTGGCTATCGTACCATGAGATCTGGCCGTCGGTCACGACATCGATCCCGGCATCGTTCTGTTCCTTCAGGACGGCCTTCACGACGTCCTGCTCCGCGCCTCGCAGGTCCTCGGCGCCAATCTCCCCCTTGTCGAATCGGGCGATCGCCCGGCGCAACGATTGCTCTTCGAAGGTATCTCCAACCCGGGGATAATTCCCGACGACCGTGGTTCGGACCAAGTTTCGAGCCTCCAGGCGGTAGGTACGAAAACGGATAATGGGAATAGTATAAAAGGTCTACAATTCCGATACGAATATCGCGGACGCAGCTGCCGCGTCACTTTTCGACTTGCTCCTCGAGCAGCTTCACTTCGCCTTGGAGGTTGATGTGGTAGAATCCTTCCAGGTCCTTGTAGCCGATCTCCTCCATGTGTAGACAGTCCACCGGACAGACGTCGACGCACTGCTGACATCCGATGCACTTCGTGTAGTCGAACTCCGGGATCACGATCGGCTTGCCTTTCCGATCGTTCGGGCCGTCGAGCATGTCGATGCATCGGGTCGGACACTCGCGCTCGCACTTGCGGCATCCGATGCAGACGTCCACCTCGAGGATCGGGTGCTCCCCGATGCGATTGATCAACACGATCTCCTTGTCCGAGTTCTCCTTCGGCATCCGCAGCTCGTCCGCGCGGTAATACAGATCCTCGCGCGCATAGTCGGCGAGCTCGAACTCCTGCGTGAAGTTCCACGCGTCCGTCGGGCAGTACTCCATGCAGTTCCCGCAGAACAGGCAATGCCCGACGTCCACCGCGGGTCGCCTGATGATCTTCTTCATCTCATCGAGTTGCGCCCGACTCGGGTGAAGATACTCGGAGGTCGGTTCGACCTCGTAGAACTCGAAGTAGATGCACTCGTTTGGACAGACTTTCGCGCACAGTTCGCAGCCGATGCACTTGAACCAGTCGATGCTGTGCTGCCCGCGAAACGCAAGGGGGAGTTCGACCTTCTGATACGGATACAGGTGGGTGACGGGCTTGCGGCCCCCGGGGATGAGACGGTTGATCCCCGGCATCGTGACCAAGGCCTGCTTGATCGTAGCGAGCAGCGGGCGGACGGTGCCCCCGATCGTGCCGACCTTCGGGCCCGATTTAGCTTCGGACTTGGGGGACTTCATAGGTGTACTCGCCCTTCTGCATGTCCATCAGCTGGCCCTCGCGCGCGCTGACGAGGCGGCCCTTCTTCGTGCGTACCCAGCCGGTCCGTTCCGCCTTGATCTTCGCGCTCAGCTTGAGGAATCCGTCGATGAGTGCCTCCGGACGGACGGGACAGCCGGGGATGAAGATGTCCGTGGGCACGAACGTGTACGAGCCCTTGACCACCGAGTACGAGTCGTAGTACGGACCGCCGCAAATCGTGCACTCCCCCATCGCGATGACCCACTTGGGTTCCGCCATCTGCTCGTACAGCCGGCGCACGGCGGGGCGGAGCTTCAGGGAGATCGGGCCGTTCAGGAGGAGGACGTCGCATTGCCGCGGGGACGAGCGGTAGATGACGCCGAACCGCTCGATGTCGTACCGCGGATCCGAGGTCGCCGCCATCTCGATCGCGCAGCACATGATTCCGAAGTGCAACGGCCAGGTGGAGTTCCGTTTCGCCCAGTTGAAGAACTCCCCGACGAGGCCACCTTTGAGTCGCTCGAGGATAGCCCCGCCGGGACCGCGTTTCATCGGGGCGTCGATGTTCTCCTCGACCCATTGCACGAAATCCTTCGAGCGGAGGCCGACGATGTTCGCCTGTTCCGCGCGCTGGATCATCCGATCAGGACCCCCGAGATGTGGCCCGCGACTCGCTCCCGGGACGCTCGAATATCGGGGCCGCTCTTAACCCTTCCTTCGCGGCTTCGCATCCTCGATAGCCTCCGGGCAACGGGCCGTGGTCGCAGCTCGATGAAACGAACTCCCCGGTCGGCTTAAAGGTTCGGGACGTACGCATCACATCGGGATGCGGGATTCGAGTCCGCCCCAGGTCGCCCACCACGGATCCGCCGAGAACAGGACGCCTGGATTGAGGAGCCCGCGCGGATCGAGTGCATCCTTGATCCGTCGCATCACGCCGTACACCTCGTTGCCCCAGACACGCGGCAGGGTCTCTGCACGGATCCGCCCGATCCCATGTTCGCCGGACGGAGCGCCGCGAAACCGATCGAGCACGGCCTGATCGAACTCCTCCCGCAACGACTGCATGCGCTCAAAATCATCGGGATTCGTCGGGTCAAAGAACGGGCGGTAGTGCGTGTTGCCATCCCCGATGTGGCCGTAGATGCCCGCGACGGTGTCGTGACGCCGGGCGAGGTCCACCAGGAATCCGATGAACTCGGGGACGCGGTCCCGCGGGACGATTGGGTCTTCCACGAAGCCCCAGGCCTTGCGCGCACCCGGTCGCTGGATGATCGTCGGGAAGACAGACCGGCGGACTCGCCAGAGAAGCGATTGACGCGCCGGATCCGACGCGACCTCGGCGGCTCGACTCAATCGGTAGTGACTCGCCACGCGGTCCACGACCCCGTTCGCGATCTCCTCGACGTCGCCCTCGTCGAACTCGACGAGGAGCATCGCCTTCGCCGTTCGGGGAACGTCCAGCGCCTCCCGGTCTAGGAGGGAGAGCGTGTCCCCGTCGACGGCCTCGATTGCGCTCGGGCCTCGCGGCAGGATGTCACCGACGGCCGGGCCGAGATCCTCGAAGCGGTCGAGGTAGAGGAGCAGGGTGACTCGATGTGCCGGGATCGGCACGACCCGGAGCGTGGCTTCCGTGGTGACGCCGAGGGTACCTTCGCTGCCGACGAACAAGGACGCGAGCGGGAAGACGCCATGGTCGAGCGACTCCGCGAGACCCAAGAGGTCGAAGCCGCACGAATGCTTGCGGATCGGGCGGCGACTCGCGCCGATGGCCTCGCGATGATCCGCGATCTCCTTCCGTATGTGCTCCAGCCCGCCCACGCGGCCGACCATCTCCCGCCATTCCGCTCCGTCCACGGGAACGTCGTGCGCGTCGACCGCGGTGCCGTCCGCGAGGAGGATCTTGAGAGCCGCGACATGATCCCTCGTCTGGCCATACTTCACACTCCGATATCCGGAGGCGTTGTGCCCGATCATGCCGCCGATCCGGCACAGGTCTTGGCTTCCCGGATCCGGGGCGAATCGCATCCCGCGATCCGCCAGGTACGCGTTCAACTCGGCGAGGAGGATGCCGGGTTCGACGCGGACGAGCCGACGTTCCGGATCGAACTCGAGGATGCGATGGAATCGGGTCGTGTCCAGGATCACGCCCGGGCCGATCGCGGCGCCCGACAGAGACGTCCCCGACGCACGGGCGGTGATGGGGACCTCGAGCGCCCGACACACGTCCATGACCGCACGGATGTCGGCCACGGAATCGACGAACGCCACCGCGCGCGGTTCGACCGTGCACGGGCTCGCATCGGTCGAGTATGTCCGGCGGCTTGCCTCATCGGTTCGGACGTTCTCGGGTCCAACGGCCGTCTCCAGCGATCTTCGAAGGCTCGCGTCGTCCACCGGGCCGCTCATCCGAACGCGCATCAACGCCAGCGACTCACTTGCCCTTTTCGCCGGTCATGTGTCACCGAAGGGAGGAACAACGTTTATGTCGAGCCCCGCCTTCGACGCCTCGCGTGCCCATCAATCAAGACCGCCTCCGGAAGATGGCGGACCATGGACTGACGGAATACCAGGCCCGCGTGTACCTCACCTTGTTGGATCTCGGCTCAGCGACGGCGAGCCAGATCTCGCCGCTCTCCAAGGTCCCGCGGACGCGCATCTATGCGACGATGCAACAGCTCCACGAAAAAGGTCTCGTCCAGATCTTGCCCGAGACGCCGCTCCGCTACAAGGCCGTCCCGTTCGCGACCTACCTGCAGACCCTCGCGGACGACATGCGATCCCGGGCGAAACAAATCGACAGCGGACTCGACGGCCTCGCTCGCGAGTTCGCGATCAGCGCTCAGCGAGAGCCGGAATCGCGGGGACGGTTCGAGGCGATCTACGGGCGGAAGAACGTCCGGGAGCGACTCCTGAAGATGTACGACGGCGCGACTCGGGAGGTGATCGGCATCGGGACGACGAAGAGCCCCGGACGGATCCTCGGAGCCTTCATGCCGAATCTCGTCGACACGGCGAAGCAAGGAGTTCGACTGAAGTACGCGTTCTGCTTCACGCCGGATAACCGCGGCGATGTGACCGCACTCCTGAAAATCGCGGAAGTGCGCCACATCGATTTCATGATGCCCGTCTACATGCACGTGTTCGACGGCAAAGAGTTCCTCATGAGCCACCCGATCCCGGACGACGATTCCTCGTACCGCGGCGACGACATCGCGATCTGGACCGACGATCTGGCGATCGCGGATGCGATGTCCGAGATGGCGGAGCGGATTTGGGAAATGGGGAAGCCCGCGGCGGACGTCCTCGAAGAAGGACGCGAGGCGAAGCGCTTGGCCGTCACTCGGCCTTGAACGTCAGCCGCTGCATGATCCGCGTCAGGTCCGTCCTCGGTTCGCCGTTCGGGCCCGCGATCGGTTGAAGGGCCGGCGGATGCTCCATGTACGTCGGCACGCGCTGCGCGATGCGCTCTTCGAAGGTCGGCACGTGTTCGTTCTTGTAGAACACACCAATCGGGATTCGGTCTCCCCATTCGAGCGCCTTCTCAAGCGCCTGCGTCGTCTTCTTCTCGACCTCGGCCGGGTCGTGGACCACCGGGTCGTAGCCTTGGTCCTCGAGCTTGTAGACGCGAGGCATCGCTCGACCGCTCGCCGAATCCTTACGGTCCTCGCCGCCGTACCACTCTTTCGTGTTCAGGTCGTTGTACGTCGGGCACGGCTGGAGGACGTCGAGGAAGGCGTAGCCCTTGTGCTCGATCCCCTGCTTGATCGTGGCGACCAGATGCTTGATGTCGTACGAGTAACCGCGGCCCACCCAGGTCGCGCCCGCGGCGAGGGCGAGCCAGATCGGGTTGACCGCCTCGTTGATGTTCGGGTGGGCCAGGGACTTCGTCTGCACCCCGAGCTTCAAGGTCGGCGCCGCCTGGCCTTTCGTCAGGCCATAGACGCCGTTGTCGTGGATGATGTACAGCATGTCCAGGTTCCGGCGACCCGCGTTCACGAAGTGGCCGCCGCCGATTCCCAGGCCGTCTCCGTCGCCGCTGAGGCACAGGACCTTCAGCTGGGGGTTCGCGAGCTTCACGCCGGTCGCGTAGGGGAGCGCGCGGCCGTGCAACGTATGGATCCCATACGTCTTCACGTAGTGGACCGTCTTCGCCGAGCACCCGATCCCGGAGACGATCGTCACGCGGTGCGGTTCCATCTTGAGTTCCGCGAGGGCCATCTGAATCGTCCGGAGGATGCCGAAATCCCCGCAGCCGGGGCACCAGTCGTTGTGGACGTCGGTCGCGAAGTCGGCGGGTTTCAGGACCTGTTCAAGAGCCACGGGTCAACACCGTCCTCTTCGCCGCCTTTCCGCGGATCACGGTCTGGATCGCGTCGTACAATTCCGTGTTGGACATCGGCCGGCCGTTGTACTTCAGGATGAAGTGGGTCATTGCGACGCCCGTGTACTCCCGCACGATTCCGGCGAGCTGCGCCCCGAAGTTCATCTCGATCCCGATTCGGCGTTTCGCCTTCGCGAGATACGGGAGGATCTCTTCGCTCGGGAACGGATTGATCAACCGGACGTGGAGGTAGCCGATCTTGGCGCCTTCCGCCCACAGACGGTCCAGCGCATCGAGGAGCGCGCCCTTCGTGGATCCCCAGCTCACGATGACCGTGGCGGCATCCTTCGGCCCGAAGTATCGGAACTTGACGTCGCGGGGGATCTCCTTCGCGGCGAGGTCGAGCTTCGCGAAGCGCTTCTCCATCATCGCGTCGCGCACCGCAGGGTCCTCCGTGATGTGTCCGTGCTCCTCGTGTTCGTCGCCGGTATTCCAGAAGATCGTCCCGGGCTGACCGAGGAACGCGCGCGGCGACACGGGTCCGTTGCCCAGGTCGAACCGCTTGTATGGATTTTCCGTGGTGTACCCGTTGTTCCCGTCGACGACGGCGCCCCGGTCAATCCGGAGATCCGACAAGTCGGGGACCGGCGTCGTGGCGTAGCTGTTCGCCAGCGCCTTGTCGACGAGGTGGATCACCGGCATCTGATACCGGTCCGCGTAGTTGAAGGCCAACAGGCCGTCACGGATGCACTCCTCGAAGTCCCCCGACGCAAGCAGGATTCGCGGGCTCTCGCCGTGGCCGGCATGGAGCGCGAAGCGCAGGTCGCCCTGCTCGTGGCGGGTGGGCATCCCGGTGCTCGGGCCGGCGCGCTGGTACAGCGTGATGACGACCGGCACCTCGTTGATCGAGGCCCAGCCGATGCCCTCCATCATCAGACAAAAGCCCGGGCCTGAGGTCGCGGTCGCGGACCGAGCACCCGTCAGCGCGGCTCCTGTCGCCATCGTGATCGCGGCGATCTCGTCTTCCGTCTGCACGACGAGCATCGAGGCCCCTTCCTCCTTCGCGGTCGCCGTTCCGGCCGCGTCGGGCGCGAGCCCGTGCCCGTTCAGGTCGAGGATCTCGTTCTCCTCGAGAAACTCGCTCTCGTCGGATGCGGGGGTGATGGGGTAGTATGTCTGGAAACGCATTCCGCCGTACAGCTTTCCGAGGGCCGTCGCCTGGCTGCCCGTGAGGAACAGCCGCGATTCCTTCCGCGGGAGCTTCTCGAGCCGGTACGGGAACTCCGGCACGAGGGCCTTCGCGATGTCGTACGCCTTCCGTGCGCCTGCGGCGTTCATGTTGACGACCTTCGCCTTCGCGCGGAAGACGTCCTCGAGGGAGAGGCGCATCATCTCGAAGTCGAATCCGAGGATGCCGAACGATGCACCCACCGCGAGCATGTTGACGACGCGGGAAATCTTGCTCAACTGGTCGATCTGGAATTCGTCGGCCACCTGCTCGAGGAGATCCTTGAACGGAATCGGAACGAGGCTCACGCCGCGCTGGTTCGACGCCGCGAGCATGTCGTCGAGCGTCTCGCCGACCCCTCGCGAGATCAAGTATGTCTTCAGGTCGGCGTCGAGGCGCTTCTCGATCGTAGGGACATCCGAGAGACGCGTCTTCCCGAGCGACGGGTCGTAGATGATCGCACCGTCGTCGGTGACTTCCCGGGCGTGCCGGAAGAGGGTCTCCGCTTCGAACGTCGCGAGCACGTTGACGTCGTCGATGTGGGACCGGACGAGCCCCGAATGGGCTCGAAGGGCGAAGTAGGAGTGTTCGCCCATGATGTTCGAATAGAACTCGCGCTTCCCGAAGATGTGCAAGCCGCCGGCGGCGCAGGCGCGCGCGAACACGTTCGCCGACGAGTCGACGCCGCTTCCCTGAGGACCTCCAATCATCCAGGCGAGGTCGTTCACCCGGACCGCCGGTGGACTCATCGGATCATGCCGCCCTCACGCCCAAAGGCGGGAGCCTTCTTGGGAGTTTTCCAATTCCGGATTCAACGGGAGGGATAGGTCGGACGTCCGTCCCTCGAGGTCGTCGATGGCGCCGCGTGGTCCGATCACGGAGCGAGGGACGCAAGAGCACCTTATCAAACCTTTCCTCCAGATTCCGCGGCACGGAACTCGTTCGCGGCATTCCTAGGGGGAGCCTTGTGATGGCGGGCCGATTTTCGGCGCGCGCCCCCGCGGCAGGACGAGCTGTTGCATGAACCCCTCCATGAACTGGAAGCGGTTCCGGAGGGTCACCTCGCTGACGCCGGCGATCTTTGCGATTGCTTTCTGAGGGCGGCGCTCTCCGCACGAAAGGGACGCGAGGTAAATCGCGGCCGCCGCGGTACCCGACGGGGAGAGGGACATCGAGCTGTCGATCTTCTCGAGTTCCTTGAGGATCTTCTGGGCCTCGGCCTCGACCGTATTCGATAGCCCGAGCCTCGAGCAGAATCGGCTCACGTAGTTCATCGGCCGGGAGGGCGGGACGCGCAACGTCAGGGTCCGGAGCAAGGCTCCGTATGCCTTGCCGATCGTCTTCTTGCGGACCCCCGTCACCTGTTGCAGTTCATCCAAGGTCCTCGGGACCCCATCGATCCGGCATGCGGCGTACACGGCGGCGGCGACGATCGCCTCGATCGACCGACCGCGCACGAGGCCCTTCTCGAGGGCCTTCTTGCAGATGAATCCGGCTTCGTCCTTCACCGGACGGGGCAGGCCCATCAGCGAGGCAACGCGGTCGAGCGACCGAATCGTCTCCGGCAGACTTCGCTCTCCGGGGCGCGAGTGGCCGGAGTGACGTTGGAGTTTTCGCATCCGGTAGAACTTCTCTCGCTCACGCAGCGGGATCGTGTTGCCGCGCGCGTCCTTGTTCGCGAGAGGAATCACGGTCGTGAGTCCCGACGCGCCGGCGACGTAGCTTCGAGGAGCGCCCGTCCGCGCGAGGCGGTCGTTCTCTTCGACGGAATACGCGGACCACTCCGGTCCTTCATCGATCGCTCCTTCGCTGATCACGAGGCCGCACGAATCGCACACGAGCTCGCCGCGTGCGTAGTCGCGCACGAGGTGCTCGCTCCCGCATTCAGGGCAGACCCGGTCTTCTTCGACGACCGGTTCCGCTGGCGTACTGCTCGGCATGGCCACCCTTCTGGTCGGCTTGTGCTCCCGAGACTCGCTCGTCCTAATTATAACGCGCTTATATGATACCTTGTCATCGTACGCAGTGACAACTTGGGTCATGCCCGGCCCAGATGGAGTGGGCGATGGCGGATAGGACGAAGGACGTCCTAAGCGTCAGTGACGCGGATATGGCGGGCTCCGAAGGTCGGGTCCGAGCCTCGCTGCGAGGGATTCAAGCACCGCCTCCGAACTCGCCAGCGTACCGTCGAGGAGCCGTTCCTCGCCTTGGATACGTACGAATCATTGGCAATGTTAATGCCCCGCGGACTCTGTCGGCCACGTCGGCGCATTCGAATGGCGGACTTCCGCGTCGAGAAAGATTTCCTGGGTGAGGTCAAAGTCCCGAAGGACGCGTACTGGGGAGTCCAGACCCAGCGTGCGATCGAGAACTTCCCGATCAGCGGGATCCGGTTCGGCCGGCGGTTCATCTACGCACTCGGCCTGATCAAGATGGCGTGCGCCCAGACGAACATGGAGCTCGGGTTGCTCGACGGCAAAATCGGCAAGGCGACGGTCCAGGCGTGCCAAGAGGTCATGGACGGGAAACTGGACGCACAGTTCCCCCTCGACATCTTCCAGACCGGGAGCGGGACGTCGACGAACATGAACGCGAACGAGGTGATCGCGAACCGCGCGAACGAGATCATAGGGCACCCGCTCGGGGAGAAGGGACCGGTTCACCCGAACGACCACGTGAACATGGGCCAGTCCTCGAACGACGTCATTCCCACGGCCATCCACGTCGCCGCGTTGCTGGAGATCGACCACAGCCTGCTGCCGGCGCTCCGTGAACTCGAGGACAGCCTCGCGAAGAAGGCGAAAGAGTTCGATCCGATCGTGAAGGCGGGACGGACGCATCTGATGGATGCCACACCGATCCGGCTCGGCCAAGAGTTCTCGGGGTACCAGTCCCAGATCGACCACGGAATTCGCCGCGTGTCCGCGGCCCGGGCGGCCCTCGCGGAACTCGCCATCGGCGGGACCGCCGTTGGCACAGGAATCAATGCCCATCCGGACCTGCCCGGCCGCGTCGTCGAGAAGATCAGCGCCGCGACGAACACGAAATTCCGCGTCGCCGAGAATCACTTTGAAGCCCAGGCGGCGCGCGATGCGTTGGTCGAAGCGAGCGGCGCCATCCGGACCGTCGCGATCTCGATGATCAAGATTGCCAACGACCTGCGATGGCTCGGGTCCGGACCTCACACCGGCCTGCGCGAACTGAACCTCCCGGCGGTTCAACCGGGTTCGTCGATCATGCCGGGGAAGGTCAACCCCGTGATCCCCGAGGCCGTCATGCAGGTCGGCGTCACGGTGATCGGCAATGATGTAGCGATCGCGGTCGCGAACACCCATTCGAACCTCGATCTCTCGACGATGATGCCGGTCATGTCGCAACGGATTCAGCAGAACATCGAGCTCCTCGCGAACGTCGCGCGCGTCTTCGCGCACCGGTGCATCGACGGGATCACCGCGAACGTAGAGGTCCTCCGGCGCTACGCGGAATCGAGCCCTGCGATCGCGACGAAGCTGAATCCGATCATCGGGTACGAGAAGGCAGCCGAGATCGCGAAAGAGGCCGGCCAGACCGGCAAGACCGTCAAGCAACTCGTCATCGAGAAAGGCATCTTGAGTCCGGAGGAAGCGGAGAAGATCCTAGACCCACGACACCTGACGAGCCCGAGCAAAGACTTGCTCGGAGGCGGCGGGGGCTAGGCGCCGCCGATGTCCGCCGGCACGCCGCGCAAGCCGCTGGCGGAGAAACTCGGAATCAAGGCCGGCTTCGTCGTGGTCGTGATCGATCCGCCGACGGACTACCGGCGTCTCCTGGGTCGGCTGCCCGACCGCGTCACGATCCGGACGCGGCTGGACGGTCGGGTCAACATGATTCACGCGTTCGTTCGAGATCGTTCCGGCCTGGAGGCTTCGTTCGATCGATGGAAGGGAGCGATCCCTCCGGATGGGAGTCTTTGGATTTCTTGGCCGAAGCGATCGGCGGGAATCCCGACGGACCTGACGGAGGACGTCATCCGCTCGGTCGCGCTGACGCACGCACTCGTCGATGTGAAAGTGTGCGCCGTCGACGGAACGTGGTCTGGACTCAAGCTCGTCTACCGGTTGGCGGACCGCGGCCCATGAGAGCCGCAAAGGACAAACGCTCGAGCAAAGCTCCCCGTGTGGGCCGGGACGGCCCGGGAGCGGAGAGGCGTGCCATATCGCCATGTCAAAGACCCGACAGAAGTCGTCGTGATCTTCAAGACCCATCTGCGGGAGGGCGCGGACTCGGAGGCGTACGCGAAGACCTCGCGCCGCATGCGTGAGCTCGTCGAGCAGATCCCCGGATTCATCTCGATCAAGGCGTACACCGGCGAGGACGGGGAAGAGATCGACCTGGTCCGCTTCGCGAGCGAGGATGCACTGGCGATGTGGAAGGAGCAGCCGGAACATCGCGAAGCCCAACGACGCGGCCGCGAAGAGTTCTACGATCGATATTCCGTCCAAGCTTGCAAGGTAGTCCGCGACTATGAGTTTCGGATCGAGGATCTCGAGCGAGGTCCGGACGCCGACCGCGTTCGAAACAAGGCCCAAGGCCGCTCAACGCGATGATCCGGACCTAGCTGCCGGCGAGCTTTTCCGTGTCGATCTGGGCTCTCTGGAGGCGGCCTGAGTAATCAACGTAGACCGTCTTCCAGTACGTGAACTCCTCCAGGGCCGTCGTGCCGGCTTCCCGGGTGTCCGTCGGGCCGGTCTCCTTCGTCCCGCCGAATGGCAGCTGGACCTCTGCGCCGATCGTCGGTGCGTTCACGTACGTGATCCCGGCTTCGAGTTCGTGCATCGCCCGGAACGCCCACCGAAGGTCGTTCGTGTAGATCGAGGAACTGAGTCCGTACTTGACGGAGTTCGCGATCGCGACCGCGTCTTCGTAGTCTTTCGCCTTAAGGACGGACAACACCGGCCCGAAGATTTCCTCGAGAGCGAGGCGCTTCCTTCGGTCCACCGCGAAGACCGTCGGGGAGATGAAGAATCCGCGGTCGTAGGAACCCCCCGTTAGCTTTTTGCCGCCTGTGAGGAGCTTGTCGCCTTCCTTCTTGCCGATGTCGATGTACTCCAAGACCTTCTTCTGCTGGTCCGCGGAGGCGACCGGGCCCATGTCCGTCTTCTCGTCGATCGGGTTGCCGACCCGGAGCTTCTCGGCCCGCTCGACGAGTTCGTCGACCACGTCGTCGTAGATTTTCTGGTGGACGATCAGACGCGACGCCGCCGTGCACCGCTGCCCGGCCGTCCCGAACGCGCCGAACATGACGCCGTCCATCAAGAGCTCGAGGTTCGCGTCGTCCATCGCGATGATCGGGTTCTTGCCCCCGAGCTCGAGTCCGACCTTGATCATCTTCTTCGCGGCGCTCTCGTACACGTGCTTGCCAGTGTCGACGCCGCCCGTGAAGGAGATCGCGCGGATGTCCGGATGGGCCACGAGACCGTCGCCGACGACCGAGCCGGTTCCCGTCACCAGGTTCACGACGCCGGCCGGAAAGCCCGCTTCGTCGAGCACCTCGACGAATCGCGCGGCACAGAGGGGCGTGAGGCTCGAAGGCTTCAGGACGAACGAGCAACCGGCGATCAGGGCGGCCCCGCTCTTCCAGGCCGGGATCGCCATCGGGAAGTTCCAAGGCGTGATCAGGCCGACCGGTCCGACCGGGAGACGCGTCGTCAGACACATCTTGTTCGGAAGCTCGGACGGCACCGTCTCCCCGAACATCCGGCGACCCTCGCCGGCCGCGTATTCGTAGAAGTCGATGACCTCCTGAACGTCGCCGCGGCCTTCCGCGATGACCTTGCCCATTTCCGTGGTCACGGTGCGCGCGAGGTCCTCTTTCTTCCGTCGGAAGATGCGGGCGGCCTCCAGCAGCAGCTCTCCGCGCCGCGGCGCAGGCGTCTTCTTCCAGCGCTCGAAGGCTTCTTTGGCGTGGCGGACCGCCTGGTTCAGCTCCTCGTTGGTGGCCAAGGGAAACGTCGCGAGCGTCTCGCCGGTCGCCGGGTTGTGCGTCTCGAAGCGCTTCCCCTCGGACTTCCGCCACTTGCCGCCGATGAAGAGGCCGTATTCCTGGACCATCGTCTTCGCCGGGAGAAGCAAGGCCCGGGCAGGCTATGATGTTATCGTGGGATCCGCGCGGGACTTGCGGGACGCCTCCACAACCGGATCTTCCGAGTACCGGACGACGGCCCGGGCGGCCTCCAGGAGGCCATCCGCCACGACGTCGGGAGACCACGGCCGAACTTCCGCGGCGAAGCGCCGCCGCCATGCCTTCGGCCCGACCCATGCGGTCCGACAACCGAACGCGCGGCCGGTCTGTACATCCATGGGCTTGTCGCCGACCATCCAGGCAGATCGCGGACGAGCGCCCAGGTCTCGGGCTGCAGCGAGCAGCATCCCCGGTCTCGGCTTGCGACACGCGCAGTCCGAGAGCACGTTGTGCGGGCAGTAGTAAGTCTCCGCGACCTGCACGCCCGCCTTCCGGAGCCCCGCGAGCATCCGATCGTGGACCTTCGCCAACTGCGTTTCTGGGAGCAGCTTCCAGCCGGCAGCGTCCTGGTTAGTCACGATCACGAGCTGCCAACCGCGATCCGCAAGCAACCGCATGCCTTGGATGGCACCGGGCAGGAATTGGAACTGGTCCGGCGTCCGGACATACCCGGCCCGCCCGCGGTTGATCACGCCGTCTCGATCGAGGAACACCGTCGGTCGGTCCGGACCGCCGACGTGCGGTGCGGTGCCGTGACGATGCACGCTCAAAGCGGATCGCGCCTCATTCGATTGAAGGAAGAAGTCGACGAGGGCCCACTTCGCGAAGGGGTTCCGGGTGAGGGTCAATGCCTTGTCCACGGTGAACCACCCGACGTCCTCGATCTCGTCCGGTTTCAGGCGGAACGCTTCGGAGGCGACGTGGCCCTTGTACACGAATCCGAGGGTGTACGCGGGCTTGCCGGGGAAACCGGAGACGTAGACGTTCAGGAGGCCGTCCAGCCGGATGTCCACGCCGATCTCCTCCTCTGCCTCGCGTTCGACGCCGACCTCGGGGCTCTCGCCATAGTCCATGAACCCGCCGGGGACGTTCCAATATCCCTTCGAGAAACCGCGGACCGCTTTGACCATCAGCACCCGAGGGCCGTTCGAGAGGATCACCTCGGAGACGCAGCGGATCATCGTGGTGTAGATCGCGCGCTTCACGAGTGGGTCGACATCGGTCCGCTCGAAAATCGCGTCCCGACCCAGCCACTCTTCCGGATGGTGATCGAGTCGCGGCTTTTGCCGCAACACGCGGTCGGTGCCGAAGTCCATGACGCCGTTCGGTTCGGTGGGAAACGGAAGTTTTTCGCCGGCCCGGGGGAACCGAAGTTTCCCGCGGTCGCGGACGAGATAGACTTGGCCGTCCGTCTCGACGAAGAGATGGTCGCGGCGTGCCCTCTGACCCATGCGACTGGTTCCATGCCCATGCGTTGTATTAAATGGTCACGGGAGGAACCGTCGCGCCACGCCACGTGGCGCCGGCGTTGAAGGTCGGCCGTCCCTAGTCGCGGACTTTCAGGGCCACCGACACGCCGTCGCGGAGCGGCACGATCGACGCGATCATCCGCGGGTCTTTCGCGAGCCGTTCGTTGTAGGTCCGGATGGCCTGGGTCTCGCTCGATCGGTCCTTGCGGGCCACGTCGCCGCCCCAGAGGACGTTGTCCGTGACCAGGAGTCCTCCGACCCGCAGGCGCTCGATGGCGGGATCGAGGACCGCGGGATACCCGGCCTTGTCGATGTCGTTGAAGATGTAGTCGAAGGGGCCCTTCAGGTCCTTCAGAATCCCTTGAGCGTCGCCGACGAGGATCTTGACTTTCGTCGCGACGCCGGTCTTCTCCATGTTCTTCCGCGCGATGGCCGCTGTCTCGGCATTGTGTTCGACCGTGACGAGTTCGCCATTGTCTGGCAGCGCACGGGCGAGCCAGGTGCCCGAGTATCCGATCGCGGTGCCGAGCTCGAGGATCCGCCGCGAACGGATCGCCCGCGCCAGGATGTGGAGCAAGCTTCCCTCCGCCGAGCCGACGATCGGCCATCCTTCCTCCTCGCCTTGTCGCTCCACGGCCCGCAGCGCCGCGTCTCCTCGGTTCGCCAACCCATCGATGTATTCGTCGATCTCCTCGTACACGATTGCGCGCGGCACGCCACCACCGCCGCGACGAGCGTCGTGTGCGGCTATGAACCTTCGTGGCACCTTGACAAACACTTATCCCGAATGAGCGGCCATCGAGGCGCGGGATGGGACATGTGCAAGCTCACGAAGACGGACAGCGCCGTCTTGTCGTTGTATCTCGAGACGCAATACGTGAACGAGATCATGGCGCGGGGCTACGTGGTCCCTCCGAACCTCGACGTGCCCGCGCCCGCACGATCGAAACTCACGGATTGATGGATTCCGCGATTGGCGTCCGGACAATTCCGTCGAGTTCGTCCGCGCGATGCTCCATGGTCGTGGCCTTCTGGAACAGATGGCGCGAGCGGTCCTGAAGGCGGGTCGCCTTCACGCGGGCTCTCGCGGCTTTGTGTCGAAGCTTCGCGGCCTTGGCCCGATCCCGAAGTTCGCGCTCGGGCGCCTTCGGGCGGGGGGCCGGCGGGAACACCGCCCGCTCCGACGGGGCCGACGTCGGCACACTGTCGTGGCGTGGCTCCATGCCGCCTCGAACGCCAAGGGCGGGGATAAGAGTTGTGGGGTGCGCCGCGCAACGCGAAAATAGCAGCCCGACCTTCCGTCCGATTCGTGAAGGTGTACGTAGAAGCGTACGGCTGCACCCAGAACTACGGGGAAGCCCGACTCATGCAGGAGGCCCTCCTCGGAAGCGGCCACACGATCACGACCGCGGAGGCCGACGCGGACGCTCACGTCCTCGTGACGTGCACCGTCGTCGAGACGACGGAGCGGAAGATGGCCCGCCGCATGGCGGAGCTGGCGGGGTACGAGAAGCCGTTCGTCGTCGCTGGCTGCATGGCGGCGGCCCAGAGGGAGCGCGTGCAATCCATCGTGCCGCGAGCCAAGCTCCTGCCGCCGCGAAAATGGCCTCAAATCGTCGAGCTGCTAGGCGCGGGAACGGTGTGCGGCGACCAGGCCGCGGAAGTCGAGTCGACTTCATACGGCTGGCGGGACGCTATCGTCCCCATCGCCCAGGGCTGTGCGGGTCGCTGCACGTACTGCATCACGCGGGTAGCGCGCGGGCGAGTCGCGTCGTACGGCGTCGATTCGATCGTCGGGCAGGTCCGTCGGCACGTCGAGCGAGGCGTCCGAGAAATCAAGCTGACCGGGCAGGACACCGCCGCGTACGGGCTTGACACCGGCACGAACCTCGCGGCCCTGCTGCGCTCCGTCGCCGAGATTCCGGGTGAGTTCCGCGTCCGAGTCGGCATGGCGGACCCGTTGACCGTCCATCCGATCCAGGAGGAACTCGTGGCGGCGTATGGGTCCGACAAGGTGTTCAAGTTCCTGCATCTCCCCGTACAGAGCGGGGACGATGCGATCCTCGAGTCGATGCGGCGACAGTACACCGTCTCCCAGTTCGAGGAAATCGTCTGTCGATTCCGGCGCGCGTTCCCGGAGATCACGCTCTCCACCGATGTCATCGTGGGCTTCCCCGGCGAATCCGAGGAGCAGTTCGAGGCCACCATGGAACTCATCCGGCGGGTGCGGCCGGACATCGTGAACGTCACGCGCTTCTCACCACGAGACGGCACGCCCGCCGCGACCATGCCGGGCCAAATCGTCGGCTGGAAAGTGAAGGAGCGTTCCCGCCGACTCACGCGACTCCGGTTCCAAATTGCCCGCGAGACGAACGAACGATTCATCGGACGCGAGGCCTCCGTCTTGGTCACGGAGCCGGGGAAGCCGGGCACCGTCCTCGCGCGGACGCCGGAATACCGCCAGGTCGTCCTGCGGGAACCCGCGGCCATCGGCGAATTTCTCCGGGTCAAAATCGATGGAGCCCGACCGACGGATCTCTCCGGACACCTGTTGACCAATGGACTTTATACGGCCGTGCAAATCCACGCTGGCAGCCCCGTGGTGTAGTGGCCAAGCATTCGGGTCTTTGGAACCCGCGACGGCAGTTCGAATCTGCCCGGGGCTATTCGGATGAAGGCTCGCGCGCAGCTCCACCTCACGTTCGACGATGCAACGACCGCGGAGGCCGTCGCATCGTCCGTCTCCCTCGACGATGACGGATACATCGAGACCAGACGGCGTGGACGGACGATCACCGCACGCGCGACGGCGGACAGCCCGATGAGCCTGCTGCACACCCTCGACGATTACCTCGCGTGCGTTAGCGTCGCGGAGCGGACGTCCCGCGAGGCACGCCCTCCCGGACGTGCGCGGCGACGCCGCGCTTGAAGGCCAGCATCTCGCGGCCGTTCATCGTCGTTCGCGCGACGGCGCACAGCTCGTCGAGGGGCGAGACGACCAAGGCTTCGTCTCCCGGACGAATATCCGGGTCTGCCTCCCGCACGAACTTCGCGAACACATTCTTCCCTTCGCGATGGAATGGGACGGTGTCCTCCTCGACGACAATCCGGAGACGCGGCCGCGGGAATGCCTTCGCCAGACGACGGGCACCCGCCGCCTTCAAGGTGAACAAACCATCGGCGGCGCGAAGCGAGACCACGTGTTCGCCGTCGACGAGGACGTTTCGAACCTTCCCCGTGTTCTTCGATACAACGTACGAGATTGCGCCGGCAAACAGCGCGTCCGCCGCACCTCGGCCGAATTGGAAGTCAGCCGTGGCCCGGATTCGCAACGCGTTCCAATCGATCGCTCGGCCACCTGGAGCCCGGGCTCGCAGTTCGTCGAGGGTCGTCTCGTCCTCCCAGAGGATCCCGAACGGAAAACCCGCGCCCGCGGCCCAGTCGCGGAAGAACACCTCCGCCGCTTCGAGGGCTTCCATGTCGAGCGCCTCCGGCACAATCGTCTGGCACATCGGCCAGACCTGATCGAGCTCGAGGGGCACTGGACCCCACACCGACTTGACCGCGAAGTGGACATCCGCCACTTGGGCGACTTCGTCGACCACCGCAGCCAGGCGTTCACCAAACGGCCGGCCGCCCTCACGGAAAACAAGGAGGCCCTTCGCCGCGGACGCGCTGTATCGCTCCTGGAGCCGCCGCCGGAACCGATGGAGGATCGGGCGATGCGCGGTCTCGGCGCCGACGTAGGTCAGCGCTCCGGGCCGGGAAACCGGTTCGAACTCTTCCAGGAATTCGTTATGGCGGCGGAGCTCGCGTACGGCGTCAAGCAGCGCGGGGTGGGCCCGCGCCCGCCGCTCCGCGAGCCCCCACAGGTCGCCCTCAGCGATCGCTTGACGGACCTCCCGGATCGCACCGAAGCACGCGTGCAGGTTGTGTTCGGCGAGGAGCGTCTCCTCGGTCGCGATCTTCTCCATCGGATGTGCGATACAGATGGGACAGAGGCAGCTGCTTTCTTGGACATCGGCCGCGCGACGCGTGCCGTCCGCGAACAGCATGCGGCCGTCGCGGGCGTACTTCGCGTACGAGGCCGAGTCGAACAGGTCGCAGCCGAGCAACGTCGCGAGCGGGAAGACCAGCGGGTGGCCCGCGCCGAACAGGTGCACGGGCTTCGAGGGGTCGAGGCCTCTCTTCGATGCGATGATGACGCGGACGAGATCTCGGAACCGGTATGTTTCCAGCAGAGGCACGACGCCGCCAATCGCGCACACCGCGACGTCGAGCGACGAAACCGACCGGGCACACCGCTCGCGCAAATCGGGATGGAGGCCTCCCTGGACCGCGCCGACGAGGGCCATGTCGCCGCGAAGGGAGACGGCCTCGTGCGCCCTGCGGACCGTCTCGTCGACGTCGGCCGAGGCTCGATCGTACGCGTGACCCGGCTCGGAGAACACATCGAGCATCGTCCCGAAGTCGACATGGATCGCCTTCTGGAAGGCGATGACCTCCGCGTTCGTGACGTCCACATCGCCGTACACGTGCGATTGGAACGCTCCATAATCCGTCATGACGGCTCCCGGAAATCCGAGGAACTTGTGGATGCCGTCGCGCACGATCGCGTCCCGATCCGGCGATTTCCCGAGGATGTACGCATTCGTGATCAGGATCTGCGCCCCGAACCGCGCGGCGAGTTCCCGGGGAGGAATGATCGGCCGGTTCGGGTTGATGACCGGGGCGAGCGTCGGCGTCGTGACGGAACCGTGGGCCGTCTCCAGGACCCCGATCCGGGCGAGCCCGTCGCGGTCCCGGACCTCGAACATGCGCGGCCATCCGGCCCGCGCGAATAAGGCTTTTCGGCGCCTTCGCGCACCTCCCCGCAAGGACTATCTCTCGCGCGGCGGCTTCGCGGGCGCCGATGTTGCGCGAGACGTTCGTCCACATCCCCGGTGTGGGCTACCGGACGGAGGAGCGTCTCTGGCGGAGCGGGATCCGCACGTGGGACGACTTCGCCGAGACCTCGAAACCCCGCCGCCTCCCCACGCGCGTCGCGCATCGCATCGCCGACGAGATCGCACGGTCCGATGAGGCCTTGCGCCGACGGCGGCATCGCTACTTCGCGCGGAATCTACCGGCCCGAGATCATTGGCGCGCATGGCCCGAGTTCGGGGACGCAGCCGCCTACCTGGACATCGAGACGACCGGCTTGTCCCTCGGCCGAGATGCGGTCACGGTGGTCGGGGTGTACGACGGTTCTGCGAGACGATCGTTCATCCAGGGCGACGACCTCGAGGAGCTCCCGGCGGCCCTGGAACACGCGAAGCTCCTCGTCACCTTCAACGGCTCGCGGTTCGATGTGCCGTTCCTTCGCAAGGCGTTCCCGCGGATGCATCTGGACCAGATTCACCTCGACCTCGTCCATCCGCTCCGGCGTCTCGGATTCGTCGGCGGCCTCAAGGCGATCGAGTCCCAGGTCGGGATTCTGCGCAGCGAGGAGACGACCGGCCTCGGAGGATTCGACGCGGTCCGGCTCTGGCGCGCCTACGACCGAGGCGATGACGACGCGCTGGACCTCCTCCTCGAATACAACATGGAAGACGTCGTGAACTTGGAGCCGCTGGCCGAGCTCGCGTACGCAGGCTCGCGTTCCTTGTGCTTGGACGGCGGATTCGTGACGGCCGACCGACTCCCGGATCGAACGAGATCGGCAAGCCGGACTCCGCAAAAGAGTCGGACCTGAGGTAACGGGTCTGGAACGGAGCGATCGGGCGTCCAATGCGCGGAGGATCACGCGGTCGAAGACGGATCACGCAGGTTCATGACCTGTTCGGAGACCGTGTTCTCCGGGGCCGAGGTAAGGTCCATCGAGCCGAGCTCGACGCGGGCTCGAAGCTTCCCGTCTTCGAATGCGATGCGCACGGACTTGAGCCGGGATCGGTACAAGAGAATGCCCCTCCCGTTCCGGGCCGGTTCCCCTTGCTGGCAGTACACGAGGCCCAGCCCCTCGAGTTCCTTGATCCGGCGGTAGCACGCGGCGATCGGAATGCCGAACCGGCGGCACAAGTCGATCGCGGACGCCGGGCGGTCGAACGTCCCCAGGAGGATGCGTGCCGAATACTCGTCCATGATCGTCTGGGTCACCTGCAAGGCCTCCATGGTTCTCACTCCCGTTTGAGCGAAAGGATGCGCGCGACGAGGCCGGTAATCTCGTCTGCTTCGAACGGCTTGTTCAGGTATCCGATCGCCCCGCGGCGCACGCTCTCAATCTCGGTGAAGGTGTCCCCGAAGGCGGTCATGAGGACCGCGCGGAGCCCGGGTTTCGCCCGACGGGCCGACTCGATGAGCTCGACGCCGTTCGGGCCCGGCATGCGATAATCAGTGAGGAGCAGATCCACCGCGTGCTTCCGAAGCGCTTCCATCGCCTCGGTCGCGTTCGCGGCCGTCAACACGGAATACCCGACCAACCCGAACAGCTCGGCCAGGTTCTCGCGCACCCCTTCGTCGTCGTCGACGACGAGGATGCACGATCCGACGGCTCGAGTCTCCGATGGCAGGGTAATCATCGTCCTTCGCGTGTCGATTGGGGTGGACGATTATTTATACCGCCCAGTTGAGGCGAGTTGACAAGCCCCGCGGTCGCGCGTTCCGGTCCGGAGTCACGATTTCAAAATCAGGAGCGAGGGTGGCTTCCGCTCGGCGAGGGCGCGGACGACCTGCCAAGCCCGCTGGCCCGCTTCCGTCACCACGTACCGGCCAGCGTCGCCTTTCGCGAGGAGTCCATCCGACTGGAGTTTCTGGAGATGGAAAGAGAGCTTCGACGACGAGTCCACGAAATTCTTCCTCAGGATCGCGGAGTAAGCGACAGGACCGGACGCCACGACGTACCCGACCAGCGCGCGCCGAATCGGGTTCGCGAGGGATTCGAGCATCGCTTGGAGACCTTCGGAAGGCACGCTCTCCTTCTCCGATTGCTCCGCCAGAGCCCGGTCCTCGGACGGCAGGATGAGGGCCCCGCCCTTGGCCGCGCAACGGCCGCTCATGTGGCGGACCCAGGCCTTCATGTCCTCGAGCCCGTGGACGGTC
>WNEY01000870.1_pt1 | contig 33803 bp, 23 predicted proteins | sample 5400531 | NCBI WGS metagenome assembly WNEY01 (sample SAMN13153338, study PRJNA577476) | soil metagenome | isolation source: 200 cm saprolite under Douglas fir tree site 1 | place: USA:California | collected 2015-04-18 | reverse complement strand
CGGGCCGCAGGGTTTCAATCGGATCGACGACGAAGGGAAGCAGCTCGAATTCGATGTCGATCTTTTCAATCGCTTCCGACGCCGTCAGCTCGTCGATGGCGGCGACGGCCAGCACCGGCTCGCCGTAGTACAGCGGTTCGTTCGTGAGGCCGCGTTCCGCCTGGGCGGTCGCCTGCACGTTTTCGCCGAGCGTGGCGCCGGTGGCGGCGCCGGGCATGTCGTCGGCGGTGAGAATGGCTTTCACGCCGGGCATGGCGAGCGCGGCGCTCGTGTCGAGTCGCTTCACGCGCGCGTGCGGCATGGGGCTCACGAGGAGCTTGGCGAACAGCATGCCTTCCACGCGATAGTCCTCGGCGTATTTCGCTTTGCCGGTGACTTTCGCGACGAGATCGGGCGTCGTGTAGTTCCGGCCGATCAGTTTGTTGTCAGCCATGTCACGCATTCCTCATGTGCTCTGCGCCGCGCATCAGCGCTGTGAGAATCTTGTCGTAGTCCTGGCAGCGGCACAGATTGCCGGAAACGCCGTGCGCCAGCTCCTGGCGCGTCGGGTTCGGATTGGTCTTGAGATAGCCGGTCGCGGCCATCACGAAGCCGGGCATGCAGAACGCGCACTGGAAGCCCTGTTCGTCGATGACGCCCTGCTGGACGGCGCTCAGCTTGCCGGTGGCCGCGTCCGCGAGCCCTTCGATCGTCACAACCTTCCTGCCGCGCGCGCGGTGCGTGAGGAACGAGCACGAGTAGTGCGGGACATCGTCGACCAGGACCGTGCAGGCGCCGCACTCCGCGCGATCGCAGCCGATCTTGGTGCCGGTCAGCCCCAGTTTGTAGCGGAGCGTCATCGCGAGCGTTTCCTGCGGCATCACGTCGACGCGACGGTCCTGACCGTTCACGTTGAGCGTGATCAGGCGCTCGACGGCGCCCGCCGCCGACGGTTGCCCGTGCAGCGTCGTCGACCGGAACAGGTACGCGGATGAGGAGGCGACCGCGCCAGCGGCGATGACCCCTTTGATGAACCCGCGTCGTGACACCGATTGTGGCGTTTCTTCCGACATCTTCATATCGTCCATTGCTGGATCACCTCGTCGGGTCGTGAACGGACCGATGGAGAGGGATTTGGTCCCGGACACAATAGTCCCGTTCGGTCTTCGGTTCAACGGTCTTTCGCCCTTTTCTTTGATGGCAAATCTTCAGGAAGGCGGGAAGGGATGTCTACGAATGTCACGGGCTAGAGGCGGATCCATCCGATATTCTTGGACCTGAGCCATGGCCGGACCACCCTCTTTGACGTTCCTCGGCGCCGCCGGCACTGTCACCGGGTCGAAACACCTGCTCGAAGCCGACGGCCGGAGCATCCTTGTCGATTGCGGGCTGTTCCAGGGTCTCAAAGAGCTGAGGCTGCGTAACTGGGAGCCTCTGCCGCTCGACCCCGCGACCATCGACGGCGTCGTGCTGACGCACGCGCATCTCGATCACTGCGGCTACCTGCCGCGGCTGGTGGCCGGAGGCTTTCGGGGCCGGATCTTCTGCACGGCGGGCACCAAGGAGCTGTGCTCGCTGGTGCTGCCCGACGCGGCTCACATTCAGGAAGAGGATGCGCGTGAGGCGAACCGACACGGGTTCACGAAACATAGTCCGGCGCTGCCGCTTTACACCTCGATCGACGCCGCCCGCGCGCTGACTCAGCTGCAGCCGGTCGGGTACGAGCGCCCGGTTCCGTTGTGGGAGTCAGGCCAGGGTCAGCGTGGGGTCAGAGCAGGGTCAGACCCCGGTCTGGCCCCGACCGTCGAGTTCATCAACGCGGGCCATTTGCTCGGATCTGCGTACGCGCGGATCCGGATCGGCGGACTGACGATCCTCTTCGGCGGCGATCTTGGCCGCTACGACCGCCCGGTGCTGCCGGATCCGTCCCCGGTCGCCGAGGCGGACATCCTGCTCCTCGAATCGACCTACGGTGATCGGCGGCACGAGGCCGACGACGGCGGCGAGCGCCTCGGGCGCATCGTCACTGAGACAGCGCAGCGGGGCGGCAGGCTGATCATCCCCTCGTTCGCGATCGGACGCGTCGCGGAAGTGCTGTATTGGCTGAAGCGGCTCGAGGAGGAGCAGCGGATTCCGGTGCTGCCGGTTTACCTCGACAGCCCGATGGCCATTGGCGCTCTGCAGTTTTATTCCAGCCGCCTGGGCGAGCTCGATGCAGAGTTTGCGAGCTCGGTATCCGGCACCGGTATCCGGCACGAGACGCCGGGGTTGCGTCGCGTCGCGGCGTTCGCGACGACGCGTTTGACGACTGTCGCGTCGCCGCAGCAGTCGGCAGACCTGGTCGCATCACGCCAGCCCTCGATTGTGATCTCGTCGAGCGGAATGGCGACCGGCGGGCGCGTCCTGCGTCATCTCGCGGCGACGATCTCGAACCCGAAGAATACCGTGATGTTCGTCGGCTACCAGGCGGCCGGCACTCGCGGCCGGCTGCTGACCGACGGGGCGAAGGAAATCAAGCTGATGGGCCGGACCTACTCGGTCGCGGCGCGCATCGAGCGCATCGACTCGATGTCGGCGCACGCCGACGTCGGCGAGATCATGCGCTGGCTTTCGGGATTTTCACGCCCGCCGCGCATGACCTATCTCGTGCATGGCGAGCCGCCGGCGCTCAGCGCGCTCGCCGCGACCATCGCTGCCGCGCGCTGGCCGGTGCACGTGGCCGTGCATCACGAGCGCGTCGACCTTCCGACGTGATATAGGCTACCGGCAGAGATGGGACCCACGCCCCCCGATCCCGCCACGACATCGGCCCCGACCGGTCGGCAATACCTGCTCGAGCGTGTCGGCGAGGCCGCGGTCGTGCAGCTGTACGCCGACGGCTTCCGCGATCTGCCGCTGCGGGACAAGATCCTCGTGTGGCATCTGGCGCAGGCGTCGATCGCCGGACGCGACATCTTCTACGACCAGCGCTACGCGCACAACCTCGAGATGCGCGACGTACTCGAGGCGATCCTCACCCGACGCGCCGGCGTCGACCCTGCGACGCTCGCCGCAATCGAGCGGTATACGAAGCTGTTCTGGATCAACACCGGGCCGTACAACAACCTCACCGCGCGCAAGTTCGTGCTCACGTGCACACCGGACGCCTTCGCGGCGGCGGCGCGCGCGGCCGCGCGCGACGGTGCGCGCATGCCGCTGCAGGCCGGTGAATCGGTCGAAGCGATGCTCGCGCGGCTGCGCCCGATGTTCTTCGATCCCGAGTTCGAGTCGACGGTCACGAGCAAGACGCCGCCTCCCGGTCACGACATCCTGACCGCGAGCTCGAACAACTTCTACGTCGGCGTCACGATGCAAGACCTCGAGGGATTCGAGGAACGGCATCCGCTGAACTCGCGGCTGGTGAAGCGCGGGAGCCGGCTGGAGGAAGAAGTCTACCGCATCGATGGCCGGTACGGCGCGGCGATCGCCGCCATCGTGCGGCATCTCGAAGCGGCGATTCCCTACGCGACCGAGCCGATGGCGAAGGCGCTGCGCGCGCTGATCACGTTCTACCAGACCGGCCGCGAGGCGGACCGCGAGGCGTACGACATCGCGTGGGTGCAGGACAAGGCGTCCAACGTCGACACGATCAACGGCTTCGTCGAGGTCTATCTCGATGCGCGCAGCATCAAGGGCGCCTGGGAAGCGCTCGTCTTCTACGTCAACCGCGAGAAGACGGCCCAGATCCGGACCATCGCCGAACACGCGCAGTGGTTCGAGGACCGCATGCCGTGGGACGCAAAGTACCGCAAGGAAGGCGCGCACGGCGTCACGGCCAACGCCATCGACATCGTCGTCGAGACGGGGGAATCGGGGCCGATCACGCCGGTCGGGATCAACCTGCCGAACGATCAGGCGATCCGGGAACGCTACGGCAGCAAGTCGGTGTCGCTGTCGAACGTCAGGGAGGCGTACGACAAGTCGCTGCTTCCTGAGTTCCGCGAAGAGTTTGCCTGGGCGGCCGAGGAGGCCGAACGGGCCCGGCAGTGGAACGCCTTCGCGAGCGAGCTGACGACCAACATGCACGAGGTGATCGGCCACGGCTCCGGCAAGGTCGACGAGCGGCTGAACGGCAACCCGCAGGCCGCGTTGAAAGAACAGTTCTCGGCGATCGAAGAATCGCGCGCCGATCTGGTCGCGCTGTATTTTCTCGCCGATCCCGCGCTCGTGGCGTTCGGCCTGGTGCCCGAGGAGCACCACCGCGACATCATTCTCACCGAGTACGAGAGCTACACCCGCAACGCGCTCATGCAACTGCGCCGCGTCCGCGAGGGGACACAAATCGAGGAAGACCACATGCGAAACCGCCAGATGATCGTCCACTGGCTGTTGGCGAACACAGCGGCGATCGACGTGCGCAGGCGCGACGGCAAGACCTACTACGTCATGACCGATCCGAAGGCGTTTCGCGCCGGCGTGGGCCGTCTGCTGGCCGAGGTGCAGCGGATCAAGGGCGAAGGCGACTACGACGCGGCGCGGGCGCTGTTCGAGACCTACGGCGTGCACTTCGATCCCACGCTGCGCGATGAAGTCGTCGCGCGCGTCGATCGGCTGCAACTGCCGTCGTACACCGGGTTCGTGATGCCTCGGATCGAAGCCATTCGGGGCGACTCGGGCGAGATCACCGACGTCGAGATCGCATACCCGCTCGACCTCTCCGCGCAGATGCTGGAGTATTCTGCCGCCACGCGGCATCTGCGTGCGTGATGAGACGACGATGTTCAACCGCGGAGCGCGGTGAGGTCGCAGAGAGGATCTTGCTCTGCGCGCTTTGCGTCCTCTGCAGTTCCTGGCTTTCCGTTGCACGGGCACAGGACGCGGCGCGCACGACACGCCTGGCGGTGTTGCAGGCCGAAGATCGCCGCGCGCCGACGGCCCGCGACCTCGCGATCATCCGCTCCGGGGCGCGCAGCGGCGACGCACAAACCGTTCGGACCGCCATCCGCGCGCTCGGCCGTCTCGAACGTCCGGCGCTCATTCCCGACATCACGCCGTCGCTCCGGAATCCGTATCCGGAAATCCGCGCGGAAGCGGCCACGGCGATCGGCCAGGCCGCGCAAGGCTGGGATGCCGATCATCCGGCGGCCGCGCCCGATGTCGACGCGGTCGTCGCGCCGCTCGTCGCGCGCCTCAAGATCGAAGGCGAGCCCGACGTGCGCGCCGCGATCTGCGAGACCATCGGACGTTTGCCGTATGCAGCTGCGGGTCAAGTCGAAGCCGCCGAGCGCACGCTGATCGACATGACCGGCCGCGCGGAATCGGTGACCGACCGGCTGGGCGCGGCCAAGGGTTTCGAGGCGCTCGCGCGAACGCAGCGGAAGCTGCGCCCGCTCGGCGGGGAGGCGGTAGCCGTGCTGCGGCGCCTTGCGACGCCCGGCCCGAGCGACGCGGCGACCGGCGCGCGCGTGCGGCGGCTCGCGCTCGAGGCGCTCATTACCGCGTCTGCCGTCGAGGCGACGCTGGTCGGTGCGGCGTCTCACGATCCCGACGCGCAGGTCCGCCGCATCGCGATGCGGGCGGCGGCGGTCAGCGGCGCGTCCGGCCCCACGCCGGATGACACGCGCAGCGTGCTGACCTTCGGCCGCGTGGACGACTCGCCGGCCGTACGGCTCGAAGCGCTGCGCAGCCTCCGCGCCCGCGGCGACGCCGAGTCGTGTGCCGCGGCGCTGACAGCCGTCACTGACCGCGATCTCCACGTCGCGATGACCGCGCTCGATCAGCTCGGCGCGTGCGGCGCCTCGGCTGACGCCGTGGCGGCGCTCGAGCGTGCCGTGACGGATCCATCCGACGCCGAATCGCCACGCGCCTGGCACCGCGCGGCGCACGCGCTCGTCGCGCTCGCGACGGCCGCGCCCGATCGGGGCGCCGTGGCGCTTCCGCAATTCACCGGCTCGCGCATCTGGCAGCTGCGCATGTACGCGGCGCGCGCCGCGGCTCAGCTCGGCGATCGAGAGACGCTCGACCGTCTGGCGAAAGACGACGATGACAACGTGAGCGAAGCGGCAGTGGAAGGCCTGCGAAAGGTTGCCGGCCATGACGCCGATCCCGCCTACGTGCTCGGGCTCTCGAGGCAGGGGTATCAGGTCGTGCGCGCCTCGGCGCTCGCGCTCGACGGTACGCCGCACAAGGACGAGGCGCTCCCAGCGCTCGAAGCCGCGCGCCAGCGGTTGATCGCCGAAGGGCGCGACAACTCGCACGACGCGCGTGACGCGATTGCAAGAGCGCTGACGAGCGTCGGGGCCGGCCCACGCGCCGGCCAGGGGCGCGACGGCGCGGGGCGGACACGCGGGTCCGCCCCGCGGCAGACGAGCGTTGGCGCGATCCAATCCGATCTCAACGCCGACGACTTGCGCCGGCTTGCGGCGCCGCGCGCCCGCGTCGCGATCCGCGGCGTGGGCACGTTCGAGCTCGCCCTGTTCACCTCGCAGGCGCCGGCCGCCGTGCTGCGCTTCGCGCGCCTCGCGGAGTCGGGGTACTACAACGGCCTCACGTTCCACCGCGTCGTGCCGAACTTCGTCATCCAGGGTGGCAGTCCCGGCGCGAACGAATATGTCGGCGACGCCAGCTTCATGCGCGACGAAGTCGGCACGTGGCCGCACGTGCGAGGCGCGGTCGGCATTTCGACGCGCGGTCACGACACGGGCGACGCGCAGATCTTCATCGACCTCGTCGACAACCCGCGCCTCGACCACCAATACACCGTGTTCGCGCAGGTCCTGAACGGCATCGACGTGGTCGATCAGATCCTCGAAGGCGACGTCATCGAGAGCATCCAAATACTGACATCCTGACCTCGGCGCCTGAAGGGGTCGCGCTGCATGAACCCTGAAATTCTGCCAACCGGCAATGTTCTCTAACCGCGTTCCCCGGGAGCTGGCAGCGAATCGCCTTGCGACGGCAGTGGCGGCGATGCGCTCCGAGCGCCGGCCGTTCATCGACCTCACCGAGTCGAACCCGACGCGGGCGGGGTTCGACTATCCAGCCGACATGCTCGCGCCGCTCGCCGATGCGCGCGCGCTGCAGTACGAGCCGGCGCCGCTCGGCGCGATGCAGGCGCGGCGGGCCGTGGCGCGCGACTACGAGCGCCAGGGGTTGATGGTGCCGCCGGAGCGCATCGTGCTGACGGCGAGCACGAGCGACGCCTACTCGCTGCTCTTCAAGCTGCTGGCCGATGCCGGCGACGACGTGCTGGCGCCGCGGCCCAGCTATCCGCTGTTCGATCACCTCACGCGTCTCGATCTCGTCGTCACGCGGCCGTACGACCTCGACATCCACGGACGGTGGGCGATCGATTTTGCGAGCGTCGAGCGAGCGATCACATCCAGGACGCGCGCGGTCCTCGTGGTCAGCCCGAACAACCCGACAGGGTCATTTCTGACCGGGGGCGAGCTCAATCGCCTCTCGGCGATCTGCACGCCGCGGAATGTCGCGATCATCGCGGATGAAGTGTTCGCCGATTACGAGCTCGAGGCGGGCGCCGCGGCCACGGCCGGCCGTGTGGCCGGGCGCGACGCCGGGCTCGCGTTCGCGCTCGGCGGACTGTCGAAATCCATCGGGCTCCCGCAAGTGAAGCTCGGATGGGTGGCGGTCGCCGGATCGGGCGCGCTCGCGGGCGCCGCGCTCGAGCGCCTCGAGCACATCTGCGATTCCTACCTGGCGGTCTCGACGCCGGTACAGATGGCAGCGGCTGAGCTGCTCGAACGAGGGACGGCGATTCGATTGCAGATTGCAGCGCGCGTGAAGACCAACTACCGTTGGCTGAAGGCGGCGGTCGCCGGCGTGCCCTCGTGTCAGGTGCTCGACAGCGACGCCGGCTGGTATGCGGTGCTCCACGTGCCGTCGTTCGAACCGGAGGATGAACTGGTCGTCGGCCTGCTCACCACTGACGGGGTGCTCGCGCATCCCGGATATTTTTTTGACTTTCCGCGCGAATCGTTCCTCGTGGTGAGTCTGCTCGCGCCGGAAGCGCCGTTTGCCGACGGCATCGGACGCGTGCTGCGGCGCCTGGATGGCTGCGTGAGCCGGCCGTGAGTGTCTCGACCGGCCGCCGCCGTTCGGGCCTGCTGATCCCGCTGTTCTCGTGTCCGTCAACGGCCAGTTGGGGCATGGGCGACATCGGCGATGTCGAACCCGTCACTGCGTGGCTGGCGGGCGCCGGTCAGGGCGTGCTGCAGCTCCTGCCACTGAACGAGATGGCGCCGGGCCAGCAGTCGCCCTACTCGGCGATCAGCGCCATGGCGATCGATCCCGTCTACATTGCGGTCCCGCGCGTGCCGGAATTCCAGGCGCTGGGCGGCGAGGACGCGCTCTCGTCCGCCGATCGCGCCACCCTGCGGCTGGTCAGGGCGGCGCCGCGCATCGATCATCAGACGGTCCGGCAGCTGAAGCTCGCGGCGCTGCGGGCGGCGTTCCAGCATTTTCTCGACAAAGAATGGCGGCGCGAGACGGAGCGCGGCCGCGCGCTGCGCGCGTATGTCAGCGAGCAGGCCTGGTGGGTCGAAGATTACAGCCTCTTCCGCGCGCTGCACGCGCGGGAGCACGAGCGGCCCTGGACCGAGTGGCCCGTCGAGCTCCAGCGGCGCGAGCCGGCCGCGATCGATCGCGCGCGCCGCGAGCTCGCCGACGAAGTCCTGTTTCAGCAGTACCTCCAGTGGCTCGCCGGCACGCAGTGGCGGGGCGCGCGCGAGCGCTCGCATGGCGTCCGGCTGTTTGGAGACCTGCCGTTCATGGTGGATGGGGACAGCGCCGACGTGTGGGCGCGCCAGCATCACTTCCGCCTCGACGTGTCGGTCGGGGCGCCGCCGGACGCCTTCAGCGCCACCGGGCAGGACTGGGGCATGCCGCTCTACGAGTGGGAGGTGATGGCGCGCGACGACTATCACTGGCTGCGCGAGCGTGCGCGGCGCAGCGCCGATTTGTACGACGGCTACCGCGTCGATCACCTGGTCGGCTTCTATCGCACGTACGGGAAGCTCAAGCCGAGCGGCAACGGCTTCTTCTCGCCGCCGGACGAGCCGTCGCAGCTCGCGCAGGGCGAGCGCCTCCTCGAAGTGTTCCGCGGCGCCGGCGCGGAAATCATCGCCGAAGATCTCGGGACGGTGCCCGATTTCGTCCGCGCATCGCTCGCGCGCCTCGGCGTCCCCGGCTACCGCGTATTCCGCTGGGAACGGCATTGGCACACTGACGGCCAGCCGTTCCGCGATCCGTCCGAGTATCCGCCCACCTCGGTTGCGACCTCGGGGACGCACGATACCGAGCCGCTGATTGTCTGGTGGGAGCGCGCGCCGGAAGACGAACGGAAGAAAATCAGCCGGCTGCCTGCCATTCGGCGGCTGTCGAACGGCGCCGACATTCCGCGCGCGGCGTACAACGCCGGCGTCCGCGACATCCTGCTCGAAGCGCTGTTCTCATCCGGGTCGGATCTGCTGCTGCTGCCGATGCAGGACGTGTTCGGCTGGAGCGATCGCATCAACCAGCCGGCCACGGTCAGCGACCACAACTGGACATACCGGCTGCCGTGGGCCAGCGACAAGCTGGACCAGATTCCCGAGGCGCGCGAGAGGAAAGCACAGCTGCGCGACTGGTCTCAGAAATACGGACGAAATCATGACCAATGGCTAATGGCCATCAGCCATCAGCCATGAAATATCGCCATCAAGGTTGCGTCGTGCCGCGGGCAGCCGGCGGTTGCGGTTTGGGAAGCGGTTTCCTCGGCAGCCTCTCGTCGCGGTTCGCGGTGTGGTAGACGAACGACGCGACGATGATCGCGTTGCGCATCATATCGTTCGACTGGACCCGCTCGTACACGTCCATGTTCGAGTGGTGCGTGCGCGAGCCGTACTCCACTTCATCCTGGATGAACTGGAAACCGGGCAGTCCCACCGCGTCGTACGACAGGTGATCGGTGCCGCCGGTGTTGCGGATCGACAGCGTGTTCATGCCGAGGTTCTTGAACGGCTCCATCCACTGCTGGAAGATCGGCGCCACCGCTTCGTTCCCCTGCAGGTACACGCCGCGGACGAGACCGGTCCCGTTGTCGACGTTGAAGTAGCCGGCGAACTTCGCGTGCTCCGGCTTCAGCTGCATCGTCGCCGGATCGCCGTAGTGGGCCTTGACGTATTCCTTCGAGCCGAGCAGCCCTTCTTCTTCGCCGCCCCACAGGCCGATGCGAACGGTGCGGCGCAGCTTCACGCCGGTGACCTTCAGCAGCCGCATCGCTTCCATCATCACCGCCGACCCGGCCGCGTTGTCGGTCGCGCCAGTGCCCGTGTGCCACGAGTCGAAGTGCGCGCCGATCATCACGACCTCGTCGGCCTTGTCGGTGCCCGGCAGTTCGCCGACGACGTTGAAGGCGTTCAGGTCGGCGTCGTAGAACTTGTTGTCGGCGTCAATCTGCACCGTGACCGGGATCTGTTTCTGAAGCGTCCGCCAGATGCGCCCGTAATGCTCGACCGCCAGCACGATTTGCGGCGGCGACGGCGGATCCTTCGGGTTGCGCGATCCGCCTCCCTGGACGAACAGCGTGCCGCCGTCGCCGCGGCTGACGTCGAGCACGGCGGCGACGCCTTCATCGACCCAGAACTGCGTCCTCCTGCGTGTGAACTCCGCACCCGCCTGGTTGCCGCGCCCGCCCCGCCCGCCGCCGACTTCCGGCTGCTTCGCGAGATCGGCAAGCTCCGCGTCCGTGTATCGATGGCCCGGCGCCGTGAACTGCGGCGTCACGTCTCGCATTGACGTCGCGAGGACGAACTTGCCGCGCAGCTTGCCGCGGAACGTGTCCAGGTCCTTTTCGTTGTTGATGACGGCGATCACGGCCTCGCCGGTGACCGGTCCGTTTGTCCCGGGTGTCCATGCTTTCGGGTAGGCGATGAGCGGGTACGCGCGCGGTGTCAGCGCGTTCGCGGTGAACCGCTGACTCTGCCAGCCGAGGCCGAACGGCCACGTTTCCAGATGCACATTCGCCAGGCCCCAGTCTTTCATCGTTTTCTGCGCCCAGTCGGCGGCTTCTTTGATGTTGGGGGACCCGGTGAGCCGCGGCCCGTAGACGTCGGTGAGGTAGCTTTCAATCTCCATCACCTTCGATCGCTGCAGCCCTTCTTCTTTGATGCGGTAGATCGCATCGAGATCGAGCTTCTCCGTGATCGGCCACTGGGCGGCAAGCGGCAACCCGATGAGCACGGCGATGACGGCACTCAGGGCGAGTGTGCGGCGAGCATGCATGGAACGAAAGCCTCCCGCGACGGACTCTATCAGAAAAAACTCGTGGTAGGATGCCGGCCGCTACACCGGTCTGTCCGTCCAACCTGGTGCAACCGATGAATCAATCTCCACTGTGCGCCTGATCGTTCCGCTCGCGATCGCGACGGCCCTGGCGGCGCCTGCATGCGACCGGCAATCGGCGGCGCGCGCCGGAAGCGCGACGGCGGACCTGCCGGGCCGAAGCGAGCGAGGCGCGGCGGCGGACATCGCGCTGGCCGCGGACGCGACCATCGTGGCGGCAACGGTGGCGCGGGGGCAGACGCTCACCTCGATTCTGCGCGCGCAAGATGTGGCGGCGGCCGACGTCGCCGAGATCGTGGAGCGGGCCGGCGCGCTCTTCGATCTTCGAAAGGTCCGGGCCGATCAGCCGTACCGGCTCACGAAGACGCTGCAGGGCTCGGTGAAGCGCGTCGACTACGAAATCGACGGCGACCGGTCATTGCAGGTCGTCCGATCCGGCAAAGAGGCGCTGGTTGCCTCCATCGAGCCGATTCCGAAGACGCGGCGCGTGGAGGTGGTCCGTGGCCGGATCGATCGCGATCATCCGTCGCTCGTGGCGGCGCTCGACGGAGCAGGGGAGACGATCGACCTGACACTGGCGCTGGCCGGCATTTTCGGCGGCGAAATCGACTTCGCCACCGAGTTGCAGCCGGGCGATCACGTCGAGCTCACGGTCGAAAAGCAATTTCGCGACGAGGACCGCTTCGCCGGCTACGGGCCGATCCTTGCCGCCGAGTTCACGAACGTCGGACGGCACGTGCGCGCGGTGCGCTTTACGCCCGAAGGTGGCGCGCCCGGCTATTACGACGAGCACGGCGTGTCGATGCGTCGCTTTTTCCTCGCCTCGCCGCTGAAGTTTCAGCCGATCGTCACGTCCGCGTTTTCGCGCAGCCGCCTCCATCCGATTCTGCGCGAATACCGCGCCCATCTCGGCGTGGACTACAAGGCGCCGTCCGGCGCGCCGGTCGTCGCCGTCGCCGGCGGCCTGGTCGTGTCCGCCGGGGCGAGCGGAGGCTCCGGCCGCATGGTCCATCTGCGCCACGCGAGCGGGTACGAAACGGAGTACCTCCACCTGTCCACGATCGCGGTCCGTGCCGGCGCGCACGTGCGGCAGGGCGAGCTCGTGGGCCGCGTCGGCGCCACCGGTCTGGCAACGGGGCCTCACCTTGATTACCGCCTGAAGAAAGACGGCTCGTTCATCAACCCCATCACGGCGCACCGCTCGATGCCGCCGGCCGAACCGATTCCCCCGGCGAAGATGGCCGCTTTCATTGCGGCGCGCGATCGCGCGATGGCGGCGCTTACCACATCGGCCGTGGCGCGTGTCGCCAATCGAAACGGTGGCGTGAAATAACGGCTCTGCTGTCCGCCCTGCAGTTCCCGCACGGCAGGGCACCTCAGCCGCACGACACACGACATTCACGTCTGTTTTTCGACGGTCGCCGCCAGCGGAATCTGGCGCACCTTTGGCACTGCGCCCCGTCATGACGACGACAACGTTGACGGTGGCCGAAATCCAGCAGGCCGGGGTGACGATCGAGCCGCACGAAGCGGTGGCAATCGCTCAGCAACTGATTGATGCGCTCCGCGACCATGGCGGAACGAGCGTCCTCGAGCCGCCGTATGGGCCGCCGTCGGCAGGGAACGTTCTGCTGAAAGGCGACGGCACGGTGCTCTGTCGCCGGTGTGGGACGACGCCGGCGATCCTCGAGGTCGCGATTCTGCTGCAGTCGCTGCTGGGGTCGACGAGCTCCCGCATGCCGGGTGGGCTCCGGTACACCATCGCGCGGGCGCTGCTCGAGGTCGACATGGCACCTTTCGACTCGCTCGAGGACTTTTCGCAGTCGCTGGCCCGCTTCGAGTGCGGGCCGCGCGACGAAGCGGTGCGCGCGCTGCTGCGGCGGTTCGAGGACCTTCGGCCAGCGGCCGCGCCGGCTTCGATTGACCGCCGGCGCATTCACCCGGTCACGACAGATCTGCGACGCGCCCTTCGCGAGGCCGATGCTCAGCTGTATCTGCAGAAGTGCTCGGTCGAGCGGCAGCGCGCAGCGGCGCCGGCGCCTCCGTCACGGAGCGCACCGGCCGCCGCGGCCTGCGCGGTCGCAGGGCTGCTGCTGATTGCAACCGGCGAATTCACGCACCTCTGGCATCAGCGAACGCCAGCGCCGCCTGCCAGCGCGGCGCGCGACATCATGCTTGTGGGCGACCCGGCCCCGCGCCAGGGAACGGCGCTGTCGGCCGCCACGCCGGCCCCCAAAATGCGCGTCGTGGCGACCTCACGTGACGTCGCACCCCCGTCAATCAAGCGCGACTCTCATCCCACACGCACTCAGACAGGCGCGGCACGCGCACGGCGGCCCTCGACGCCGGGCCTGCTCGATCGGCTGAAGCTTCACTGGCTTCGCAACATGTTTGCGTCTCGCGCCGATTAGCATTTAAGTGGCCATCCGACGACAAAGGGGTTGGGAGACTGCTAGCCCTCGCGAAGCCTCGCTGCTAGCCCTCGCGAAGCCTCGTGTTCGCCCCGGGTATAATTCGAGCCCCGTGGCGACGCTGTACCCTTTCCGTGCGCTCCGTCCGAACGCAACCGACGCCGCCCGCATTGCCGCTGTTCCCTACGACGTGGTCACGACCGACGAAGCACGTGCGCTGGCGGAAGGCAACCCGCTCAGTTTTCTCCGCGTCTCGCGCGCCGAGCTCGAGCTGCCCGCCGGCACCGAGCCGTATGCCGACGCGGTCTACGAGCGAGCGGCCAGGAATTTCCAGTCGCTCCGCGACAAGGCGCTGGTCGTCGACGACGAGCCAAGCGTCTATCTCTACCAGCTGCAGATGGGCGGCCACGTGCAGACGGGGGTCGCGGCCTGCTTCTCGATCGATGATTACGATCGCGACGTCATCAAGAAACACGAGCGCACGAGGCGGGATAAAGAGGACGACCGCACGCGGCACATGCTCGCGCTGGGCGCGCAGACCGGTCCCGTGTTTCTGACGTATCGGGCGTCAGACGAGCTCGATCGCATCGTCGCGCGCGGGACCGCCGGGGCGCCGATCATCGACCTCGAGGCGCCCGACGCCGTGCGCCATACGATCTGGCGGATCGGCGGCGCCGACCGCGATGCGCTGGTCGCCGCGGTCGGCCGGGTTCCGTCGCTGTACATCGCCGACGGTCATCACCGCGCGGCCAGCGCGGCGCGCGCACGTACGGAGATGCACGATCGGGGAATGCGCGGGGCGCCGCCGGGCGCCGGCGCGTCGACGTTCCTCGCGGTCGCGTTTCCGCACAACCAGGTGCAGATCCTGCCGTACAACCGCACCGTTAGAGATCTCGACGGCCTCACGCCGGACGCGTATCTCGAGGCGGTTCGCGAGCGCTTCGAGCTCGAGGCCGGTCCCGCTCGCCCGAAGCGGCGCGGCGAGATCGCGATGTACGTCCGGGGCGTCTGGCACACGGTGAGGCCACGCGTGGGGCCCGGCGAAGCGGATCCCATCGGCTCGCTCGACGTCAGCGTGCTGCAGGACCAGCTGCTCGCGCCGGTGCTGAACATCGCCGACGTGCGGACTGACAAACGGATCGATTTCGTCGGCGGCGCCCGCGGCGAGAAGACGCTCGAGACGCTGGTCGACACCGGCCAGGCGGCGGTCGCCTTCTCACTGTATCCGGTCAGCGTCGGCGATCTCATGAGCGTGTCCGACGCCGGCGCCATCATGCCGCCGAAGTCGACATGGTTCGAGCCCAAGCTTCGAGACGGTCTGCTTATTCACCTCATCTGAGAACACAAAGAACACAAAGGATACAAAGAACATAAAAGGATCAACCGTGGGAAAACGGAAAGGGCGCCTTTATGTTCATGCAGCGCTGATATGCGGGTCCTTATTGCCGACAAGTTCGAGCAGAGCGGAATCGACGGCCTGAAGGCCGCGGGCTGTGACGTCGTCTATCAGGCGGAGCTGAAAGACGACGCGCTGACCTCCGCCATCCGCGAGACCGCCGCGGACGTCCTCGTGGTCCGCAGCACCGCGGTCACCGGGCCGATGCTGGAAGCGGGCGTGCTGTCGCTGGTCGTGCGCGCGGGCGCCGGCTACAACACCATCGACGTGGCAACGGCCTCCAAGCGCGGCATCTACGTGTCGAACTGCCCCGGCAAAAATGCAATCGCGGTCGCCGAGCTGGCGTTCGCGCTGCTGCTCGCTCTCGATCGACGCGTGCCGGATAACGTCGCCGAGCTGCGCGCCGGCACGTGGAACAAGAAGGAGTACTCCAAGGCGCGCGGTCTGTTCGGCCGGACGCTCGGTCTTCTGGGATATGGCAACATCGGCCAGGAGATGGCCCGCCGCGCCCACGCCTTCGGCATGCCCATCGTCGTCTGGAGCCGGCGATTTGCAACGGGCAGGGAACAGGTCGCGAACGAGCCGATTCCGATGGCTCTGGCGAAGTCGCCCGCCGAGGTCGCCGAGCGCAGCGACGTGCTCAGCGTCCACCTGGCGCTCAACGCGGACACGCAAGGCCTGGTGAACGCGGCCGTGCTCGACAGGCTGAGGCCCGGCTCCTACTTCATCAACACCGCGCGCGGCGAGGTCGTCGACTATGCGGCGCTCGAGAGGGCGGTCCGCGAGCGCGACGTCAGGGTCGGGCTCGACGTGTTCGCGGCCGAGCCCAAGGGCGTGACCGGAGAGTTCAAGGATGCCATCGTGTCGCTGCGGAACGTCTACGGCACGCATCACATCGGCGCGTCGACCGACCAGGCGCAGGAAGCGATCGCCGCCGAAACCGTGCGGATCATTGCCTCCTACAAGGACACCGGCAAGGTGCCGAACGTCGTGAACCTGGCGAAGAAGACGCCTGCGACGCACATGCTCGTCGTCCGCCATCGCGACCGGCCGGGCGTTCTGGCGCACGTGTTCGATCGCCTGCGCAGCGGCGACATCAACGTTCAGGAGACCGAGAACGTGATTTTCGAAGGCGCGGAGGCCGCCGTCGCGCGCATCAACCTGGACGGCGCGCCGTCGGACGCGCTGCTGAAGCAGATTCAGGACGGCAGCAGCGATATCCTCGACCTGCACCTTGTGACGATTTAACCGCAGAGATCGCTGAGATCGCGGAGAGAAAAATGCTTTCTCTGCGTGCTCCGCGATCTCCGCGGTTGCTTTGGGGAGCCGCCATGACGTACGTGCAACGCATCTACAACTTCGCCGCCGGTCCAGCCGTGCTCCCGCTTCCGGTGCTCGAAGAGATACAGCGCGATCTCGTCTCGCTGCCGGGGGTCGGCATGTCGATTCTCGAAATCAGCCACCGTTCGTCGACCTTCGAGACGATCCTCGCGCAGGCGGAAGCGGACATCCGCGCGCTCGCGAACATTCCGGCCAGCTACAAGGTGCTGTTCCTGCAGGGCGGCGCCAGCCTGCAGTTCTCGATGGTGCCGATGAACCTGCTGACCTCCGGCGCCACGGCCGACTACATCGACTCGGGCTCGTGGGCGGAGAAGGCGGTGAAGGAGGCGAAGAAGATCGGCAGCGTGAACGTCGCCGCCACGACGAAGGAGGAGAACTACGCGCGCCTGCCGCGGCAGGCCGAGTTGAGGCTCACGCCCGGCGCCGCGTACGTCCACATGACGTCGAACAACACCATCGAAGGCACGGAATACAAGGAGCTCCCGTCGGTCGGCGATGTCCCGCTCGTCAGCGACACCTCGTCGGACATGTTCAGCCGGCCGATCGACGTCTCGCGCCACGCGCTCATTTACTCGGGAGCGCAGAAGAACATGGGGCCGGCCGGCGTCACCGTCGTCATCATCCGCGAGGACCTGCTCAAGCGCTCGCAGAAATCATTGCCGACGATGCTGAGCTACGCGGTGCATGCGGAGAACGGCTCGTTGTACAACACGCCGCCCGCATTCGCCGTCTACGCGCTCGGCCTCGTGATGAAGTGGCTGCGGGCGCAGGGGGGTCTCACCGCGATTGCCACGGTCAACGCGCGCAAGGCCGCGAAGCTGTACGCCGAGATCGACCGAACGGGCTTCTACCGCGGGACGGCCCACACGGAGTGCCGGTCGCTGATGAACGTCACGTTCCGCCTCGCGACCGAGGATCTCGAGAAACAGTTCATCACGCAGTCGACCGCCGCCGGGCTCGACGGTCTGAAGGGACACCGCTCGGTCGGCGGCATGCGGGCGTCCATCTACAACGCGTTCCCCGAAGAGGGCGTCGACGCCCTGGTTTCCTTCATGCGGGAGTTCGAACGGCGGCAGGGCTGACCGTTCCGTGTGCCTCGCAGCCTGTGAAAATCCACGCCAACCGCAGGGCACGCAGAAATCGCCGGGAACACCCAGGTTTTTTCTGCGGTCTCGGCGGTTGTGCCCAGGTGTCTTGACACGCTGTCTTCAAGCGGACCAGTCGGGCTGGGTCGTCCTTCACCGAGACCGACGTTGTACAAAAGTATGACATTCGCCGCGCATGGCGTGTGTTACGGTCTAGGGTTGCAACCCGCTCTGCCCCGGAGGTAGCGTGCTTTCACCTCTTCTTTGGTCGCTCCTCGTCTCGGCCATCCTCATTCAGGTCGCCGTGTTCAGCACGACCATTTATCTGCACCGGTGCGCCACGCATAAAGCGTTGATCGTGCACCCCGCAGTCGAGTGGATGTTCAAGTTCGCGCTATGGCTGACGACCGGGCAATGCACGAAGGAATGGGTGGCGGTCCACCGCAAGCACCACGCCTTTACCGACGAGGAAGGCGATCCGCACAGCCCCAAGCTCGAGGGCTTCTGGAAGGTGCAGTTCGGCAACGTCTTCTACTACGTGCGCGAGATCAAGCACACCGACGTCGTCGAGCGCTATGCCCGCGATATCAAGGACGGCTGGTGGGATCGGCACGTCTTCAACCGTGGCCTGCTCGGGCTCGTGGTCGGCACCTCCGCTTTGTGTCTGGTGGGGGGTTCCGTGATTGGCGTGTGGTGGGCGCTGCTGGCGGCCGGCATTCACGCCGTCATGTATGTCTTCGTGCTGTCGTCCTCAATCAACGGTCTGTGCCATCACGTCGGTTATAAGAATTTCGACAACACGGCCACCAACATCCGGCTCCTGGCGCTGTTGACCGGCGGGGAAGGGCTTCACAACAACCACCACGGATATCCCCGCAGCCCGAAGTTCAGCTTCCGGGCGAGCGAGTTCGATCCCGCGTGGCCGCTCATCAAGCTGCTGATTGTCCTCAAGCTCGCGAAGCCGTACAAGACCATCGAAGAAATCGCGGCGTAGGCGGGACACGAGACTCTCGAAACTCACGAAACTACCCTTTCGTGCTCGGGACGGACCGGCGCCGCCGGCGCCTGCGGCGTCGCCGGCGGGGGAACGACGGCGGTTGCGGTTCCGCACCTTCGGCCGTCGCTTCGGGTTCGCCACGTTCGGCCAGGATCGCTTTCCAGTGCGCGGCCACCTCCGGCGCGCCGTGAATCTCCAGCCAGGTCAGCGCTTCCCGGAAGATGCCGCGTTGAGCGAGCGCGCGCTGAGCGCGCGGGCTCGCCGACAGATCGCGCATCCGTCGCTGGAGGCCGACGATCTGGCGCAGGCGCTCGACGTCGCGTCGCGCCAGCGGAAGATTGCCAAGGCGCGGGATGGGCGGCCGCTTCGACACGCGTTCGGGGTCAGACCCTGGTCTGACCCTGGTCTGATCCTGATCTGACCCTGCTCCGACTCTACTGTGAGCCCGAGGCGGATGCAGCGAGATCCCGAGCGGCACGAGCAGGCTGCCGAGGAGGATCGCGTTCGACAAGGTGTCGGGCGTCGATTCGAACTGCTTGCGGTACCCGTCCAGAGCGGCGAGCGATTGCCACAGCGGATCGGCGGCGCCATGATGCAGCTCCGATGAGATCGGCTCGAGCAATCCGACCGCGGCGAGGCCCCGGAAGGCCTTCTCCGACGATCCGGCCCGCAGAATCTTGTAGTACTCCTCCAGCAGCCGCGGCTGCGAGCTCTTCGCGATTTCCTGCCGGTGTGTGCGTATCGCGTCGAGCAGCGCCGGCTCGATCGTGAAATCGAGGCGGGCCGCGAGCGCGATCGCGCGCAGCATGCGCACGGGATCTTCGCGGAGGCGGACGTCGGGGTTGCCGATCGAGCGCACCACGGCGGCGCGCAGATCGTCGAGCCCGCCGACGTAGTCGATCACCGAGTACGTCGCGATGTCGTAGAACAGCGCGTTGATGGTGAAGTCGCGGCGGAACGCGTCCTCTTCAGGCGTGCCGAACGTGTTGTCATGGTGGATGAGATGTTCGCCCTCCGGCGTCTTCGGATCCGGAGCCGGCACGCCGTCCTGGACGACCTCTTCGCCCGGCGCCACCTGACGGCGGAACGTCGCGACCTCGATGACCTTCTGGCCGAACTTCACGTGCGCGAGGCGGAAGCGGCGGCCGATGATCCAGCAGTTCCGAAACAGCTTTTTTACCTGATAGGGGTGCGCCGAGGTGCCGATGTCGAAGTCTTTCGGCCGGCGGCCCAGCAGGAGATCGCGGACGCTGCCCCCCACCAGATACGCGGCGTGCTCGAACTGCCGGAGCCGATAGAGAACCTTCAGCGCGTCCGGATCGATGTCCTTGCGCGAGATCGGGTGCTCCTCGCGCGGAACGATCCTCGGCTCGACCATCGAGCCGCATTGTACCAAAAGCGTAACGAGCGCGACCTAAGCTATTGGTGTTCAATCACTTAGACAGCTATCTCGCCTGTGTTACCATCGACAGGATGCATCGCTCGGTTGCGCTGATGGCTCTGGCATTGACGACGAGCGCGCCGGTGCGGGCGGCCGACGATCCGCTCGCCCGCGCGAGGCTTCTCTACAACCAGCGCGCGTATGAAGCTGCCGTGACTGCCGCTGAAGAGGCGCGCGCGAACCCCGCGCGCGCCGATGCGGCCGATCTCGTGGCGGCGCGCGCCTATCTCGAGCGGTTTCGCGCGAGCGCCGTTTCCGATGATCTGACCAACGCGCGCGACCGCTTGCGCCGCCTCGATCCGCAGCGGTTGGCGGCGCGCGAGCGCACCGAATACGTCGTCGGCCTGGGCGAGACGTTGTTCTTCGAGGGCGCGTTCGGCGCCGCCGCCACCGTGTTCGATTCCGTTCTCCAGAGCTGGGATGTGTCGATCATCGACGCGCGAGATCGGGTGCTCGACTGGTGGGCGAGCGCGATGGATCGCGTCGCGCGGCCGCGGCCCGAGATCGATCGCCACGGCCTCTATCAGCGCATCGGCGGGCGCATGGAAGAGGAGCTCGCGCTGCATCCCGGCAGCAGCGCAGCGTCCTACTGGCTCGCCGCCGCAGCGCGCGCGCAGGGCGATCAGCAGGCCGCGTGGGACGCGGCGCAAGCCGGCTGGGTCCGATCCTCGCTGGCGAGCGACCGGGGCGACGCGCTTCGCGCCGATCTCGATCGCCTGGTCCTTCGCGCCATCATTCCCGACCGCGCGAAAGCCACGGCGCAACCGCCCGACGCGCTGCGCACCCAGTGGGAACAGTTCAAGGAGCGGTGGAAGAGATAGCGGCGATGGGCGATCGGGTGATCGGCGATCGATCGGCGATCACCCGATCGCCGATTCTCTAGTCCTTGGCGTCCTTCCAGTTATCGCCAATCCCGACGTCGACCGTGAGCGGAACCGTCAGCGCCACCGCTGACTGCATGCGCTCGCGGACGATCTCGCCGTATTCCCCGGCGCGGGCTTTCGGGACCTCGAACAACAACTCGTCATGGACCGTGAGAATCATGCGCGCGTCCGGGTGTGAGGCCAGCGCAGCGTGGACGTCGATCATCGCGCGCTTCATGATGTCGGCGGCGGTGCCCTGAATCGGCAGGTTGACCGCGACGCGCTCCGCGGCCGAGCGGATCTGGCCGTTGCGGCTGTTCAGCTCCGGCACGAGCCGGCGCCGCCCGTACATCGTTTTGACGACGCCGGTGGCGCGGGCGTCTTCGAGGGTGCGATCGATGAAGCCGCGCACGCGCGGAAAGCCGGCGAAGTATGCCTCGATGAACTCCTGCGCGGCCTGCTGTGTGACGCCGATGTCTTTCGAGAGCGTGAACGCGCTCTTGCCGTACAAGAGCGCGTAGTTGACCATTTTCGCGATGCTGCGCAACTGGTGCGGGTCTCGGCTGCTCTCGGATCCGAAGATCTTCAGCGCCGTCCGCTCGTGAAAGTCGGCGCCCTCGCGAAACGCTTCGACGAGCACCGGATCTTCGGACAGGTGCGCGAGCACCCGGAACTCGATCTGCGAGTAGTCCGCCGAGATCAGCACATTGCCCGGATCAGCGATGAACGCGCGCCGGATCTCGCGGCCGAGCGGCGTCTTGATGGGGATGTTCTGCAGGTTCGGATCGCTGCTGCTCAGGCGGCCGGTGGCGGCGACGGCCTGGTTGAAGCAGGTGTGCACGCGGCCGGTATCGGGGTTCACCAACTGCGGCAGCGCATCGATGTAGGTGCCCTTCAGCTTCATCAGCGCGCGCCACTCGAGGATCTGTCGCGGCAGATCGTGGGCCAGCGCGAGCTCTTCGAGCACCTCCACGGCGGTCGACGGCGCGCGTGACGTGCCGGTCCGCTTCAACACCGGGAGCTGCAGCTTGTCGAAGAGGATCTCGGCGAGCTGCTTCGGCGAGTTGATGTTGAACTCGCCGCCCGCCATCTCGTAGATCTGCGCAGTTCGCTGCGCCAGCTCCTGTTCGACCCTGCTGGACTGCGCCGCCAGCGCCGGGCCGTCGACGCGGATGCCCGCGCGCTCGACCGCGATCAGCGCCGGGATGAGCGGCCGCTCGAGCGTCTCGTAGACCTCGACCAGCTGCTCCGCCGCGAGCAGCTCGCGGAAGCGCGGCGCCAGCTGCCCGACCAGGTCGGCGCGCTCGCCGGCGTAGTCGACCGCGGCCTCCACGGGCACTTCGGCGAGCGACAACGCCTTCGCCCCGCGGCCACAGACGTCCTCCTCGGTCAGCGCCTTGTAGCTCGTATGCTCCAGCGCCAGGTCTTCCAGGCGATGCTCGGAGCGCGTCGCGTCGATCAGATAGCTGGCCAGCATCGTGTCGATGTCGAGGCCGGCCAGCGTGACGCCGTGGCGCGCGAGGACGATCGCGTCGAACTTCAGATCGTGGCCCGACTTCTTTACCGACTCGTCCTCGAGGATCGGCCGCAGCGCCGCCAGCACGGCATCGAGCGGCAGGCTCGAGATGGCCTGGAGCGAGCGATGTCCGATCGGCACGTAGTCCGCCTCCCGGGGCACCGTCGAAAACGCCAGGCCCACGATCGAGGCGCGCATTGCGGTCGGCCGGTCGGTGAGCACGCGCAGCGCGATGTGCGGGGCGCCGCGCAGCCGATCGGCGAGCTGCCGCAGCTCGTCATCGGTGGTGACCGTGCGGTACGTCTTGCTGATGGTGCCTGCGGTCGGCGCGTACTCCTTCGCGAGCGTGCGAAACCCGAGCTCGTTGAAGATCTCGAAGCTGCGCTCGCGCGATCCGCCGCGGTAGCGCAGCGACTCGGGCTCGAACTCCACCGGCACGTCGATGCGGATCCGCGCGAGCTCGCGGCTCTGGCGCGCGTTCTCGATGTTGGCGAGCAAGCCTTCGCGATAGCGCTTGTTCTTGACGTCCTTGGCGTGCGCGATCAGGTTTTCGAGCGACCCGTACTGCACGATCAGATCGCGCGCGCCTTTCTCGCCGATGCCCGGCACCCCCTTGATGTTGTCGATCGTGTCGCCCATCAGCGCGAGCACGTCGACGACGAGCTCAGGCGGCACGCCGAATTTCTCCTTCACGGCCCCGGCGTCGTACCAGGTGCCTTCCTCGCGCGGGTTGAACACGCGGATGCCATCGCGGACGAGCTGATAGAAATCCTTGTCGCCGGTCACGATCGCGACCTCGAAGCCGGCGGCGGCGGCCTTCTCCGTCAGCGTCCCGATGACGTCGTCCGCTTCGTAGCGCTCCGAAGTGAGGATCGGCACGCCGAGCGCCTGGCACGCCGCGTGGACCATCGGGATCTGCTGCGCGAGCTCGTCGGGCATCGGCGCGCGGTTCGCTTTGTAGTCGGTCGCGAGATCGTCGCGAAACGTGCGGCCGGGCAGATCGAACGACGCGGCGATGAACTCGGGCCGGTGCTCGTTGAGCAGCTTGCGAAGCATCGTCACGAAGATGTAGACGGCGTTGGTCGGCGTGCCCTGCGCGTTGCGAAGCAGTCCGCCGTCGGCCGTGCGCACCGGCGCATGATACGCGCGGTACATCTGCGAGCTGCCGTCGATCAGATAGAGCACAAAGTTTTTACTATATCATTGGAGGTTATGCGGATTCGGGCGCGAGCACAACGCCTGAACGCCAGGGCCGCAAAGCCCGCAGAGAAAAGCCTGCGTTGCGTGCTTCGCGCGCTTGCCGTTCTGGCCGTTGTGTCGAGCGCTGCATGTGGCGGCGCGTCTCTCTTCCGGCAGTACGAGTACGAAGAAGAGATCTACCTGTCGCTCGACGGCTCGGCGACCGTCTACGTGAACAGCTCGCTGGCGGCGCTCAACGCGCTGCGTGGCACATCGTTCGACCTGAGCCCGAACGCGCGCGTCGACTCCGACGCGGTGCGCGCGTACTACTCGACCGCAAACACCCGCGTTGCACGCGTGCGCCAGTCGCGCCGGACCAACCGCCGCTTCGTGCACGTCCGGCTCGACGTCGACGATATCAGGCGGCTCAACGAGGCGGCGCCGTTTGCCTGGTCCAGCTACCAGTTTCGCCAGGACGGCGCGCTCGACGTCTATCGGCAGAGCGTCGGCGGCTCGGCCGGCAAGGACGTCGGCGAGGTCGGATGGAGCGGCCGCGAGCGCGTGGCGTTCAGGCTGCACCTGCCGAGCAAGATTCGGTACCGCGACCCAGCCAGCGCCAACTTGCGCGGCAACATCCTGGCGTGGGAGCAGCCGCTGACCGATCGGCTCCGCGGCGTTCCCCTCACGCTCGACGCGCGCATGGATACGCAGTCGATTCTCTCTCGCACGCTCTGGCTGTTCGGGCTCACGTTCCTCGCGGTGGCCGCCGCGTTCGGTGCGGTCATCTGGTGGGTGATGCGGCGCGGGTCTGCGGACGCGGACTCGCGGGTCCGCCCCAGGCCGGCACCCGGGTCGGCCGCTACGGGCTCGGAGAGGTAAGGCCCATGCGAATGCCCTCTGATCAGTTTGGCGCGAAGCCCGCCGTGCTCAGGTGCTCGCGCTGCGGCAAGTTCGTCGGCTGGGAAGAGGCGCAGGTGCAGGTGATCTGCAGCTGCAAGCCGCATATCGATCTGCCGCCGGTGCTGGTGCGCGAAGCCACCGACGCGGATCGCGCAGCCGCCCGCGAGCTGTTCGAGCGCGACTTCGGGCGGACGCGCATCGTCGCGTTCGGTGAGGTGATGGACATCGATCAGCTGCCGGCGCTGGTCGCCGTCATGACGGCGGAGCCCTCCGGCGCGCTCGCGTATCGCCTCCACGGCGACGCGCTCCACATCGTCGCGCTGGCCACCGATCCGATGTGGCAGCGATCGGGTGTTGGCGGGCATCTTGTCGCAGAGGCGGAGTTGCTGGCCCGCCGCCTGAACCTGAACCGCCTCGTGGTGGCGACGACGAACGACAACCTGCCGGCGATGTACTTTTATCAGCGCCGCGGCTACCGGCTCACCGATCTCGTCGTGAGCAGCGTGCTGAAGCACACGGGCCGGGAAGTGAACGGCTTCGGAGGGATTCCGGTGCGGGACGAAGTGCGGCTCGAGAAGAGACTGTAGGCCTGGTGAGCTGGGTAGGTCAGGTAGGTCAGGTAGGTCAGGTAGGTCAGGTGGGTCAGGTGGGTCGCGTGGCCATGGTGTCCGACACCGGTCAGGTGCGTCGGATAGTCAGGTAGCCAGGTGGGAAACCCACCCGGCCTACCTGACCTACCTGCCTTACCCGCCTTGTTAGAACCGGATCCCGAACGCCATCCTGAACAGACGTCCGCCGTTCGTCCCTGGAATCGGTTGCGGGAACTGGTTGTCGTTGGTCGGCTTCCCGAAGTTGGCGCCCTGGATGTAGCCGGTCGGCAGACCGTTGGCATCCTTGGGGCTGTTGGCATCCGCCGTCACGGTCGTGTCCCACTTGATCTGTTTGTCGTTGTTCAGCAGGTTGTAGAACTCGACTTTCACCCACGGTCGAGCGGCCTTCCACACCGGAATGGTGTAGGTCGCCCCGAGATCCAGAAGGCCATAGCCCAGCCAGTCGCCCGCGCCGCGCTCGCCGAAGAACAGCGTGTATGAAGAGTTGGCGTTGATGTCGTTCACCGGATAGCCGGGATTGCGCGCCAGCTCGATCGGCGTCAGCGGCACCGAGGCGGCGCTGTAGCTGAAGGTCAGCCCTGAGTCGACGCGCCAGATCGGCGACACGTCGATCGCGCCGAAGCGCCCCATTTTCTGCGTGTACGTGCCGTAGACCCGGAGCTTGTGCTTCTGGTAGTCGGCAAGCCGACCCTCCGGCAGGTAGCGATCGAGCGCTGGCCCGAGGATCTCCGGGTAATCGCCGTACACAGACGAGATGCCCGGCTGGTTCGCCGCTTCCACGTTCGAGTTGCCGTTGTTCTTGAGTTGAACGGTGTAATGCGCGCCGAAGTTCATGTTGTCGCGGAAGCGGTAGCCGGTCTGCATCACGACCGCCTGGTACTCGCGATCGACGCCGTTCGTGTTGTCGTAAATGACCTTGTTAACGAGGCCGATGTTGGCGCCGTTGCGGTTGACGTTCACGACGCCGTTCGACAGCTGGATCTCGTTTTCGACGAAGTCGAACCAGCGGCGGAACTGATAGGTCGCCCGCGCATAGCCCTTGACGCCGAGCTCGCGGCCGATGCTCGTCGTGAACTCGCGGACGTTCGGCGAGTGGAGATTGTCGGCCACGAAGATGTTCGCGGTCGGAAACGAGGCGCTGATGATGGTCCCGTAGTTCGCAGGGTTGTACGCCGGCGCGAAATCGCGACCCTGGCCCGCCGGGCCGGTGTACCCGTAGGTCACGCGGCTCGGTGTGCCGACGTCGGTGTTCGCCGCGAACTGCGCTTCGCTGTACTTGCCCGCGTAGTGGCCGTAGGACGCCTGCACGACGGTTCGGCCGTTGCCTTCCACGTCGTAGCTGACGCCGAGCCGCGGCACGATCGTGGTGGTGTTCACCGTGACGATGTCGCCGGTGGCGTTGCTGCGCACGGCTTCGAACCGGGTACCGAGGTCGACCGTCAGGCGCGGCGTCGCGATCCAGTGATCCTGGAAGTACAACGACGAGGTGTTGATGTTGATGACCGCGCCGACGGTCGGCAGCCAGTTCTGGACGCGCGAGACGTTCGGCGTCCACACCGGGATCGGCACGCCACCCGAGTCGTACACAGGCTTGCCGCCTGCCGCCAGGTAATCGGTCTGGAACACGTAGTTCGTCGCGCTCTGGGAGTTGCCGCCGACGCGCGTGCTCCGATAGAACTCGCCGCCGCCCTTGACGTCATGCGTCCCGGTGCGCTTGGTCGAGAGCGTGTAGGAGACGCTGCCGGTGAACTGGCGATTGTCGCGGTCCTCCGGATCGAGCGCGCTGAAGTACGGCGCGGCGTAATGCAGGCCGCCCGTCACGCCGGGCGCGACGCCGCGCGTCATGATCGGCGACGCGGTGATCGCGGTGTCGGTGCCGCCCGCGCCCCGGAACCCGAACTTCTTCTGCGAATACTGCAGCGTCGCGAAGTACTTGTTCGCGAGCACGCCGTTGTAGTTCGCGACGAAGAGGCTGTTCGGCTGCGTTTGCGTAATCAGAACCGTCGGGTCGAGCGAGTTCGAGTTCAGGCTGAAGCGGTTGCCCTGCGTCGTGCTGTTGTTGGTGTAGTCGCCGGAAATCGTGTGGCCCATCGCGGGCGTGCCGGTGAACTTGATCTCGCCGCGCTTGTTCGTGTCGTGGCGGATGGCCGACTTGTCGCTCAGGAAGAACGTGAGGTTGCTGTCGCTCTGCTCGTACCGGCCGGACGAGAAGAACCAGAGCCGGTCCCTCTTGAGCGGCCCGCCGAAGGTGGCCTCCGTCGACTTGCCAAGCAGATCCGGATTCGTGATGTTCGCCTCTTTCTGACGCGGCGTTTCATCGATCCACTTCGGGTTGCTCAAGTTCTCGCGAAAGCTCCCGCCGAACGTGTTCCCGCCGCTCTTGGTGATGACGTTGATGACGCCGCCCGAGAACCGTCCGTACTCGGCCGAGATGCCGCCCGTCAGGACATTGGTCTGCTGGATGGCGTCTTCGATGAACAGGTTGTTTGCCGTCCCGAACAGGTTGTCGTTGACGTCGACGCCGTTGATCATGAACACGTTGTCGAAGGCGGTCGCGCCCGAAATCGTCACCTGGCCGACGTTCGGCGTGCTGCTGGTGAGGCCCGGCGCGAGATCGGCAATCTGCGACGGCACGCGGCCGACCGGCAGCGGATCGAGATCCGTTTTCGTGAACGCCAGACTCAACGTCGGCGTGGTCAGTGCAGAGGGCTTCGGTGACTCCGCGAGCACGTTCACCGTTTCCGTGACCCCCGCCAGCGCCATCGTCTGTCCCACGTCGACGGTGCTGCCGACGTTGATCTCGACCTCCTTCGTGGCCGGTTTGAAGCTGGAAATTTCGAAGGTCACGCTGTACGCGCCCGCCGGCAGTCCTTTGATGACATACACGCCGTTCACGTCGGTCGTCGCCGAGCGCTGACCCTGGAGCACCGGTGAGGATGCCGTGACCAGGACACCAGGCAGCGACAATCCGTCAACGGATTGCACCGTGCCGGTAATTGTGCCGGTCTGAACGCCCTGCGCACTCGCCAGCGGGGCTGGCGTGAGCAGCGAAAGGCAGGCCAAAACCATGAAAACGCGCTTCATTACTTTTCTCCTCGGTTTGAACGGACGGGGTCGGATTATAACTGGCACTGCGAAACAGCCTGCGCAGCATTCGTCGATAGCAGACACCATGCCAGGGTTGGACAGAGTGCGCTTACGAATCATTGTCTCTAATCTGTTTATTTACCAGTACTTATGGGCTACATTAGAACGGAAGGTCAACACGTATCTGCAGGATCCAACAACTGGCATTTCGAGATCCATCGGGTTGAACGGTGCCGTGGCTCCATCCAGACCGCGACCGACTGCCCGACCTGCTGCCTTCGCCGCCTTCGCTCGAAGCGGACGCCGAACGAGATCTCGCCCGCGCGCGGCGTGGCTTAGGCGCATCGGTTGATACGTGCTTAGAATACGGTTCGTGCGTCGCACCGTTGTCCTCATCGTCGTTCTCGTAGCCGCGATCGGCGCCGTTGCGTCGCACCACGCAGTTGCCGCCGCCCCGGTGTCGACGCCGATCCTCGTCGAGCTCTTCACCTCCGAAGGCTGTTCAGACTGTCCTGCCGCCGATGCGTTGCTCGAACAGCTCATCGCGACCCAGCCGGTCGGCGGCGCTGAGATCATCGGTCTCGGTCAGCACGTCGACTACTGGGATCGGCTTGGATGGAGGGATCGCTTTTCATCTGCAGCGCTGACCAGCCGGCAGCAGGCGTATCAAACGCGCTTCAACACCGAGAGCATCTACACGCCACAGATGGTGGTCGACGGAGGCGCGGAGTTCGTGGGCAGCGATGCGAGTGCGGCCCGGCGCGCGATCGACCGCGCGCAGGCAAAGCCGCATGGCGTCATGCGCATCGTCATTGATTCCGATGCAGGGCGGCGCGATGTTGCCGGCGACCGTAAAAGCATCGCCCTACAGATGAGCGTGAGCGATCTCCCGCCGCTCGGGCGCGGCGATGGCGCGGACATCATCGTCGCGATCACCGAGGATCACCTGCGGACCGAGGTGAAGCGAGGAGAAAATCACGGCCGCACGCTCACGCACGCCGCCGTGGTCCGCCACCTGGCGGTGGTCGGTCAGGCCGCATCCGGCGCCAGCACCTCGGCGCGGGCCGAGATTCCGCTCGCGCCCGACTGGCAGCGCGATCGACTCAAGGTCGTCGGCTTCGTCCAGGCGATGCGCGCCCGCACGATCCTCGCGTCGGCGTCCGCCCCGCTGCAGAATACCCCGCGGTGAGAGAGTACTCGTACTGGCTCGACACGCTGCCGAACCGCGAATCCGGCGAATCCCGAATCGCAAGTCCCAAATCCCGAGCCACGACCGGCGAATCCCGAATCTCGAATCCCGAATCCCGAGCAACGGCCAGCGAATCCCGAATCCCGAATCCCGAATCCCGAGCCACGACCGGCGAATCCCGAATCCCGAATCCCGAATCCCGCTGGGATGTCGCGATCGTGGGCGCCGGCTATACGGGCCTGTCCGCCGCCCGGCACCTCGCGCGCGCGGGCGCCACGGTCGTCGTGCTCGAGCGCGAGGAGATCGGCTGGGGCGCGAGCTCGCGCAACGGCGGTCAGGTTCTCACCGGGCTCAGGCTCGAACCGGCCGCGCTCGTTGCGCGATTTGGAGAGGCTCGCGCCCGGCAGCTCTTTGACGCCGCGCTGGAATCGATCGCGCGCCTCGAAACGCTCGTCGCCGAGGAGGCGATCGACTGCGAGTACACCCGGACCGGCCACATTCAGGCCGCCTGGAAGCCGGCACATTTCGACGCGTTCCGCGACCAGCAGGCGCTGCTGGCGCGCGTCTTCAACCACCGCGTGCATCTCGTGTCGCGCGCGGACCAGCGGTCGGAGATTGGCACCGGTACGTATCACGGCGTTCTGGTGGACGAGCGCAGCGGTGGGCTGAACCCCGCGCGGTACGTCCACGGGCTGGCCGCGGCGGCGGCGCGCAGCGGGGCCGCCATCGTGCCCGGCGCCGCGGTGACTCGCGTGGAACGGGATGCCGGTGGCTGGCGCGTCACCACTGTGAAGGGTGTTGTGGACGCGCGCGACGTGCTGCTGGCGACCAACGGGTACACGAATGGCGCGGCGCCGGCGCTGCAGCGCCGGTTCGTGCCGATTGGCAGCTACATCATCGCCACCGAGCCGCTCGGTGCCGATCGGGCGAACGCGCTGCTGCCCCGCCGGCGCATGGCGTTCGATTCGAAGCACTTTCTCTACTATTTCCGCGTGACCCGCGACCATCGCCTCCTCTTCGGCGGGCGCGCAGAGTTCGCGCGCGCCGACGCCGACACCACGCGCCGCGCCGCCGCGATTCTGCGCGACGGCATGATCGCGGTCTTTCCCGAGCTCGCCGGCGCCGGTGTCGAGTACGCGTGGGGCGGCAACGTCGCGTTCACGCGCGATCAGATGCCGCGCGCGGGAAAGCTCGACGACATGTATTACGCGGGCGGCTACGGCGGCCACGGCGTGGCGATGGCCACGTATCTGGGTGAGCAGATCGCGCGCCGGATCGCCGGCGAGCCGATCGATCATCCGCTGTTCGACGATCGCTTTCGCGCGCTGCCGATGTATCGCGGGACGCCGTGGTTCCTGCCGCTGGTCGGCGCGTACTATCAGGTGAAGGATTGGCTGCAGTAAATCTCGAGTTGTCATCCGACCGCATGCGCGCGATGGCCGACGCCGTCGTCGCGCGGTGCATCGCCCACATCGAGTCGCTCGGCCGGCAGCCAAGCTGCGGCGATATCGACGCGGCTGCCCTCTGCCGCGCGCTGCGCGAGCCGGCGCCCGAAGAGGGCGTGGCGCTCGAGCCGCTGCTGGATCTGCTGTTCCGCGAGTGGATTCCACGCTCGTTCACCGCGCCGGGCCCCGGCTACCTCGCGTACATTCCCGGCGGCGGACTGTATCCGGCCGCGCTGGCAGACTTCATCAGCAACACGACGAACCGCTATACCGGCGTGTGGCAGGCGGCGCCGGTCCTCGTGCAGCTCGAAGCGAACGCGCTCGACTGGCTGCGCGAGTGGATGGATTTTCCGCCCGGAGCGCGCGGTCTGTTCACGTCCGGCGGCTCGATGGCGACGTTCAACGCAATCGTGTGCGCGCGGGAGCGGTATCTCGGCGCCGAGATCCGCCGCGGCGTGCTGTACACGTCCGACCAGGCGCACCACTCCGTGTTGAAGTCGGCGAAGCTGGCCGGCGTCATGCCGGACCGCGTACGCGCGATCGATTCCGACGATCGGTACCGGCTTTGCGTCGACGCGCTCCGCGCGGCGATTGCCGCCGATCGCCGCGCGGGCCTGACGCCGTTCGCCGTCGTCTCGAGCGCCGGTACGACCAATACCGGCGCCGTCGATCCGCTCGACGCCATCAACGACGTGTGCGCGGCCGAAACACTGTGGCACCACATCGACGGTGCCTACGGCGCATTCTTCTACCTGTGCGACGAGCTGCGCGAGGCGCTCCGCGGCCTGTCCCGCGCCGACTCGCTGACGCTGGATCCACACAAGGGCATGTTCCTGCCGTACGGGACCGGGGCACTGCTGGTGCGCGACGGTGCCGCGCTGCGGGCGGCGCACGAAGCCACCGCGCCGTACCTCCCGGCAATGCCACATCCGGAGGATTTCTACGATCCCAGCCAGCACGGGCCGGAGCTCTCGCGCGGGTTTCCCGGCCTGCGCGTGTGGCTGTCGATCAAGCTGTTCGGCGCCGCGGCGTTTCGCTCTGCGATTGCCGAGAAGCGCGCACTCACCCTCGAGGCGGCGCGCCGCGTGGCCGCGCTGCCGGGTATCGTGATCGACGCGGACCCGGAGTTGTCGCTCTTCGCGTTCCACCTCACATGGCCCGGGGCGGCACGGGCGGCCGAAGACGCGGCGACGCTTGCCCTCATGGAGCAGACGACGAGTCGCGGACGCGTGATGGTCACGGGCTGCTCGACACACGGCCGCTTCCTCGGTCGCGTGTGCGTCCTCAGTTTCCGGACGCACGAGCCACATATCGACGCGCTGGTCGAGGACATGGCGGCGTCGATTGACGACATACGGAGGTAATGGTCGAATGACCGCCGGCATTCCATCAGACCGTGCCCGCTTGAGGGCGATCGCCATCCGGGCCATGCGGGAGCGCGGCCTCGAGCCCGCCATGCCGCCGGATGCGCTCGCGGCAGCGGCCGAGGTGCAAGCCGCGCCGGTCACGAGCGAAGAGCCGGTGCGCGATTTGCGAAAACGTCTCTGGTGCTCGATCGACAACGACGACTCGCGCGATCTCGATCAGTTGTCGGTCGCCGAGCCGCAGGCAAGCGGCGACGTCAAAGTGCTCGTCGCAATCGCGGACGTCGATGTCCTGGTGCCGAAGGGTTCGCCGGCCGATCGGCATGCGGCGCAGAACACGACGTCGGTGTACACGCCGGGGGTCATCTTCCCCATGTTGCCCGAGAGGCTGTCGACCGACCTCACGTCGCTCGGCGAAGCGCAGGATCGTCTGGCGGTTGTCGTCGAGATGGTCGTCTCGGCCGACGGCGCGATCACATCCTCGGATCTCTACGGCGCGATCGTGCGGAATCACGCGAAGCTCGCGTATAACGCCACCGGCGCATGGCTCGCCGGCAGCGGACCGCTTCCGCGCGCGGCGGCGGCCGTGCCGGCCATGGACCAGCAGCTGCGCGTGCAGGACGGCGTCGCGCAGGCGCTCAGCCGCGTGCGCCACGAGCATGGGGCGCTCGAATTCCAGAGCCTCGAGGTCCAGTCGATCTTCGACGGCGATACGCTCCTCGACCTGCAGCCGCAGGTCGCCAATCGCGCGAAGGCGCTGATCGAAAATCTGATGGTCGCCGCCAACGGCGTCACGGCGCGGTTTCTCGACGCCCGCGGGTTTCCCTCGCTGCGGCGAGTGGTCAAATCGCCGGAGCGCTGGGATCGAATACGCGGGCTCGCGCAGGAGCTTGGCGACGCGCTGCCGCCCGCCGCGGATTCCCGCGCGTTGAATGCCTTTCTCGTGCGGCGAAAGGAGGCGGCCCCGGACACCTTCGTCGATCTGTCCAGCACCATCATCCGCCTCCTCGGATCCGGCGAATACGTCGTCGATCCGCCCGGCGCCGAGTCTCCCGGCCATTTCGGCCTCGCGGTGAGGGACTACTCGCATTCGACGGCGCCAAACCGCCGCTATCCGGATTTGATCACGCAGCGGCTGGTGAAGGCCGCGCTCGCGAGCCACTCCGCCCCCTACACGATCGCAGAGCTCGAGCGTCTGGCCGTGCAGTGCACGCGGCAGGAAGACAACGCCAACAAGGTCGAGCGGCACGTGCGGAAATCGGCGGCCGCGCTGGTCGTGGAGTCCCGCATCGGCGATGAATTCGACGCGTTCGTCACCGGCGCCTCGAACAAGGGGACCTACGTGCGTGTCGGGAGTCCGCCGATTGAGGGAAGGCTGATGGGACAGACGTCCGGACTGGACGTCGGCGATCGTCTGCGCGTGCGGCTTTCGGGGGTGGACGTGGACCGCGGCTTCATCGATTTCGAGCGGGCTTAGCTTAGCAGCCCGTGGCGAAAGTCTGGCTGCATTCGACGGGCGATGCATCCCCGCTCCACCCCAACGCGGCTGCCGCGTTGGGGACCCCGGCCTGGCTGCGTTGCTCCTCGCTCAAATACTCCCGGTATTCTCGGTCGTCGCGCCTTGCCATCGGGGCGCCTCGCCCGTCTCGGTGCGACGCCAGACTTTCACCACGGGCTGCT
>WNEY01000187.1_pt1 | contig 33871 bp, 27 predicted proteins | sample 5400531 | NCBI WGS metagenome assembly WNEY01 (sample SAMN13153338, study PRJNA577476) | soil metagenome | isolation source: 200 cm saprolite under Douglas fir tree site 1 | place: USA:California | collected 2015-04-18 | reverse complement strand
CGGACGGAGCTTTTTTCAGATACGCGCCGGTCATGTTCAGATCCCACTTGTCCACGCGCGGCGTCGTGCCACGATTGCGAAACAAGTGATTGGAAGGCGACGTTGATGAGAACAAGCGGCCGACGTCGACGAAGCCGCCAAACTGCCATGCGATCGGCGACAACTCCCCCGGAGCACTCGGAGTCTCCGCAGTCTGGGCGAAGATTACGACCGGCGAGGCAACGAACGAAAACACTGCCAGCACCATGACGAAAGCCATTCCCCACCCTAAGCGCCTCTCCCCAAGAGCCGCCTAAAATGGGCCTAAAAAATCCCTAAGTTCAGAGCTTCACGAGCAGCGCGAACGTGACGCGGTTTTCCGACTTGCGCAGATCCGGCGTCCAGCCCTCCACGAACGAGCCGGGCGCGCCCGTGTTCCCGCCGGGTGGCGTCACGCCGCCCTCCCCCGTGAAGTACGGCACGTTGGCCGCGCGATGGTTGAACTCCGCACGGAACGTGGCGAACTGGCTCGGCATGAAATCGAACGTCACCTGAGTGTCCCAGGCTTTGTACGGATCGCCGGGGCTTGCCGTGAAGTACGGTGTACCGGAAAACGCGTTGGCGCCGTTGATCGGCGGCACGAGCACCAGGTACCGTCCCGGGTTGTCGATCGCGCCGCCACCGACGGTGAGCGCGAACCGGTCCTTGTCGAACCACAGCCGGTTGTAGACCATGAAGCCAAGGAACGTCTGCGACGGTGTATCCGCGGTGCCGCCCCCACAGCTGACGCCTCCGCCGTACTCGCAGCCCGCGTCGAACGTGAAGGTGAACGCGGCCTTGGTCACACGCTCCTCGGGCTTGTCGTAGTACTTCACCTGGATGCTGTCGTCGGTGTGGACGCGCTTGCGATCCGGGTTGCCGAGCGTGTCGGTGCCCCAGTAGTTGTTGGACAGAATCGACACCGAGCCGGTGGGTCGATAGAGAATCTGGCCGCCCAGGCCCGGCGCGTGATTGAACTTGCCGTACGATTGCCAGCCGTTGATCAGCCACGGCTCGATCTTCAACTTCTCGTTCGGGAAGATCTGCACGCGCATGCCGTTGAAGAACCACGGCGTATTGGATGACACGTAGGACGGCTGATACGTCCAGTTGTCGAAGTTGTAGTAGCTCCACAGACCGACGTACGACATGAAGATGCCGGCCTGGACGTTGATGCCGCTCATCTTGTCGAAGTGGTAACCGCCGTACGCCTCCGAGATATACCGGTACGCCGTGTCGAGCTGCCACTGGCCTCGCGCCGGGCTGGCGTCATTGCGCGGCGTCGTCTGGGAGTACATGCCGAACTGGGTCATCAGGCGGCCCTGGACGTTGTCGTAGTGAAAGTCGCCGCCGATGCCCAGCTGCGTCACCTGGAACTCGCCCGATCGAAAGATTTCGCTCGAACCGGTGATCGTGTCGTCGGCCGGCTTGTTGAAGCTGTACGTGAAGTTCGTATCGGCGCGGAACTCTCCAGTGAAGACCTTCGAGTCGAGCGGCGCCTCTTTGGTACGCGGGTTTCCTGACAGCCACGTAAAGTCGGCGAACGCGAACGGATCCGGCTTCTTCGCCGCGGGCTGTTCGGGCGCGCCCGGCGCAAGCGCGGCTGGTTCCGGCTTCGCGCCCGAGATCTCTTGAGCGGCGGCGGGAGCTGATGCAGCCACAACCGCCACGACCAATCCGAAGATGACGCTGAGTCTGGAATTCACGGAGACCGATGCTTTCTTTGCCGAGCGCGAGCACACACTCGGGCCCGTCGTGCGGAGGTCCATCCGTCCAGCATAGAAAGGCCGGCCTAAAGTCAGGCCCAAATCGGCCTAAAAACTCGCTTAACCGGGTAACCGCCAGGTTCCAGACACGTTTACCGCTGCTCGCCGTCTCCGCGATCCGCCCGCGCCGATGAAATGCTGACGCTCAGTTCCTCACGGGGCGACCGTGAGGTGTTCGAGGATCGGGCCCGACGTGAAGGCAGGCAGGTAGCCGAGAGCGGTCAATGACCATTCAGCCAGAAATGCTGGTCGTACTGTTCGACCGTCTCGCGAACGTCGCGCAGGCGGTAAGTGGGAATAACTCTAGATCGATGAGCCTGGCAAGGAGCGGCATGATGTGGCCTACCCGGGGATGACAGTCCACATCACGGTCAAGGCCTCCGATCTCCAGTCAGCGTGCCGCACCACGCAGCTCTCGAAGGGACGCGCGCCACAGACGAAATGGCTGTGCGGCGTCGCAGAGAAGACGCGCTCGGGATAGCCGCGAAATCGGACGAGTGGACTCATGACTCCCTCGAGCGTTCGATTCAGAAGGTCAATCGAAACGCCAACTGACCCGCGCGATTTCGCGGCGTTCTCGGCCGTCTGCACGCTCGTCGTCTTGCCGAACGTCGCTGGCGTGCCGACGTCGGTCGGTGGAGGTACGTAATTCAATCGGTTGTACAGATTCGTCACCGTGAGTTCCAGGCGCCCAGGGTGCGGCGACGCATGTCGAAGGTCTTGGCGAGCCCGGTCGAGCGCGTTCACGTTCGCCGCGTCGTACACCGGACTGATCGTTGGCGTGAGATACGGTCCTGACTGAATGAGGGTGACTTCACGACATCGTCGTGGCGCACGGCGGCCGGTGCGAGGTGCACAGCCGCACTGACGCGTTCGATCACGGCACGACCGTCCGCCTTACGCTTCCTGTCCGCTGACGCGAGTCAACTCGGCCTGGGGACGCCAGCTCCACTTGAGCGCGGGCGGCGTCATGAGCGTGGTGATGATGACGAGCGTGACGAGTGCCGCGTAGGCGCGATCGTCGAGCAGTGGCGTGCCGCCGACCTGCAGTGTCCGGCCGAGCGCGGCAAAGACGAGCGTCACCTCCCCTCGCGGAACCATCCCCAGTCCGACGGTCAGCTTTCGCACGCCGGGCGCGCGCACGCCGAGGCCGCACGTGAGTTTGCCCAGGACGGCGGCGAGCGTGAGCGCAAGCGGCAACCCGAGCACCGCCGGATCCGCGAGCACACGAACGTTCGTCCGAAAGCCGACGAGCACGAAGAAGATCGGCACGAGGAACGACGTCATCGGCTCGAGGAGCTCGCCGAGCGAGCGCTCGCCCCGCTGCACGAACGCTTCCGAATGACTGTCTTCGAGCACGAGCCCCGCGGCAAACGCACCCACGAGGCCGGCGAGCCCGATCGCGCTCGCGGCCCACGACAGGAAAAAGCAGAAGCACAATCCAAGCGCAAGCAGCGCGCCGGGCGCCCGCAGATTGGCGGCGTGCCGGAACCACCGCGGCGTCAGCTTGACGCCGAGCACGATGGCCAACGTGAGAAACCCGATCGTCTTGGCCACCAGTCCCATGGCGGCACGCCATTCGGAGGCGGACGTGGCGGGCCCAGCCGCCAGTCCGCCCGTCACGAGGCCCAGCACCACGAGCGCGATGATGTCGTCCACGACTGCGGCGCCGAGGATGATCTTCGCCTCGCCGCTTCGCCAGGCCCCGAGATCCTTCAGCACACGCGCGGTAATCCCGACGCTGGTCGCGGTGATCGCCGCGGCGAGAAAGACGTGGACGGTCCGCGGCGCCGACGGCAGGAACTGCGCCGCGACACCCCATCCGATCGCGAAGCTCGCCGTGGTTCCGAATAGCGCAACCAGCAGAGAAGAGGGGCCGACGTCGAACAGCTCACGCACGGAGAGCTCGAGCCCCACCTCGAACAGCAGCAGGAGCATGCCGAGCCGCGCGAACGTGTCGAGATACGTGTCGGCGGCAAGATATTGGAGTGGTCCGAGACCCGGCAGGTTGCCGAGGAGCACGCCGGCGGCGAGCTCGCCCAGCACGGCGAGCTGACCGAATCGACCCGCGAGATCGCCACCGAGCTTCGCGGCCGTGACGAGCATCGCCAGCGACAGCACGAGCGCGCTGAACTCGTCGACGTGCGCGGCGCGGCCGGACAACACGAAGCCGCCGCCGAGCAGGAGAACACCGCCCGCAAGAAGAGCACTTTGAACGCCGAACCGCCTCACGACGACACAGTATCGCGAAAGCGGAGCCCGATCATCCTTGAATCGGCTGCGCTCAACTCTGTAGATGCCTCAGCGCGAAGGAATCGCCGTTCTGCCGGAGAGCGAAGGCGACACGCACGAGAAGCCTACAGGAGCGTGCCGCGCAGAATCACGATCCCTACGCTGAAGTAGATCACCAGACCGGTGACGTCCACGAGCGTCGCGACGAACGGCGCCGACGAGGCGGCTGGATCGAACCCCAGCCGCCGCAATCCGAACGGCAACAGCGACCCGATGAGTGTGCCCCACAGCACGACGCCGACGAGCGCGATCGAGACCGTCAGCGCGACGAGCAGCCAGTGCTCTCCATAGATCGGGGAGAACGCCGACCACATGGTGATACGGAGGAAGCCGATGGCCCCGAGGATACCGCCCAGCGCGAGGCCTGCGCCGATCTCACGGCGCATCACGCGCCACCAGTCGCCGAGGGACACTTCGCCAAGGGCCAGCGCACGAATGACCAGCGTGGAGGCCTGCGATCCCGAGTTGCCGCCACTCGAAATAATCAGCGGCACGAACAACGCGAGGACGACCGCTCGCTCGATCTCCCGCTCGAAGAACCCCATCGCGGTCGCGGTCAGCATCTCGCCCAGGAACAGCGCCGTGAGCCAGCCGGCGCGCTTCTGAATCATCCGCCGAAAGGCGATCCGCATGTACGGCTCGTCGAGGGCTTCCATGCCGCCAACACGCTGGATGTCTTCGGTCGCCTCCGCTTCCGCAACGTCGAGCACATCATCGACCGTGACGATGCCGATGAGGATGCCGGCCGAGTCGGTCACCGGCAGCGCCGTCCGATCCTCCGCGCGAAACACGCGGACGGCCGTTTCCTGATCGTCGGTGGCCTTCAGCGCCACCCACCGGCGGTCCATCAGGCTGTTCACGGTGTTGGCCGGGACGGTCAGCAGCACTTCGCGGATCCGGAGGTCGTCGACAAGCCGTCCGGTGTCGTCGACGACGTAGATGACGTTCAGCGTCTCGCTGTCCTGGCCGTGCGTGCGGACGTAGTCGAGGACCTGCGCGATCGTCCAGTCTTCCCGCACCGCGATGTAGTGCGGGGTCATCAAGCGGCCGATCGACCCTTCGGGATAACCGAGCAGCTGAACGGCGACGGCGCGCTCCTCGGGCGTGAGCAGCGCGAGCAGCTGGCGCGTCACTTCCGCCGGCAGCTCTTCGAGGAACATGGTGCGATCGTCGGGCGCCAAGGCGTTCAACAGCGCAGCGGCTTCCTCGGACGCCATCGCCTTGAGCAGCGCGTTCTGCGCGTCGGGCGACAAGTATGCGAACGTCGCGGCGGCTTCTTTGCGAGGCAGGATCCGGAAGACCAGGACCCGATCTTCCAGCGACAGGTCGGTCAGCATCGCCGCGAGATCGCTCGCCGGCTGATTCCTCACGATGCCGCGCAAGCGCGCGAAGTCGCGCTCGCGGATGACCGCCGCCAGTTCGTCGGCCGGCCGCGCCGTTTCCCGCACGAGCTGGAGCGCGGCATCGCGGTCGGGACCGTTCAGTTGTTGTTCCATATAGATGAGCGCTGCGCGGACCACATCCCGATGGTGCACGCTGGGACCAACGGCTCGGACCACGTCGAGCCAGAGCCGGTGGATATGTTCGAAATCTTCCGGACGGAACGCCGGCGCGTGCGCTCCGATGTGAAACGCGGCCGTCGTGCCGCGCGGATGGTGGACGACCAGCCGGACGTCTGCGGCGGCGGTCTTCGCGGCGCGCTCCCAGGCTTCGCCGAGCAGGCGCGCCTGTTCTCCGGCCGACAGCGTCTCGGATTCGCCGACGTGAATCTCCGACGAGGCCAGCCGCACGGCTGTCTCAATCACCGAGTCGAAGACGTTGACGCCCGGCACGATCATCAGACGCACGGCGCGGCCTTCACGCTCGGCCGCGGCGATCACCGCCGACAGGAGGCGGCGCTCATCTTCGGTGGCGCGCGGCCGTACGGTCGGGTCGTCCGGCACGTCGACGCCGACGAGCCGGACCGTCATCGCGACAACGTCCCGATCGCCGGCGGCACGAAGGGCCGCGATGAGGTGCGTCATCACGTGCGGCTTGCGCACGGGCACGAGGAAGTTGCCTGGCCGCGCGTCGACCTGCTGCAGGTCCACGTCATCCGACGGGAGGAGCTGGAATTCGTCCAGACCGGCCGTCGTCGCGGACGGCCGCGCCGTCAGCCGGCGTTCGGACACGACCAGTGCCAGCGCGAGCGCATTGATCAATGCGGCGGCGGCCAGCGTCGGCGGATCGAGAACCACGAGAAGGGCCCCGCCCGGAATCGCGAGCAGCAGGGCAATCATGATGAGACCGATCGGCCACTCGACGCCCCTGAACCTGACGTTCACTGGAACGCGATACGCGCGCTTCTCCCGGCGGATGAAACGATAGCGAACCAGCGCCGTCACCTTGAAGATGCCGCTGCAGACGACTGCAAAGGCGTGTATTCGGGCCAGCCACGCCACGTCCCCATCCGAGACGAGCAGCATCACGAGCTGCGCCACGGCCGTCGCGTCGATGATTCGCCGCGGCGTACCAAAGCGGTGATGAAGCGCGCGGAACTCCTCGTCGAATACGCCTTCGTCCACCAGGCGCGCGAGCGTCCCGTGACCGCCGGTCGCTGCGGCGCGAAGGGTCGCCGCGAGAAACACGATGCCGGCCGCGGAGACAACCCCCAGCATGGTCAAGCGCAGCCACGCGGGTGCGCTCAGCGTCATCGCGACACCGGCCAGGGGAGCCGACGTCCACGAGCTTCGTTGGACTTCGGGAACAAGACCGACGACGAGGAATACCGTCGCCGCGGTGATGCACAAGGTGTACGCGCCGACGAGACGCGCCACGCGGATCAGATTCCTGATCCGCGGCTGCTCCAAATCGAGGGCCGCGAGGCCGAGAGCATCGACGCCACCAAGACACGGCAGCGCATTGCCAAGCGCCGCGGCCAGCCACAAGAGCTTCGCGGCCGGCGTGAGGGGCAGTGGCGGCAACCCGGCGTGGCGAATTCCGCTCGTCGCCAATGCCCACGCCACGAGCACCGCGAGCGCTGCGATCGCAAGACCGACCGCGCGCGAGACGCCGCGTTCGGATGGCGAACGCCCCTGGCGCTGGAGCCACCAGACGGATGCGAGAAGAGCGGCGGCGATCGAGATCGGCGCGGTGTCTCCAGCGGCGCCGGCTGACGGCGAGCCCGCGATCGCGTGGCCGAGGGCGACCGCGTAATGACCGGCCACCACGGCCGCCAGCGGACCGAGCGCCAGACGATCGATGAGCAACGCCGAGGCCGCGAATTTCGCCGGCTGCGGTCCGAGCGTGTCGCGCACGCTGCCGTATAGACCGCCCGGAATGAAGAGGGCGCGCGCCTCGATGTCGGCAGAGCGCAGGAACATGCTGAGGACGACCGCCGCCAGAACGAACCACGGCGCCGGCGGTCCGATCGCTGCCCAGGCGACGCCACCGATGAAAAATGCCGAACAGCCCAGCTCGGTCAACGCGCGCGTGGCGGCGCGCCAGACCGAGACGTACGAGATCAGCGTCCTCGACGCGAGAACGACCGGGACGCGCGGTGTTGGTGGGAACCTGGCGATGGGAGCCTCTCGACTCTACTCTGGACTCTATTCTGACCCTGCTGACGCTGGCGACGCTCCTGGACGGAACCCCCGGCGCTCCGCAAGGTGATCGCACGCTCGCTGCTGGCTCTTGCCTGGTAAGAGTCATTCGAGCGGGTTGCTGTCCAGCCGATACCCGACCCAGGGCTCGCTGAGCAGGTAGCGCGGGTTCGCGGGATCGAGCTCGATCTTCTTGCGAAGCTGTGCCACGAGCACCCAGAGATGCTCCGGCTGATCGACCGCATTCGGGCCCCAGATGGCCTTCAGGATGGCCCGATGCGTCAAGACGCGATCGGCGTTGCGCGCGAGGAGCGCCAGCAGCTCGAACTCCTTCGGCGTGAGGTGAATGTCGTCGTCGCCGCGGACGACGCGCCGGCGGTTGTAGTCGATCACGAGATCCGCCACCCGCACGTGTTCGAGTTCCGGCTCCGCGGCTTCGGACACGCGTCGCAACGCGACACGGATCCGCGCCATCAGCTCTTCGGGACCGAACGGCTTCGTCACATAATCGTCGGCGCCGAGATCGAGCGCCGCGACTTTGTCCGCTTCCTCGCCGCGCGCCGACAGGATCACGATCGGCGCCTTCGAATGGTTCCGGATGCGGCGGCAGACCTCGGTGCCTTCCAGATCCGGCAATCCGAGGTCGAGCACGATGAGATCTGGCGCGTGATCGGCGACGGCGTTGACGGCTTCGAGGCCCGTGCCCACCACATCCACCTCGTACCCGCGGGACCGGAGCAGCGGAGCGACGGCGCGTTGGATCGCCACCTCGTCGTCCACGAGCAGAATCCGCGCCGCGCGATTCACTTCACCCCCGCGGGGACGACAATCGTGAATTGCGCGCCGCCATCGGAGCAGTTTTCGGCCGCGATTCGACCGCGCTCCACGGCGAGCACGCCTCGCGCAATCGCAAGCCCCATCCCGGTGCCCGACCGCCGGCTTTTGGCATCGACGCCCCTGTAGAACCGTTCGAACACGTGCGGCAGATCGGGCGGCGCCACGCCGGGGCCGCGATCGCGGACGGCAATCGTCAGGCTGTCATCCGACACCACCGCCCGCACGTTGATCGTGGATCCAGCAGGAGCATATTGTGCGGCGTTCTCCAGCAGGTGCGACAGGGCGGCCGCCGTCAGCCGCGGGTCGAGCCGGACGAGCCGCTCCGGTTCCACGTCGAGATCGATCACGAACCCTCGCAGCACCGGCTCCACGCGGCTCCGCGCCGCCTCGACGATCTCCAACGGTGCCACCCACCTCATGTCCTCCGTGACGGCGCCCGCGTCGATACGGGCCATCTCGAGGATGTTCTCGAACAGGCGCGTCAGCCGATCGACCTCGGAGAGAATCACGTCGCTCTGATCCCGACGATCCTGCTCGGTCGGCCACGAGGCGCGCAGATTGCTGGCCGCCACGCGGATGGCCGTCAGGGGGGTTCGCAGGTCGTGGCCAATGGAAGCGAGGAGCGCGGATTTCAATTCCTCGCTCTGCCGCGCCAGTTCCGCCGTCTTCCGCTCGTCCAGGAATTGCACCCGCTCGAGGGCAATCGCGGCCAGGCCTGCCAGCGCGTCGAATGTGCCGGGCTCCACCGGTCGGCCGGCAACCGCAAGCAGACCGATTGGCTTGGTGCCGAGCCGAAGCGGTACCAGGTGCACCTCATGCGAGCCAACGATCAGCAGCCGATGGCCGGCGCTCGACGGGCCGGCTTCGTCGACCTTCGCAAATGCCGTCGAGAGATCGCCCTGCGCGAGCGTCACATCGTGAGGTCCCGCGCGGAACACCATCCATTCCGACGCCTGCGGGACACAAATCGCGGCGTAGTCGAGATCGAAGCGGCGCGAGACGAAACCGGCCAGCCGCGAATGCGCGTTCCGGCTGTCCGTGATCAGGAGGACGTCGCGGCTCAAGTCGAACAAGCGCACGAGCTCGTCGCGGCGCGCCACCGCTTCCTGGGTTCGCATGCGGGCGACGGCGGACAGATTGCTTGCGACGAGACTGACCGCGAGGAACGCAAACAGGGCAATCCAGTTCTGCGGGTCCGCGATGACGAACGTCCCGACGGGAGGGAGAAAAAAGAAATTGAACGCCAGCATCGCGGCAAGCGACGTAGTGACGGCGACCCACAGCCGTGCGGTCGCGGCAACGAGGAGAACGACGACGAGAAAACTGAGCGCGACGGTTGCGGGGTTCGATACCTGCGTCCACCGGGTAAATACGAGCGCCAGCGCGGCGATGCCCGCAGTGCCCGAGAGGAGTGTGCGCATGTCGGCAGAGACCCGCATGCGGCGATCCTAGCCCATCGCCATCCTCCTCATCGCGGCTCGCCTCGCAGCGGGCACCTCCACGAAGCGGCTCGCATATCCCATGTTCTTCACGTTTCGCGCGATCTGTTGTTCCGACGTCGGCCACCACCACCGACAGCACCCGCCGACAACGACGATGGACTGCCTGCTCACCATCGATCTGAGCATGTCATCGCGCCCCCGACAAACGCACAGATGGACAGCGGCTTCGGCGCCGGACCGGGAGACCAGTTCCCGGTACTGCGCGGTGATGACAGCGGCTTCTCTGGGCCCGTCTGGCGGCGTCAGGTACGAGACGACCCGTGGCACGAGCACGATGATTCGGGCGGAGGTGAACTGCGCGGAGATCCGCTTCGCCTCGCCGAGCGCGGCGCGCGTGCCGTCTGCCGTTGTCGCCAGGACAACTATCTGTTCCGGATCGCGCGGCGGCTCCACCATTCCACGATAGGAACGGCGTCATAAAACCAGCCGAAAAGCTTCCTTAAAAGTGCCTAAAAAGGGGGACAGGCGATCAACGCTCTTTGAGATCCCGGCGGTTCTTGCGGGCCCGGCGGTCCTTGCGCTCTTTCTGGTCGTCGCGGTGCTGGCGGGCCTGGTCCGTGCGAGCCCCGCGGTTTTTCCGCACGCCGCCGACGTTCGTGTTGCGATCGCGACGGCGCACCTGGATGCGGATCGGCGATCCGACGAACCCGAACTGCTCCCGCAGCTGATTGATGAGGAAGCGCTCGTACGAGAAATGAAACGTCGTCGCCACGTTGGTGAAGAAGACGAACGACGGCGGCGCGACGCCGATCTGCGCCGCATACATGATCCGGACGTGCTTGCGTCCCGGGCTGACCGGCGGGTTCGCGGCCGTGACCGACTCGATGAATCTGTTGAGCGCCGGCGTGGGCACGCGCGTCCGCCGCGCGTCAGCGACCTTGTCGATCGTCTCGAGCACCTTCGTGGCGCGCTCACCGGTCAGCGCCGAGATGTGCAGGATCGGCGCGTAGTCGAGAAACCGCATCCCGTGCCGCAGGTTCTCGTCGAATGTCTGCACGAACGTGTGGTCCTCTGTTTTGACCAGGTCCCACTTGTTCGCGATGATGACGATGCCGCGGCCGGCGCGGTCGGCTTCGCCGCCGATCGCGGCATCCTGATCGGACGCACCGGTCTTGGAGTCGACGACCAGCGCCACGACGTCGGCATCCGCAATCGATTCTTTGGCCAGCGCGACGCTGACCATCTCCACGTTGCCGCCGCGCGAAACCCGCCCGGGCCGCCGCATGCCCGCCGTATCGATGATGCGGAAGCGCCGCCGGTGCCAGACAAGCGGCGCGTCAATCGCATCGCGCGTCGTCCCTGGCATGTCGCTGACGAGCACGCGCTCTTCGCGCAGCAGGCGATTGACGAGCGACGATTTGCCGACGTTGGGCCGGCCGACGATCGCGACGCGTGTTTCTTGCTGGGATTCGGGACTTGGGATTTGGGATTCGTCAGCGTACTCTGGCTCCCGAATCCCAAATCCCGATTCCCTAGTCCCGACAAGCTTTACTATCTCATCGAGCAACTCCGCCACGCCGGTCCCGTGCTCCGCCGAGATCTCGATCACCGGATCGAATCCGAGTTGGAAGAATTCCATCGCCGACGTCTGCGATCGTTTGTCGTCGGTCTTGTTGATCGCGAGGAGGATGGGATGGCCCGTTTCGCGCAGTTCGCGCGCGATGCGCTCGTCGCCGGGGACCAGCCCCTCGCGTCCGTCGACGAGCAGCACCAGCAGATCGGCGCCGGCAATCGCGCGCTGCCCCTGCTGGACGACCAGTGCATGCAGCGGATCCTGGCTTTCGCCGTACAGGCCGCCGGTGTCGAACAACTGAAACGATGTGCCGCGCCAGACGACGGGCCGGGCGAGCGCGTCGCGCGTTGTCCCCGCGATCGGAGCGACGATGGCGCGCCGGCTGCCGGTCATCCGGTTGAAAAGCGTGGATTTCCCCACGTTTGGACGTCCTGCGAGCACGACAGCGGGTGATTTACGGGCCATTCAGGATATGCACTTAGCCTTTGTCTTGACAGCGTAAGTCTCAGAATCTATAGTATTTACCACCCCGAGGGAGACTCTAAGCATGATCAAGGTCGACATCGTCAACGAAGTGTCGAAGATCGCCGACATCACCAAGGTCAAAGCCGAGGTGGCGGTCGACGCAGTTTTCGACGCGATGCGGACCTCCATGCAACGGGGCGAGCGCATCGAGCTGCGTGGGTTCGGCGTCTTCCAGGTGAAGCCGCGCAAGCGTGGCATCGGCCGTAACCCGCGCACCGGCAAGGAAGTGCGGATTCCGCCCGGCCGCACGATCCGTTTCAAACCGGGCAAAGACCTCCAGAACATCGGCTAACGTTGGACCCTACTCCGGTCGTCGTCTGGCAGCCGCGACGCAAGTTCCAAGACCGCGTATGGCTGCATCTTCTGTTGTTCGCCCTCACGATCGTGACGACCACGATCGTCGGGGCTGATCAATACGCGGGCTTCCTCGACGACTTTCGTCGCTCGACCTCCCTGCCGATGACGCCCGCCTCGCTGCTCATCCGCGGTTTCTGGTACAGCGGGACGATCCTCGCGATTCTCGGGTGCCACGAGCTCGGGCACTACTTCGCCTGCCGCTATTATGACGTCGACGCGTCGCTGCCGTTTTTCATCCCGGTTCCCATCCTCCTGACCGGGACGATGGGCGCGTTCATCCGCATTCGCGAGCCGATTCCCCAGAAGCGCATGCTGTTCGATATCGGCATCGCCGGACCGATCGCCGGCTTCGTCGTCGCCGTGCCGGCGCTGTTCATCGGGCTCTCGCTGTCGCATGTCGTGCGGCTGCCGGCCGACGCCTCGAACCTGCTCGAGCTCGGCGAGCCGCTGCTCTTCAAGTTCGCGTCGTGGGTGCTCTGGGGCGTGCAGCCGGACGGCTATTCGCTGAACATGCATCCGATGGCGTTTGCGGCGTGGTTCGGCCTGCTCGCGACGGCGCTGAACCTCTTTCCGATCGGACAGCTCGACGGCGGTCACATTTCCTACGCGGTGCTCGGCCCGCGATCGACCTACGTCACGTTCGCGACCGTCGCGGTGGTCGCCGGCCTCGCGTACTTCGCGAGCAGCTGGATCGTCTGGACGGTGTTGACGATCGCGATGCTGGTCGTCTTCGGACCGAGGCATCCGCGCGTCTTCGACGAAGACGTACCGCTCGATCGCAGGCGCCGCCTCCTCGCGCTGATCGCGCTGGCGATGTTCATCGTCTGCTTCACGCCTGCGCCGATCCGGCCGATGGAGCTCATCGGGCGCTAACACTGACTCTTGACAATCTAATGATTTGAGGATTTGAGGATTTGAGGATCTCATCTGCGGATCGAGAGCGCATGCGCGATGCGCCAGTAGATTCTCAGATAGATCCTCAAATCCTTAGATCCTTAGATCCTTAGATTTCAGAGCACACTGAGGGGGTCGACGTCCACGACTACGCGCCGCTGAAGCTCGGGTCGGGCGTCGAGCGCCGACTGCAACGCTTCCCGGATCCTGCGTCTGCTGGTCCCCTTGATCAGGAGCTGTGCGCGATACTCGCCGCGCAGCTTGCCGAGCGGCGCGGGCGCGGGGCCGAGGACGCGCAGGTCGCCGCTGCCCTCGCTCTGCCGCACTTTCTCCACGAGATCCGCCGCATCGTCCATGGCCCCGGCAAAGGTGCGCGCGCGCACCACGGTGTTGACGAGCGACACCAGCGGCGGATATCGCATCGAGCGGCGGAAGTGCAGCTCCTTGTCGAAGAACGCCGGGTAATCCTGCCGGCACGCGAGCTGGATGCTGTAGTGGTGCGGATAGATCGTCTGGATGATCGCCTCGCCCGGCTGATCGCCGCGGCCGGCGCGGCCGGCGACCTGCGTCAGCAGCTGAAACGTCCGCTCTGACGCCCGAAAGTCGGCGAGGCCCAGGCCGACATCGGCGGAGACGACGCCGACCAGCGTGACGCGCGGGAAATCGTGCCCCTTCGCAATCATCTGCGTGCCGACGAGCACGTCGATGTCGCCGGTGCGGAACCGCGCCAGCAGCGTCGCGAGCGCGCCTTTGCGCCGAATCGCGTCGCGATCGAGCCGCGCCACCCGCGCACCGGGACATGCGGCCTTCAGCTCGGCCTCGACGCGCTCGGTGCCGAAGCCCGTCTGTTCGAGGTAGGGGCCGGCACACAGCGGGCACGCGGACGGCACGCGCGCCGTGTAGTTGCAGTAGTGACAGCGGGCGCGCCGCGCCGCGCCTTCGCCGTGCACGACGAGCGAGACGCTGCAGTTCGGGCAGTCGATCGTGCCGGCGCACTGCCTGCAGAACACAGCGGTCGCAAAACCGCGGCGGTTCAGCAGCACCAGCGACTGCTCGCGCTTATCGAGCCGTGCGCCGATGCCGGCGCGGAGCGCGCGGCTGAGGATCACGTCCGGTCCCTCGGCCGCGTATTCCTCACGCATGTCGACGATGGTCACGGCGGCGAGCGGGCGGTCGAGAACCCGCCGTTCGAGCACCACGCGCTCGTACTTGCCGGTCATCGCGTTGTGATAGGTCTCCATCGACGGCGTGGCCGATCCGAGGACGACGAGCGCGCCCGCGCGCTGCGCCCGCACGATCGCGACGTCGCGTCCGTTGTAGCGCGGGATCTCTTCCTGCTTGTACGAGCTGTCGTGCTCCTCGTCGACGACGATGAGGCCGACGCGCTCGAGCGGCGCGAAGACCGCGGATCGCGTGCCGACGACCACGTCGATGTCGCCCCGGCGGATGCGCTGCCACTGGTCGTGGCGCTCGCCGTCGGAGAGACCGCTGTGCTGGATGGCCACGCGCTCGCCGAACGCCTCGCGGAACAGCGTCGCGGCGGCCGGCGTCAGCGCGATTTCCGGGACCAGCATCAGCACGCGGCGCCCGGCGTCGCGGACCGCGGTCGACAGCCGGATGTAAATCTCCGTCTTGCCGCTGCCGGTGACGCCGTGCAGCAGCGCGACCCGGAAGTCGCCGGCGCCGGCGAGCTTGAGGAGTCGCTCGAGCGCAGCTGCCTGCTCGCTTGTCAGCTGACGGCTGGTTGGGGTCAGGCGAGGGTCTGACCCCAGTCCGACCCCGGTCTGACCACGGTCTGACCCCACGCTGACCGGAAACGGATCGCGATCCACGCGGTCCTGGCGGAGGCTGATATAGCCGTGCCTGGCGAGGCGGGAGATGACATCGGCTGCGATCCCGCGCGCTGCAAGCGCCGGAGTGGCAATTCCTGTTGGTGTGCCGGCAAGAAGTTCCAGCGCCTCGCGTTGCTTCGGCGTCAAAGGCCCGAGCGCGAGCCTTTCCGTCCAGCGCTCGTCGCCGCCGGCGCCGCTGGGCTGACCAGCCCCCGCCAAGGCTGCAGCGGTCCGCCGCAGCTTCAGCGGAGCCGGAAGGCCTCGCGCTCCATCCAAGATCTGTAGACCCGCTGCCGTGATCGCCGCCACTCGCATCATCTTGTGCGCGTCCGCACGGCCGCCCCGCGCCATCGGCGGCAGGAGGGCTGGAATAGTGTCGCCGACACCGGCTGCGTAGTACTCGGCGGTCCATCGGGCGAGCGCAACGACATCTGCTGGAACAAACGCCTCGCGGTCCAGGACTTCGCGAAGCAATTTCACGTTCGACGCTGGACGTTCGCTGTTCGGCGTTCGTCCTGCCGCGTTCGGCGTTCGACGTTCGCCGTTCGGCGGTCGCGGTTCGGCGCCGGACGAAGCGGCGATTTCCACGACGATGCCGGTGACGATGCGCGTGCCGAGGGGCACGACGACGCGCGCGCCGATCGCCGGCGTCCGCATGCCGTCGGGCACGGCGTAGGTCAGAGGATCGAGGTTAGGAACGGGGACGGCTACGAGGACGAACAAGGATCAACGCTCAACTCTCAACGCTCGAGGTTCACCTGATCTGAGACTTCGCTTTCAGACTTCGTGCTTCAGACTTCTGACTTCAGAATTCAGACCTCTGACTTGAGAAGGCTCCTGACCAGCTTCATATCTTCCCATACCTCGCGCTTCGACTCCGGGTTGCGCAGCAGATACGCGGGATGGAACGTGGGGATCAGCTTCGCGCCGCGATAGTCGAAGATGCGGCCGCGCAGCCGCGAGATCGGAGCATCCGTCCGGAGCAGCGCCTGCGCCGCGAACTTGCCGAGCGCGACGATCACCCTCGGCTTGATGATGTCGATCTGCTGAAACAGGAACGGCTCGCACGTCTGGACTTCGTCCGGTTCCGGGTTGCGGTTCTGCGGCGGCCGGCATTTGATCACGTTGGCGATGTACACCTCCTCCCGCTCGAGATCGATCGCCTCGATGATCTTCGTCAGCAGCTGGCCGGCGCGGCCGACGAACGGAATGCCCTGGATGTCTTCGTCGCCGCCCGGCGCTTCGCCCACGAACATGAGGTCGGCCTCGGGGTTTCCCACGCCGAAGACGATCTGCTTCCGCCCGAGCGTGTGCAGTTTGCAGCGCGTGCAATCGCCGATGTGCGCGCGAACGGACGCGAGCGCCTCAGCCGCGTTCCTGGAGAACGTTACCGGCGCGGCGCCGTCTTCGGGGCGGACATGTGGCTCCGCCCCTGCGTCCGCAGCGGGCGTCCGCCACGCGGCATCACGGCTGACGCCGGCGACGCCGAGCTCGGCGGCGAATTTCAGATGTTCGGTCAGCTGGTCGCGATCGATAGACACGCTCGAGCCACCCTGCGCCGCCTCGAGGCAGACGCCGCTTTCATCGTCCGCCTAAAGGCGGACACCACGTACGCCTCGCTCCGCAAGCAGCTTCTCGACACGGTTGAGGATCTCGGCGGCGACGCGGACCTTCGCCTGCAGCGGCAGCGTCTCGGCGCCGTCGGGCCCGACGATGGTGACGGCGTTGGTCTCCACGTCAAAACCGGCGTCCGAACGCGACACATCGTTGGCGACGATCAGGTCGGCGTGCTTTTTCTCGCGCTTCTCCGTCGCGCGGGCAATGACGTGCTCGGTTTCCGCGGCAAAGCCGACCAGCAGCGGTCCGCGCCCCGACGACAGCCGCCGCAGCCCGAGCTCGCCGAGGATGTCCGGCGTCTTCCTGAGCACGAGCGTCAACTCGTCGCTTTCCTTCGACACCTTCTGGGGCGCGCGCTGGATCGGCGCATAGTCGGCAACGGCCGCCGCCATCACGACGATGTCCATGTCGCCTGCCCGCGTCAGCACGGCGTGATGCATCTCGGCCGCGCCCCGCACTTTCACGACCTCGCGTGTCGGCGGCAGTTCGATCGTCGTCGGGCCGGTGACGAGGGTCACTTCGGCGCCGCGCCGCGCCGCTTCGGCGGCGATCGCATAGCCCATCCGCCCGCTCGATCGGTTGCCGATGTAGCGGACCGGATCGAAGTCCTCGAACGTCGGCCCGGCGGTGACGAGCAGACGCTGGCCCCGCAGCGGACCCTCGGGGCGCAGGATCACGTCGGCCGCCGCGACGATGTCGTCGGGCTCCGCGAGGCGACCTTTGCCGATCCAGCCGCACGCCAGGTACCCGGAACCCGGCTCGACGAACCGCGCGCCGCGGGCGGCGAGCGTGTCGAGGTTCTTCCGCACCGCCTCGTGCTCGAACATCTGCGTGTTCATCGACGGCGCGAGGAGCAGGGGGGCGCGCGTCGCCGTGTACAGAGTCGACAGAAAATCGTCCGCGATGCCGTTGGCAAGCTTACCGATGACGTTGGCGGTGGCCGGGGCGATCAGGAGCAGATCGATCGTCGACGCGAGCGCGATGTGCTCGATGTCGGCGTTCATACCGGTCTCGAACTGGTCGGTGATGACGTGACGCCGGGTGATCGCTTCGAAGGTGACCGGTCCGACGAACCGCGTCGCCGCGTGCGTCATCACGGCGACGACCTCGTGGCCGCGCTTCTGCAAGCCGCGCGCGACCTCGACCGCCTTGTAGGCGCCGATGCCGCCGCATACGCCGAGCGCGACCAGGCTCATGGCCTAATCGACCGGCTTGGGTTCCGGCTCGATCTTCTCGACCTGCTTCGTGACGACCTCCTGCTGGGCGATGGTCGTCTTCTTGTGTTCGCCGGCGGTGACGCGCGGCGTCGACCCGGCGAGGAGCTGGCGCGCCCGGGCGCCCGCCGTGACCACGAACTCGAACGAATTGGAAAGCTTGCTGCGATCAATCATGAAATGTCCTGACTATGTTGTCGGCGTCGCCCTGCATCCGCCGCAGGCGCGCCCGTTCGGCGATGACGATGCTGCGCAACCGATCGACGGCCTTGGTCAGCTCGTCGTTGACCACCACGAAGTCGTACTCCGCGAAGGCGGCGACCTCGTCCCGCGCCACCTGCAGGCGCCGCTGAATCTCCGCTTCGCTGTCCTTGCTTCGCCCGCGCAGCCGCTGCTCGAGAATCGCGAACGACGGCGGCATCACGAACACTGTGCTCATGTCGACGCCCCGGGCCCGCACCTTGCGCGCGCCCTGCACGTCGATCACCAGGACAACGTCATGACCGGCGGCCAGGAGCTTCTCGGTGTCGGCGGCGCCCGTCCCGTAGAGGTTGCCGTAGAGCGACGCCCACTCCAGCAGCTCGCCCGCATCGATCATCTGCTCGAACCGCTCGCGGCTCACAAAATTATAGTCCACGCCGTCGGTTTCACCCTCCCGCGACGGCCGCGATGTGTAGGAGCGTGACATTTTGAGGTGCGGCGTGTGCTCCACGAGCCGTTCGACGAGAGTGGTCTTCCCCGCGCCCGACGGCGCCGACACGATGAGGAGCAGACCGCGTTCCGCGACACGCTCGGGACGCCCTGGCCCTTCGACCAGCGCAGGGTCGCCCCGAGCCGGATCGAGGGGCGAGCCCGTCGAAGGGCGCCCGCTATTCGACATTCTGGACCTGCTCGCGCATCTTCTCGAGCTCCGCTTTGGCCGCGATGATGAGCTCGGAGACATGCAGGCCGTCGGCCTTCGAACCCATCGTGTTCACTTCGCGATTCATCTCCTGCAGCAGGAAATCGAGCTTGCGCCCGCACGCCTCGGCACCGTCCGCGAGCGTCATCCAGTGCGACACGTGACCGCGAAAGCGCTCGACCTCTTCGCTGATGTCCGACCGCGCCGCCATCCGCACGATCTCCTGGGCGACCGCGGCTTCGTCGGCCTGGAGCTCGGTCCGCAGCTCACGCACGCGATCCCCGATGCGCTTCTCCATCGCGGCGCGCCCCTGGTCGGCGGCCGCGGCGATCCGCTCCACCAGGCCGGCCACCATGGTGCGGCGGCTGTCCAGGTCGGCGCGCAGCTGATCGCCTTCGTGCGAGCGCATCGAGTCGAGATCGACGAGCGCCTGCTCGACCGCCTGGCGCGCCAGCGCCGCCGCCGCGTCCTGAATCGTCTCGTCTTCTGCCGCCTGGCGCTCGCGGATCGTGATCGCCTGCGGCAGCCGGAGCAGATCGCCGGGGGTCAGCGCTCCGTTCACCAGTCCACGCGCGCGCGCCTGCTCGAGCGCGATTTCCAGCGCACGGCCGAACTCTTCGTTGAACTCGACGTCGACGCCCGGCGTCTGCCGGAGCTGCAGCGAGAGGCTCAGCTCCACGCGTCCGCGCGCCACGTGCTTCGCGACGAGCCCTCGCACCTCGCCCTCGATGGGGGCCAGCAGCTGCGGGTTGCGCAGCTGCAGATCCAGATAGCGATGGTTGACCGCGCGGATCGTGACGGCGACGGTCGCCTGTTCGTCCTCGCGCGACGCCGCCGCAAACCCCGTCATGCTCTTGATCATCGACGTGCCCGACTCACCTGACCCACCCGGCTCACCCGACCCACCTGACTCACCCGACCTACGCGACCTACCTGACCCACTCGCCCACTCCACTCACCCGCCCTACCCGACCCACTCGACCTACTCGCTCTATGACGGCACCATGCGGCGTTCGGCGCGGCGCCCCTCGAGCAACTGCAGCTGATACAGCGTTGCGTAGACGCCGTCCGTGTTCGCGAGCAGCTCGTCGTGCCGGCCGATCTCCACGATGCGGCCGCGCTCGAGCACGACGATGGCATCGGCGCGGCGAATGGTCGACAGCCGGTGCGCGATGACGAACGAGGTGCGGTTCATCATCAGGTTCGCCAGCGCCTCCTGCACGAGCAGCTCCGATTCGGTGTCCAGCGCCGACGTCGCCTCGTCGAGAACGAGAATGGGCGCGTCTTTCAGGAGCGCCCGCGCGATTGCCACGCGCTGGCGCTGCCCGCCCGAGAGCCGCTGCCCCCGCTCGCCAATCGTCGTCGCGTAGCCCTTCCGGAGCGTCGCGATGAAATCGTGGGCGTTCGCCGCCCGCGCGGCGGACTCGATCTGCTGCGCCGTCGCGTTCTCCGATCCGTAGGCGATGTTCCGCGCGATCGTGTCGTCGAACAGCACCGTGTCCTGCGTGACGATGCCGATCTGGCGGCGCAGCGACGCGAGCGTCGCATGCCGGATGTCGAGTCCATCGATGAAGATGCCGCCCGCGCTGACGTCGTAGAACCGCGGCAGCAGATTGACCAGCGTCGTCTTCCCTGCGCCGCTGCGGCCGACGATCGCGATCATCTCGCCGGCGCGTACCGAAAAGGTCACGTTGCGGAGAATGCGCCCCGCGCCTTCGTCGTATCCGAACCCGACCTCGCGAAATTCGATCGCGCGCTGGAACGGCGGAAGCGGCTCCGCACCCGGATGCTCGAGAACCTCGGTGTGCGTGTCGAGCATCTCGAAAATCCGCTCGGAGGCGGCGATCGCCTGCTGGAGATTCGCGTTCACGCGGCTCAGCTTCTTCGCCGGACCGTACATCAGGAACAGCGTGCCGATGAACAGGGCGAACTGACCGGTCGTCAGCTGGCCGGACGCGATCTGCCGGCTGCCGTAGACCAGCGCGCCCGCCATACCGAATCCGCCGATCAACTCCATCAGCGGCGGCAGGCTGGAGAGCGCAGCGGTGACCTTCATGTTCGTGCGGAACAGGTGATACCCGGCACGATTGAATCGCTCGGCCTCGTGCTTCTCGGTCGCGAATGCCTTGACGATGCGGTGGCCGGTGAAGGCTTCCGCGCTCAGATGCGAAATCTGCTCGAGCGCTTCCTGGCTGCGCCGCGTCGTCCGGCGGACTCGGTGGCCGAGGCGGATCAGCGGATAAACGATCAGCGGCGCACCCGTCAGGCAGACGATCGTCAGGCGAGTGTCGTAGTAGAACAACAGCCCGGCATAGCCGACCAGCGCGAGCGACTCGCGCGCCAGATCCCCGGCGGTCTCCGACACCGCCTGCTGCACCTGGCCGACGTCGTTGTTGATCCGCGACAGCAGCCGTCCCGTCGCGCCGTGGGCGAAGAAGCCGGCCGACTGATCGAGGATGTGCCGGTACAGCGCGTTCCGGAGATCCATGACGACGCGCTGGCCAACGTCCGCCATCAGATACGACGATACGTACGACCCGATGCCTTTCAGCAGATACACCACGACGATCGCCCAGGCGGTCCAGGCGACCGCCTGCTGCTTCGGGAGCAGGCTGTCGAAAATCGGCTTGATGAGATAGGCGAGGCCGGCGGATCCGATCGCGTAAACGATCATGCCGACGACCGCCCACGCAAGGCGGACGCGGTAGGGCCTCGTGTACTGGAGCAGGCGCTGAAGCGTGGTGCGCTCTCTCTGCACGTTACGCCTGGGGCACGGGCGTTTCGGGCCCGCGGTGCGGCGACCCTGAAAGGGGCGCCTTACGTCTCGTGGCTGAACGGGCCGCCCTACGAGTCATAGCCATGAGGGTGTGTGCGATGCCACTCCCACGCAGTGCGGACGATCGTCTCGAGGTCGGCAACCCGCGGCGTCCAGTGCAGCTCCGCGTGCGCCTTGTGCGGCGACGCGTACAGGACCGCCGGATCGCCCGGCCGCCGCGGCGCGAGGGTCCACGGCACGCGGCGCCCCGTGACCCGCTCCACGGTGTCGATGACCTCGCGGACCGAGTGCGGACGACCGGTCCCGAGGTTGTACGCCCCCGACTTCCCGGTCTCCGCGATTGCGTCGAGCGCCTTGACGTGCGCCTCCGCGAGATCCGAGACATGAATATAGTCGCGCAGGCACGTGCCGTCCGGCGTCGGATAGTCGTTGCCGAACACCTGCAGCCCCGGCCCGCCGTGCGCCGCCTCGAGGGCGCGCGGGATCACATGGATCTCGGGCGAATGGTCTTCGCCGATTTCGCCGTCAGGGTCTGCGCCGGACGCGTTGAAGTACCGCAGCGCGGCCCAGCGAATGCCGTACGCGCGCTCGAAATGCGGCAGCGCACGCTCGACGGCGAGCTTGCTTTCGCCGTAGCTGTTGATCGGATGCTGCGAGTGCGTTTCGGCAATCGGCGTCTCGATCGGTTCTCCGTAGGTGGCGCACGTGGACGAGAAGACGAACAGCTTCACCGACTCGGCCGCCATCGCTTCGAGCACGCTCAGCGCGCCGACAACGTTGTTCCGGTAGTACTTCGCCGGATCGCGCACCGACTCGCCGACGTCGAGAAAGGCGGCGAAGTGCATGACGCCCGAGATCGCGTGGCGGCGCAGCGCGTCCCGGAGCGCCGCGACGTCGGCGATGTCGCCGACGACCAGATCGCCGTACTTCACGGCGGCACGATGGCCGGCGACGAGATTGTCGTACACGACCACGCGGCAGCCGGCGCGGTGCAGCGCTTTCGCGGCGTGGCTGCCGATGTAGCCGGCGCCGCCGGTGACCAGGACGGCGCGCGCGCTACCGTCCAATGGAGAAATACGTGAAGCCGAGCGCGCGCATGTGCTCGGGCGAGTAGATGTTGCGGCCGTCGAAGACCACCGGCGCCTTCAGCAGCGATCGCATCTTCTCGAAGTCGGGTTCACGGAACTCGTTCCACTCCGTCACGATCGCGAGCGCGTCGGCGCCGACCAGCGCGTCGTAGCTCTTCTCGCAGAGCGCGATGCGGCTGTTGAAGATGCCTTTCGCAACGAGGCTGGCCGCCGGATCGTACGCCTTCACCTTCGCGCCCTTCGCAAGCAGCCGCTCGACGATTGAAATCGCCGGCGCCTCGCGCATGTCGTCGGTGCGCGGCTTGAACGCGAGTCCCCACAGCGCGATCGTCCGGCCGGAGAGGCTCGTGAAATGCCGCTCGATTTTGTCGACGAGACGTTCCTTCTGACGGTTGTTCACCTCTTCGACCGCGCGGAGGATCTTGAAGTCGTAGCCTCTGTCGGCCGCGGACCTCAACAGCGCCTGCGTGTCCTTGGGAAAACAGCTGCCGCCGTACCCGACGCCCGGGAAGAGAAACGACGTCCCGATGCGGCGATCGCTGCCAAGCGCCTTCCGCACGGAATCGACGTCGGCCCCCGTGAGCTCGCAGACGTTCGCGATCTCGTTCATGAACGAGATCCGCGTCGCCAGGATGGCGTTCGCGGCGTACTTGCACAGCTCCGCGCTTTCCGGGCTCATCATCAGAATCGGCGCGCCCGTCCGCGTGAACGGGCCGTAGAGCTCTTTCATCATGATGGCCGCGCGCTCGTCCTTCGGATCGATGCCGATCACCACGCGGTCGGGCTTCATGAAGTCTTCGATCGCGGCGCCCTGTTTGAGAAACTCCGGATTGCTGACAACGCTGAACGGCAGCGAGGTTTCCCGGCCGACCGTTTCCAGCACCTTCGTCGCGGTGCCGACCGGCACGGTGCTCTTGTCCACGATCACCGTGTACTTGTTCATCGCCCGGCCGACGTCGCGCGCAACGGCGAGCACATGCTGCAGGTCGGCCGCCCCATCCTCGCCCTGCGGCGTACCGACCGCGATGAAGACGATCTCGGAGGCGCGAACGGCCGACGTCAGCTCGGTCGTGAACGCGAGACGCTCTTCGTGAACATTGCGGCGCACCAGCTCTTCGAGCCCCGGCTCGTAGATCGGCATGTGGCCGGCCTTGAGCGTGCCGACTTTCGACTCGTCCTTATCGACGCAAACGACCGTGTTCCCATTTTCGGCCAGGCACGCGCCCAGCACGAGCCCCACATACCCGGTCCCGACGACGGCAATCTTCATTTCACAATAAGATACTGACTCGGAACGACTTAAACAAGTGCGCGTCCTGATTGATTACCGTCCCGCGCTGCGGGAACGGACCGGCGCGGGTGAGTACACGCACGAGCTCGTCAAAGCGTTACTGGGCGCCTATCCGCCCAGCACGCCGGGACGCGCGCTCGAGCTGACACTGTTCTCGAGCTCGTGGACGGATCGGCTCACGGCGACACCCGAGCTGGCGGGCGCCGCGACGATCGACCGCCGCATACCCGTGCGCGCGCTGAATTTCGCGTGGCATCGGCTCGAGTGGCCCGCGGCCGAGACGCTCGCGGGCGGTGTATTCGACGTCACGCACTCGTCGCATCCGTTGCTGCTGCCCGCCCGCGCGGCGGCGCAGCTGGTGACGATCCACGATCTGGATTTTCTGTCGCATCCGGAACGCACGCGAGCGGAGATCCGCCGCGATTACCCGGCGCTCGCGCGCGATCATGCGCGTCGGGCGGACGCGATCATCGTCCCCTCGGCGTTCACGGCCGGCGAAGTCGAGCGCCGACTCGGCGTTCCGCGCGACCGGATCGCCGTCTGCCCGCCGGGCGCGCCCGACTGGACGCCGAGGGCCGCCGCACCGAAAGACGGCTACGTGCTGTTCTTCGGCACGCTGGAGCCGCGCAAGAACGTCGGCGGGCTGCTGGATGCGTACGAGCGGCTGCTCACCGGCCCCGCTGAAGCGGGGCCCCGCGGACACGGCTACGAACACGGCATTGGCGAAGGAGCGTCCCGCTCCGATGCGTACGTGGGGCACCACCTTAGCGGTGGCGCCCGCGTCCCCGAGCTCGTGCTCGCTGGAAAAGCAACAGCCGACGCACGTGAATGGCTCGAGCGGATCGAGAAGCCGCCGCTGAAAGGGCTCGTCCGTCACATCGGCTACGTCGATCCCGCCGACCGACGCGCGCTGTATGCGGGCGCGCGTCTACTCGTCCTGCCGTCGTTCGATGAAGGCTTCGGGATGCCGGTGCTCGAAGCAATGTCGCTCGGCGTGCCGGTGGTCGCGGCCAATCGCGGATCGCTGCCGGAGGTGATCGGCGACGCGGGGCCGCTCGTCAATCCCGAGCGGCCCGTCGAAATCGCGAACGCCATCGCCCGCGTCCTGAACGATGAGGCGTACGCATCGAGCTGCACGGCGCGCGGGCTGGCGCGTGCGCGCACATTCCGCTGGGACCGTACCGCCCATCGCGTGTACGAGACCTATCGGCAAGCGATCGAGCGACGGGCCCTGCGATAGCCATGCGAATCGGCATCGATGCGCGTGAGTTGTGCGGTCGCACGACCGGCGCCGGCCGGTATCTCCGCGGGCTGCTGCAGCAGTGGGCGACCGACGCTGACGCGCACGAATTCGTGTTGTACGCGCCCGAGGGAATCGCACTGACGCTCGACGCGCGCCGCTTTCCGACGCGACTCCTGCCAGGCTCGGCGGGCACCTGGTGGGAGCAAGTGCAGATACCCCGCGCCGCGACTTCGGACCGTCTCGACGTGTGGTTCGCGCCCGCCTATTCCGCGCCGCTGCGCCTCACCACGCCCATCGTCGTCGCAATTCACGACCTGTCGTTCGTGGCGCATCCTGAGTGGTTCCGTCTGCGCGAAGGCGTACGCCGCCGCTGGCTCACGCGGCTGGCGGCGCAGAAGGCGCGCGCGGTGATCACCATCTCGCAGTTCTCACGACGGGAGCTGATCGAACGCCTCCACGTGCCTGACGGGCAGATTCATGTGATACCGCCTGGGGTAGGGACTGGGGACTCCGGACTGGGGACTGGGGGACATCTAGTCGCTAGTCGCCAGTCGCCAGTCCCTAGTCGCCAGTCCCTAGTCCCCAGTCCCCAGTCCCTAGTCCCTAGTCCCTACAAGGTTCTCTACGTCGGTTCCATCTTCAACCGCCGTCACGTCATCGATCTGATCCGCGGGTTCGCGGCGGTCGCACGCTCACATGCGGCGGCCTCGCTCGACATCGTCGGCGATGACCGGAGCTATCCGCGGGAAGAACTTCGCACGACGATCGCGGCCGAGGGACTCGCGGAGCAGGTCCACTGGCACGAATACGTGAGCGACGAAGTTCTGCGGCAGCTGTACGCGCGGGCACGCGCGTTTGCCTTTCTCTCGGAGTACGAAGGGCTGGGGTTGACGCCCCTCGAGGCGCTCGCTGCCGGCGTGCCGCCGGTGCTGCTCGACACCGCCGTGGCGCGCGAGAGCTGCGGCGACGCGGCGGTCTACGTCCCGGTCGGCGATGTGCCGGCGATCACCCGCGCGCTGGAGTCGGTGCTGTTCGACGAAGGCGTCCGCGCTCGGATTCTCGCAGCAGCGCCGAACGAGCTCGCGAAGTACAGTTGGCCGCGCGCGGCGCGGGAGACGATTGAAGTCCTCGAGCGCGCGGGGTCCGACACGCCACGGTCCGGCTGAAACGGACACGATCCATGGATTTGTCGATCGTCATCGTCTCGTACAACGCGCGCGCCGATCTCGAGCGATGTCTCGAGTCGCTCCATGCCGTTCCGCCGGCAGCGCCACACGAGATCCTCGTCGTCGACAACGGATCGACCGACGGAAGCGTGGAGGCCGCGCGGCGCCGGGCAGACGTGCGCGTGATCGAGGTCGGGTCCAACGCGGGCTTCGCGCGCGCGAACAACATTGGAATCCGCGAGAGCCGCGGCACGAACGTCCTGCTGCTGAACAGCGATACGCTCGTCCCGGCCGGCGCCGTCGATCGGCTGCTCGAAGAGATCGAGCGGCATCCTGACGTCGCGGTCATCGGACCACGCCTGGTCGACGCCGCCGGGCGCGCCGAGCTCTCGTTCGGCCGCATGATCGGGCCGCTCAACGAGCTGCGACAGAAGCGCCTGGCGCGGAGCGCCGCGGTGGACCGTCTCACCCGCCGCCGCCAGTACCCCGACTGGGTCAGCGGCGCGTGCCTCCTGGTTCGCCGCGCGGACGCCGAGGCGGCGGGCGGTCTCGACGAGCGGTATTTCATGTACACCGAGGACGTGGACTTCTGCGCGGCGATCCGCGCACGCGGGCGGCGCGTGCTGTTCACGCCGGACGTCGAGGTCGTCCACCTGCGCGGACGATCTGGGGCGAGCGCGCCCGCCGCGACCCGCGAGGCGTACCGCCGCAGCCAGGTCGCCTTCTACGAGAAGCACCATCCCGGGTGGGCGCCGCTGCTGAAGCTCTATCTCCGATTGCGCCGGCAGGTCTGAGCTTCGCTACCCGACACACCTGACCCACTCAACCCACTCGACCCACCCAACCTACCCGACACACCAGACCCACGCGACTCACGCGACCCAGCCGATCCACTCGCCCCACCCGACCCACCCGACCCACCCGACCCACCCGACTTACCTGCCCCACCTGCCCGCCTGCCCCACCTGCCCCACCTGCCCCACCTGCCCGCCTGCCTCGTAGTAACATTGAGTTCCCCCGCACAACGCTCTGGATCACCGTTCCGATGACCGACCAGGAATCGCCAGCCTTCAGCTGGGTGTGTACCGCGTGCGGGCGCCGCGTCCCGACCAAACTGACGAAGTGCCGCTGCGGACACGACCTCCACTCGCCGCTCGAGGTACAGCCGTCTGATTCGGCGCCGCGCGTCGCGGCGCTGCCTGATGTCGAGCCGCCGGCGGCCCCGAGCCAGAAAGCTGCAATCTCGAAGATGGTGGCGGCCTTCGTCGTCGTTGCCGGCGCCTTCTATTGGATGAATCAGCGACCGGCTGCGCCCGTCGCTCAACGCGCGGCGGGTGGTCTGCCCACCTCGCCGCCGCGCACGTCACCTGGCGCATCGGGCGCGACCACTTCTCCGGCGGCCCCGGCCTCAGCGGCCGCGCCAGAAATCGACAGCGACCCAGCGGCTCGAATTGCCGCCGCGCTTGCCCGTTCGAAAGCAGCGACGGCGAACTCGAGCCAGGCTGGGGCTGGAGACACCCGGCCGACCTCCGGAGCGGACCTTCCTTCGCTCGAGGACGTCGTCAGCCGCGCGATGCCGGCCGTGGTCCGAGTCGAGGCGAGCGCCGGCGTCGGCAGCGGCTTCTTCATTGCGCCCGACACGATTTTGACGAACGCGCACGTGGTATCGAGCGACCGATCGGTGACGCTCCGACGGCCTGGCGGTGCGACGAAGCTGGCGCGCGTCGAGACGGCGGCGACGGAACTCGACCTCGCGGTCCTGCGCATCAGCAGCCCCGACGCAAACCAGCCGGTTCTCGCGATGGGATCGGGCGCCGACACGCGCGCGGGACAGGAAGTGATCGCGCTTGGGACGCCGATGGGGCTGCAGAACACCGTTACGCGCGGCATCGTCAGCGCGGTGCGCGAGGTGGGCGGCCTGACGCTCGTGCAGACCGATGCGGCAATCAATCCCGGCAACAGCGGCGGCCCGCTTCTCGACCGGTCGGGACGGGTCATCGGCATCACCTCGCTCGGCATCCGGTCTTCGGTCGCACAGGGGCTCTCATTTGCCATTGCGATCGAGCACGCTCAGGCCTTGCTCGCCGGCAAGCGGCAAACAGTCGCCGGCACCACGCCGCTCGCCACGCTGAACGGCGCGATGACGGGGGGCAACGCGGCGTCGGGCAGCGATATCGCGCGCGAGCGCGCGTCAACGGACTACGAGCAGGCGGTCGCGCAGCTGGCGCGGCGCGCCGATGCGCTCGACGATCGGTGGCGCAGCTTCATTCGGCTCTGCTACGAAGGGCGCGTCGTGGGCACCTTCGATCATGGGTGGTTCGCGCTGTGGGACCAACGCGCGATGCAGGGTACGGTGTCGCAAGGCTGCGGGGGGGCCTTCAGCGATCTTCGCCAGGCCGCTGAGACGATCCGCCACGAGGTGACCGCGGTCGACGAGGCGGCCCGCCAGGCCGACGTTTATCCGGGCACGCGGCGCGAAGTGCTGCGGCGTCACCACCTCGACTACACGGGGTGGAATCGGTAGGACTGGGATTAGGGATTAGGGATTAGGGATTAGGGATTCGAATCTGAGGAGCTGACGCGCGAATCCCGCGAATCGGTTCCCTCGAATCCCGAATCCCGCGGCTCGAACCCCGAACCCCGAACCCCCGGAACCCGAACCCCCGAATCCCGAATCCCGCGACTCGAATCCTTCGAATCCCGAATCCTTCGAATCCCGAATCCCGAATCCCGAACCCCGAATCCCGAATCCCAGCAAGTATCATAAGCCGGTGCGGATCGGCATAGACGCGCGCAAGCTGCACGATTTCGGCATTGGCACCTACATCCGAAACCTGCTGCGCCACCTCGCGCGGATGGACGACCAGACCGAATTCGTGGTGCTCTGTCGTCCCGAGGATCGGGAGGCGCTGGGAATGCTCGGCCGGAATTTCCGGGCGGTGGCGGAGACGGCGGGAAGTTACACCGTTTCGGAGCAGCTGAAGATTCCGCTGGCGCTCAGGCGCGAGTGCGTCACGCTCTTTCACGCGCCGCACTACGTGCTGCCGCCTCTCGTCCCGTGCCCGTCGGTCGTCACAATCCACGACTGCATTCACCTGATGTTTCCGCAGTATCTGCCGAACCGGTTCGCGCTGCAGTACGCGCGCGTCTCGATCAGGCTCGCCGCGAAGCGAGCCACGCGCGTGATGACGGTGTCGGAGAGCTCGAAGCGCGATATCCTGCGGTTCGTCGACACGAAGCCGGAGAAGATCGACGTCATCTACAACGCGTACGACGAGCAGTTTGCCATCGACCCGCCCGAGGAAGATGTCGTGCGCGTGCGCGAGCGTTATCAGCTTCAGGACGAGTTCGTGCTGTACGCCGGGAACGTGAAGCCGCACAAGAACCTGGAGCGCCTGATCGAGGCGTTCTATCTCCTGCGCAAGGACGGTCTGGATCACCTGAAGCTGGTGCTGATCGGCGACGAGATCTCGAAGTACACGGCGCTGCGCCGCGCGGTGCACAGGCACCAGCTGCACAAGTACGTGCGGTTCCTCGGTTACATGCCTGAGGAGACCCTGGCGGTGATGTACCGGCTCGCCGGCGTCTTCGTGTTCCCGTCGCTCTACGAAGGGTTCGGGCTGCCGCCGCTCGAGGCGATGGCGAGCGGCACGCCGGTCGTGACGTCGAATGTGTCGTCGCTGCCGGAAGTGGCTGGCGATGCGGCGGTCCTCGTGGATCCGTACGACCCGAGGGCGATCGCGGATGGCATCCGGCGCGTGCTCACCGACGAAGCGCTGCGCCGCGATCTTCGGAAGCGAGGCGTCGCGCGCGCCGGGCAGTTCTCGTGGGAGCAGTCGGTCCGCCGCGTGCGCGCCATCTACGGCGAAGTCGAACGGACCGGAGCCGGCGGGTGAAGCTCGCGCTTGTCCACGACTGGCTGACCGGCATGCGCGGCGGCGAGAAGGCGCTCGACGTGCTGTGCCAGCGCTTTCCGGATGCCGAGCTGTTCACGCTCGTGCACATCCGCGGATCGGTGTCCCCCTCGATCGAGCGCCTGCGGACCCACACCTCGTTCGTGCAGCGGCTGCCGCGCGTCAAGCAGTACTACCGCCAGTATCTCCCGCTCTTCCCCACCGCAATCGAGCAGTTTTCGTTCGACCGCTTCGATCGCGTGGTCAGCCTGAGCCACTGCTGCGCGAAATCGATCGTGCACCCGGGTCGTGTGCCGCACCTGTGCTATTGCCTGACGCCGATGCGCTACGCATGGGATCAGTTCGACGCATACTTCGGGCCCGCACGACTGGGGCGCGCGGGCAGCGCGCTGATGCGGCCGGTGATGGCGCGGCTGGCGCGATGGGACCGCAACACCGCGAACCGAGCGGACCGCTATGTCGCTATCTCTCATTATGTTGCGGGCAGGATTCGCCGATACTATAATCGCGACGCCACTGTGGTGTATCCGCCGGTCGACACTGAGTTTTTCCATCCTGATACCGCTCCGCCCGAGCGGTTCGCGCTCGTCGTGTCGGCTCTCGTCCCCTACAAGCGGATCGATCTCGCCATCAAGGCCTGCCATCTCGCCGACGTGCCGTTGAAGATCGCCGGCGACGGTCCCGACCGGCCGTCGCTCGAGCGCCGCGCCGGCTCCGACGTGCAGTTTCTGGGACGGCGATCGAACGAAGAGATCCGCGAGCTGTACCGACGCGCGGCGGTGACGCTCCTGCCGGGCGAAGAGGATTTCGGCATCGTGCCGCTCGAGGCGCAGGCGTGTGGACGGCCGGTGGTCGCGCTCGGCCGCGGCGGCGCGATCGAGACGGTCGTGCGGGGCGAGACCGGCGTCCTGGTCGACGAGGCGGACCCGCGCGCCTTTGCCGATGCGATCGCGCAGGCGCTCGATCGTCCGTTCGATACGGGCGCCATCCGCCGGCATGCGGAGCAGTTCAGCCGCGCCCGCTTCGGCGATCAGATGGCCGCGCTGATCGCGGAGCCGTCCACGTGCTGAATCGCCACAACCGCCTGCTCGTCACCTTTCATGTGCTGTCCGACACGCTGCTCGGAATGACCGCTTTTCTCCTCACCTACGCGCTGAGGTTTCATACCAGGCTGATTCCGGCCCCGAAGGGCATTCCGCCGCTGCAGCAGTACGTCAACGTGCTGCCGTTCATCGCGGTGCTCGTGCCGCTCGGCTTTCACCTGCAGGGACTCTATCGCCTGCGGCGCGGCCGCTCGCGCGTGGACGACTTCTTCGCGGTGTTCGTCGGCAGCATCCTCGCCGTCGTCTTCGGCATCGTCGCCACGTCGTACGTCCAGATTTATCTCGCGACCGGCGCGGCGAGGGACCGCGGTGCGTACCAGGTATCGCAGGCTGCGTGGGCCATCTTCCTGGTGCTGAACGTCGCGCTCACCTACTCGTCGCGCGAGCTCGTGCGCGAAGCGCTCGAACGCCGATGGCGCGCGGGCATCGGGATCAAGCGGATCCTCATCGCCGGTTCCGGCGAGCTCGGCCGGCTGGTCGCGGACAAGATCCTCGAGCATCGCGAGCTCGGGTATCAGATCGTCGGCTTCGTGGACGACAAGGCGCCCGGCGATCACCTCGGCTACCGCGGGCTTCCGCTGCTCGGCCGGGTCGAGGAGGCCGCGGACATCTCGGCCCGCGAGGCGGTCGATCATCTCTATGTCGCGCTGCCGCCCGAGCAGCACGTGCAGATGCTCCAGCTCATCGAGAGCACGAGCCGTGAATGCGTGGACGTGAAGGTCGTGCCCGATCTGCTGCAGGTGATCGCGCTGCGCGCGCGGCTCGAGGATCTCGACGGCATCCCGGTCATCAACATCAACGACCCGCCGCTCCAGGGCTTCAACAGCATCGTCAAGCGGGGGATCGACATCGCGATTTCCGCCGCGGCGCTCGTCGTGATCACGATCCCGTTCTGCGTGATCGCGGCGCTGGTCAAGCTCACCTCGCGCGGCGACGTGTTCTACCGTCAGGAACGCATGGGGCTCGACGGCAAGCCGTTCATGATCTACAAGTTCCGCTCGATGTACGACGATGCCGAAGCCGAGACCGGCCCGGTGTTCGCCAGCGAGCAGGATCCGCGGCGGACGCCGGTCGGCAGGTTGCTGCGTCGCTCGAACACCGACGAGCTGCCGCAGCTCTGGAACGTCCTGAGAGGCGACATGTCGATTGTGGGGCCCAGGCCCGAGCGTCCGCTCTTCGTGGCCCAGTTCAAGGACAAGATTCCGAGCTACATGCTGCGTCACAAGGTGAAGGCGGGCATCACGGGCTGGGCGCAGGTGAACGGCTGGCGCGGCAACACGTCGATCGAGAAACGCATCGAGTACGACCTGTATTACATCGAGAACTGGTCGGTGCGGCTCGATCTGAAGATCATGTGGCTCACCGTGCTGCGCGGGTTCTTCCACAAGCATGCCTACTGATAGCTGTCAGCTCTCGGCTGCAATCTATCAGCCATGAAAAACCGCGTTGTCATCACGGGAGCTGCCGGCTTCATCGGATCGCATCTCGCGGAAACGCTGCTCGATCGCGACTATGCGGTCATCGGCATCGACAACCTGCTGACGGGCGACACGGCGAATATCTCGCACCTGCAGAACCGCGATTTCACGTTCATCAAGCACGACGTCACGAACTACATCTACATCGAGGGCCCGGTCGATTTCGTCCTGCACTGGGCGAGCCCCGCGAGCCCGATCGACTACCTCGAGCTGCCGATCCCCACGCTGAAGGTCGGCGCGCTCGGCACGCACAAAGCGCTGGGCCTCGCGAAGGCCAAGCAGGCGCGGTTCGTCCTCGCGTCGACGTCCGAGGTCTACGGAGATCCGCTCGAGCACCCGCAGAAGGAAAGCTACTGGGGCAACGTGAACCCGGTAGGGCCACGCGGTGTCTACGACGAGGCCAAGCGCTTCGCCGAAGCGATGACCATGGCGTACCACCGCTACCACGGGTTGGATACGAAGATCGTGCGCATCTTCAACACGTACGGCCCGCGCATGCGTCTGAACGACGGCCGTGCCGTGCCGGCGTTCATGTCACAGGTGCTGCGCAACGAGGACGTCACCGTTTTCGGCGACGGCTCGCAGACCCGCAGCTTCACCTACATTACCGATCTCGTGGACGGCATCATCAGGCTGATGCTCTCGTCAGAGAACGACCCGATCAACATCGGGAATCCGGTCGAGATGACGATCAAGGCGATCGCCGAGACGATCATCCGGATGACCGGTTCGACGAGCAAGATCGTCTACAGGCCGCTGCCCACCGACGACCCCAGGCAGCGCCGTCCGGACATCACCCGCGCGCGCACGATCCTCGGCTGGGAGCCGAAAGTGCAGCTCGAAGAGGGCCTGATCAAAACGATCGACTACTTCCGAGTGAAGGTCAGGTAGGTCGGGTGGGTCAGGTAGGTCGGGTGAGTCAGGTGGGTCAGGTAGATCGGGTGGGTCAGGTAGGTCGGGTGA
>WNEY01000185.1_pt1 | contig 33890 bp, 44 predicted proteins | sample 5400531 | NCBI WGS metagenome assembly WNEY01 (sample SAMN13153338, study PRJNA577476) | soil metagenome | isolation source: 200 cm saprolite under Douglas fir tree site 1 | place: USA:California | collected 2015-04-18 | reverse complement strand
ACCGTGGCCGAGAGGCCGAGCCGCTTGGACAGCAGCTCCTCGGCGAATTCCGACAACCCGTCCTCGACCGGCGTGTCGAGGTTCCTGACCGCCTCGAGGACGGCGAGAGGGACGATGCTATGGACCACGGCGGGCGAAACCTAGCGGTCCACGCCCCATTGCGGAACCCGGGCGCGGGGGGAGAGGTTACGTTACGCTATGACCCCGCCCACCCCTCCGACCCCCCCTCCTCCGGCACCGAGCCCGGCGGCCGAGGCCGACAAGCGGGCAAGCTTCGAGCGCGAAGCTCTGGTGCACCTCGACAGCTTGTACCGCGTGGCCCTGCGGCTGACCGGCAATCCCGCGGAAGCCGACGACCTGGTCCAGGAAACGATGCTCAAGGCCTACCGCGCCTGGCACCAGTTCGAGCGGGGGACGAACGCGAAGGGGTGGCTCCTCACGATCCTGCGCCACGCCTTCATTAATGAATACCGGCGGCGCACGCGGCACCCGGAGACCGTCGACATCGACGCCATCGAACCGTTCTCCGTGTTCGAGGAGCTGCAGGACGACGACCCACAGGGGACCTTCTTCGACCGTATCGTGGACGATGAGGTGCTGCGGGCCATCGACCTGCTCCCGGAACAATTCCGGGAGACCGTGGTGTTGAGCGACGTGGAGGGCATGTCCTACGAGGAGATTGCCCGAGTCCTGGAAGTGCCGGTCGGAACGGTGAAATCCCGGCTGTTCCGTGCCCGGCGGTTGCTCCAGCAGAAGTTGTACGATTACGCCGTCGGGATGGGGTACATCAAGGGGTCCGCTAAATGAATTGTCGGGAGTGCAAAGACCACCTCTATGAGTACCTCGACCGCGAGCTCACGCCCGCGGTGGAGCAGGAGATCCGTCAGCACATCGCCGACTGCCCGCCGTGCGGCGAGGAATTCGACTTCGAAAAGCTGTTCCTCGGTTTCCTCCGGGCCCGTTGCCGGGCCCAGGGCGCCCCCCCCGACTTGAAGCGCCGGATCCTGGACGAGCTGCTCGACGAGTGAAGTGGCTCACCCCCGGCGGGCTGGTCGCGGCCTGCGCCGTCGGGGCCGGCGTGACGTGGGGCCTCAGCTGGCCGGGGCTCGCGCTGCTCTTCGCTTTCTTCCTCACCGGTAGCGTCCTCACTCGGCTCGCGGAGCGCCGGGGTCCGAGCCGCAACGCGCGCCAGGTGCTGGCCAACGGCGGCGTCGCCCTGCTCGCCGCGTTGCTCGGTTCGTGGGCGGGGGCCGCCGGCGCCATCGCGGCCGCGGCCGCCGACACGTGGGCCACCGAGATCGGAGCCTACTCACCGTTCCCGCCGCGCCTCATCACCTCCGGGGGCAGGGTGACGCGCGGTACGTCAGGGGGTATCACCGTCCTGGGAACGCTGGGCGGCGTAGCGGGCGCGGCGCTCATCGCCGGGCTGACGCGCGGGCTTTCCCCCCGGGGCATGGCTCCGGGGTTTGCTACACTGGTGGCCGCTGGAGTTGCGGGCATGCTCGCGGACTCCATCCTGGGCGCGACGCTGCAGGGCAAGTACGAGTGCCCTGCGTGTGACGCGCGGTTCGAGCGCGGCAACACGGTGTGCCACGAGCCGGTGCGCCTCGCGAGGGGCTGGCGCTGGCTCGACAACGACGGCGTGAACTTCGCGGCGACGCTGGTCGGCGCGGCCGCGGCCGTGCTGGCGACGCCGTCGTGACCGACCGCTGGGATGCCGTCGTCGTCGGAGCCGGTCCGGCCGGCGCGACGACCGCGTTGCTGCTCGCCCGCGCCGGCGCGTCGGTGCTGCTCATCGACCGCGCCCGGTTCCCCCGCGACAAGGCGTGCTCCGAGTATCTGAGCCCCGCCACCACGGAGATCCTGGCGCGGCTCGATCGGGATGTCCTCGCCGAAGTAGAGAGTGCGGCGCATGCCAAGCTGTACGGGATGAAGGTGGTCGCACCCAGCGGGGCCGCCATGTGCGGCCGGTTCCGCGGCGGTCCCCGCCCCTACAGTTTCGCCCTGCCACGGACCACGTTCGACACGATGCTCCTGACCGCTGCCCGGCGAGCGGGCGCGCACGTATGCGAGGCCACGACGGTCGAGAATCTGGTGTGGGGAAAAGGGGCCGTCGCGGGCGTCGTCGCACGCTCGAGCAACGGGCAACGTGCAACGCACAACGCGCGCATCGTCGTCGGCGCCGACGGGCTGCGCTCGGTGGTGGCGCGCCGGCTCGGGCTGGTCCGCTCGTCGCCGCCGCGGCGGGTCGCGTTCGCGGCGCATGTGACGGACGTCGCGGGGATCGACGGCGTGGGCGAGCTGCACGTCAGCGGGCGCGGCTACGTGGGCCTCGGGCCGGTCGGCGGCGGCGTCACCACGGTGGCGCTGGTGTTGCCGCTCGCGACGGTACGAAAGGAGCGCCGGGACCTGCGCAGCGGCTTTTTCACCGAGCTCGAGAAATTTCCCGGGCTTGCGGGGCGGTTCGACCCCCGGCGCTTGGCCCGCGACGTGCTGGTCACAGGTCCGTTCGCGCAGTGGTCGCGCACGGCCGCCGCGCCAGGTGGGGGAGCCCTCCTCGTGGGGGATGCGGCGGATTTCTTCGACCCGTTTACGGGTCAGGGGATCTACAGCGCGATGCGCGGCGCAGAGCTCGCCGCTGCCTGCCTCATCCCCGCGCTGGCGCGCGGGGTCGGTGAACCCATTCCGCCTGCGGCCCTGCGACCGTACCTGCTCGCCCGGCGGCGTGCGTTCTTCGGAAAGTGGCTGCTGGAGCGACTCATCGGCATCGGCGTCGGGTGGCCGGCGCTCACCAATCGCGTGGTGCGCCGCCTGGCGGGCCGACCGGACCTGGCGGATCTTCTGGTGAGCGCGACCGGGAACATCGTCCCCGCGCGCGCGGTGCTCCGAGCCGGTGTCCTGGCTCAATTCCTCTGGTGACAGCATGTCCGGCGTCGATCCCGCTCAGTTCCGCCAGTTGCTCGGTCGCTTCGCCACCGGGGTGACCGTCGTGACCGCGCGCGACCCGGGCGGCCGGCCGGTCGGCATGACCGCGAGCTCGGTCGCGTCGGTGTCGCTCGAGCCACCGCTGGTCCTCGTGTCCGTGGATCGCAAGAACGACATGTATCCCGCGCTCCAGGCCGCGAAGCGCTTCGTCCTGAACGTGCTCGCGGCGGATCAGGAGGCTATCTCGCGACGGTTCGCGGAGGAGCACCCGAACCGCTTCGACGGCATCGGCTATCGCGAGACCGTGCACGGAATCCCGGTGCTCGAAGGCGTGCTCGCGAGCATCGAGTGCGAAAAGCAGGCGGAGACCCCGGGCGGGGATCACACCGTGTTCTTCGGCCTGGTCACCGGGGGCGTCGTCTCGGATCGCCGGCCCCTGCTCTACTATCGCGGCGGTTACGCCGGCCTCGGGAGCGGAGGCGAGTGATCGGAACCGAGCTGCTGGACGATCCGCAGGCCGACCCTTTCCTCGTCGGGAGAGAGCTTAGGGATATCGCCCGTCTGAACGCGCTGTTCGGCGGCACGCGGGCCGTGCTGGAAGCCCTTGAGCCCTTCTTCCAGCGCTCGGGCAAGGTGCAACGTGCAACATGCAACGTGACTTGGACCCTGCTCGACGTAGGGACCGGCTCGGGGGATATTGCGTTGGCAGCAAGGGTGGCAGCCCGGCGGCACGGCATCGAGCTCAAGCCAATCGGCCTCGACCTGAACCCCACCGCGGCAATGATCGCCAGTGCCGCTGGCGTGCCGACGTTGGTGGCGGACGGAAACGCGCTACCGGTCACGCCGCGCTCCGTGGATGTGATCGTAGCGAGCCAGGTGCTGCACCATCTGCCGCGCGCGGTCGCCGTGCGCTGGATCGCGGCGTTCGACCGCGTCGCCCGGCGGGCCGTCGTGCTCGCGGACCTGCGACGCTCCCGGCTAGCCATGGTCGGGGTGTGGGCGGCGGCGATCGGCCTCGCGATGAACGGCATAACCCGCCGCGACGCGGTGCTGTCGCTCCGCCGCGGTTACACGAAGGGAGAGTTCGAGGAGATGCTCCGCCAGGCGGGGGTGCGCACGGCGGCACGCTACAGACGGGGGGCTCGCATCGTAGCCGCATGGTCACCGTCGACCGAGTAGTGATCCGGGCGCCCATCGATCGGGCGTTTCAATTGGCAGCGGACGTGGAGCACTGGCCCCATATCCTCTCGCACTATCGGTGGGTTCGCTTCCTCGATCGCCGGAACGGGGGTGGCACCGTGGAAATGGCGGCGTCACGCCCGTTCGGCCTATTCCGCTACCCCACGTGGTGGGTTTCGGAGATGACGGTGGACCGCCGCGCGCGGGAAATCCGCTACCGGCACATCCGGGGTATCACGCGGCAGATGGACGTCGTCTGGCGGCTGGTGGAAGGGCCGGACGGCGTGGCAGTCACGATCGTGCACGAGTGGCGGGGTCCGGCGTGGCCGTTGATCGGTCCGTTGGTCGCCCAACTCGTCATCGGGCCGGTGTTCATCCACGGCATCGCGTCCCGCACGCTTGCGGGAATCAAACGGGAAGCGGAGCGCGCGTGAAGAACGGCGGACGCAGGGTCGTGATTACGGGAGTGGGCGCGGTCACGCCCATCGGCACAGGTGCGGACGGCTTGTGGGCCGGTCTCGCGGCCCGGACGTCGGCCGTGCGGGAGATCACACGCTTCGATCCGGCCCCGTTCCGGAGCCGCATCGCGGCCGAGATCCCCGATTTCCGGCCGCAGGATCACCTCGACGCGAAGCGGGCCAAGCGACTCGACCGCTTCTCCCAACTGGGCGTGACGAGCGCGCGGTTCGCGCTCACGGATGCCGAGCTCGACCCGACGCGTGAGGATCCCGACCGCGTCGGGGCGATGATGGGATCGGCGCTCGGAGGCGTGGCCTTCGCGGAATCGCAGATCGAGCGATTTCGCGCGGAGGGCCCCCGCGGGCTCGACCCGGCGCTCGCGCTCGCCGTGTTCCCGGGCGCGGCGAGCTGCAACATCGCGATCGAGTTCGGCTTCACGGGGCCGAACTCCACCAACGCCATGAGCTGCGCGTCCGGCACCATCGCGGTGGGCGAGGCGTTCCAAACGATCCGCGAGGGACGCGCCGACGTGATGATCGCCGGCGGCGCCGAAGCGCCGCTCGCGCCCATGACGTATGCCGCATTCAGCGTGATCCGCGCCATGAGCACCCGGAATGACGATCCGGCCCACGCCTCGCGGCCGTTCGACAAGGATCGCGACGGCTTCGTGATGGGCGAGGGAGCGGCCGTGCTGGTGCTCGAGGAGCGGGAGCACGCGATCGCGCGCGGTGCCAAGATCTACGCCGAGCTTGCGGGCTACGCCTTCACCAACGACGCGTACCACATGACGGCGCCGCGGCCCGATGGTCGTCAGGCGGCGCGCGCGATGCAGCTCGCGCTCGCCGACGCCCACGTCCCGCCCGCCGAGGTCGGCTATATCAACGCCCACGGGTCGTCTACTCCGCTCAACGACTCGACGGAGACGCAGGCGATCAAGCAGGTGTTCGGCGAACACGCCTACCGGCTGAGCATCAGCGGCACGAAGGGCTACTATGGCCACGCGCTCGGCGCGAGTGGCGCGATCGAGGTGGCGATTTGCGCGCTCGCCATGGAGCGGCGCTGGCTCCCCCCGACCATCAATCTCGAGTGTCCCGATCCGGCCTGCGATCTGGACTGTCTGCGCGGCGAGGGCCGGTCGGCGGCGCCGGATGTGGTGCTCACCAACTCGTTCGGGTTCGGCGGGATCAACGCGGCTGTGGTGCTGCGACGCGGCTAAAGCGCTTCCGCGACCGTCGGAGCGAAATAGCTGAGGATGATATCGGCGCCGGCCCGCCGGATGGCGTACAGCGTTTCCCACATCGCTCGTGGCTCGTCGACCATGCCCCGCGCCGCCGCCGCCTTGATCATCGCGTACTCTCCGCTCACCTGGTACGCGGCGAGCGGTGACCCAAACTCCTGCTTGGCGCGGCGGATGAGATCGAGGCACGGCAACGCCGGCTTCACCAGGACGATGTCGGCCCCCTCCTCGACGTCCAGCCGGATCTCCCGCATCGCCTCGTCGGCGTTGGTGCCCTGCATCTGGTAGGACTGGCGGTCGCCGAACTCCGGCGTCGAGCCGGCCGCTTCGCGGAACGGCCCGTAAAACGCCGACGCCATCTTCGCGGCGTACGACATGATCGGGACGCGCGAGAATCCGGCGGCGTCCAGCGCCTTGCGGATGCCCGCCACCCGGCCGTCCATCATGTCGCTCGGCGCGACGATGTCGATGCCGGCGCGCGCCTGCGTCACCGCGACCTTGCCGAGCAGATACACCGACGCGTCGTTGTCCACGTCGCCGTCCTGCACGACGCCGCAGTGCCCGTGGTCGGTGTACTCGCACAGGCAGACGTCCCCGATCACGAGCAGCTCCGGCACGGCGCGCTTCACCGCCCGCGCCGCCTGCTGCACGACCCCCTGCTCGTCGTACGCCTCCGAGCCGGTCGCGTCCTTGGCTGCCGGAAGGCCGAAGAGAATGATGCCGCCGAGCCCGAGCCGCCGTGCCCGCTCCGCATCCTTCACGATCTCGTCCACCGACGTCTGATAGACGCCCGGCAGCGCGGCGACCTCCCGCCGGATGCCGTCACCGTGGCATGCAAACAGGGGCCATACGAGCTGCGAGGGCGCGAGGTGCGTCTCCTGCACCAGGCGGCGCAATGCCGGCGTGCGGCGCAACCGCCGCATGCGGCGGTTCGGAAATTGACTCATCGGCCGAGCAATTTCGACGCGCCCTGGGCGCGGAGCAAGGCCGCCACGCGTACGCCCGCCGCGGCGGGCTCGCGCGCGTCGATCTCCGCGGACGCGGTGATCTGCACCGAGCCATCTTGCGCCGTGACGCGCCCGTAGAGCACTTCGCTCCCGTTTCCGGTATCCCGTTTCCCGCAGTACGCAGCCACCGGCGCCTGACATCCGCCTTCGAGCGCAGCAAGAAGGCTTCGCTCGGCTGCGACCTGACGGGCGCTCGCCGGGTCCTCGAGCGGCGCCAGCGTATCGCGGGCTTTCCGGTCGTCCGCGCGGACCTCGAGTCCGAGCGCGCCCTGACCCGGCGCCGGCATGACATCCAACGGATCGAGCCGCGCCGCGATCTGCCCCTGGAGGTCGAGCCGCTCGAGTCCGGCGGCTGCGAGGAGCGCCGCATCGAGGCCGTCGCGCCCCTCCTTCACCTTCTGCACCCGCGTCGGGACGTTGCCGCGCAGCGGCACGATGTCCAAGTCGGTGCGCAGGTATCGGACCTGCGCCACGCGCCGCAGGCTGGACGTGCCGAGCCGGGCGCCCGCGGCGAACTCGGCGATCGATGTCACGCCTGTCTCGCGCGTCACCAGCGCTTCGGCGGGATCCGCCCGCTGGGGTACCGCGGCCAGCACCAGGCCGGCGGGGAGGCTGGTCGGCAGATCCTTGAGCGAATGCACCGCTACGTCGATGCGACCGTCGCGCAGAGCGTCCTCGATCTCTTTCGTAAAGAAGCCCTTGCCCTCGAGCTCGTGCAGGGGGCGATCGACCTCCGCATCGCCGCGCGTCTTGATGATCACGAGCTCGGCGGCCACGCCGGCCCCCGCCAGCGCCCGTTTCACCCACTCGGCCTGCCACATCGCGAGCTTGCTGCCGCGGGTGCCCAGCTTGAAGGCGGTCACCCGTGCTCCGTGAAGTGCCGCACGATCGCATCCACGAGGCCGGGGACCGTGTAGTCCTGAGCCTCGATTGCAACGGTGATCCCGAGCTCCCGGGCCGTCTCCGCCGTCACGGGCCCGATCACCGCCGCGGCGAACCGACCGGACACCGCCACCGGCCCGCCCACCAGCTCCGCGAAGCCCCGCACAGTCGATGAGGACGTGAAGGTGACGACGTCGATCGTCCCGGCGAGGATTTCCGCCGCCAGTTTCCTGCCGTCTCCTGTCTCGCGGATGGTCTCGTATACGGCGATCACGTCGACCAGCGCGCCCAGCCCGCGCAGCCCGTCGGGCAGAGCGTCACGCGCCTCCCGAGCGCGCGGGATCAGGATCGTCTTCCCGCGCACGTCACCCCGCGCGGCGAGCGCGGCGACCACCGCCTCGGCAACGAAGCGATCGGGCACGAGGTCGGGGACGACCCCGTGGCGCACCAGGGCTTCCGCGGTAGCCGGTCCGATCGCCGCGACCGCCGCGCGCGTCACGTCGCGGGGCGCGAGCTCCCACTCCGGCAGCCGGTCGCACATCACCTGGACGGTGTTCTGGCTGGTGAACACGATCCAGTCGTAGGGTGGGACACGGGTGAGCGCAGCGCGCAGCGCGGCGAGATCAGCGAGTGGCACGATGCGGATCGTCGGCGCGGCGACGACTTCGGCGCCGAGCGCCTCCAGCTCGCGCGTGAGGTCGCCCGCCTGCTCGCGCGCGCGGGTGACCGCCATGCGCCGGCCCGCGAGCGGGCGGGCGGCGAGGCGCGCGGGATCCGGCGGGCGCGGCGCGTGTGGCATAGATTGGTGCAATCTATCATGCTCCGCTCCCTACGCTCCGCGCTCGCCCGGTTCGCCGTGCGGCGGGCGGCTGCTTGTCAGCGCGACGCGCCCAAACGCGCCGAGCTATGGCTGCAGCTCGGCTGCGCGCTCGCGCCGACGTTCGCCGAATCCCATCCCGCGCTCGTGCGGTTGCGGCGCGCCATCGAAGACCGCTGGGGCGCGGTGGCCGCGGCGCAGGAAGCCGCCCAGCGCTTCCCCGCGAATCCCGACGCCTGGATGCTCCTGGGTGAAGCCTGGCAAATGGTGTTCCGTCAGCAGGATGCGCTCGTGGCGTACGAGCAGGTGCTCACCATCGAGGAGCGGCCCGATGCCGCGCTCGCAGCGGGGGATTTGTACCGCCGCGCCGGTCGCCACGCGGACGCGGCCGCGCGGTTCGCCCGCGCGTACGCGGCCGGCGGCGGCGCCGAGGCGCTGTGGCTCAATGCCCAGGCGCTGTTCCAGGCAGGCGATGTGCGCGCCGCCGACGAAGCGCTGCACCTCTGGGCCACGCAGGTACCCGACGGGCTGGCGCGGCTCTCCGAGGCGCGCGCCGAGCTGTTCCCCCAGAAGCGCGGGAGTTAGAACTTCTTGCTGCGGCGGTACAGCGATACCGCGTAGGCGATCAAGATCGCCGGCACGGCGATGTACGCCGCAACGAGATACCCGGCGTTTTGCGGCACTCCCTCAGCCATGGGTTGCACCGACGCGCTGCTCGGCGATGGCGTAACGCTGCATCACAAATCCAGCATATAGGATCAAGAACACACCGAACGACATGAGGAGCGTGACGAGCATCTCCGGCGGCAAGGCGGGCTTGCCGGGCCTGATTACGATCGGCTGCGGGTGAAGCGTGGGGAAGAGGTACACGCTCATATGAACGAACCCGACGAGCACGATGGCACAGATGCCAAGCACCGCGCAGTAGCGCGCGCGCAGACCCGGGTCGGCCACCGCGCCGCGTAGCACCTGATAGCCGATCAGCAAAAAGAACAGGAACAGGGTGCTCGTGAGCCGGGCATCCCACGTCCACCAGGTGCCCCAGACGGGCTTTCCCCAAATGGGCCCCGTGACGAGCACGATGGCCGCGAACACGGTGCCCACCTCGGCCGAGGCCTCGGCAAAGCGGTCGAGCCGGGGATCCTTGAGGAACAGAAAGAAAGCGCCCGCCAGCCCGACGAGGATGACCGCGAGCTCGGTGGTCACGGCCGCCGGGACGTGCACGTAGAAGATCTTCTGCGCGGGGCCCTGGAAGCGCTCGATCGGTGTGAACGCCAGCGCCCGCACGTACACGCCGCCGAGCAAAGCCAGTCCAGCGAACGCCACCCAACGCCCCTTCTGCGCGAGACTCATTCGTCCACCGTATGCGGGAACAACAAGGACGCCAGTCCGAGGAACACGATGTCGTACGCGGCGAGCAACTTAAGCCAGCCCGAAAGCTCACTCAAGGGACGGTTCGCGAGCAGTCGCGCCGTAGCTTGCACCGCGTAGGTCAACGGTAACAGCAGGAACGGCAGCAGCAGCACGGGGAGAAGCAGCTCCGCGAACCGTGTCCGAATCACCATCGCGCTGAACAGCGTGCCCACCGCGACGAAGCCGATCGTCGCGAGCGCGATCACGCCGATCAGCGGGAGCCACACATGGCCCACCGGCACGTCGAAGAACAAAACGAACACCGGGAGCCCAATCGCTTGCACCACTCCCACGAACGCCAGATTGGCAAGCAGCTTCCCGAGGTACAGGCCTCGGGGTGAGAGCGGCGAGGCCAACAGACCTTCCAGCGCGCCGTTCTCGAGCTCGAGCTGGAACGCGCGGTTGAGCGCGAGCATGGCGGCGAAGGTGAAAGTCACCCACAGCACGCTCGGCGCGAGATCGATGGCCGCGACGGCAGTGGGGTCGCGTCCGAAGTTGAATACCGTCAGTACGAGGACGGTGAACACCACCGTGGAAAGCAGGGCGGTGCGCGTCCGGAACTCGAGCACCAGGTCCTTCCGCGCGACGGCCCACGCTTGCGCCCACAGCTCACCCATCCGTCACCGCCCGCCGATACGCGGCCGCGATCTCGGCCGACCCCCGCCCTCCGCGCGGCGCGAAGTGGACGAACCGGCCGTGCCGCTGGAACGCCACGTCGGTGGCGAGCTCGACTCCCTCGTCCACGTTGTGCGTCGTGAGCACGACCACGCGACCTCCCGTGTCTCCGCCGCGCAGCTCACCGAGCAACACCCGGAGCTCGGCCGCCGCGGCCAGGTCGAGCCCCGTGAACGGCTCGTCGAGCAGCAGCACGGAGGGATCGTGGATCAGGGCCTTGGCGATCGCCGCGCGTTGCGCCAGACCCCGGGACAGCGACCACACGGGCTGGTCCGCTCGATCAGCCATGCCGAGGCGTTCGAGGACCAGCGCGGCGCGCGGGCCGCGGCGCGCCGCGGGCACCCCGTAGAGCGAAGCCCAGAAATGCAGGTTCTCGCGTACCGTGAGGTGTTCGTACAGGTGAGATTGGTGGCCGATCCAGCCGATCGCACGTCGCCCCCCGGTCACCCGTACCACCCCCTCGCGAGGGCGGATCAGGCCCGCGAGCACCTTGAGGAGTGTGGTCTTGCCCGCCCCGTTCGGGCCGAAGATTGCGAGCGTCTGACCGGGCGTCAGGTTGAAAGACACGCCGTCGAGCGCGACGACCTGCCCTCCCCCTTCACCGAAGACGTGCCGGAGGGCCTCAGCCGAGAGCATCGATGCGGGCGGCGAGATCTTCCAGGTCGAACGGCTTGACGAGGTAGCCCGAGTGGCCGAGGTCGAGCACGTTGATGAGCGGCTCCATGCTCACGTACGAGGTTGTGACGATCACGGGGAGAGCGGGCTGTGACCGCCGAATCTCTTGCAGAAGGGTGATACCATCGGTGTCGGGCAGGCGGAGATCGAGCACCAGCACTTCGGGGTGGAACTCGTCCAGCTGGCGGCGAGCCTCGGTCCCGCTCGCAGCGAAGGCCAGGTGGTAGCGGTCGGCGAAAAATCGCTTGTAGGTCCGCCGCAGCGTCGACTCGTCCTCGACGAACAGCACTTTGCGCCGTGGGCCGAGGGATGGGGACGCCATAGCTGCGCCCAATATATGCGGGTCCTCCCCCCCGGCCTACCGGCGGCTCAGCTCGGGCTACTCTCCAGCTCGAACAGGTCGTCGAGCTTGGTCAGCACCAGCAGGAAGCGCAGCTCCTCGTTGGCACCGCGCAGGCATACGGTCAGCCGGCGCTCCGCGGCCTTCCGCTGAATCAACATCAGGGCACCGAGACCGGCGCTGTCGATCTGCCGCGTGCCCGCGAGGTCGATGACCAGACGCCCGGCACCTTCCTGCAGCTGTTCCAGCAGCTCGGTGGCCGCACGGCGAAACGCCGTACGTGAGTCGAGCCCCAGCTCCTCGGGAGCGGCCAAGACCTTCTCGCCCGGACGCATGGACATTGTCACCAGCTCCTCCACAGTCGGCTCCAGTAGTTCACCGGCCTGGGGTTATGCGACTCCGATGCCATGCAGCTAACCTGCGGGCGGTCAACCGCTTGTCAAAGCAGGGTGAGGCGTCTCACCCGCTGGCCTGCCGCAGACGGAACGCTTGCGGGGCAGTTTGCAAGGGCCTGCCTTGACCACCGTCCGTCCCGTGGGCATACCTTAGCCTATCCCCTGAACACACGACATCCCGGGCGAGCTTTTGCGCAACAAGGGGTAGGTGCCGGCCAGGAGGCGGACCAGATGGCGAAGACGATGAAGCCGACGGAGCAAACCGAGGTCAGCGAAGCGCAGATCGCCGTGCACTGGAAGGAAGAGGCGTACTATCAGCCTTCCGAGCAATTCAAGGCACAGGCGAATATGCGAGACCCGCACATCTTCGATCGGTTCGCGCTCGACAAGTTCCCCGACTGCTTCAAAGAGTATGCGGACATGCTGACGTGGTTCGAGCCGTACCGCACGGTCCTCGATACCAGCGACGCGCCGTTCTGGAAATGGTTCGCCGGCGGCAAGATCAACGCGTCGTACAATTGCGTCGACCGCCATCTCACCACGTACGGAAGCAAGGCGGCATTCATTTTCGTGCCCGAGCCTGAAGCAGAGCGGGACGTGGTCATCACGTATCGGGACCTCCATGACCGCGTCAATGAAGCGGCTGCCATGCTGCGCGGTCTGGGACTCAAGGCGGGGGACCGGGCCACCTTTCACATGCCGATGGTCCCGGAGCTCCCGATCACGATGCTGGCGTGTGCGCGGTTGGGAATCATCCACTCGCAAGTCTTCGGGGGGTTCAGCGGTCAGGCGTGCGGCTCGCGCATCCAGGACTCGGGCAGCCGCGTCCTGATCACGATGGACAGCTACTGGCGCAATGGCACGCTGGTCGATCACAAGGTTAACGCCGACATCGCAGTGCGGACGGCGAAGGATTTGGGGCAGGACGTCGACAAGGTGCTGGTGTGGCAGCGTTACCCCGGAAAATATTCCGCCAAAACGCCGATGGTTTCGGGTCGCGATTTCTTCGTAAACGACCTGCTCAAGGACTACAAAGGCAAGAACGTCGACCCGGTGCCGTTGCCGTCGGAAGCGCCCCTGTTCCTGATGTACTCGAGCGGCACGACCGGCAAGCCCAAGGGCGCGCAACACGGCATCGCGGGCTACTTGTCCTACGTGACCGCCACATCCAAGTGGATCCTCGACATTCATCCCGACGATGTCTACTGGTGCATGGCGGACATCGGGTGGATCACCGGGCATTCCTACATCGTGTACGGCCCCCTGGCGAACGCGGCGACGAGCGTGCTGTACGAAGGCGTACCGACGTTTCCCGACGCGGGCCGGCCGTGGCGCATCGCCGAGCGGTTGGGGGTGAACATCTTCCACACCGCGCCCACGGCGATTCGGATGCTGCGCAAGCTCGGTCCCCAAGAGCCGCGCAAGTATAACTACCGCTTCAAGTCGATGACGACGGTGGGCGAGCCGATCGAGCCCGAGGCGTGGCGCTGGTATTACGACGAGGTCGGCAAACGGGAAGCGGTAATCACCGACACATGGTGGATGACCGAAACGGGAGGCTTTCTCGGCACCACCATGCCGGCGATTCACCCGATGAAGCCCGGCAGCTGCGGCCCCGCCGCGCCGGGGATCCATCCGGTCATCTACGACGAAACCGGGGCAGAGATCCCCAAAGGGTCCGGCAAGGCGGGCAACATGTGCATCCGCAACCCCTGGCCGGGCGTCATGCAGACGATCTGGGGCGACCGCGACCGCTACATCAAGACCTACTTCGCCAAGTACAACAAGAATCCCCGCAGCAAGGACTGGCGCGACTGGCCGTTCCTATGCGGCGACGGCGCAGTGCAGGCGGCCGATGGCTACTACCGCATCCTCGGCCGTATTGACGACGTGATCAATGTCGCGGGTCACCGCCTCGGAACGAAGGAGATCGAGTCCGCCTGCCTCACGGTCCCGGAAGTCGCCGAGGCCGCCGTCGTCCCTGTCCAAGACGAGGTGAAGGGCCGCGTGCCTGACGTGTACATCGCGGTCAAACCGGGCGTGCAGCCCAGTCAAGACGTGATCGACCGCGTGATCAAGGCCAACGAAGAAGTGATCGGCAAGATCGCGCGACCCAAGCACGTGTACATCGTGCCGGATATGCCCAAGACGCGATCCGGGAAGATCATGCGCCGCGTGCTCGCCGCGATCTCGAATCGCCGAGACGTCGGCGACGTGACGACCCTTGCAAACCCGGACGTGGTCGAGCAGATCCGCGCGATGGTTCAAGGCAAAGACGCCACCACCGCGCAAGGAGAGTTGCCGGAGGACATCGCGCAGTTCGGCCAGGTAGAATAGGCCAGGTCGGTTAGAGCTCCACCTGGGTTCCCACCTCGAACACCTGGTTCGCCGGAATCTTGAAGAAGGCGGTGGCCCGCAGCGCGTTCCGCGACATGAACGCGAACAGCTGCTCGCGCCATTCCGCCATGCCGGGCCGGTCCGACGCGACGAGCGTCTCGCGACCGAGAAAAAACGTCGTGCCCTCCGTCCGGATGTCGAGGGACTCCGCTCGGCAGCACCCCAGCACGTCCTCGATATCCGGATCGTCCATGAAGCCGTATCGAGCGACGACTGCGTGGAATCCCTTCCCCATGCGCTTGACCGTCACGCGCTCGGTCGGCTCCACATGGGGAACGTCTTCAGTGACCACGGTGAGGAAGACGACCTTCTCGTGCAGCACCTTGTTGTGGGCCAGGTTGTGGACGAGGGCCGGGGGTGTGTGATCGGCGGTGCCGTACATAAAGACGGCAGTGCCGGGCACGCGGGTCGGCGGCTCCGCCGCCAGGTCGGCGAGCAGCATCTTCAGCGGCACCGTCTTCTCCAGCATGCGCTTGGCGAGAATTTCGCGTCCCCGCTTCCAGGTCGTCATCAGGAGGAAGATGATCGCCGCAATGAGCAGGGGGACCCAGCCGCCGTAGCGAATCTTCAGCATGTTCGCGCCGAAGAACAGCAGGTCTACCCACAGGAACAGGCCGGACACGATCGCGGCGCGTGCGAAGCTCCAGCCCCATACCTCGCGGCTCATCACGTAGAACATCAGCGTCGTGATGAGCATCAACGTAGACAGGGCCACGCCGTACGCCCCGGCGATATTGCTCGAGGTGCGGAACGAGAGCACCAGGGCGCAGGTGAGCGCCATGAGGCCCCAGTTGACCGCGGGCACGTAGATCTGGCCGATCTCGCGCGAGGACGTGTGCTCGATTCGCAGCCGCGGGCTGTAGCCGAGCTGCACCGCCTGGCGCGTCAGGGAGAACGCACCGGAGATCACCGCTTGCGACGCGATGATCGTGGCGGCCGTCGCGAGCGCGATCAGCGGGTACAACGCCCAGCTCGGCGCGAGGTGATAGAACGGGTTCACCGCGGCGGTCGGGTCGCGCAGCAGCAGCGCCCCCTGCCCGAAGTAGTTGAGCAGCAGGCACGGGAACGCGACGCCGAACCACGCCATCTGAATCGCGCGATGGCCGAAGTGGCCGAGGTCCGCGTACAGGGCCTCACCGCCGGTGACCACGAGGAAGACGGCGCCCAGCACCACGAAGCCGCGCCCAACGTTCTCGGCGAAGAAGCGCACACCGTAGACCGGCGAGACGGCGGCGAGCACCCCCGGCTGCCGGACGATCTCGCCCAGTCCCAGCACCCCGATGACGGCGAACCAGACGAGCATCACCGGCCCGAACAGGGCCCCGATCCGGGCGGACCCGCGACTCTGCACCAGGAATAAACCGATTAGGATCACTAGCGTCACGGGGATCACCCACGGGGCCAGCGCCGGCGTCGCAATCTCGAGCCCCTCGACGGCGCTCAACACCGAGATCGCCGGCGTGAGGCCTCCGTCCGCGTACAAGAGCGCCGACCCGAAGATCCCCAGGATGATCATGACGCGGCGGGGTGAAAGTCCCCTGGCGACACGGCTGCCGTTGACGAGCGCCATCAGGGCGAGCACGCCGCCTTCGCCTTTGTTGTCCGCCCGGATGATGACGATGTGGTACTTGATCGTCACCACGATCACCAGGGACCAGAACACGAGCGAGAGTACGCCGAGCACGTTGCCCGGTGTGACCGGTATGCCGTGGGTCCCGGAGAACGAATAGCGAATCGCGTACAGGGGGCTCGTCCCGATGTCCCCGTAGACCACGCCCAGCGCCGTGAGCGCAAGCGTGACGAGATAGCCGCTCCGCCGGCCCGCCCGAGCGTCCGCCTGCGCCGTCATGGCGTCGTCGAGCGCGGGTGACGCAGTTCTGGGAGGGACAGTAGCCAGATCGCCGTCACGATCACGGCGGAAGCGACGCACCACCGGCAAATCTCATGCAGCACGAACAACTCGATCGCGGTGAGGTACAGCGAGAACGCGAATCCCGCGGTGGCGAGCGTCGCCAGCAGCACCGCGACGCGCCGGTCCGCAGCAAAGCGGGGCTGCAGGCTGGCCAGCCCGAGTGCCATCAGCGCCGCGTACCCGGCCACTCCGTAGAAGGCGACGGGGATGCCGAACAGCTCGGCGTAACGGCTCGCCTGCACGGACTCGCAGCTCCCGGTGCCGCACTGCAGCACGCCGAGCACGCCGATCTTGTAGAGCCAGAGATAGGTCGCGACGAGCAGCCCCACGAGCGCGAGGAGCACGATCGCCTGCCGCCGGATCACTTGTGTTTCTTGGTCAGGCTGTCGACGAGAGTCTTGAAATCGTCCGAGGTGCCGCGTCCCGTGTACGGACGCCCGCTCACGAAGAAGCTCGGCGTTCCCCGCACGCCGACCTGCTCCCCTTCCTGCACGCTCGCGTCCAGTCGCGCGGCGTAGCGCTGGCCGTCCAGGCACCCGTCGTACTTATCGAGGTCCAGCCCGATGGCCTTGGCGAAGTCGCGGAACAGCGAGCCCGGGTTCTTCCCCGTCTGGGCCCACTGGTGGTTGTTGAACAGCTGGTCGTGCATCTCCCAGAACTTGCCCTGCTCGCCGGCGCACTGGGCGGCCATCGCCCCATAGCGGGAGTATTTGTGCGAGGGCAGCGGAAAGTCGCGAAACCGCCAGCGCAGCCTACCCGCGGCGATCAGTTGCTCGCGGATCACCGGCATCTGGACCGTGGCAAACGATGCGCAGAACGGACACTCGAAGTCCGAATACTCCGTGATCTCGACCGGCGCGGAGTCCGATCCCAGCGTAAAGCCGCGGAACGCGTCTGCCGCCGCGACTGGCGTCGCCGCACCCGGCGCGGCGGACGGGGGCGGCGCGGGGCTCCGCTGCGAGCTGTACCACAGCGCTCCGCCGCCGATCACCGCCACCACCACCACCAGCAGGTAAAACCCTTTCATTCGTCCCCAGTCCTCCGCCACGGTTCGTCGTCTTCGTCGTCGTCGAATCCGGCCGCCGCGTCGCGCTCCCGCCGCTCCGCCTCGTCCACGATGCGCCGACCCTCCGCGATCTCCGGCGTATCGTACGTCACCCGCACCTCATAATGAAACAGCTCGCTGCGCGCGTTCCCCAGGAGCTTCTGAAGCTCCGGCGCGCCTTCGAGCAGCCGGCCTGTCCGGTCCAGCGCCTGAATCCGCTCGGCCAGGGCGCGCAGCATGGCGAGCAAGCGCTCGGCGCGGTCCGGTCCGTACACTTCTTCCGAGTGATCGCTCATGTGCCCGCCTTCCCTGATGTGTGCCACCACCCGCCCACCGCCCCGTCCATCATAATACCACCCCCGGCCCCCGTGGTCGGCCTTTGCGTGACGCAAAGCGCCCTATTACATTGCGGCGCCGATTGATCGGCCTCGTAGTCCCCGCGTTCCCGGTCCAGACAAGAGAGGAGCACCCCCGCATGACCAAGAAGCGTTCGGAACCCCGCAAGATGTCCACCCCCACCCCCTTCGAACAGGCCCGCGACGAGTTGTTCTCGCACATCCTGCGCTGCGGCGTGCTGGAAGCCACTCCCGAGCACCAGAAGGAATGGTTCGACGACACGATGCTGTACCTCGCCGAGCGCTACGATGCGCTGGACGAGCCGCAGTTGGCGGAACTGCGCGTGCTGGGCGAGCGCTACTGCCGGCCCGTGGTCGCCCGGAGCGCGCCCGTCGGCGCGAGCGCCTGAGCGTTACCGGCAAGGGAAGATTTCTCCGGGCGCCCCCAACCGGGCGCCCTTTTAGTGAGGCCACAAGGACGGGAAGCGCCGGAACCGCCGCCCGAGAGCGAGCCGCACGCCGCCGCCCAATCCCAGCTCCGCGTACCACCCCGCCCGAGCGCCCGGCCCCTGATCGACGCCGAGCAGGGCCGTCAGGTAGCTCGCACCCCGAGTGCCTTCCGACCCGACGAACGCTAGCCCCAGCCCACCGTACGGCCCCACGCCACCACGCTCAAGCGGACGGAGCAAGAACTGAGCGGTCGCCTCGAGGCGGACACCCAGCGCGCGCTCATAGTCGCCGCCCGCAGCCGCGAACGCGAACCGTCCCTGACCTCCGGCGCGCCGCGCCACTCCCAGCTCCGGGCCCCAAAAACCGCGGTGCGCCAAGACCACCGTGGCCCCGGCGCCGATCTCCGTGGCCCCGATGGCCTGGGCGCGCAGCGGCAAGGCCACGCCCGCGGCGACCCCGGTCGCGGCGACCACGGCCCTAGCGAAGCGCGACGTCGTAGGTGACGTGGATGTCGGGAGCGAGAGACGCGACGACCGAGCAATACTTCTCGAGCGACAGATCGATCGCGCGGCGCGCCTTGGTCTCGTCCACCCCGACGCCGGAGAGCGTGAAGACGAAATGCAGAGCGGTATAGCGTCGCGGCTGCTCCTCACGACGCGTCCCCCGCAGCGCGACCTCCAGGGCTTGCAAGGTAACACGCTGCTTCTGGAGAATCAGCACGACATCCGACGCGGCGCACGTGGCCGCCGCAACCAGCAACATCTCGACCGGCGACGTGGCGACCGCGCCGTCGCCATCCACCAGCACAGCCGGACGGCCGGAGGGGCCAGCCTCGAACAGCAGTCCTTCGCGCCATCGCGCGGTGATCTCGCGACTGTTCCCCCCCACGTCAGTTCCCACGCCGCGTCGTCAGGCCCACATAAAATCGATTGTGGCTGAAGCCACCCATGCCGTGGTACTCGAGCAGCCAGTTGAACGTGGACCGGTAGTGAGCCTCGAAGCCCACCACCACGTTGGCCCAGAGGTCGGGACAGTCGGGGTCGGCGCCGCACGATTCATGTCCCACCAGGCTGAACCCGGCCCCCACGTACGGCGTCGCCGTCTGCTCGTCCCCGGTGAAGCGGTACAGCGCCTCGAAACTGCCGACGTAGCTGTTACGCCCGTTGAAGAAACCGATCTCACCCGAGGGACGGATCCGGAGGCGGGGGGAGACGAGATTTCCGGCGTCGAGCGTGACGCCGAACACCATCTGCCTGCTGCCGGACAGATCGATGCCGCCGCGCACGCCGAACCCGAACAGCCCGAGGTGGGTCCCGCGGTCGCCCGCCGGCCGCACTTGGGGCGGATGGAACTCCTGGGCGGCGAGGCCCGTGACTCCGCCCGCCGCGAGCAGCAAGGTCAACCAAACCCGCCGCATCATGTCCCCTTCCCCCGCGTCTCACTGGCGCGCGCCCGGGCGGCCGCCCGGCCGTAGTCCCAGATGGCGTACAGCCCTACGCCCGTGGTGGCCCAGGCGAGCGGCCGCACCAGCGGGGATCGGGCAATGAAGGCCACCAACGTGAGCAGCTGCAGCACCGTGACCGCCTTCCCACCAGCGCGCGCGGGCAGCGTGGTGGGCCGCCGCCACAGCCACGCTCCCACGTACCCCAGCGCCGCCACGATGTCCCGAGCCACGACGCCGACGATCTCCAGGGGATGCAGCAGACCGGTGCGCGCGACGGTGAGGAAGGCCGCCGCCATGAAGACCTTGTCGGCGGTCGGATCCAAAACGGCGCCGGCGCGCGACCCGCCGAACCGGCGCGCCAGCATCCCGTCGAAGAAGTCGGAGGCGGCGGCCGCGCCTACGAGCGCGAGCTGCCACATCGGCTGGTGCACGAACGGAAACGCCGCGGCGAGAGGAAGCCGAAGCGCGGTCAGGAGATCCGCCCGCGTCACCCACGGTTTCACTTGCCCCTCCCTCTCGTGCGTCATACCTTCGTCCGCGTGAACCTCAATCTGCTGAAGCAGGCAGCGGTCTTCCAAGACCTGGACGACGGCGAGCTGGCCCGCGTGTCGGAGGTCTGCCGGGAGCAGAAGTTCGCCGTCGGTCAGCACGTCTTCAACGAAGGGGAACCGGGCAACCGGCTCTTCATTATCTCCGAGGGCGAAGTCCGCATCTCCCGCACCATCCCCGGGTCCGGGGAGGAAGCCCTGGCGGTCCTCAAGCCGGGCGCCTGCTTCGGCGAAATGGCCATCTTCGACCGCTCCGAGCGCTCCACCGATGCGATCGCCAACACCTCCTGCACGTTGATCACCATCGCCCGGTCGGACTTCGAGCTGCTGCTGGACTTCAACCGCGACATCGCCTACAAGGTGCTGTGGTCGGTGGTGCGGCTGTTGTCGGCCCGGCTGCGCATCACCAACGACAACCTGCGGTCGTTCCTCGCGATGTCGATGTTCTAGGAGATCCCGGAGCAATCGCCCGCCGTCGGTGTTCCATAATGGTCCCGACGACAATGGTCCCGACGACCTGGTCACCGGCGACCGACTCCCTTTACACTTAAGCCCTATGAAACGATACCTGTTCGCGTTGTCCCTCGCCGCCGCTGCGGCGGCGTTCGCGTGCGTCAGCCTCGATGGGAACACCTCGCAGTCGTTCCTCGTCGTAGCACCGGTGCTCGATTCCACGTTCGTGGGAGATACCCTGCCCCCCCGCAACGTCTATTTGGACGACGGCAGCGGCGTGCAACGCCCACCCGGCCACATCAAGTGGTCGATCAGCCCGTTGTCGGTAGCCTCGATCGATACGGCGACCGGTAAAATCGCCGCCCTCGGGAAGGGCACAGCCTTGGTCGTCGCCGAAGTCTCCGGCGTACAAAGCGGCGCATTGGTCACCGTGTCCCGCCCGCTCGACCTGACGCTCCTGATGGACACCGTATTCATGATGCCGCCCGACAGCTCGCTGTTCCTGCCGGAGTTCCTCGCGATCAAGCAAAAGGTCGCGGGACCGACGACGTTGTGGTTCGACCCGTCGCCGACGCCCAGCGTCTATACGGTGGACAGCGCCACCGGCCGGGTGACAGCGCATGCCTCTGGTGGCCCAGTCCGCTACGTGGCGCGCCTCACGAACGGCACCGACACGATCGCCGACACCGGTGGGGTCGTCGTCATGACGCCCACGGACACGAATGCTTCCGGCAAGTTCTTCATGACAGCGACGGGCACCGCCATCCGGCACCGCAGCGGTGTGGCCATCGCACTTAACTACGCGAAGCTGAACTTCAAGCGCGCCTTTCAGCTGGCCGACAGCGTGTACCCACAGCCGCCGCCACCCAACGGCGCCATCTACGAGAAGACACTGATCACGCTGCGGGACTCCGTGACGGGCGTTGGGACCTTCGACATCGATTCCATCAGCCCTCAGGAGGCGACCTCGCAGATCAGTCAGTTCGATCCGTTTTGCAACCCCAAGCGGCCGTGGGCCTTCTGGGCCAGCATCCTGCCCACGCCCCTGATCGTGGCCTACTCGCACGGTACCGGCACGGATTCCGTCGCCGGGCACCTGATCATCGCCCAGTACCTGCCCGCGCCCATCGGGGGCGGCGCGATCATCAGCGGCCGCTACGTCTTCAAGGCACAGCGTACCGACCTGTACACGGACCCGCTCGGGGCAGAGACGATCCGCGGTACGTTCGTCGCCCCGCTACGCCAACGGGACGACGTCTGCCTGCGGTGACCTTCGAGCATGTCTTCGGCGACCTCGGTGGGATCCCGGCCAACCGCCTCACCGATCCCCAGGGGCTCGCCGGCTTGCTGCTCGCCGCCGCCAACGCCGCGGGGTTGAATCCGGCGAACCCGCCGGTGGTGACGATCGGGCCGCGCGGCGTCTCAGCGGCCCTGGTGTGCCACGGAGGCCACGTCGCGATGCACGGCCTGCCGGAGGCGGGGCTCTGTTTCGCCGATGTGGGGGGCGTCAGCGGAGCGTTGCCGCAGCGGGGGCTCGATGTGATCATCAAGCGGCTCGGCGCCCGCGAAGTGCGCACGGACGCGCGCCGGCGTGGTCCCGTGACCCAGGCCATCCACCCGGAGGGTTCATGAACGCACTCACCCCCTACGCGGCTTTCTTTATGCGCCTCGCGGTGGGTCTCGTGTTTCTCCAGCACGGCTGGTACAAGTTCCATCACATGGGGGTCGCGGGCGTCGCGGGAATGTTGCACGGCATCGGATTCCCGTTCGCCACGATCTTCGCCGTGATCCTCATCGCGGTGGAGACCATCGGAGCCGTCTGCGTGGTGATCGGGTTCTACACGCGCTTCTGGGCGGCGTGCATGGCGATCGAGATGCTGGTCGCGATTCTCGCCGTGCAGCTTCCCAAGGGGAACGGGTTCGAGGTCGAGGGCCTGCTGTTCGCTGGTGCCGTTACGCTGATAGCGCTGGGGGACGGGCCGCTGTCGATTGCAGTGAAACTGAAGCACAGCAGTTGAAGCTCGAACGGCCGGGTCGTCGCGTAGGGGGACCCGGCCGTTCGTGTGCTAGTGCAGGATTCTCAGTAGTCCTGCGTCCGCGCTTCCGCGGATGAAGCTCTCCGGATCCGTGGCGGGAATGGCGACGCCGGTCTCCTTGCGCCCCCGGTGCGCGACCGCGGCCATGTATTGCTCGAGCGATCCGCGGGCCCACTCCGCCGCGTCGTCCTTCATCTGCCGGACGATCTCCTCCCACGTTCCCACGTAGGTCGCCCCGTTGAGCATGCTGACGCGGTGCACGTCGCCCGGCCCCGATCGGGCCTTCATCCCCTGCAGCTCCGTGAGCAGCGTGCCGAACAGCTCGAGCTGACGGGGATCGCGCATCTGGCCGTCCGACCCCATGGCCTCGATCTCCGCGAGCAGCAGGTCCTCGGGCGCAGCCTCCGCGGCCAACTCGTCCAGCCGGTGATGCCAAGGCACCAGCTCCGGGTCGTCGTCCGGCAGGCGATAGACGCTCTTCTTGAGCTCGATCAGGCGCCAGATCGCGAGCCCGTCGAAGTGGTCGGCCGGCGCGGTGCGCTCGAGGTGGAACAGGGCGGCCTCGTACTCGCCCCGATCGTACAGCAGGTTCGCGAGGTAGATGCGCGCCTCGGCGTGCTCGAGGTCGAGCTCGAGCGCGCGGCGCAGCCAATAGAGCGCGCCCCCCTCGTCGGCGAGTCGGTGGGAGGCGTAGCCGACACATGCGGCGGCCTCCGCCGATTCCGGGTGCCCCGTGATCGCTACTTCGAAGAAGCGTCGGGCCTGATCCAGCACGGCCTCGCGGAACAGCGCGCGGCCGACCTGGAGCATGAGGTCGTGGTCGTCGCGGAATCCGAGCGCGAGAATGCGGTCGAAACACGCCACCGCGCCCGCGCGATCGCCGAACTTGAGCAGCACTTCGCCGAGTCCTGCGAGCGCGTCTTCGTGTTCAGGGTCGAGGCCCACCGCTTCTTCGAATCCGCGGCGCGCCCACGCATACTCCTCCCGCGCGAGCCGGGCGTACCCCATGCCCACATGCAGCTCGACGGCGTGCGGGTAGAGTCCCAGGCCCTCTCGCAGGGTCTCGATGGCTTCGTCGTATTGGGCTTCGTTGTAGAGCTGATGCGCGCGTTCGTCGTAGTCGTCGGAGCTCAAGAACGGTTCCGACATCGAACGGGCCTCCCGGGAAGGTTGTGCTATGATACGACGCGCTGAACGGTTACACAAGCGACGGACGCCGAGTATCTTCCCCGCCGATGACTCCCCTGCCGTCCGCCCTCACCGAGATGCCGAACGGCTCCGTCACGTCGCCGCGCGGCTTCACCGCCGCGGCGGCGCATGCCGGTCTCAAGGCCGACGGCGCGCTGGACGTCGCGCTGCTCGTGAGCGCGACGAGCTGCGCCACGGCGGGCGTGTTTACGAAGAACGCGCTCCGCGCCGCTCCCGTGATCTACGACGCCGACCTGTTGGCGGAGCGGCCGGGGCGGATGCGCGCCGTGGCGATGAACGCGCGGGTCGCCAACGCCTGCACCGGCGCGCCCGGGCTCGCCGCGGCCCGGGCGATGGCACAGGCTGCCGAGCAGGCCGCCGGCCTCCCGCCGCGCACCGCGCTCGTGCTGTCGACCGGCGTGATCGGCGTCCCACTCCCTCACGAGCAGATCGCCGATGGCCTGCGCGCGGCGGCGGGGCGCCTGACGCCGGATGGCGGGCCGGACATCGCCCGCGCCATCATGACCACCGATACCCGGCCCAAGCATTGCGCCGTGCGCTTCGAGACCCCCGCCGGGATCGTCACGGTCGGCGGCGTCGCCAAGGGAGCGGGCATGATCCATCCGGACATGGCGACCCTGCTCGCGGTGCTCACGACCGATGCCGTAGGCGAGCCCGCCGGCCTGCAGCCGCTGCTGCGCCGCGTGGCCGACCGCAGCTTCAACGCCATTTCGGTGGACGGGGATACGAGCACGAACGATACGGTCCTGCTCCTGGCCGGGGGCGCGTCCGGCGTCGATCCGTCGCTCGATGGCGCCCTCTGGAAGACGTTTGAGGATGCCGTGCTGCAGGTGGCGCGCACCCTCGCGCTCGCCATCGTCTCGGATGGCGAAGGCGCGTCCAAGGTCGTGGAAATTCAGGTGGTCGGGGGAGTGAGCGAAGCAGCCGCACGGGAAGTCGGCCGTGCCATCGCCCGCTCGGCCCTCGTGAAGACCGCGATCTACGGCGCCGACCCGAACTGGGGGCGCATCCTGGCCGCAGCCGGCGCGGCCGGAGTCCCGCTCGCCGTGGACCGCCTGTCGCTCCAGGCGTCCGCCGATGGCGAATGGCTGACCCTCGCCACCGGGGGCGCCACGGCTCACGCGGATCTGAGCACCGCGCGGGCCATCTTCCAGCAAAAAACGATCCGCCTCCGCGTCGACTTGGGGCTCGGTCGCGCGGAGGCGGTGGTGTGGACCTGCGATCTGACGCCGGACTACGTCCGGATCAACGCCGACTACACCTCGTAGGCCGGCAGCTTACGGCTTGGCCTTGCTGGTGTCCTTGCCTTCCTGCTTCGCCCCAGGCTTGGCGGCGTGCTTCTTCCCGTGCTTCTTCATGGCCTTCTTGTCAGCCTTCGGCTTCGACGTGTCGGCCGCCGGCGCCTGACCCTGCATCGGTGACGGCTGCTGCGCCATCACGACCGCTGGAGCGGCGAGAAGGGCCAGCGCGAGGAGCGTGCGACGGATCATGTCTCGATACCTCCGGGAGGGATTTCGCGAGCCACCCTGGCCCGCTTCACCGTTGAGACCCGCGCCGGCCTGGCGGCGTCACCGGGGTATGGTGCACTTTGCAACGTCCCTTACGGCCGTGCCGGCGACGCGGGCCGGCGCGCGCCGGCCACGGTGCCGCGCGTCGGCTTCGAGACCGCGGGCAGGTTCGGCAGGTCCCGCCGCACGAGGGCGAGCGCCTCGGCCCGCGTGTGCCCCCGCTGCACCTGCTGCAGCACGGCCGTCGACACATCCAACAAACGCTCCTGCGGCACGCCGGCATGGACGGCCTCGATGATCAGCCCCGCCGCCGAGTCCGCGTCGAAGCGATGGGCCACGAGATCGGCGACTGCATGGAGGGCGGCCGCCCGGGGCGGTCGCTCCAGCGCGGCCACGACCCGCTCGACCAGCGGCGCGGGCAACCCACGACGCAACGCCCATGCAACCGTGGTGATCTCGCCAGGGAGCACCGGCGGCGGATCGCCTGCGTGCACGAGCAAGTCGCGCGCGCCGCGCAGCTGCCCGAGACTCACCCGCACGGCAGCCACGATCCGCGGACCGGTCACGTGCTTCGCTCCACCTTCCAGTGCCTTCTGGATCAGCGGCTCCGTGGGAAGCCCCTCTTGCGACGCAAACTGGATGAGCGAGTCGACCGCCGGAATGGCCTCACTCGGAATGCGCCCCTCCAGCCGGCCGCGCACCGACTGGGCGGCGAGCGTGACGGCCAGGAAGGCCGCACAGGCAAGGACCACCCAGCGCTTCATCAACGGGCCGGCCGCACAATGACGATCGAGTTTTCGCGGCCGAAGTCGTCGGCCACCAGGCGCTCCGCGAGGTGGTCGGGGACCCAGCGCTCGCCGTCCACCACGAACATGTACTCGTAGGTGCCGGTCGGGAGCACCACCGTGGCTCGCCACACGCCGTCGTGGTCCTGGTCTTCCAGCGCGATGGAGCCGGCACGCCAGTCGTTGAAGGTGCCCACGGCGTGCACCGACTGCGCCTCGGGGAACCGGCCGACGAACTGGGCGATCCCCTCGTGCTCCGCCGGTTCGGGGGCCTCCTGGCCCGCCGTGAACAGCGTGAACGCGGCGACCACGGCGGCGAAGGCGACGCTCCATGCCGGGCGGACCCGGAGGATGATCGCGTGCGGAGTCACGAGCCAGCGCATGACGCGGCGCGCGCGGGATGGCGCCGGGCGACGGAGCTCCGCCATCACCCGCGATTCGAGGCTCGTCACCGCTCCGGCGGGAGGCACGGCAAGGAGATCGGCGGCCGCGGCGAGCTGCGCCACGGCGCGGCGCAGCTCCGCGGGCACGGCCTCCGCTGCGAGCTCGCCGTCGAGCACCTGGTGAATCCTCTGGTCGATCACATTCATGCGTGGTCCTCCAGCACCTTCAGCAACTCCTCCCGGGCGCGATGCACGCGCATCTTAAGCGTCGGAATGCGCTCGCCGGTGACTGCCGCCATCTCTTCGTAGCTCAACCCCTCCACGTGCTTCAGCACGAACGCCTCACGCTTGTCGGGCGAGAGGTCTGCAAGCGCCCGTTCCACGAGGACGAGCTGGTCCGCCCGCTCCAGGTCCGCCTCGGTGTCGGCCGGGTCCGCCACGTGCGGTGCGTCGTCGAGTGAAACGTCGGCGACGGACCGGCGCGCCAGATGACTCTTGCATCGGTTCGTCACGATGCGATACAGCCAGGTACGGAGCCGCGCCGGCTCCCGGCAGCTCGCGAGGTGACGGTAGGCGCGGACGAAGCTCTCGGCCACCGCATCCGCCGCGGCGTCCCGGCTCCCGAGCATCCGGGCCGCGAACCGCAGCAAGCCCGCCTCGTAGCGACGGATCACGAAGCCGAAGGCTTCGGTGTCGCCGGCGAGCACGAGGGCCACCACCTCCGCGTCGGGGGGTGCCCCCCTCACATCCATGAGACCTGCACGGGGATTAGAGCGTCACGCTACGGGGCTGGTCCAAGGGGCTGGATGTTGCGGGCAGGAACCGATTTAACGGTCCCGCAGGAACTCTTGCACTGCGGCGAGGTAGCTCGACGCCCTCAAGCCCTCGCCTCCAACGGCACCCACGAAGGCTGCGAGCGTCGCCTCGGCACGCCGGCGATAGCGCGCGTCGCCGGTGGCGCGGGCGAGCCGCAGCAGCACACGCCCTGCCCACCCATTGCCGCCGGGGAGAAGATCGTCGAGCACGGGTTTCGTCCGCTCGGCGAGCGCCGGCGCCGTTGGGTCCGTGGCGGCCGCGTCGAAATAGCCGGCCGATCCCGAGTCGGCGAAATCGCGCTCCAACAGCCGCACGAGATCCTCCGCGATTTCCCGGTAGCGGGCCTCACCCGTCGCTTCGCGAGCGGCGAGGCATGCCCAGGCGACCTGCACCTGGTCTTCGAGCAGTGCCCGCACCGGCGACCCCGAGCCCGCCACGTGCCGCACGGCGCGCCCCCGAGCATGCACACGCCGCAGCAGCGTGTCGAGCGCCGCGCGCGCACGCTCTACGGCTGCCGAATCGCCCACCGCCACGGCGGCGTCCAGTACCGACCCGATCACATACGCATCCCGGTCCGCGAACACGGTCCGGTCGGCCGTGCGGCTGACGGAGCCGGCGAGTCGCCGGGCCATGTCCCGCGCCTGGTCGCGATAGCGCGATTCTCCGGTGACCGACCACGCCGACACGAGATCGCGCAGCAGTCCGGCGCGCACCAGCTCAGGTGGATCGTCCCGCGCGCTGGCCGCCAAGCCCACGTCACCAGAATCGACCAGATAGCCGAGCACGGCGCGCGCGGGCGCGAGGTACGTGGAGTCACGGGTGCGGGCATACACGGCGAGCAGCAGGTCGACGGCCTGGGTGAACCGGAAGCTCGCGACGTCCGAGCGGGTCCGGGCCGCCGCGGCCGTCAGGCCGCGCACCGCCTCCGTCTCGCGCTGCACCGCGCCAGGTTTGAGCGCTCCAGCCCGGACCCCGCCACGACGCCCCCGGGAGCGCTCCCGCACCAGCGCGGCGCGCCGCAGGATGGAGGCGCGCTGCTCCCGGTAACTCCTGGCCACGTCGGGGAGTACCTGCTTCAGCCCCCGTCCGGTGATGGGATCATCGAGGGGAAAGTAGGTCCCGCCGAAAAACGCGGACCCGTCGGGGGTGAGGAATACGGTGATCGGATAGCCGCGCAGGCCGGCGAGGAGCTGGACCGCGGTTGCATAGCGCTGAGCGACGTCGGGGCGCTCGTCACGGTCGACGCGGACCGGTACGACCAAGGAGTCGATCATGGCGCCGAGCGTGGGGTCGCCATACACCTCGCGATCCATCACGCCGCACCAGCGACAGTCGTCCGCTCCCACATATAGCAGGATGGGTCGGTCGAGGCGCGCCGCGAGCGCGAACGCATCGCGTCCCCACGGTTGCCAGCTCACCGGCTCACGCGCGGCGCGCGCCAGATAGGGCGTCGTGGACTGCGCCATCCGGTTCGTGAACGGCCCGTGCTCCGAGACGCAGCCGATCAGCGCCAGCAGCGGCAAGGGAAGGAGGAGTGACGCCGGAGGTCTCATGGGCGCGGTGGAAGATACCCTGCCCGTCGCGCCGCCGTTCCCGCCCGCGTGCAGTTCGCGCAGTGTCGCGCTGGACGTGGCGAAGACGGCGTCGTTATCCTTGCACCATGGAGACCACTCGCATCACCCCCAAGCCCAACGGCCCCCTGGTCGTAGAGGGTCCGGTCAAGATCGTCACGCCGGACGGCCGGGAGCTGGCGGTACCCCCCCGGAAGGACGGCCGGCCGGCGGAAGTCGTTGTCCTGTGCCGTTGTGGAGGGTCTGCCACCAAACCGTTTTGTGACGGAAGTCACAAGCGGAACGGCTTCTCGGACACCCCTCCCGCAGGCCTCGCTCCCACGATTTGAGCACGGGGTATTATGTTGTCTCCGTCCCGGAAGGGGGGGTACCGGGGGAGCCGCCCCTGACCGCAGCCGCTTCACCCGCCCCCCTGCTGTGCCCCCGAAGGAGGAGCGCAATGGCGAAGGCTGGAAAGGCCCCGATGGCGGCGGATGAAGGCTACTGCGTGAAATGCAAGGCTAAGCGCAAGATTTCGAACCCCCAGCAGGTGAAAATGGCGAACGGCCGGCCTGCGCTGAAGGGCGTATGCCCAGTGTGCGGCACGGGGATGTTCAAGATTCTGCCGCCAAAGTAACTCGACACCAAACCGACGATGCGAGCCCCCGGTCGAGCACGGCCGGGGGCTCTTCGCTACCGGGCGCCAGGCGCAACCCGCCGGCCCCCGGCCCCCTGGTAGGCATACCGGAAGGTGACGCACGCCGTACCCACGTCCCTGCAGTAGTAGGCGAGCAGCTCGAGCTTGGCATACCGTCCACCCGACGTGCGCACCCCATACACGTGGTGCTTCGACGTCAGCAGGTGGCTGAGCATGCTGTAGCCGTACCACTTCCCCACGCCGGGGTTGATGGTGTCCGGCGCATTCGTGTTCCCGAGGTACCCGTCGAGGGGCAGCTCTCGCACCGAGTCGAACGGGACGGCGCCGAGATCCACGATGCCGCCACCGGGGGCCGTGATCAGGTGGAAGCGCCGGAAGGCGATGTCCCATCCTCCGGAATCCACCACGCCACCGCGCCGGAAGTCGAAGCGGCGCCAGCGGTCGGTGCTCGAAGCGTCCAGGGTGTAGGTCGCGGGCCCGACGAGGGAGTCGCCCACAACCGCGGGGTGCGGCACGGTGGGGGTGTAGGGGGGAAACTCCGGGGTGGTGAACGACCCGATCACCAGGGATGCGATGAGGAGCGCGAACGCGCCGCCCATCACGAGCACCAGGATGGGCGGCCGGGCGCTGCCCGCGGTCACGCCTCGGCCATGAACGGGTAGCTGAAGCTCCGCGGGGGGACGAAGTTCTCTTTCACGGAGCGCGGGCTCACCCAGCGGATGAGATTGAGCAGGCTCCCCGCCTTGTCGTTGGTGCCGCTGGCGCGCGCGCCGCCGAATGGCTGCTGTCCCACCACGGCGCCGGTGGGCTTGTCGTTGACGTAGAAGTTCCCCGCAGCGTACCGCAACGCACTCTTCGCCTCTTCGACCGCGCGGCGGTCTTGCGCGAAAATCGCGCCGGTGAGCGCATAGGGCGACGTTTCATCCACGAGGCGCAGCGTCTCGACCCAGCGGGCCGCGGGGTAGACGTGGACCGATAGGACCGGCCCAAAGATCTCCTCGCACATGGTACGATACGCCGGGTCTTGAGCTTCGAGGACCGTGGGCTCGATGAAGTAGCCGTCCGTATCGTCGGCGCCGCCGCCGGACAGGACCTTCACGCCTGGTGCGCGTTTCGCGGCTTCGATGTAGCCCTTGATCTTGTCGAACGCCTTCCGGTCGATCACCGCCCCCATGAAGTTCTGAAAATCTGCGGGGTCTCCCACCTTCACCTCGGCGAGCATCGCAAGCATGCGATCGCGCACCGCGGGCCAGAGGGCATCGGGGACGTAGGCGCGCGACGCGGCGCTGCACTTCTGCCCCTGATACTCGAAGGCGCCGCGCACCATGCCGGTCGCGAGCACATCCGGATCCGCGCTCCCGTGCGCGAGGATGAAGTCCTTGCCGCCCGTCTCGCCGACCAACCGCGGGTAGGCAGCGTACGACGTGAGGTTCGCCGCCGACTGCTTCCACAGCGCCTGGAACACCTCCGTCGAGCCGGTGAAATGGATCCCCGCAAACTCGCGATCGGCGAGCAGGCGCTCCGACACCTGGACCGAGGGCCCGGGGATGAAGTTGATCACACCCGGCGGCAAGCCGGCCTCCGCGAGGAGGCGCATGATGAAGTAGTTCGAGAGCACGGCCGTCGCCGCGGGCTTCCACACCACGGTATTGCCCATGATGGCCGGCGCGGTGGGCAGGTTGCCCCCGATGGACGTGAAGTTGAAGGGCGTGATGGCGTAGACGAAGCCCTCCAGGGGACGATAGTCCAGCGAGTTCCACACGCCCGAGACCGACAACGGCTGCTCGCCGTAGATGCGCTCCGCATAGTGCACGTTGAAGCGGAAGAAATCGATCAGCTCGCACGCCGCGTCGATCTCCGCCTGATGCGCGGTCTTCGACTGGCCGAGCATGGTCGCGCCGTTGACGATCGGCCGGAACCGCGTCGCCAGCAAATCAGCGGCCTTGAGAAACACGGCGGCCCGCCGGTCGAACCCCCACGCCGACCACTCGCGCCACGCGTCCCGCGCCGCCGCGATCGCCGCCTGGACTTCCGCTGGCCCCGCCTGATGCGCCTTGGCGAGCACGTGCCGATGGCAATGGGGCATGACGACATCGACCGTCCTGGCGGTGTGCACGTCCTTGCCGCCGATGACGAGGGGAATCTCGAGCTGGCGACCGGAGAGCTCCTTCAGAGTTCGCTTCAGCTCCACCCGCTCCCCGGCTCCCGAGGCGTAGCTCAACACCGGCTCGTTGACGGGTGTGGGGATCTTGGGGATGCCGTTCATTACGAAAATCTAACTCCTTGTACGACGTCACAACGCTACGTTGTACGAATGGACCAGAGCCACTTACAACGTAGCGTCATAACGTCGTGGAACTCACGAGCGTTCATACAGTGATGACCATTCATCCGAACACCCGCATCGGCCACATCCATCTCACGGTTTCCGACCTCGACCGGGCGCTCGCCTTCTACCGCGACATTCTCGGCTTCGACGTGACGAGTCGCTACGGGCGGGACGCCGTGTTCCTCTCGGCGGGCGGCTACCATCACCACATCGGGCTCAACACGTGGGCGGGCCGCGGAGCGCCGGCACCGGCGCCGGGGACAACGGGTCTGTATCACTTCGCGATTCTCTACCCCGACCGCAAGACGCTCGCCAAGGCCGTGCGCCGCGTGCTCGATGCCGGCGTGCCGCTCGAAGGCGCGTCCGACCACGGCGTCAGCGAAGCGATCTACCTGCGGGACCCAGACGGCAACGGCGTCGAGTTGTACCGCGACCGGCCGGAGCGCGAATGGCCGCGCGGGCCCGACGGCAGCATCGCCATGCAGACCCAGGCGCTGGACCTCGATACACTGCTGGCCGAAGCCGATTAAGGCAACGCTAGTTCGATCCTTTGCCTTTCACGATCAAACTGTCGCTGACCTTCACCGCCTGCACCGGCGTCGGTTCCGTCTGGGTGCCCCGCGGAATCATGCCCGAGAGGTTCGCGAGCTCATAGGCCGACACCGCCATGACGGCGGACGCCTGCATCAGGTCCGCCGCGACGGCCATGTCGTAGGTGTCGGACTGAGAGTGGTGCGTGTGGCCGTAGCCCCGCTCGAGCTGGTTGAAGTTGAACCCGGGCACGCCATACGGGAGGAACGAGAGGTGGTCGGTCCCCGTCTTGTTCCGGTTGACTACCGAATCGACGCCGAGGCGCGCCACCGGCGCGAGTACGGCGCGCCACAGACCTTCCAGGTCCGTCCGCCCCTGCAGCGCCTGCCCTGTGATCGCGCCGGTGCCATTGTCGAGCACGATGACTGCCTGGATCGAGTCGGCCTCCGCGGCGTGCTCCTCCGCGTACTTGCGCGACCCGATCAAGCCCTGCTCTTCCCCCGTGAAGAGTACGAACCGGATGGTGCGCTTCGGCTGCAAGCCCGACCGGGCGATGATGCGGGCCGCCTCGAGGGTGCTCATCGCGCCGGTGCCGTTGTCCGTGGTGCCGGTCCCGAGGTCCCAGGAGTCGAGGTGCGCGCCGATAATGACCACCTGACCCGGATGCTCGCTGCCGCGGATCTCGGCGACGGTGTTCCACTGAGGCACGGAATCACGAGTGATGGTGTTCGAGATGCTTACCGCGAGCTGCGGCGTCGTGCCCGCCTGGAGCAGGCGATCGAACAGGGCATAGTCCTCATGTGCGACGGCGATCTGGGGAAGCGGCAGGATGCGGTTAGGGGAGCCGCTCATGTTGAGGAGCGCATGCTCCTTGCTCGCGTCTTGGAGAATGCCGAGCGCGCCGGCGCGGCGCAGCAGATAGGGCAGATCGTTGGCGAACTGCTGCATGCGCGCCCGAGTGGTCGAATCGAGGTCGCGGAAGGGCGTGAAGATGGTACGGAAGAAGTCGCGCTGCCGCTGCGAGTCGGCCGCCGTCATCGACGGCCCGTCGGCGTTCCACACGAGCGATGGCGGCCGGGTCATCACCCATGCCTTCTTCACTCGACCGCGATACAGGACGAAGCTGTCGGGCGTCGTGGCGTCGATCCGCACCACCGGTCCCGTGACGGTGGCGCCGCCAGTGCCCGGCGCCCAGGCCCAGCTCGCCGCGATGACGTCGTGCCCGCGCGGCGCGGTCATGTGCGCCCGCATCGGTCCCCGCGTCCACGTGCCGCCGAACTTCCAGGGCTCGAGGTGCGCCTCCAGGCCATAGGCCTTGAATCGCTCGAGCGTCCAGTCGTTCGCCCGGCGCGCGGCGGACGATCCCGTGAGCCGCGGGCCGATGACGTCGCTCAGGTACTGGAGATTCTGCATCACTTCGGAACGGTTGAGCGCCTCGTCGATCAGGACGCCGGCTCCCGTCGTGTCGACGACGAGATCCTGCCCGAACACGGGACG
>WNEY01000468.1_pt1 | contig 33990 bp, 35 predicted proteins | sample 5400531 | NCBI WGS metagenome assembly WNEY01 (sample SAMN13153338, study PRJNA577476) | soil metagenome | isolation source: 200 cm saprolite under Douglas fir tree site 1 | place: USA:California | collected 2015-04-18 | reverse complement strand
GCGGATGAGCGCCTCTTCGAGCCTCTCCCACGCAGCGTCGTCGCCTGGATCGAACGCCGCGGCTGCAAGCTCGGCCGTGAGCGCGGTGCGGCTCTTCGAGAGAGAGTCGCGCAGGCGTGAGAAGAGCCCTGCACGCTCAGCCTCCGGCTCGGGCTGCGCGCCCTCTTCACCGAGGAGCTCTCCCCACGATCTGGCCATGAGGGCGAACGGTAGCGACATGCGCCCGCCACAACGAATCAAGCTCGCGGTTAGTGCAAGCGCAGCAGCACTAATCGCGAGCGAACTGACGCGGGCGGGGACGCGTAGCGCCACCGCCCGCGCGACGCCGCCCGTCGCCCCGCCCCCCAAACGTCCGCGCGCGGCAGGACCGCGCTCCTGCCGCGCGCGGGTACCTCAGTTGCAGTCGCTACGCGACTGCAACTTCGTGTCGAGGCAATCGCCTCGACACGATCTGCGAAATGCCGTCCGCGCCCATCGTCACTCCATAAAGGATATCCGCGGCCTCCATCGTCCTCTTCTGGTGCGTGATGACGATGAACTGCGCGCGATCGGAGTAGCGCCGCAGCAGTTCGACGAAGCGGCCGATGTTGGTGTCGTCGAGCGCGGCCTCGACCTCGTCGAGCAGGTAGAACGGACACGGCCGCGCGAGGAACAGCGCGAACAGGAACGAGATCGCGCCGAGCGCCTTCTCGCCGCCCGACAGCAGGGACAGCCGCGTCACCTTCTTGCCTGCCGGACGGAGCTCGACCTCGATGCCCGGCTGTTCCTCCTCGTCCTCGGGCTCCGTCAGGCGCAGCCGCCCTTCACCACCCGGGAAGAGGGTCGCGGCGACTTCCGCGAAGTTGTCCTGCACGGCGGCGAAGGTCTCCGCGAACCGCTGCTCGACCGTGCGCGTGAGGTCGTCACGCAACGACTCGAGCTCCGTGAGGCTCTGCTCCAGATCCGCGCGCTGCGCCGACAGCTCCGTGAGGCGCTCCTTCTCCTGGTCGTACTCCTGCTTGGCGAGCGGATTGACCTCGCCGAGAGACTCACGGCGGCGCTCCAGCCGCTCGATCCGCTCGGCGAGCTCCCCGCGGTCGTCGCCGTCGGCCGGGTCGGCGCCCGCGGACTCGAGCCGCCGTCGGGCTTCGTCGGCCTCAGCTTCGATTCGGGCCCGCTCGACGTCGACCGCGCTCAGCCGTTCGGCCGCCTCCGCGGCGGCGCGACGCGCCTCCACTTCCTCGGCGCCCAGTCGTCGGAGCTCCTCCGCGAGCGCACCCGTGCGCGAGGAGCCGGCGTCGGCGCGGGCGCGGAGCGGCGCCTCGAAGCGGTCGTCGACGACGCCGTCCAGCGCCTCGACCAGCCGCGCGGCGAGACGGGCCAGCGTTACGGTCACTGGATCACGCGCCGCGTGGTACGCGTCCTCGGGGATGGGCGCGGCAACGCGCCCATCCAGTTCCTCCACCTCTGCGACCAGGACGCGCCGCCGCGCCTCGAGCTCCAGCCAGACGGCTTCCGCGGTCTCGCCCGCGAACCACAGCTCGCCCCGCTGCGGGTCGTAGCCGAAGCCCTCGGGCGTCACAGCGGGGACCTGCGAATGAAGCAGCTCCTCCTTCGAGACGATCGGGAGCTCGCGGACGAGCTCGGCGGGATCGCGAGTGAGCACGACGACGCTGCCGAGCCCAGCGGCGCGTGCTCGCTCCGCAAGCGCAAGTGCGGCCCGCGCATCCTCCGCCACGAGGGCAGGCGCGCGATGACCGAGAGCCGCAGCGACTGCGCGCTCACGTCCAGGCTCGACGTCGAGGAGCGACAGCGCGAGGCGCTCTCCTTCCTCGGCGAGTGCGCGTGCGGCGGGCGGGAGACCTTCGCGCTCCGCGAGGCTGCGCTCCAGCGCCACCAGACGCTCGTGGGCGAGTCGAGCATGCTCGCGGACCGTCTCGCGTTCGGCGCGCACCTGCGCGTCGAGCATGCGCCGAGGTCGCGACAGCTCGGCGCGCAGTCGCTCGAGCAGCGCGTCGGCGCTCTCACGGCGCAGCTCGATGCGCTCACGTGCACTGCGGAGGCGATACAGGGTAGCGGTCGCCTCCTCGCGCCGCCCGGCGGCGTCCGCCAGCTCCTCCTCCGCGCGCCGCCGCTCCTCGAGCAGCGAGTCGAGGCGATCGTCGACGTGCTTGCGTGCAAGGACGGCGGCGATGCGCCTGCCCTCGCCGTCCTCCAGCCGCTCGTTGAGATCCGCGAGATCGAGCTCCGCGACGCGGGCGCGCAGCGATGCGATCTCCCCTCGGAGCTTCTCGGCGCGCTCCGCAGCGGTCGCCTGCAACGCGAGCGGTCGGAGCCTCTTCTTCACCTCTGCCTCGACGTCACGCGCGCGCTCGACCTGAACGGCGACGCGCGTGAGCTTCAGCTCGGCGCGGTGCTTGCGGCGCTTGAAGCGGCCGAGACCCGCTGCCTCCTCGAGTAGCTCTCGCCGCTCCTCCGGCTTGGAGCCGAGGATCTCCTCCACGCGGCCCTGGCCGATGATCGAGTGCATGCCGCCGCCGAGCCCGAGGTCGGCGAGCAGTTCGACGAGATCGATGCGGCGGACGGCGGTGCGGTTGAGCAGGTACTGGCCCTCTCCCCCGCGATGAAGCCGCCGCGCGACGGAGAGCTCGGAGTACGGGAGCGGGCCGTCACCGTTCGCGTTGTCGAAGAGGAGCTCGATCTCGCAGAAATCCTCGGCCGGCCTGCCGCCCCCTCCCGCGAACAGGACGTCGTCCGGCTTCTCGGCCCGGAGCTCGGACGGAGCCAGCGAGCCGGCCGCCCAGACGATTGCGTCGGCGACGTTCGACTTCCCGGAGCCGTTCGGCCCCACGACCACGGCGACGCCGGGCTCGAGCCGGACCTCGACCGGATCAGGGAACGACTTGAAGCCGCGCAGCTTGATCGCGCGTAGATGCATGCGACCGAGAGGCTAGCGGGAAGCGCGGACGGCTATTCCGGAAGCCCGAGACGACGCCGGACCGCCTCGCGCGTCGTGCCGTCACGCGCGAGACGGCGCTCGATCAACTCCTCGAGTCGGCGCTGATTCTCGTCCCAACGGGCCCATTCCTCAGGCGTCGTCTTCTTGCGCTTCCTCTTCGCCATCGTCCTCGTCCTCCAGCAGGCGAATGATCCTGCGAATCCCGAACTTGATGTCCGCGAGCGTGAAGAGCATAGCCGTCACCTCGTCGCGGTAGATGAGCGGCTCCGGCTCCACCGTTCCAAGAGTGGAGCTACGGAGCCGCTCCGACAAGAGTCCGCGGAAGACACGTCCGGCCGTTATGGGGTGGTTGCCGTTCGGCGGCGCCGGCTGGTTGAGCTCGAGGGACGCGGTGAGGTTCTACTCGTGCTTCCGGCCGACGCGGGCTCTTCGGCTAGGCGGCAGACACCTCGACGCCGAGCTTGACGAGCGCTTCCTTCGCGGCCTCCTGCTCGGCCGCCTTCTTCGACTCGCCTGATCCGACGCCCAGCTGCTCCCCATCGATGACCGCGGCGCACTTGAAGCGGCGGTCGTGCGGAGGCCCCTCGACCTCGAGCACCGCATAGCTCACCGACTGCCCGCGACGAGCCAGCGCTTCCTGCAGCTCCGTCTTGTAGTCGACGTGGCTCGTGAGCGCGTAGTCGATCCGCGCCCCGAACGCCTTCACGATCGGTTGCTCGATCTTCTCGAAGCCGTGCTCGAGGAAGAGCGCGGCCAGTGCGGCTTCGAGCAGCGCCGCCAGAACGTTGCGGTTCCGCGCGAGCCGCTGGACCTCGTCCTCCGGAATGTCGGCGCCCCGCTCCGCTAGTCGGGCCCCGAGCTCGAGCTGCCGAGCGACGACCGCGCAGCTCGCGCGCGAGACGACGTGGGAGCGGATCTTCGCCAGCCGTCCCTCGGTGAAGTCGGGGTACCGCTCGTACAGCTCGCGCGCGATCGCAAGCTCGAGCACGCTGTCGCCGAGGAACTCGAGCCGCTCGTACGAGGCGGCGCGCACGCTCGCCCACGACGCGTGCGTGTACACCTGATCCGCCCGTTCCTCGGGCAGCCGCTCGATCAGCTTCCCGAGCTCGGCGACGTCCCCGGAGGGAGCGCTACTGGTGCGACGCGACGTAGTCGACGGCCTGGCCGACGGTCTGGATCTTCTGTGCGTCCTCGTCGGAGATCTTGATCCCGAACTGGTCCTCGAGCTCCATGATCAGCTCGACGAGGTCGAGCGAGTCGGCGTCGAGATCCTCCTGGAAGGAAGCCTCCTCCGTGATCTCGCTCTCGTCGACGCCGAGCTGCTCGGTCAGAACTTCCTTTACTCGCTCGAAGACTTCCTCGCGCGACGCTGCCATGTCACCTCACGTGGGGGTCGGAGTCGTAGAGGGGCCGGATGCTAACACGGTCCCGCCGATGTGCTGACCGAGACGACCCACGACGTCGTGCTCGACCCCGCGGGCCGCGAGTCGGATCGCGTTGGCGATCGCGCGACGGGAGGAGTTGCCATGCGCGATCACGGCGAGGCCGCGGAGACCGAGCAGGTATGCGCCTCCGTAGGTGTCCGGGTCGAGGCGCTCGCGCAGGCGGCGAGCCGCCGGCCGGATGAGCAGCCCGCCGACCCTGCCGCGCGCCGTCGCGGTGATCTCCTCGCGGAAGGCAGCGAGGAGGCTATTGATCGTGCCTTCGAGGAGCTTCAGGGCGACGTTTCCCGTGAAGCCGTCCGTGACGACGACGTCCGCCGCGCCGATGAGGAGATCGCGGCCCTCCGTGTTGCCGGCGAAGTTCAGGTCGCTCGCCGCCAGGAGCTCGTGGGCCTCGAGCGTGAGCTGGTTCCCCTTCTCGGCTTCCTCGCCGATCGACAACAGCCGCACCTGCGGGTTGTGCACGTCCAGGATCTCCTCCGCGAAGACGGTGCCCATGTGCGCGAACTGGACGAGGTCCTCGGGTCGCGCGTCGGCGTTCGCACCGGAGTCGAGCAACACCGACGGACCGCGCCGGGCGGGAATCGTTACGGCGATCGCGGGGCGACGGACACCGGGGATCCGGCGGAGCTCGAGGAGGCAGGCCGCAAGCATCGCGCCCGTGTTCCCTGCGGAGACCACGGCGTCCGCCCTGCCCTCGCCCACGGCCCTGCACGCTACGACGAGCGAGCTGTCCGGCTTGGCGCGAACAGCCTCGGTCGGTTTCTCGTCCATGGCAATGATGTCGGGCGCCTCCAGAAGCTCCAGGCCGTGCGTGTCCAGGCCCCTCGGGCCGACGAGGACGGGAGCGACGTCGTCCGAGGCCGCATCGCGTGCGCCGGCGACGACCTCCTCCGGACCGCGGTCGCCCCCCAAGACGTCGACCGCACGCTGGCTCCGTAGGCCCATGATCCGCGTGGAGCGGCTCGACGTCGCGGCCGCGATAGGTGTGGCACGTCGGGCAGACGCGGTGAGGGCGCTTGGGCCGGCCGCACTGCGGGCAGACGTTCAGCCGCGGCGACTCGATCTTGTGCTGCGCGCGGCGCTTGTCGCGGCGCGCCTTCGAGGTCTTTTTCTTGGGGACGGCCATCGGAACGGCGGAGTGTAGCCGGACGCGCAGCGTCCCGGCCGCGAAGCGGCCTGTCCGCGAAGCGGGCCAGTGGAGGGGGTCTGCGGGAACCGGGAGGTTCCCCCAGCTCCTACCGCGGTCCGAAGAGGCGTGTCTTCGGGTCTGACCCTAGGAAGTGGTAGGGACGGTCAGCCCCCTACGGACCTGTCCGGAAGGGACAGCTACAACTTTTCGCGGAGGCCTTCGAGCGCCGACCAGCGGGAATCCGCAGGCTGCTCTTCGTGCTCGTGCGGCTCGCTGTTCAGGTTCTTCCCGCAGACAGGACACAGGCCCGCGCAGTCGGAGCGGCAGAGAATCTTGTCCGGAAGGGCCAGGGCGACCGCATCGCGCGACCAGGCGGCGAGGTCGAGCTGGTCGTCACGGAGATACGGTGTCCGGAGCTCGTCCGACTCCTCGGGATTGGTCGCCTGGTACTCGCGGGCCGCAATTGGGACCTCCAGGGCGGCGTCGCCGAGGCAGCGGTAACACGGCCCGTGCAGCCGCCCGCTGAAGCCGAGCTCGAAGACCGTGCCGGTGCTCGCCTTGGTGATCGCCAGCTCCGCTGGCACCTTGTCGGGCACAGGGAGATAGCGCTCGCCGCCGAGCTCGAACGGCTCCAGCTCGAGCTCGATTTCGTCGCGGTACTCCTCCCCCGAGCGAAGCTTGACCTGTCTGAGATTGAAGCTCCTCACGGAGCCCAGGGTAGCGTCAGGCCGCGGCTTTGAGCGGCTCGGGTAGCTGCCCGGCGACCGGCTTCCGTACCGGTGTGCGTGCGGTCACGATCAGGACGACGGCGACGACGATCGAAGCGCCTGCCACGATCGTCGTCCACCCGATCGGCTCGTTGAGGAACAACGTCCCGAGCGCGACCGCGACCACGGGATTCACGAACGCGTAGGTCGAGACGACGGAGATCCGGACGTTCTTAAGCAGCCACGCGTAAGAGGAGAAGGCAACGAGCGATCCGACGACGACGAGGTAGGCGAACGCGATGACGGGCTTCGTGGCGAAGGAGTCCCGATGGACGGCCCCGGCCTCTCCGGCGGCCAGGCCGGCGATGCCGAGGAACACGCTCGCCGAAAGCATCTGCATCGAGGCGGCAAGGAGTGGGCTCGTGGGGAGCGGCGCGCCGCGCGCATACAGCGATCCTCCCGCCCACGCCGACGTCGTCAAGACAAGTGCGATCGAAGCCACGACGTCCCCGCCGCCGCCGGGCCGGACGAGCAGGGCGACCCCCGCGAAGCCGACGAAGAGGCCCGCGATCGCCGCGGGAGACAGTCGGCGGCCGAAGAAGGCGCGGTCCATGAGGGCGAACCAGAGCGGGATGATCGCCACGATCAGCGCGGCGAACCCGGACTCGAGCCGCGTCTCGGCCCAGGCGACGCCGCCGTTTCCGACCATGAGCAAGGCGGCGCCGACCATCGCAGCCGCGCCCCACTCCCTGAGAGTGGGCCGCGCGCGGCCGCGCGACGCGAACAGGTAGAGCGCCGCCCCAGCGATCAGGAACCGCACCGACGACATCAGCAACGGCGGCATCGTCCGGTCGGTGACCCGGATCGCAAGGTAGGTCGATCCCCAGACGAGGTAGATGGTGGCCAACGCGAGGGCCACCGCTGCGGGTGAGCGGCGTGCGAAAGCTGCGGTCATACCTCCATGATCGGCATCCGCTACCATTAGGACAAATCGACTCGTGAGGGTGTTTGATTATGGAACCTGATAGTTGGCTGGGCGCCGAATTGCGTCATTTTCTGGCTCTGGAAGCGGTCGCGCGCGAGGGCTCATTCGGCAAGGCGGCAACGGCGCTCGGCTATACCCAGTCCGCGGTCAGCCAGCAGATCGCGACGCTGGAGCGGATCGTCGGGCAGCGCCTCGTCGAGCGCCCCGGAGGCCCGAAGCCCGTCTCGCTGACCGAGGCAGGACGGCTTCTGCTGACCCACGCTGACGCGATCGCCGCCCGCGTCGCGGCCGCGCAGGCCGATCTGACCGCGCTCGCCGACGGCCAGGCGGGAACGCTGCGAGTCGGCGTCTTCCAGAGCGTCGGCCAGCGGGTCCTGCCCGAGGTGATGCGCCGCTTCCTCCGTGCCTGGCCGCAGGTGAAGGTGACGCTGACGGAGTCCGCCGACGACAGGGAACTGCTCGGCCTCGTCGAACGCGGCGACCTCGACCTGACGTTCGCCGATTTGCCGCTCGTCGACGGGCCGTTCGACTCGGTGGAGCTCCTACGCGATCCCTACGTCCTCGTCGTACCAGCCGACTCTCCACTGACGGGACGCGACAGCCCGCCGACGACGCGCGAGATCGCCGAGCTCGACCTCATCGGACACAAGTTCTGCCGCACGCTTGTGCAGCTCGAGGCGAGTTTCCGCCGGCCGCTCCGCTTCGTCTTCCGCTCCGACCACAACCAGACCGTCCAGGCGCTCGTCGCCTCGGGCGTCGGGAGTGCGCTCGTCCCGCGGCTGACGATGGATCCGGAAGACGAGACGACGGAGCTGATCGAGCTCCCCAAGCTCTCGCCGAGGCTGATCGCCCTCGCCTGGCACCGCGACCGCTATCGAACTCCTGCCGCAGACGGCTTCGTCGAAACTGCCCAGCAGGTGTGTGGCGAGCTCGCGCCTCGGTCCGAGCGAAAGCTGGCGCTTTCGCTCGGGTCTTAAGTTCGGCCGCTTCGCGGCTCTAACGCGCGCGGGCGGAGCCCGCGCGCTCTTCTGGGGTTTGCGGTCGGCTGAGGGCGGTGGTCCGCGGGCGGTGGCGCTTCGCGTCCCCGCCCGCGTCAGTTCGCCGGCGGCTAACGCTGCGCGTTAGCCTCCGGCCTTGGTGGTGCGGCTGGACGAGCGTTTCAACCGTTCGACCCGTCTGAAACACCCAGGGCCGGAGGTTAGTGCGGGCGCAGCCGCACTAACCGCAGGCCGACCTCACGCGCGCGGGGACGCCGCAGGCGCCACCGCGCGCGGACACGGAACCGCCGCCCGCCTGGAACCCCAAAAGGAGCGCGCGGGCTCCGCCCGCGCGCGTTAGACCCGCGGAGCGGGCGACCCCGAAAACGAGGCTGTTGCACAAAGCCTCGGAGCGGGGGTTTTCTAGTTGAGGGTTATCTGTGCTGCGGCGGCCAGGGAGGTTCGAAGCCGCGGCGGCGCTCGCAGGCGGGTCAGGCCGCGGGCGCCAGCGGCCCCGGGATCGCCGTTCCCGCTCGGGCGAGGCCCGCACGCCAGAGTTTGAGCAGGTTGTGGGTGGTGGCGATCAGCTGCCACTCGGCCTGGCAGGCGGCGACGCCGCGGCGCAGGAAGCGGTCGCTGCGACGGATGCATTTGATGTGCGCGAAGACCGGCTCGACCATCTGCTGGCGTCGGTGGTAGAGGGCCTGCCCCTCCGGGGTTGAGAGCACCGCCTCGATCCGGCGTGCCTCCTCGCCCTGGCGGGGTGCGACCTTGCGCGGTTGGGTGCGCCGCCGGGCCTGGGTAGGGACGAGCACGTCGATGCCCTGGCTTCGCACGCTCGTGATCGCGGGCGAGTTCCAGTAGCCGCCGTCGGCGAGCACGGTCCGGATCGGCTCTTCGACTCCTGCCTCGTGGAGCGCGCCCGCGGCCCGCGCGACCATCGGGGCGAGCTGGTCGGTGTCGTTGTGTGAGCGCGTGACCCGCGCGGCGAGGATCACCTGCTCGGGGCTGGCGACAACCTGGGCGTTGTAGCCCTGCACCGACTTCCCGCCCGCCCGCTTCATCAGCCGTGTGTCTGGGTCGGTCGTGTTGATCTTCCGCCCCGCGAGCGCAGCAGGATCCGGCGGCGTCGGCTTACGACCCGTCAACCGCCTCCCGTGTTCGGCTTCCCAGGCGGCTCGCCAGGTGAGATTGGCCTGATACGCGGCCTCCTCGTCGGCCTGCGTCTGCTCCAGCTGCTCTTTGCAGCGGCGCAGCCGCTCCCGGCGCGAGCGCGCGTCGACCAGCTCGGGCGGCAGCTCATCGCCGCGCGCCTCACCGAGGCGCTCATCCTCGGCGGCGTCCGCGTGTGCCGCCTCTCCGAGCATCCGTTCGACCTCCTCCCGAATCGAGGCATAGCTGCGCGTCGCTGCCGGCGAGGCGTTGCCGGCGAGCAGGGTGCCGTCGAGCGCCACCACTCCCACCGACACGAGTCCCGCCCTGGCGCAGAGCGCCAGCACCTGCGTGAAGGTGGCGGCCAGCGCCTGCTCGTGGCGGGCGCGAAAGCGGGCGATCGTCGCATGGTCGGGGACCTGGTTGGCCGTGATCACCCGGAAGGCGACATCCTCGCGGCAGCGCCGTTCGATCTGCCGCGACGAGCGCTCGCCGACCGCGTAGGCGTAGAGCAAGAGCGCGACCATCATCTTCGGCTCGAACGCCGCCCGCCCCCAACCGTCCTCGCGGTAGGCACCGTAGAACGCGGTCAAGTCCATCTCCTCGACGGCGTCCAGCACGAACCAAGCGAGGTGATCTTCCGGCAGCCACTCGCGCAAGCTCGGCGGCAGAAGCAACTCCTGATCACGGTCACAAAGAAGGAAGTTCGGGGCCACCGGTCACCTCCGCTCGAAAGGATGCTCGGTGAATCGTCCTTGCCTCCCCGGACGACAAACCCCGCTCAAAACCGGGGTTTGTGCGACAGCCTCGAAAGCGAAGCTTTCGCGCGGCTACCTACTGTACGGCTCTTCGTTCGACGAGCCGCTCGCCGCGATCCCCGCGACGACGGTCTCCTGCGAGCGCTCGTGCAAGCGCTCGCGCCCGCGCTTGACGGCGGTGAGGAACTTCTCGAGGTTCACCTCGAGCGTCGAGAGGATCGAGTCGGCCCAGTCCTCCATCTCGAGCCGCGTTTCTCGCGCCCCACGGCGCGCCTCGTCGACGATGTCCTGCGCCTGACGCTCGGCGATCTTGACGATCTCCGTCTGCGACGCCTCGCGCACCGCTTGCTCTCGCGCCTCGCCCAGCAGCCTGTCGGTCTCCCGCTTCGCCTCGGCCAGCATCTCCTGCCGCTCCTTGACGATCCAGCGGGCCTGCTTGATCTCCTCCGGGATCGTGGCGCGCATCTGGTCGAGGATGTCGTAGATCTCCTCACGGTCGATCCGCACCTGGTCGGTCAGGGGGACGGCTTTGGCGTTGTGCACGAGGTCGTCGAGCTTGTCGATGAGTACGAGGACGTCCATGGGCTCCTATTCTTGCGGATTCTCTGGGGTACCGGGGCGACCATCCGGGAAAAGCTCCTGGAAACGCCGGGCTACGGCCTCCGGCACGAGCTCGTGCACCCTTCCGCCGAAGGCCGCGATCTCCTTCACCCCGCTCGAGGAGACGAAGCTGACGGTCGGGCTGGCCATCACGTAGACCGTCTCGATGTCGGGGGCGAGGGTGCGGTTGAGCTGGTTCATCTGGAACTCCCACTCGAAGTCGGAGATGACGCGCAGGCCCTTCACGATCGCCTTCGCATTCCACTTGCGTGCGAAGTCGACGACGAGCTCCGAGAAGACGTCCACCTCGACGTTCTTCAGCTCACCGAGCGCGTCGCGCAGGAAGCCGACTCTTTCGTCGAGCGAGAACATCGGCGTCTTGTGCGTCGGATTGCCGACGACCCCGACCACGACGCGGTCGAAGATCCCGGCGGCGCGCGTGATCACGTCGATGTGACCGTTCGTGACCGGGTCGTAGGAGCCGGGTGCGATCGCGGTGATCATTCGTGCTCAAACACCGTCACTCGCGCGGACCCGTACCTGCGTGTCGTGCGGACCGCCAGGTCCGGCAGCTCGGGCTCGGTCCTCGCCGCGGACTCCAGCACAAGGAGGCCGTCGTCGGCGAGCACACGGGGGAGATAACGGGCGAGCGGGGCGAAGTCGGTCATGGCATACGGTGGGTCCGCGAGCACGAGATCGTACTTCCTGCCTGCAGCAGCCTCCTGCATGAGTCCGGTCGTCGCGTCGAGGCGCAGGACGGTGGCGCCGGTGAGACGCAGCTTGTCGAGGTTCCGCTCGATCGCGCGCACGGCGTCGGGCTCGGCCTCGACAAAGACCGCGCTCGCCGCGCCGCGCGAGAGAGCCTCGAGCCCCATCGCGCCGGAACCGGCGTAGAGGTCGAGCACGCGGGCACCCTCGACCCAGGGAGCGACGATGTTGAAGACGTTTTCGCGCACACGGTCCGATGTCGGGCGCGTCGTCAGCCCTTTCGGCGCCCAGATCGTGTGGCCCTTGCGTTCGCCAGCGATGATTCGCATCAGGGGAGCAGTTCGTGCAGCACGTCGAGATAGGCGCCGTACCCGGACGGCGTGGCCCACTCGCGAGCGCTCTCGATCGAGGTTCCTTCCGGCCACTCGTTGAAGCTGATCACGAGCTGCCACTGCGCCTGGGACGCGACCATGTCGGCGATGTTCTGACGCCAGCGCTCGAGGTCGCGCGGCAACCTCGGCTGGGGCTCCTGTGCCTCGTCGAAGCCCGGGGCGACCATGAAGGCGTCGGGCAGGAGACCGTACTCAGCCTGGTCGCCCGAGTACTGATGCCAGGCCGCCGGCTGCGCCGGACAGTCGCGAAAGCCGGCGAACGCCTTCAGCACCAGAAACGCGCCGACGGTCGCGTTCGCCTCCCGCCAGCGTTCGGCCGTCGCACACGAATCCTGCGAGTTGCCGTACACGAAGACGACGAAGCGTCCGTCGACCTTCAGGTACGCAGGCTTCGAGGCGTACTCGGCCTGCACGTACTCGAGGTCGGCGCGGATGCGCTCGACGCTCGGGTCCCCATAGCCCTCCGGCTCGTAGTAGATCGCCCAGCGGAACGGCGTCGTTCGGGCCGTGGCGAGATAGCGCCAGAACCGGACGTCCGTGGGCGGATAGCCGTCACGGCCCCACCAGGAGTAGATCCCGGCGTCGAGGTGCGCGTAGCGCATCGCGTCGGTCTGGCGCCGGATGACTGAGGGATCGTTTGCCGCATAGAAGTCGAGCGACGGATGGAACCGGCTGTACGGGTAGACCGCGTCCCGCGACCAGGCCTCGGGGTACCACCCGTAGTAGAACGCCCCCTCAATCGGAAGGGTCGGCTGCGATGTATCGGCCGCGGGGCCCCGGAAGCTCACGATCCGACCCGGACGGGCGAACGTGAAGTGCACTCGGACTTCGGTGTCGGTCAGCCTGTCGTACGCAAGGCCGGAGAATCCGAACCCGCGGCCGACCGCCTTCAGCGATCGCGCCGCCAGAGCTGTGAAGACGAGGTCGTAGTCGGGCCGGTCAGGCTGGCTTCCGTCGGTCACGTACCGGTCCCGTTGAGCCAGGACGCTCCGCGCATGGGCAAGCGTCCAGCCGTGCGAGGTCATCGCCAGCGCGGTGGCGAGCAAGACGAGGAGCTTCATTCCGCCGAACCCTAGACAGGGTCAGGCGGTCATCACAAAGCAGGCGTCGTGGGACGACGGGGCGACCTGGACGCGCCGCACGAGCCGGCCGCGCCGGTCGAGGACGCAGAACGTCCCCCGGTCGAGCGAGGGCGTCACGATCCAGCCGAACGCTTCCTGCACGTTGTACGACCCCTCCGGAACCTTCGTCGTGCGCAGCACACGACCGTCCTCGAGGGACTGAACGCGCAGCGTCCCGTCCTCGCCGCTCGTGACGTAGGCGTGGGCGCCGAAGAACGTCACGTGCTGAGGCGGCGCATCGGCGGGCAGTCGTCGGAGGATCTCGCCCGTGCGCCGGTCGTAAACCGCGAGCGCCCCGCGATCACCCGAGCTCACCCAGACGTGGCGCCCGCCTGGAGCGACGCCGACGTCGTGTGAGAGGAAGGGCGGGCGGATCCGGCGCAGCAGCCGCGGCGCTTTCGGTCGGGACACGTCCACAACCGCCACGAGCTCGGCCTTCGAGCCGAGCGAGACCCACAGGATCCGGCCCTTCGGGTCGATCGACACGTGCCGTGCGGGACCGCCGACGCCCACTCCAGCGACGGCCCGACCTGCCACGACGTCGACCGTGATCACCTCGTGGCGACCCGAATCCGTGACGAACGCGTGGCGGCCGTTCGGCGCCGCCGCCGTGTAGCGCGGCTCGTCGAAGTCCCGCAGCACGTGGAGGACACGCAGCGTCGGCCCGTCGATCAGGGAGACGGCGCCGTGTGCCGTGTGACAGACGACCCCGATCCGGCCGGAGACGCTCTCGACGCTCCGCGGGCCGGCGAGCGTCGGAATCGAGCGGACGATCTTCCCCGTAGAGAGCTCGACCACGGCGACGCGGGACTGCGTGTCGGCGGTGACGAGCGCGACGGGCATGCCACCCGCCAATGCGCCTGGAGCGAAACGCAGCGCGACCGGAAGCGTCACGGCGCCTGCGAGGAACTCGCGGCGGTTCATGACCCCGATACGGGCTCAGCCGGCGGAGAGGTCCAGGCCGGCGAAGACCCGCTCGACCTCGTCGGAGAGCGGCCCTTCCGAATCCACGAGCTCCTCCGCGACCGCGCGGGCTCGCTCGAGCAGCGGCCGATCTCTCTTGATGTGCGCAAAGCGGAGGTCGGTCAGGCCGGACTGGCGCGTTCCGAGAAGTTGCCCGCCGCCGCGGATGCCGAGGTCGACCTCGGCGAGCTCGAAGCCGTCCGTCGTGCGGACGAGCGCTTCGAGTCTGCCGACGGCGGCGTCTGTCAGGTCCTCGCGCGCGCGCGAGATCAATAAGCAGTACGACTGCTCTGCGCCGCGTCCGACGCGGCCGCGCAGCTGGTGCAGCTGCGCGAGGCCGAAACGATCTGCCTCCTGGACGATCATGATCGTCGCGTTCGGGACGTCGACGCCGACCTCGATCACGGTCGTCGCCACGAGCACGTCGAGCTCGCGCGCCTTGAAGCGCGCCATCAGCTCGCGGCGCTCGGCCGGTCGCAGCCGTCCGTGGAGCAGGCCCACGCGATAACCGCGCAGCTCTCCCGCTCGCAGCCGCTCAGCCTCCGCCTCCGCGGCGCGCGCCTGGCTCGTCTCGGACTCCTCGATCAGCGGACAGACGACGTACGCCTGGCGCCCCGCGTCGAGATGCTTGCGCAGCCGCGAGTACGCCTCGGCGCTCTTTGCCTCGGTGACCCACGCCGTCTTGATCGGCATGCGGTCCGCGGGCGGCTTGGTGATCTCCGAGACGGAAAGGTCGCCGTAGACGGTGAGGGCGAGCGTGCGGGGGATCGGCGTCGCGGTCATGTGCAGGACGTGGGGGCTTCGCCCCTCGGCGAGAGCCTTGCGCTGCTCGACGCCCGCGGCGGCGCTTGCGCCGCCGCTTGAGAGGGACGCGGGCTCTGCCCGCGTCCCGTTAACCCCCGCCCCGCTACCCACTTCCGCAAGAGCCCTTCGCTGCGCAACTCCGAAACGATGTTGTTCGTCCACGACAGCCACCGCGAGATCACGGAGCTGCATGCCTTCCTGGATCAACGCGTGCGTGCCGACGACGATGTTCGCCGCCGGAGCGAGATCGCGCTCCCGCTTCGGCGACGAGCTCGTCAGCAATGCGCAGGACACCCCAAGCGCACGACAGGGCTCCTCGAGCGTCAGGAAGTGCTGCTCGGCCAGCGTCTCGGTCGGCGCCATCAACGCTCCCTGTCGTCCCGCCTCCACCGCCCGCAGCAGCGCATACAACGCCACGACCGTTTTCCCCGAGCCGACCTCGCCCTGGAGCAGCCGCTGCATCGGCATGGTTCGCCGGAGGTCAGCGTCGATGTCCGCGATCGCGCGCTCCTGGTGCTCCGTGAGGCGGAATGGGAGGACGTCGCGGTAACGCGCGACAAGCTCACCGGGTGGGTCGAGCGCCGGCGCAACCTCCGTCTCGCGCTCGCGTCGCCGTCGCGCGAGACCGACCTGGAGGAGAAGCAGCTCGTCGAAGGCGAGCCGCCGCCGACCCTTCTCCGCCTCGCTCAGCGAGCGCGGACGGTGCAGCGCCCAGAGTGCGTCGCCGCGCTGCGGCAGCCCTTCGCGTTCCTTCAGCGCAGCAGGGAGTGGATCGGGGAGGGCGGCCGGCAGCGCCGCGCCGACGAGCTCGCGCAACTTCTTCGCCGTGATCTCCTCGCTCGCGGGGTAGACGGGCGCGAAGTCGGCGGTCGCCTCGCCGTCGCCGATGTCGAAGCTCCGCACGTCGAAGCCGTAACGGCCCTGGCGCCCGCGCAGCCGCACCGGGGTTCCCGATTGCAGTTGCCCCTCGAGCCACGGCTGGTTGAACCACGTCGCAGAGATCGTGGCCGTGCCGTCGCTGACACGCGCCGTCAGCATCTGCAGGCGTCCTCGCCGACGTTTGGACACCGACAGCACCTCGCCGGCGATCGCAACCTCCTCGTCGCGGTCGAGGTCGGCCATGCGGCGCTCCGGGACGGGCTCCTCGTACCGGAACGGCCTGTGCGCGAGCAGATCGCCGACGGTGTGCAGTCCGAGCCGCTCGAGCTTCTTCTTCACGACCGGCCCGACGCCCGGAAGGACGTCGAGGGCGCGTTCGAGGGCGTCAGCCGTCGGAAAGACCCGTGGCCGAGGCCACTCCCCTGCATCCACGCCGGCGAGTCCCACCGGCAGGCTTACTCCAACGGTCGTCACTCCCTGTCATCGAACCAGAAGAAGCCGACGGTGCCGGGCCCGGCGTGCGTTCCGACGACCGCGCCGAGCGTGGTCACGAGCTCGACCTCCGCCTGCGGCCGCTCGGCGCGCACCATCTTCCTGAGCTGCTCGGCGCGCTCGGGCGCGTCCGCGTGCGCAATGCCCACCTTCAAGCTCGGCGCGTCTTCGGTGCTCGACGTGAACCCGGAGACGAACTCCTGCATCGCCTTCTGGTTCCCGCGCACGCGCTTCAGAGGAATCACTTCACGCCGGATCGTGAGGATCGGCTTGACGTGCAGCAGCTGGCCCGCCCACGCGCTCGCGCGGCCGATACGGCCGCCGCGGCGGAGGAACTCCAGCGTGTCGACGGTGAAGATCAGTCCCGCCTGCTCGCGGAAGCGCCGGATCAGGCCGTCGATCTCCTCGTCGGTCGTCCCCTTGTCGAGCCTGCGCTGGGTGGCAAGGCCCAGCATTGCGATCGCCGCCGACGCGCTCTCCGAATCCACCGTGCGCACTTTGTCGCCGAGCTCCAAAGCCGCAGTCGTCGCGCTCTGGTACGTCCCTGAAAGCGCGGACGAGATGTGCAGCGAGTAGATGCGCTCGTACCCGGAGAGCTGCTCATACGCGGCGAGGAAGTCGCCCGGCGTCGGCTGCGAAGTGGTCGGCAGCTTTTCGGCGGTGCGCAGTCGCGCATAGAACTCCTCGGGCGAGAGCTCGACGTAGTCGCGATAGCTCTCGTCCCCGAAGAGGACGTAGAGCGGGACGATGCGCCAGTTCGGAAACCGGTCGGGCGCTTGGGGAAAGTCGGCGGTGGAGTCGAGGACGATCGCGGTGTTCTGCGCGGTGAGGTTCACGCGGCGCGCCGGATGGCCTCAATGATCTCGTCCAGCTCCTGATCCTTCGAGAGACAGGCAACCGCGCCGGCTTCGTAGAGGGCGTCGACCTCACGGAGGTTCGCGGAGGCTGTGAGACACACGACGGCGACGTCCGGCGCGGCCTCGCGCACGGCCTTCGTCGCCTGGACGCCGTCGATGCCCGGGAGGCGGTAATCCATCAGGACGACATCGGGTCGGTGCTTGCGTACGACCTCGGCGGCGGACGAGCCCTCGCCCACGGACGCGACCACCACGATGTCGGAGCGGAGCCCGAGGAGGAGCTCCAACGCCTCGCGGAACACCTGGTTGTCCTCCACGAGGACGAGGCGGATCGGATCGGCCATCGGCCGGACCCTATTCCGCAGACAGGAGGAGCGGGTAGTGCGGCTGGCCGCCGGTCTGGACGTCGAGCTCCAGGTTCGGGTGACGCTCCTCGATCCGCTTCAGCAGGCCGTCGAGATCGGGCTCGTCGGCGCCCTTCAGCAGCGTCAGGATCCCGTGCGGCTCGGAGAGGAGGCGGTCGGCGACGGCGGCGGCGACCTCCTCGAAGTCCGGCCCGCCGGCGACCGCCTCGCCCTCGGCGAGCCCGAGCCAGGCGCCCTTGCGAACGGACAGCCCGTTCATCTCCACGTCGCGGGAGGCGATCGTCACCTCGCCCGTCGTCACGCCTTCCAGGATCTCGCGCATCTCGGCCGCGTTGTCCTCCGCGCTGCGATCGGGCGCGAACGCGACCATCGCCGCGAGGCCCGCCGGAATCGATTCCGTCGGCACGACCTCGACCGGCTTCGCGGCCAGCCCGGCCGCCTGTTCGGCGCTGAGGATGACGTTGGAGTTGTTCGGCAGGAGGATCACTTCGGCCGCGCGCGTTGTCTCGATTGCGTCGACGAGGTCGGCGGTGGAGGGATTCATCGTCTGCCCCCCTTCCACGATCTTCGTCGCGCCGAGGCTCTCGAAGAGGCGCCGGTTGCCGTCGCCGGCGACAACGGCCACGACCGCTGTGGCCGCGGGCTCCGCCGCCACCACTTCCAGCAGACGCGCTTCGCGCTGGAGCGTCTGCTCGTGCATGTTCGCGATCTCGACGCGCTCGATCACGCCGGCGCGCGTTCCGACGGCAAGCGCGCGGCCGGGCTCGTCCGTGTGCACGTGCACCTTCAGCGCCTCAGGGTCACCGACGACGGGGAGCGAGTCTCCCAGCTGTTCGAGCTCGGCTTCGATCGCGTCTTGATCGAGCTCGTCACCCTCGATCACGAAGGTCGTGCAGTAGCGGTAGCGCGAGAGCTCCTGGTGGATCGCATCCAAACCCAGCTCCTCGCGTTCAACGGGGGCATCCGGAAGCGGCTCGCCCGCCACGGCTGCAGCGAGTCCGCGCACGATCTCGAGGAGTCCCGCGCCCCCCGCGTCTACCACGCCGGCTTCCCGCAGCACGTCGAGCTGTTCCGGCGTCCGCTCGACGGCGGCCTCGCCCCGACGGACGAGCGCGTTCAGGAACTCCGCCTTCGTGAGGCCGTCGCCCGCGCGGAGCTCCCCTTCCTCGGCAATCTCGCGGATGACGGACAGCATCGTCCCCTCGACCGGCTGTCGAACCGCGCGGTAGGCTGCATCGCTCGCAGAGCGGAACGCGCGCGCGACCGTGCGCGCGCCGACCTCGCCGTCGGCGCCCAGCGTCTCTGCGGCGCCGCGGACGATCTGCGACAGGATGACTCCGGAATTTCCGCGCGCAGCCATGAGCGCTGCGCGCGTCACCTCCTTCACCAGTCCGGGCCGATCCTCCGTGGTCGACCGGTCGAGCTGGTCCACGACAGCACGCGCTGTGAGCGTCAGGTTCGTGCCGGTATCGCCGTCGGGCACGGGGTACACGTTGAGGTCGTCGATCCGCTGCCGGTTGCGTTCGAGCGACTCGAGCGCGCAGCGCGCAAGCTCCCGCATCCGCGCGAGGTCGCTCATGCCGACCTCTTCACATCCTGGATGCGTACTTCGACCTCGGCGACGGCCAGTCCGGTCAGCCGCTCCACCTCGTAGCGCACGCGGTTGCGGAGCGTCGATGCGACCTCGGCGAGATTGAGGCCGTACTCGACCACGACGCTGAGCTCGATTGTCACCCCGTCACCGGCGCTGCCGCCGACGGTAATCCCCTGGCGCAGCCGGTCGCGGGTCAGGAGCCGCTCGCGCGGGTTGCGGGCCGCCATGCCGACGACGCCGTAAGCCTCGGCCGCCACCCGTCCGACGATGTGAGCAACCGCCTCGTGCGAAATCGAGATCCGCCCGAGCGGCGACGACAGCGAAGGAGCCGCCTCCACGACCGGATTAGACCCCGACGCGAGACTGGAAGTTGCTGCTCAGACGGCCTTTTGCACCTTGCCGCCCTTGAGGCAGCGGGTGCAGACATAAGCCCGGGTCGCCTTGCCCTTCAGGAGGACGCGCACGCGCTGGAGGTTCGGGTTGAAACGGCGCTTCGTGGCCACCATCGAGTGGCTCCGGTTGTGACCGAAGCCCGGCTTCTTCCCGCACACGGCGCAGACCTTGGACATGGGCCGGGCAGTGTAGCGACGATCCTCGGCCAGGTCCCCAGCGGACGTTGGCTTCGGGTCTGACCCGGCGGCGAAGCCGCGCGTCCGCGAAGCGGACCAGTGGAGGGGGTCTGGGGGAACCGGGAGGTTCCCCCAGCGCCAAGCAGAAACCTTGGCCCGCGCGGCCAGGGCTTCGCGTCTGACCCAAACGCATGGCACGGTGAGACAGGGGCCAGACATGTCCCCTAAAGACAGGGCCGCGTCAGCGCGTTGCAGTAGCCCGGAGCTGCGCGAAGGCGTCGGCCATCTCCAGTGCGGTGCGCACCGCTTCGGCGCCCTTGGAGACTCGCGCCTCCGCCTGCTCGACCACGTCGACGGTGAGGACGCCGAACGCGACCGGTACGCCCGTCTCGAGCGCCGCGAGCTGGAGGCCGCTCGCCGCCTCCGAGGCGATGAAGTCGAAATGCGGCGTCTCGCCGCGCACAACGCAGCCGAGCGCGACGACGCAGGCGTAGCGGCGCGTCTTTGCGAGAGCCATCGCCGCAAGGGGAAGCTCGAACGCGCCCGGCACCGGCATCACGGTGATCGCCTCGCGCGGCACGCCGGCCTCGTCCAGCTCCTCGAGCGCCGCCTCCAGCAGCTTGTTCGTGATCTCGCCGTTGTAGCGCGACGCGACGATGGCGACGCCGCGGCGGGCGCCGTCCGGCGAGCCCTCCAGCACATTCACGTCGTCCGGGATGTCCAGCTCGCCGTACGCGTGCCCCCGGCCGTCCGTCGTTCGGAGCTGCGGCAGCTCCTCGTCCTCGTCCTCGGCCTCGGCCTCGTCCTTTTCGTCGTCGTCGGCGGAAAGCTCGTCCTCCTCGTCCTCTTCGAGCTCCTCCACGTCGGCGGGCTCTCCCGGCCAGCGCTCGCTCACTCTCCGCCCTCCAGCGGCTCGTACTTCAGGTCCTGGTGATGAAGCTTGTGGCCGAGCTTGTCACGTTTCGTGGCGAGGTAGCGGGCGTTCTGCGGCGTGGGGTCGGTCTCGATCGGCACCTGTTCGACCACCTCGAGGCCGAATCCCTCGATCCCGGTGATCTTCTTCGGGTTGTTCGTGAGGATTCGGATCGTGGAGAGGCCGAGGTCGGCCAGGATCTGGTTGCCGATCCCGTAGTCGCGCATGTCGGGCTGGAAACCGAGCTCGAGATTCGCCTCCACGGTGTCGAAGCCGTTTTCCTGCAGCTCGTACGCGCGGAGCTTGTTCAGGAGGCCGATGCCGCGGCCCTCCTGCGCCATGTACAAGAGCACGCCACGCTCCTCGGAGGCGATGTGGCGCAGCGCATGCTCGAGCTGCTCGCCGCAGTCGCAGCGCAGCGAGTGGAAGACGTCGCCAGTCAAGCACTCGGAGTGGACGCGCACGAGCACGTTCTCCTCGCCCTCGACCTCCCCCTTGACGAGCGCGACGTGGTGCTTGCCGGTCAGCGTCTCGCGGAATGCGACCGCGGTGAAGTCGCCGTAGACCGTCGGTAGCCGTACCGTCGTCATTCGCTCGACGAGCTGCTCGTGCCGGCGCCGATACTCGATCAGGTCGGCGACGGTGACCAGCTTCAGGCCGTGGCGTTCGCAGTACGGGATCAAATCGGGAACTCGCGCCATCGTCCCGTCCTCGTTCATCACCTCGCAGACGACGCCGGCCGGGATCAGACCGGCGAGCCTGGCGAGATCGACGGCGGCCTCGGTCTGCCCCGCACGCATGAGGACGCCGCCTTCGCGCGCCCGCAGCGGGAAGACGTGGCCGGGCTGGACGAGATCGTCGGGCTTCGTCTCGGGATCGATCGCCACCTGGATCGTGCGCGAGCGGTCGGGAGCAGAGATGCCGGTCGTGACGCCCTCGCGCGCCTCGACGGAAATCGTGAACGCGGTGCCGTATGGGGTCTCGTTCTTGTCGGTCATCTGTCGGAGGGCGAGCTTCTCGCACCGGTCCTCGGTCAGACACAGGCAGATCAGCCCCCGCGCCTCCTTGGTCATGAAGTTCACGGCCTCGGGCGTCGCAAACTGGGCCGCGATGGTCAGGTCGCCCTCGTTCTCGCGGTCGGCCGCATCCACCACGACCACGAACTTGCCCTGGCGGATGTCCTCGATCGCCTCCTCGATCGTGGCGAACGCGCTTCGTTCCCGAACCTGCATCGTCAAATCGTATCCCGGTGCAGGAGCCGCTCGACGTATTTCGCGAGCACGTCGGCTTCGAGGTTGACCCTTTCGCCGGGCTCGAGCCGGCCCAGCGTCGTCAGCTCGAGCGTGTGCTGGACGAGCGCGACCGAGAATCCACGCTCGTCGAGCCCCGTGACGGTGAGCGAGACGCCTTCGACCGTGATCGATCCCTTCTCGACGAGGTAACGGAGGAGATCGGCATCCGCGTCGATCCACAGGCGCTTCGCCTCCCGTTCGGCCTCGACGGAACGCACCGTACCGACGCCGTCCACGTGACCCTGCACGTAGTGGCCGCCGAGCGGCTCGCCCGCACGCAGCGCCGGCTCGAGGTTCACCTCGCTCCCGAACGGCTTCGCGCGCTGCAGCGTCTCTTGCATCACGTCGAACGCGAGGTGGCCGTCTCGCGCCTCGGTGACCGTGAGGCAGACGCCGTCGACGGCTACCGAGTCGCCGATCTCGGCGGCGATGCCGCTCTCGACGACGAGGCGGCCGTCGTCGAACGAAGCGACCCGCCCACGCTCCTGGACTATCCCGGTGAACACGGACGAATTGTGGCAGCCGGTCTTCAGGGTTCGTGGATGTAGGCCGTCAACAGCAGGTCGTCACCGACCTCCTCGGCCTCGAGACGCCGGAGCTCGAGCGGGGCCACGAGATCGGGAGCGAACGCCGGCCCGCTCCCGGCGAGGCGAGGCGCGACGAACAGCAGCACCTTGTCGACGAGATCAGCGCGCAGGAACGACTCCGCCAGCGTCGGCCCGCCCTCGAGCAGGAGTGACTGGACGCCTTCGCCCGCGAGTGCGCGGAGCTCTTCCTCCAACGCGCCGCTGCGGAGCTCGAGCTCGGATCCAGCCGGGAGCGGCCCGCTCCCAAACGCGAGCCGGCGCGGCTGGCGTTTCGCGCCAACCTCGCGCGCCGTCAGCTGCGGGTCGTCTGCGCGCACAGTGCCCATCCCGACTGCGACCGCATCGACCTGCGCGCGCAACTCGTGCACGCGCCGTCGCGATTCCTCACCGGAGATCCAGCGCGATCCGGGGACGGCAACGCGCCCGTCGAGCGTCAGTGCGAGCTTCAGGATCACGAAAGGCCGCCGCCCGGCGACCCACGTGCGCCATGCCTCGTTCTGCGCGCGCGCCGCGAAGGAGTCCGCGTGTTCGACCTCGACACCCGCCGAGCGCAGCACGTCGAATCCTCCGCCTGCCTCGGGGTTTGGGTCGAGCGACCCGGCCACGACCTTCGCCACCCCGGCCGCGAGGATGGCGTCGGTACACGGCGGCGTCGAGCCGTGGTGCGCGCAGGGCTCCATGGTCACGTAGAGCGTCGCGCCCCGTGCCCGCTCACCGGCGGCGTCCAGCGCGACGACCTCGGCGTGGGGTCCACCCTTGCGCTCGTGCCAACCCTCGCCGACGACCTCGCCGTTGCGGACGACGACCGCGCCGACCACGGGATTCGGATGCGTCATGCCGCGCCCTCGCTCCGCGAGCTCGAGCGCTCTCTCCAGGCTCACGTGAGTTCTTGTACCAGCCGCCGGTACGCGCGGGGAAGGTCCTCGCGTACGAAGATCGACGTCCCGGCGACGAACAGCGTCGCTCCGGCGTCGTGCGCGGCGCGGATGTTCTCGGGCCCGACGCCGCCGTCGACCTGGACGTGCATCCCCGCCGGAAGGACAGAGCGCACCGTGCGAATCCGGTCCAGCGCCTCCGGCATGAACTCCTGACCCGAGTACCCGGGCTCGATACTCATGCACAGGACGATGTCCACGCGGGACAACAGCGCCGCGTGCGCGGCGTAGGCCGCGCTCGTCTCCGGCTTGAACGCGAGGCCGATCTGGAGACCGTTGACGCGCGCTTCGCGAGCTACGGCGGGAAGGTCGTCGCAGGCCTCGTAGTGGACGGTGACGCTGTCGCCGCCCGCCTTCGCGATCGCCGCGAAATGCTTCTCGGGATTCTCCGTCATCAGGTGGCAGTCCACGAATGCGCCCCCTTCGTGGATGAGCCCGGAGATCGACTGCAGGACGACCGGCCCCATCGTGATCGGCTCGACGAAGTGTCCGTCGCCGACGTCGAAATGGAAGATGCGCACCCCCGCGCGCAGCAGAGTGTCGATCTGCTCGCCGAGGCGCGAGAAGTCGGCCGCGTAGAGCGACGGCTCGACCTCCACCGTTCTGATCCAGTCGTTCCAGCCCACGCCGCTCGCGAGTCTAAGGCGAGCTTGTGGCTCTGAGCCACAAACTGTCCGCTCCTGACATGTACGAGGCCATGGACACGACGGTGGGATGACTTAGTGGCTCTGAGCCACTAAGTCGATAAGCGGGCGATGAAGAATCCGGACGTGCCGTGGACATGCGGCTGCGTGAGCAGGAACTCGGGCCGGCGCGGGTGCCGGAATTGCGGCCACTCGCCGCCGAGGGGATCGACGCGGAGACCCGAGGCGTCGACGATCTCCTCGTTCTCCTCCGCGTTGATCGTGCAGACGGAGTAGACGATCGTTCCTCCCGGCCGGGCGCGCTCGGCTGCCACGCGCAGGAGGTCGCGTTGCAGCTCGGGGAGCGGCCGTGCTCGCCAGCGCAGGTCCGGGCGTCCCGCGAGCGCGCCGAGGCCCGAGCAGGGAGCGTCGACCAGCACGCGGTCGAAGTCCCTCAGCTCCGGCGGCAGCGCTGTGGCGTCCACGTTGACGACGACGACGTTGTCGGCGCCGAGGACACGGCAGTTCTCTTCCAGCTCGCGCGCCCGCCCGGGGTGCAGCTCGACAGCGACCACGTCGCCCTCGAGCTGCGTCGCCTTGCCGCCCGGCGCGGCGCAGAGGTCGAGCGTCCGCTCGCTCGCTCGCGAGCCGACGACGAGGCCCGCAAGCTGCGAGCCACGGCTCTGCGGCCAGATCAGACCGCCCGCCAGCGCGTTCTCGTCGACTCGCTCGACATGGAGGGCGTCCGGCAGGTCCGGGTCCGGCGTGCCGGCGACGCCGCCGGCCTTCCGGCGGTTCAGACGGACGACCCGCTCCGGGGGCTCGTTCTGCGCGCGCATGAGCGCAAGCGCGCCCTCAGCGCCGAGCTCGCGCCACCAGAGCTCGGCGACCCAGTCCGGGTAGGAGTGCTTGAGGGCGGCCTGCGTCGGGGTTTCCTCGGACAACGCCGCGAGCAAGGGAGCGAGACCGTCGGAGAGTCTGCGCATGACCGCGTTCGTGAAGGCCACCGCGCGCTCGAGCCCCGCGGCGCGGACGAGCTCGACGGTTTCGTTCACGGCCGCGTGCGGCGGGACGTTGGTGAAGCCGAGTTGGTACGCACCGAGGCGCAGCGCCGCGCGCACGGGCGGGTCGAGCTTCCGCACCGGCCGACGCCCGAGCGTCCCGATCGCGTGATCGAGCGTTCGAACACGCTGCACGGTGCCGAAGGCGAGTCGCTGCGCAAGCGCGCGGTCGCGACCGTCGAGACCGGCGGCGGCGGTGCGTAGCACACGATCGGCGTAAGCGTCGTCCTCGAACACGCGCTGGACGACCTGATGCGCGGCGCTGCGGGCCGTCACTGGAGTCCGCGCAGGAACTCGTCGTACGTCATGCGGCGTCGGCCCTCGGGTTGTACCTCGATCGGCACGAGCTCGCCGTCGATGATGCGCGCGCTCCAGATCGTCACGCGGCGCCCGTGCAGCTCGCCCCACGCTCCGATGTGCGGTGAGAGGGCGCGGATGCGATTCAAGAGCTCTGGGGCCGGACGGCTCCAGTCGAGCTCGCGGTCTGTTGCGGCGATCTTCTCCGCATAGGTCACGCCTTCGCTGGGCTGCGGCGTGAAGGTCGGCTCGGGGAGCACGTCGTCGAGCAGCTCCACGGCGAGCACGGCCGCCTGCTCGTAGACCGCGCCCGCGTCGTCCTCCGGCTCGATCGGGAACGCGCGTTGCGCCGCGATCGGCCCCGCGTCGAGCTCCTTCACCGTGCGGTGAATCGTCACGCCGGTCTCCGTGTCGCCGGCCATGATCGCGCGCTCGACCGGCGCAGCTCCGCGCCAGCGCGGCAACAGCGACGGATGGACGTTGAGCCAGAGCCGCTCGTCGAGCACCGACTCCGGCACGAGCAAGCCGTAGGCGGCGATCACGACGTTGTCGGCGCCGAGGTCGAGGCCGGGCTCGGGGCGCGCGGGTTGGAGCACGCGGATGCCGAGAAGCTCGGCCGCCTCCTTCGCAGGAGGAGCTCCGGTCTTCTGTCCACGACCCCGCGGTGCATCGGGCCGCGTCAGCAGCGCGGTGACGTCGTGGCGCGCGGCGAGGCGCTCGAGGACATCCGCTCCGAACGGCGCCGTCGCGGCGACGGCGAGACGCATCTAGCGGATGACGACCCGCGGCCGCAGCGCCGCCATCGCCGCGCGGCGGCCCTCCGGCGTCGTCCGGTCGAGGATGAGTTTCCCGTCGAGGTGGTCGAACTCGTGCTGGGCGATTCGCGCGGCCATTCCCTCGAGGTCGTAGCCGACCTCCTCCCCGCGCTCGTCGCGGCCTTCGATGCGGACGGACAACGGGCGCTCCACCGGCACCGTGATGCCTTGCAGGGACAGGCAGCCCTCGTCCTCCGTCGCCACCTCGTCGCCGCGATCGACGATCTGCGGATTGACGAGCACGGCGACCTCGTCCTCCTCGGGCGCGAAGACGAACACGCGGCGGAGGACGCCGACCTGCGTCGCCGCGAGACCGACGCCGTTGGCGTCCCTCATCAGCTGGCTCATGCGGGCGACGAGCCGGCGCAGGTCGTCGTCGAAGTCCGCGACGGGCCGCGCCTCCATGCGCAGGACCGGGTCGGGGTACTGCCGGATCTGCGCGAACGCGAGCTGCCGCCGAGCTTCGCGCTCGGGATCGAGCTCCTCGGTTCGAACCTCTCCCTCGACCTGGGCCATTTTCGCAGGGCACACTAGCGGCGTGGAAAGGCGTGAGCGCGAGGCGATCATGCGGCAGGGCGTGACACGTCCCGAGACGCCCCGCGACCGTGCCGAGCGCGCCGCGCTCGAGGAGGATCTCCGGGGAAACCCGCTCGCCGGCGCGCCCCTCCGTCGCCGGCTCCGAAACTTCCGGCCCGACGCGGGCGCGCAGCTCGCCGCGCTGGGCGGGCCGGTCGCGTGGATGCGGCGTCTCCGCGCGATCGAGATCGCGATCGACCTCCACGAGACGCAGGTCGCCGAGGCCTGGACAGCCTTGCGCGCGGAGTGCGGCGGGGACGCCGAGCGCTTCGCGCGCGAATGGAGTGAGTGCGCGAAGCGCTGGGACTTTCACGAGGTCAACGACCTGATCGAGCGCCACAACCGCTACTACCCGGCCGAGTCGCGGCTGCCGATGAGCCCCCGCACCGGAGACTTTGTGCTGGTGAACGGACGGCCTTACATGCGGGAGCCGCTCGATGCGTCCTGGATCCTCGCGCAGTTCCCCGCCACGGGGCACACTTAGGCTGCATGGAGTCACTGGCCGGCCACTTCCTGATCGCCTCACCCTCGATCCTCGATCCCAACTTTCGGCGTACGGTCGTGTTCGTCACAGCGCACACCGACGAGGGAGCGGTCGGCGTGATCCTCAACCGACGCTCCGACGCAACCGTGGGTGAGGCAGTTCCGCAGCTCGAGCCGGTGACCGATCTCGAAGATCTCGTCTTCGTGGGCGGCCCCGTGAATCCGGACGGCGTCGCCGTACTGGCGGAGTTCGACGATCCCGACGAAGCGGGCGTTGTGGTGCTCGAGGACGTCGGCTTCGTGGCGCTCGACGAGGCGCTCGAGGTCGGTCCCCCGGAGCTGCACCGCACGCGCGTCTTCGCCGGCGTGGCGGGCTGGGGCCCCGAGCAGCTCGAGGGCGAGTTCGAGCGCGAGGACTGGATCGTCGAGCCCGCGGGCTTGGACGACATCTTCACCGACGATCCCGAGGGCCTCTGGAGCGACCTCCTCAGGCGCAAGGGCGGACAGTACGAGCTGGTCGCCCGCATGCCGCCCGACCCGTCGCTGAATTAGCTGCTAGAGACTCTGCGGGTCGACGTCGACGACGGCCGTGAGGCCCGCGCGTCGCATGGCCGGAGCCGCGGCGCTCAGAAGGCGTCCCGCCTGCGCGGCGATCCCGCGCGGCCGCTCCGTCTTGGCGACCAGCTGCGCGCGGAATTTCCCTCGCAGGCGTAGCAGCGGCGCGGGGCCGAGCAGCTCTCCCGGGAGCCCGGCCTTGAGCTCTGCGAGTGCCTGCAGCGGCGCATCCGGCTCAGGCCCAGCGACCACGATGCGCACGAGGTGTCGGTACGGCGGATAGCCGAGCTCGCGGCGCCGCTCGAGCTCGCCGGCGAGAAAACGCGCGACGTCGTGACGTGCGGCAAGCTCGATCGCGCGCGAGTCGGGCTGGAAGGTTTGCACGAGGACCCGGCCGGGCGCGTCGCGGCCGCTGCGGCCTGCGAGCTGTGTGAGCAGCTGAAACGTGCGCTCCTCGGCGCGGAAGTCCGGCAGGCCCAGCCCCGCGTCGGCGTCAACGACCGCCGCCAGCGCGACGCGCGGGAAGTGATGGCCCTTCGCCACCATCTGCGTCCCAATCAGCACGGCGCGGTCGGCGGCGGCGAAGCGCGCGAGTGCGGCGGCCATCGCCCCCGGCCGCCTTGCCGTGTCGGCGTCCAACCGGATTCGCTCGAGCTCCGGCAGCTGCGCCTCCAGCTCTCGCTCGAGGCGCTGCGTCCCGGCGCCGAGTCGCGCGAGTTCCGTTGAGGCGCAGACCGGACAAGTCTCCGGCTCGGGCTCCGCGTAGCCGCAGTGATGGCAGCGCAGGTTGCGATCGCCGTGAAGCACGAGAGCGACGTCGCAATTCGAGCAGCGGAGCGTCGTGCCGCACGCGCGGCAGTGCAGGGCGGGCGCGACGCCGCGGCGGTTGAGCAGGAGGATCGCCTTCCCCCCGCGCTCGGCGATGGCGCCCAGCTCGGCCAGGAGGGGCGCGGAGAGCGGATAGCCGGCCTCGCGCCGCAGGTCCACGACGCGCACCGGTGGAAGCGGGCCCGACAGCCGGCCGCCGAGGTCGAGCCGCTCGAGCGACCCCCAGCTCTCCGGCCGGGGGGTCGCGCTGCCGAAGACCGCCACCGCATCTTCGAGCGCAGCCCGCTTTGCGGCGACGGTGCGCGCGTCATAGCGTGGATCGGACTCCTGCTTGTACGAGGCGTCGTGCTCCTCGTCGACGCAGATCACGCCGAGTCGTGGGACGGGCGCGAACACGGCCGACCGTGCGCCGACGACGATCGGTGCTTCCCCGCGCGCGATGCGAGCACGTTCGTCGCGCCGCTCCGCTTCCGTGAGCGCTGAGTGAAGGACGGCGATCCGCTCGCCGAAGCGGGCGCGGAAGCGTCCGAGCGCCTGCGGCGTCAGAGCGATCTCCGGTACGAGCACGATCGCGCCCCGGCCGCGCTCGAGCGCCGCGGCGCAGGCCTGCAGATACACCTCGGTCTTGCCACTGCCCGTCGCGCCGTAGAGGAGGAAGTTCGCGCTCTTGCCGGCGTCGAGCACGCCGACGATCCGCTCGAGCGCCGCGCGCTGCGAGGCGCTGAGCGTCCGCGGCTCCGCCTCGCCGGAAAGGGCGTCGCGTTCGGCGGGCTGCGGCCGCTCGCCCCGCGAGCGCCGCTGCACGGGCGCCACGAGCGCGAGCGCGCGCCCCGGCGTGGAGCCGTAATAGTCGGCGAGCCACAACCCGAGCTCCACGAGCGGCCGGGGAAGCTCCTCCACTACGCGCTCGACCGGCGAGGTGTCGATCCCTTCGGGCGGCGCAACGTCGACTTCCGTCACGACCCCGCGGCGCCGCGCGTTGCCGAAGCGCACCTCCACCACGGCGCCGGGCCCAACCTCGGCCGGGATCTCGTAGGTGAACTCCCGGGCGAGCGCGCGCGCGGTCACGAGCGGGTAGACGGATGCGTACCGAGTCACTGCGGCAGCGTAGAGCCGCCGCGTGACGGCGGGCTCAGGCTCAGGCCCCGGCTGCCTTGAGGATGAAGTCCGTCGCGAACCCGAGGAAGAGACCGGCGAAGACGCCCCAGGTCACGAGGACCTTGGAGCTCAGCAGGCGGCCGACGTTCAGGAGCTCCATCACGACGTAGAGGATCGAGCCGGCGGCGAGGGCGAAGAAGAGGATCGAGACGCTTTCGCTCACCCACACCTGTCCCAGCACCGTTCCGAAGAAGGTCGGGGCGCCGCCGATCAGCCCGAGCAGGCCGAGGAAGCTCCAGCTGGGCCGCTCGTGATCGCCGGTGAGGGGAGCGCAGATGCCCAGGCCTTCCGTTGCGTTGTGGAGGCCGAAGCCGATGATCAGCACGATCGCGAGCCTGATCTCATCCGACGCGGCCGACTGCCCGATCGCAAGGCCCTCGGAGAAGTTGTGCAGGCCGATGCCGGTCGCGATGAAGACGGCGAGCCAGCGCGCCGGCGACATGCCGGTGAAGTGGTGGTCGTGCTCGAACTCGACGGTCGAGGCGGCGCCCGGCCCGAGGAACGCGCGCCGGCGTCGCCGCTTCATCCAGAGGTCGTAGTAGACGAGGCTCATCAGCCCGGCGAAGAACCCCGCGCCGAGCAGGAACGCGAGCCACGCAAAACGGCCATCGTGTCCGTTTTCGAGGGCCGCTTCGATAGGACCCACGGCCTCGGAGAGGACGTCCCAGAGCAGAAAGACGAGGATCCCGGTCGCGGTCGCGGCGAGGAACGCCTTCGTCCCCGGCTTGATGTTCTGCATGCGCCCGATCGGCAGGCCGAGGAAGATCGTGAACCCGGCGATCGCGCCGAGGGCGAGGGTCTGGGCGGTACTCATGTAAGGGTCACCTTACACGTTACGATCCGCTTGCTATGGCGCAGGGCCACTCGGTCGACGAGTACCTGGAGACGATCTACTTCCTCGCCTTCCCGATCGGCGAGTACCGGCCCCTGGGCGGCGGGTCGCCGACGCTCGCGTCGCGCGTGGCGGAGATGCTCGGCGTCTCACGCGCCTCGGCGGGCGAGATGCTGAAGCGGCTCGAGGGCGAAGGTTTGATCGAGCGCGGCGAGCACAAGGAAGCGCTGCTGACCGCAAAGGGCCGCAAGCGGGCGGAGCGGGTGGTTCGCAAGCACCGCATCATCGAGCGGCTTCTGACCGACTTCATGGGCTACACCGCCGCGGAGGCCCACGTCCAGGCCGATCTGCTCGGCGACACGTTCACGGACGACATGGTCGCGCGGATCGAGGAGCGCCTCGGCCGGCCCGAGCGCTGCCCACACGGCTGGCCCGTCGATCCTGCGGTCGAGCAGGCCGAGAACCAGGATCTCGCTCCGCTCTCCGATCTCGAAGCGGGCGCACGCGCCACGATCGTGCGGCTGGCTGAGCACGACGGTGAGCTCCTGCACTGGTTCTACGACGAGGGGCTCGTACCCGGGCGCGAGATCGAGGTGCGCGACGCGCAGCCGGCGGCCGGGCAGATGACGGTCCGCCTCAACGGCAAGGAGCGCGCGATCGGCGAAAAGGCGGCCGCGGGCCTGTTCGTGCGCCCGGCTCTCTAGCCGTAGACGACGTAGCGGCCGTGTTTCCGGTCGTACCGGAACGTCGTCACGGTGCGCTTCATCGCGTCCCATGTGGTGAGGACGACTTCGAGCCCGCGGAACTGCGGCGCGGCGTTCTTCAGCTCCACCGAGAAGCCCTGGACTGTCGCGTCCTTGGGCGAGTAGGCAAAGAGCGCGTGCGCGCGTGCGCAGCCTGACGGACGATCCTCGAGCCGTACGACCTCGGCGATGTCCGTTGCAGGATTCTTGAAACTTCGCGTCACGAAGAACACTTCCGGCCGTCTCGTCCATCCGTCTGCGTTGACGATCTTGAACTGCTCCAGTACCTGACGGTCGCTGTGGAGGTCGTACGTCTGCCACGCGCCGTCGCAGTGGTCGCGGATGTGCACGTAGGCCTGGAAGGTCGTGTGCTGGCAGTCGTGGTTGTCGACGGCGATGACCTCCTCCTTCGCGCGGTCGCCGTCGAGGTTGACGCGCTTGTCGAAAAACCCGCTCGGATGGCAGGCGTATGCCTGTTGAGGCGAACGGCTCGAACCTGCGAGAACCGCGAGGACGCCGACGACCAGAAGCCAGCGAAGCATCATGGAGTTCGGACGTGCGCCGCCGGCTGGAGTTGGTACCGCGCGGCGCTCGAACTTCTGGGGACTGTCCCAGCCACGGCCCGCAGGGCCGTGGCTCGACTGTCGCGGATGGACATGGAGTTCGTATCGGAAGTGTGACTTTTCTTCCACAGAGGGCCACGGCACCGCTCAACCATGCGATTCTGGAGACGGGGCCGCGCCTGCCGCCGGGACGGACTGTGCTTTCCGGACGGGCAACGCCCTTCGTTTTCGTGCGGCCTGAAGCCGCCTAACGGCCGCCGTCCGGGGAGCCGATACACGACTCATGAGCGCCGTTCCGACGACGCCTGCCCGCGTTGCGGCCGAGGCTGTGACACTGCCGCGCGCGCTCGCGCGCCGGCTCGCCTTGCCGCTCCTCTTCGTCGTCGCCGCGGCCTACCACGCCTGGCAGTCCCGTGGACACGTGACGCCGATGGTGTTCGACGACGAGCTGCTGTACGGGAAGCTGTCCCAATCCATCGCCGCCGGCCACGGCCTGTCGATCCGCGGAGAACCGTTCTTCTTCCCCGCCCCGCTCGCGCCGCTGATCCAGTCACCCGTGTGGCTGCTGAACTCGATGACCGACGCCTACACCGCGGCGAAAGTGCTCAACGCGGTACTGATGTCGTCGGCGGTCTTCCCCGCGTACTGGATCGCCCGCCGAGTGGTGCGACCGTCCTTCGCACTACTGACGGCCGCTGCAACGGTCGCGACCCCCGCGATGGTCTACCACGCGTTCCTCATGTCGGAGGCCCTCGCCTACCCCGTCTTCCTGCTGGCGGTCGCGGTGCTGGCGAAGGCGCTCGCCGAGCCGTCGCGCCGGATCGCCCTCGCTGTTCCCGCGGTGTGCCTGCTGGCGGTGACGACGAGGGTGCAATTCCTCGTGCTGCCGCTGGCCTATCTCGGGGCGGTCGCGTTGTGCGGCCGCGGCGCCTATCGCCGCCACGCGCTTCCCGCCTCGCTCGCCGCGCTGCTCGTCGGGGCGCTCATGGTGATCCCGGGTGCCCTCGGCACCTACGGAGGAGCGACGAACCTGCGTCCGCCTATCGGCGCGCTCGCCCACTGGACGCTGACGAACGCCACCCTGTTTCAGTTCGCGCTCGGACTGGCGGTAGTCCCTGGCGCGATCTTCGGCTTGGGCTACATGCTCGGACGCCCGCGAAACGCACTCGAACGCGCCACCGCAGCCCTGATCGTCGCCTGCGCGCTGCTGTTCGTCGCGCAGGCGGCGATCGTTTCGACCGCGGAGGCGCACCGGCCGCTCGAGCGCTACCTCTTCTACTGCGCACCGCTCATCTTTGTCGCATTCTTCGCCTATGCGGAGCGTGGCGCCCCGCGCCGGTTCATGTACGTGGCGCTCGGGCTCATCGGCGCCCTCGCTCTGTCGAGGTTCTCGCTGCCGGGGCTGACCGGAACGACGGCGTACTTCTTCGACGGGGTGACGCTGACGGGCTTCGCGCGCGTGGCATACCTGATCGGCCTGACGAATGCGTCGCTCCTCTACGCGCTCGTCCCGCTCGGGCTGGCGCTGCTCGCGTGGGCGCTGCCGTTGCGACGTCGTGGTGTTCCAGAGCTCTTCGCCGCGACGGCGATCGGCCTGTCGCTCGCCGCGGGCGTCGGTGTCTACGCGACCGACAGCCTCGCCACGAACTGGGCGTCCCGCACCTACGGGTCGTCACCGCCCGATTGGCTCGATCGCTCCGGCCTCGGCCCGGCGCGCCACCTCGCGCTGCCGAACTCGAGCATCTTCGCGCGGGCGAGTCTGGAGAGCTGGAACCGCGACATCCGCGGAGTGGTCGTCCTCGCCACCGCCGCCCCGGATCGATTGCCGGAAGCGGTCGCGCGCGTCAGGGCCGACGGGACGCTCGAGATCGACGGGGCCCCGGCGCGCGCGCAGATCCTCGTCGCCAACGTTGCCGGATCGGCGATCGACCTCGAGGGGAAGGTCGTTGCGCGGCCGCGCGTGGATCTCGTCGCCTACCGGATTCCGGCAGGGGCGCACGTTCGCTCCCTCACCTGGGGCCTCGCACCGGACGGATGGGCCGGCACGGAGCTCAGGTTCCGCGTCTGGCCGACCCACCGCTCAACTCACGGCCGCTACGAGCTCACGCTCACGCTCCCCAAAGACGCGAAACCACGCCACGCCGAGATCGGCCTCGGCGGCGCCCCGCGTCGCCCGCTGATGCTTCACCCGGGCCGGACGCTCCACCTGACCATTCCCGCACCGTCGTCTCTGCCGGCGGCCCTCGAGCTCTTCGTCGATGTGCCCGAGACGCCGCTCGACGGACGCGTGCTCG
>WNEY01000184.1_pt1 | contig 34011 bp, 33 predicted proteins | sample 5400531 | NCBI WGS metagenome assembly WNEY01 (sample SAMN13153338, study PRJNA577476) | soil metagenome | isolation source: 200 cm saprolite under Douglas fir tree site 1 | place: USA:California | collected 2015-04-18 | reverse complement strand
CCACTCTCGCGGTTCGCCGAAGACCGTCTGTTACCGACGCCCCGCGCATTTTGTCTTCTTGAGGCTGCGCCGGCCGCGTTCGCTGTGATAGGTCTGCGCCGGAGGCATTCATGTCCCGATCTTTGCTGCGGCGAAGGCTGGCGGCGATCCTTCCGTTTGTCCTGCTTCACTCCGCCGCCACTGCCGAGGAGCAGCTCAAGATCGCCATCGGCCAGCGCGGCGGCTGGGAGCAATGCGTCTCCGACCTCGGCCAGAACGCCGGCATCTTCAAGAAGCACGGCCTCGTGCTCGAGACGCTCTACGCGCAAGGCAGCGGCGAGACCATCCAGATCGTGCTTTCCGGCAGCATCGACGTCGGGATCGGCCCCGGCACGCACGCGGTATTCGGCGCCTTCGCCAAGGGCGCACCGATCCGCATGATCGGCGCCTCGTTCACCGGCGCGCGCGACCAGCTCTATTACGTGCGCGCGGATTCGCCGATCCGCGCCATCAAGGACGCCGACGGCAAGACCATCGCCATCTCGACCAGCGGATCGAGCTCCAACATGCTGGCGCTGGCGCTCGCCAAGCATTTCGGGATCACGCTCGTTCCGACCGCGACCGGCAACTACTCCGCGACCTTCACCCAGGTCATGACCAGGCAGGTCGACATCGGCTTCGCGCAGGCGCCGTTCCTGCTCGATGCGGTCGCCGACGGCCGCATCCGCCTGATCGCCAAGGGCGGCGACATTCCCGAGGTGCAGGAGCAGTCGATCCGCGCCTGGATCACCCGCGCGGACAATCTCGAGCGGCGCAAGGACGCGCTGGCGCGCTACGTTGCGGCCTATCGCGAGACGCTCGACTGGCTCTATGCGAGCGCGGACGCGATCAAGGCCTATGCCGCCTGGTCGGGGCTCGACGAGCGTTTCGCCCGGCAGGCCCCCGAATACATCACCAAGGACAGCATCGACCCGACCCGCATCGTCGGGCTCGACGCCATGATGGTCGACGCGGTGAAGTTCAAGTATCTCCCCGCCCCGCTCGGCAAGGGTGAGCTCGCCACGCTGGTGCAGGTGCCGCGGTAAACGCAGAGCGGTTGGGGCGACGTCCGCGCGGCGAACTCGGTGTGCTCCCTCTCCCCGCTCGCGGGGAGAGTTGGAGCTCGCCGCACGCGCGTCGTGCAATGACGAGACGCCTTGCCTAATCCAGCTCCACCACCAGGCCATCGCGGATGGTGACGCGCCGGTGCATGCGCGCGGCGATGTCCATGTTGTGGGTGGCGACGACGACGGCGAGACCGGAGGCCTGCACCAGCTGGGTGAGCGCGGAAAACACGTGGTCGGAGGTGCGCGGGTCGAGATTTCCGGTCGGCTCGTCGGCGAGCAGGATGCGCGGCGCGTTGGCGACCGCGCGCGCGATCGCCACCCGCTGCTGCTCGCCGCCGGAAAGCTCGGCCGGCCGGTGCGTGAGGCGCTCCTTGAGCCCGAGATAGCCGAGCAGGTCGGCCGCGCGCTCGGTCGCCTCCCGCCGCGTCAGGCCGCGGATCATCTGCGGCAGGGCGACGTTCTCGAGCGCCGAGAACTCCATGAGCAGGTGGTGGAACTGGTAGACGAAGCCGATCTCGACCCGGCGGATGCGGGTGCGCTCGGCGTCCGAGAGCCGGGAGGTCGCGACGTGATCGATATAGACCTCGCCGGCGTCGGGCTGCTCGAGCAATCCGGCGACGTGCAGCAGCGTCGACTTGCCGGCGCCGGAGGGCGCCACCAGGGCCACCGACTGGCCGCGCCAGATCGCGAGCTCGGCGCCCTTGAGGATATCCAGCGTCACGTCGCCCTGGCGATAATGCCGGTCGATGCCGTGCAGGAACAGGAGCGGGGGATCGTCGGTCTTGGCCGCCGTCTCGGCGCCGGCCTCGATCGTGCTCTCATTCATAGCGCAGCGCCTCGACCGGATCGAGGCGCGCGGCGCGCCAGGCCGGATAGAGCGTCGCGACGAGCGACAGCACGAGCGCCATCAGCACCACCGCCGTGGTCTCGCCGGCGTCGAGATCGGCGGGCAGCTTCGACAGGAAATAGAGCTCGGGCGAGAACAGCTCGGTATTGGTCAGCCACGACAGGAAGCGGCGGATCGATTCGATGTTGAGGCAGACGAGCAGCGCCAGCAGGAAGCCGACGAAGGTGCCGACCACCCCGACCGAGGCGCCGGTCACCATGAATACCCGCATGATCGCGCCCTGGGTCACGCCCTGGGTGCGCAGGATCCCGATGTCGCGTCCCTTGTCCTTCACCAGCATGATCAGGCCGGAGGTGATGTTGAACGCGGCGACGATCACGATGATCGTGAGGATCAGGAACATCACGTTGCGCTCGACCTGCAGCGCGTTGAAGAAGGTCGAATTGCGCTGGCGCCAGTCGACCATGAAGATCGGCCGGTTGGCGGCCTCGGTCACGAGCCTGCGGTAGCGATCGATCTGGTCGGGCTTGTCGACGTAGACCTCGATCGCGGTGACGTCGCCGGAGCGGTTGAAATAGAGCTGCGACTCCGGCAACGGCATGAACACGAAGGCGACGTCGTATTCCGACATGCCGATCTCGAACACGGCGGCGATCTTGTAGGGCTTGATGCGCGGGGTGATGCCCATCGGCGTCACCGCGCCGCGGGGCGCGACGAGCGTGACGCTGTCGCCCGCCCGCAACGACAGTTGATCGGCGAGGCGCCGTCCGATCGCCACCCCCTGCCCCTCGTCGAAGCCCTCGAGCGTGCCCTGGCGGATGTTGTTGGCGATCGAGGGAAGCTTGCCGAGATCGGCGCCGCGCACGCCGCGCACCAGCACGCCGGCGGCGCTGAACGGCGAGGATGCCAGCGCCTGGCCTTCGACGATCGGCGCCGCCAGCCAGACGCCCGGAATCTCCGCGATGCGCCCGGCGACCGCCTCCCAATCGGTCAACGGGGATTCCAGCGGCTGGATCAGGAGATGGCCGTTGAGGCCGAGAATCTTGTCGAGCAGCTCCTTGCGGAAGCCGTTCATCACCGCCATCACGATGATGAGGGTGGCGACGCCGAGCATGATGCCGAGAAAGGAGAACCCGGCATTGACCGAGATGAATCCCTCCTGCCGCCGTGCCCGCAAGTAGCGCAACGACAGCATCCATTCGAACGGTGCAAAAGGGTGGGTGCCGCTCGGCTCGCTCATCGACCTGTTCCCCGTCCCCGATTTCACACGATTTTGGCCGTTTCACGCCCTGCCGGCCGGCAGGAACGCACCCCGCCGGGCGCGAGCCGCTCGATCGCATCGGCCGGCGACATCAGCTCGCGGCTGCCGTCGGAGCGCCGCTTGACCTCGACCTTGCCCTCGGCAAGGCCTCTCGGACCGACCAGGATCTGCCAGGGAATGCCGATCAGGTCGGCGCTCGCGAACTTCGCGCCCGGCCGCCGGTCGAGATCGTCGTAGAGCACCTCGACCCCGCGGGCCGCGAGCGCGCGATAGAGCTCTTCGCAGGCAGCATCGGTGTCGGCGCCGCCTTGCTTGAGATTGAGGATCGCCACCTTGAACGGCGCGACCGCCTCCGGCCACTTGATGCCAGCATCGTCGTGGAACGCCTCGATGACGGCGGCGACGAGCCGGCTCGGGCCGATGCCGTAGGAGCCCATGTGGACGGGATGCTCGCCGCCGTCCGGCCCGGCGACCAGGGCCTGCATCGGCTCGGAATACTTGGTGCCGAAGTAGAAGATGTGGCCGACCTCGATGCCGCGTGCCGACACCTGCTTGTCGGCGGGAAGCCGGGCGAAGGCCGCCGCATCGTGCTTCTCGGAGGTCGCCGCATAGAGCGAGGTCCATCGGTCGACGATCGCCTGCAGGCCGGCGACGTCGTCGAAGTCGACGTCCGCGCCCGGCACCGGAAAATCGAGATAGTCGCGGTGACAATAGACCTCGCTCTCGCCGGTGGCGGCGAGGATGATGAATTCGTGCGAGAGATTGCCGCCGATCGGGCCGCTCTCGGCCACCATCGGAATCGACTTGAGGCCGATGCGCGCGAACGTACGCAGATAGGCGACGAACATCTTGTTGTAGGAATGCCGCGCGCCGGCGTAGTCGAGATCGAAGGAATAGGCATCCTTCATCAGGAATTCGCGCCCGCGCATCAGCCCGAAACGCGGACGCACCTCGTCGCGGAACTTCCACTGGATGTGATAGAGATTGAGCGGCAAATCCTTGTACGAACGCACGTAGGCGCGGAAGATCTCGGTGATCATCTCCTCGTTGGTCGGACCGTAGAGCATGTCGCGCTCGTGGCGATCCGCAATGCGCAGCATCTCCTTGCCGTAGACGTCGTAACGCCCGCTCTCGCGCCACAGCTCGGCCGGCTGGACGGTCGGCATCAGCATCTCGATCGCGCCGGAGCGATCCTGCTCCTCGCGCACGATCCGGTTGATCTTCCGCAGCACGCGCAGGCCGAGCGGCAGGAACGCGTAGATGCCGGCGGCCTCCTGCCGCAGCATGCCGGCGCGCAGCATGAGGCGATGGGAGGCGATCTCCGCCTCCTTCGGGGTTTCACGCAGGATCGGCAGGAAGTAGCGGGAGAGGCGCATGGCTCAAGAATCGCTTCGCTTCCGGGTCCGCCGACAGAAACCGGATCGGCGGCAAAAAGACAAGGGCTGTCAAAGCCTTCCGGCCGGATATTGGAGCCGGCTGCGGCCTCCCGGGCGGCAATTCATGGTGCCCCGCAACGGCGCGAGGGCAAGTTCCATGGCCTCGACGTGACAAACCGCGCGAGATCGGATAGCGTCTCAGGCGCGAGGTCAAGGCGGGAGGCAACCCGCCGTCCACCGACCGCGGTCCAAGTCTTGGGAGGACAAGTCTCGGGAGGACAAGCCGGCGCAAAAGCCGTGTCGACCGATCACAAGAAGCCTCGAGGCTAGCGTAGCGTAACGTCAGTAGATCAGCGTTATTGGGAGCAGGGTCTCGGCCCTGCTCGATTTTTTTCATGGGGAGGGAGCCGACCGAGTTTGCCGCTCAAGCTGACCGCATCATGCGCTACCGGCGCGGCACCATGCCGAGCATCGCGGCGAGATCGTCGAGCGCGATGAGCCGGTAGACGTAGACGACATACCAAAGCACGAACACGACGCCGGCAACGATCGTCGTCCAGATCAGCTTGCTTCTGAGCTTCGGGACCGCCGGCGCGCCGGGATCGGTGCCATGCTCGACCGTTCCGCTCTCCCGCTGGCTGCGCACGCCCCACGGCAGGACGGCGAACAGCACCGTCCACCAAATGAGGAAATAGATCGCGATTGCGGTCGCCAGCGACATCAATTCGTTACCGTAGCGCCGAGAAGGCAGGCAATTAAGGTAAAAAACAGATCGAAGTCGCGCATCCGTATCGGGGAGCGCGCTGCCATGTTATTGCCACAGCATGCTTGACGGAGAAACACCCATGCTCATGCGCATCATCAGCCGCATTGCGGCGCTCTGCTTCCTCGGCCTTGCCTTCGGGGCCACCCCGGCCGCGGCCTTCTGCGGCGGTTGCTACGCGGCGGCTCCGGTCGTCGTCCAACCGTATTATCAATCCTGCGGCTGCTGCAGCTGCGGCTCGAGCTACTACGGCAGCTACTATCCGGCCTACGGCTACCCCACCATGGCGTACGCCGGATACCCGCCCGGCTACGGGTATGGAGCTTACGACGACGGATACGGCTACGGTGGCGGCTATGGTTACGGCGGCTACGGCTATGGCCTCGGCTTCCGTCGCGCGGTGGTCGGCCCCCGCTTCTTCCGGTCGCGCGCTGTCTTCCACGGCCGTTTCCGCCGGTGGTGACGGACCGATCGCTCCATCCTACTCTTGGCTCAAGGATTTCGGCTCGCCGGCCACCCGGGCGGGCCGAAGTCTTTTTGAGCTGACGCCTCGAGCGCACATGTCTCTCTGCGGTCCATGAATCGATTTTGCGAGGAGGCCCCCTCGCCCATTCGATTTTTGTTTCGCCACGAGGGGTTGCTTCACGCAAACGCGTGCGCGAGCTACTGAGCGACTGCCCTGGCATTACGCCTGCTCGAGCTCGACCAGGGTGCCGCAGAAATCCTTCGGATGCAGGAAGAGGACCGGCTTGCCATGGGCGCCGGCTTTCGGCTCGCCGAGCACGCGGGCGCCCCGCGCCACGAGCTGGTCGCGGGCGGCGACGATGTCGTCGACCTCGTAGCAGACGTGGTGAATGCCGCCGTCCGGATTGCGGTCGAGGAACTTCGCGATCGGCGATGCGTCGCCCAACGGCTCGATCAGCTCGATCTTGGTATTGGGCAGCTCGATGAACACCGTGGTCACGCCGTGCTCGGGCTGCGGCATCGCCGCGGAGACCTCCGCCCCAAGGGTGCGACGATAGACGTCGGCGGCCTTGGCGATGTCGCGCACCGCGATCGCAACGTGGTTGAGCCGTCCGATCATGGGTTTCTCCCGTAGCCCGGCGACGCTCCATCCATAGCCGGCTTGCTCAGCGACTGCCAGCCGGGACGAGACCGAGCTCGCCGAGCACGGCGCGCATCTCGGTGCGCTCGCGCGCGAGGTAATCGCGCAATCGGGCGCCGTCGAGATGCATAGAAGTCCAGAAATGGCGCGCGAGATCGCGCTGCCACTGTGCCGTCCGCACGACGGCGGCGAGCGCCGTCTCCCAGAACGCAATCTGCGCGGCGGCGAGCCCCGGCGGCCCGCTCGCCCCGCGCCAGGAGCCGACCACGCAATCGACCCCCTGCTCCTGCCAGGTCGGCGCCGCCGCGTAGGAACCGGGAAGCCGTGCCGGCGCGGATATGCCTATGGCGCGAACGCGCCCCGCCTCGAGCTCCGGCACCGCGCTCGCCGCCGTGACGGCGCCGACATCGGCATGGCCGGCGACGACGTCCGCGACCGCGTCGAGGGCGGTGTCGAACACGCGGAAGGTCGGCGCGGCGGTGTCGGCGCCGGCGTGGCGGACGATTTTTGCGACCGCGACATGGTTGGAGTTTCCGAGCGAGGTCGCGAGCGCGACGGTGACGGCACCGGCGTCCCGCGCGAAGCGCCCGATCAGATCGGCGCCGTCGCGCAGCTTCGAATCGCTGCGCGCGACGAAGGCGATATATTCGCAATACAGGATCGCGAGCGGCGCGAACCGATCGGGATCGGATGCGGTCGCCCCGGTCAGGTAATCGGCCGCCATGTTGGACGAGCTGATCCCGATCACGTGGCCGTCGCCGGCGTAGCGCTCGATATGGCTCCAGGCCTTGCGGCCGCCGTCGCCGCCGACATTGACGACCCTGACCGGGACATCGAGCAAGCGGTCGGCCTCGATGGCCTGGGCGAGCGCCCGCGCCGAGCGGTCGAGCCCGCCGCCGGGCGGCGTGCCGGCGACGATCTCGATCTCGCGCTCGGGGCGCCAGATCATTGGGGCCTCGCCGGCTTCATCGACCCGAGCACGCTTGCCCAGAGATCGACCTCCTTGCGCATGAAATCGTCGAAGAACGCGGGCGAGCGCTGCGGCGGCGGCACGACGTCGTATCCCAATTCGGCGAACCGCTTGACCACGGTCGGGTCGTCCATGGCCGCCGACAGAGCCCGGTTGAGCTTCGCCACGACCAGCGCCGGCGTGCCCTTGGGCGCGGAGAGGCCGTACCAGACCGTGAGCTTGAACTCCGGCAGCCCGGCCTCGGCGGTGGTCGGCACGTTCGGCAGCATCGGCGAGCGGCTCGCGCCGGTGACCGCATAGGCCTTGAGCGAGCCCGCCTTCGCGTGCTCGACGATGTTGACGATCTGGTTGCACAGGAGATCGACGTTGCCGGCGATGATATCCTGGGTGGCCTGCGGGGTGCCGCGATACGACACCACGGTCGGCTTGATGCCGATCAGCGAATGGAACACCGAGCAGGCGAGCTGCGAGACCGAGCCGACGCCGGCGTCGGCTTCGGTGACGGTCTTCTCGTTCGCGCGCAGGTAGGCGACGAGCTCCTGCAGCGTATCAGGCGGCAGGTCGCGCTTTCCCACCACCACGACCGGCGTCGTGTTGATCAGGCCGATCTGCTCGAAGTCGAGCGCACGGTAGGGCGGACTGGCGTAGAGCTGCTCGACCGCAGCGTGGGTGCCGGAGCCCGAGATGACCAGCATGTAGCCGTCGGGCGCGGCCTTCGCCACGCGGCCGGAGCCGATAGTGCCGCCGGCGCCGGTCACGTTCTCGACCACGACCTGCTGGCCCAAAACTTTCGACATCGGCCCGGCGACGAGCCGCGCCACGGTATCCGAGGGTCCGCCGGCCTGGAACGGCGCCACGATGGTGACGAACCGGGTCGGGAAGTCCTGCGCGCGGGCGCTCGGAGTGCCGGCGAGTTGCGGCACGATGCACGGCGCCAGCGCGAGACTGAGCCATGGCCTGATCATCGGTATCCTCCCGTGCGCGCTCCCGCGCATCCTGCCTCACACCTCGAGCACGTGGACGTGGCACGTGGGCTTCTTGTTCCAGGCGGCGCTCAGCGCGGCACGCACCGCCCGCCGCACCGCCTCGGCGACGGCTTCGGGATCGCGCCGGCGCGCCCGCGGCATCGACCCCAAGGCTTCGACCGCCGCGTCATAGGCCAGCTCCGCGATCTTTTGCCCGCGCGCATCGGCATCCGGGATGCCGGTGAGGGTCAGCCGCGGATCGGCGACGAGCTCGCCGCGATCGTCGATCGCCAACGCGACCGAGACCACGCCGGCAAATCCGAGCCGGCGGCGATCCGCAACGGTGCGCTCCTCGGCGCTGACCAGGAGCGAGCCGTCCTTGTAGAGCCGTCCCGCCGGCAGCTCATCGATCTTGCCCGGACCGCCGGGCGCGAGCCGAAGGAGCTCGCCGTCGCGGCACAGAACCACCTTGCCGACGCCCAGGCGGCGCGCCAGCGCCCCATGCTCGGCCATGTGCAGGGGTTCGCCGTGCACCGGAACGAGGATCTGCGGACGCACCCAGCCGATCATGTCCTTGAGCTCGTCCACCCGCGGATGGCCGGACACGTGCACGAGGTGGGTGCGGTCGGTGATGACCTCGATGCCCTGGCTGACCAGGCCGTTGATCACCCGCATCACCGCCTTCTCGTTGCCGGGAATGGCGCGGGAGGAAAAGATCACGCGGTCGCCGCGCGAAAAGGCGACGTCGGGATGCTCGTCCTGGGCGATGCGGGACAGCGCCGAGCGCGATTCGCCTTGGCTGCCGGTGCACAGCGCGAGCACCTTGTCCGGCGGCAGATGGCCGTAGACGTCGACCGACCGAAACTCCTGGATGCCGTCGAGATAACCGGTCTCGCGCGCGACCTGCGCGATGCGGTCCATGGCGCGGCCGACCAGCACGACCTCGCGCTGGCATTGGGCCGCGGCCGCCGCGACCGCGCGCAGCCGCGCCACGTTCGAGGCGAAGGTGGTGACCGCCACCCGCGCCGGCGCCGTGCGGATGAGCCCGGCCAGGCATTTGGCCACGTCGGCCTCCGACGGCGAGCGGCCGTCGCGGATCGCATTGGTGGAGTCCCCGATCAGGGCGAGGCAGCCCTCGTCGCCAAGCGCGCGCAGCTTGGCTTCGTCGGTCGGCGGGCCGATGACCGGAGTGGGATCGATCTTCCAGTCGCCGGTATGGAGCACGGCGCCGAGCGGCGTGCGAATGATGAGGCCGTTCGATTCCGGGATCGAATGCGCCATGGAGACGAGCTCGACGTCGAACGGGCCGAGGCTGAACCGCCCGCCGAGCGGGACGACGTTCACGGGGATCGCCGGCGCGCCCGGCTCGCTCTCGCGCTTGGCCTGAAGAAGCGCGGCCGTGAACCCCGTGGCGTAGACCGGGAGCTGGAGCTTCGGCCACAGGTCGATGAGCGCGCCAAAGTGATCCTCGTGCGCGTGGGTGAGCACGAGGCCGAGCAGGTTGCGACGCTCCTCTATGAGATAGCGGATGTCCGGCAGGATGAGATCGATGCCGGGCAGCGCCTCGTCGGCAAAGGCGACGCCGAGATCGACCGCGATCCACTGCCGGCGCCGCTCGTCGCCGAAGCCGTAGATCGCGAGGTTCATGCCGATCTCGCCGACCCCGCCGAGCGGCGCGAACACGAGTTCGTCGGTTGGGCGCAGCATCGCGTGGTCCGATCAACCCCTCGGCGCGGAAGCCGCTGGCATCAACACGTCGCCGGCCATGACGGTCGTAGCGCTGCCGTCGGGGAGCCGCAGCACCAGGCCGCCCGCCGGATCGATCGCCTCGAAGCGGCCGTTGATCTCGCGGTCGGCGAGGCGCACCCGCGCCGTTTCGCCGATGCCGATCGCGCGGGCGAGCCAGTCGGCCCGGATCGACGAAAACCCCTGCCCCCGGTTCCATTGCGCCAAGCGCGCGAGCATCGTGGCCGAGAGCGCGCCGAACAGCGTCGCCGGCGAGACCGGCGCGCCGGCGGCGGCAAGATCGGTGGCCGGATATTCCGTGACGGGCGGATGGCTCGCACAATTGACGCCGATACCGACCGCGACGGCGCCCGCCCCGCCGCTCTCGCCGCCTTCGATCAAGATGCCGGCGAGCTTCCTGCCGGCATGGAGAACGTCGTTCGGCCATTTGATCGCGAGCCGCGCCGCGCAATCGGGCGCGACCTCGGCGACGGCGTCGCTGGTCGCGAGCGCCGCTACGAACGACAGTTGCGGCCACCGCTCGGACGCCGCCGGCTCCGTGAGCAGGAGGCTCGCATAGAGATTGCCCGGCGGCGATATCCAGGCCCGGCCGCGCCGGCCGCGGCCCGATGTCTGCCGCTCGGCGGTGACCCAGAGCGGGCCGCGCTCGCCGCGGCGCGCCAGGCGCAGTGCTTCCGCATTGGTCGAGCCGAGCACCTCGCGCGCTAGGAGCCGCACGCCCGCCGCGCTCGCCCTGGGGTCGAGTCTCATTCAGGGTCCGTAGCAGCTCTCAAAACAGCGACCTTGCCGCCGCATTCGCCGCCTCGATCAGCGGACCGGGATAGACGAAGAACAAGAGGTTGAACAGGCCGGTGACCGCAAGGACGGCGCCGAGCTCGCGGGGCATCGGCTCGAAGGCCTTGGCCGGGTCGTCGAAATACATGATCTTCACGATTGCCAGATAGTAATACGCACCCACCACGCTGGTGACCACGCCGATGACGGCGAGCGTGAACAGGCCGGCCTTGATCGCCGCCAGGAAGACGTAGAACTTGGCGAAGAATCCCGCGAGCGGCGGGATGCCGGCCAGCGAGAACAGCAGCATGGCGAGAAAGAACGCCATCGCCGGCTTGGTGCGCGCGAGGCCCGCGAGATCGGCGATCTCCTCGACCATCTCTCCGTCGCGGCGCATCGATAGGATGCAAGCGAAGGTCCCGAGCGTCATCGCAACATAGATCGCCATGTAGACCAGCACGCCCTGCACGCCTTCCTGGGTGCCGGCGGCGAGCCCGACGAGCGCGAATCCCATGTGTCCGATGGAGGAATAGGCCATCAGGCGCTTGATGTTGTGCTGGCCGATCGCCGCGAACGCGCCGAGCGCCATCGAGGCGATGGCGACGAACACCACGATCTGCTGCCATTGCGCGAGCACCCCGGGGAACGCCACGATGGTGGTGCGCACGAACATGGCGATGCCGGCGACCTTGGGCGCGGCGGCGAAGAAGGCGGTGACCGGCGTCGGCGCGCCCTCGTAGACGTCGGGCGTCCACATGTGGAACGGGACCGCCGACACCTTGAAGCAGAAGCCTGCGAACAGGAACACCAGACCGAACACGAGCCCGAGGCTTCCCTGCGTCGCCGCCTTGGCGATGCCGGCGAAGCTCACCGTGCCGGTGAAGCCGTAGACCAGCGATGCGCCGTAAAGCAGCATGCCGGAGGACAGCGCGCCGAGGACGAAATACTTGAGCCCCGCCTCGGTCGAGCGCACCGAATCGCGGTTGATCGCGGCGACGACGTAGAGCGCGAGGCTCATCAGCTCGAGGCCGAGATAGAGCGCGATCAGGTCGGCCGCCGAGATCAGCATCAGCATGCCGGTGGTCGAAAGCAGGATCAGGATCGAGTATTCGACCCGCTGCTGCTTCTCGGCCGCGAGATAATGCGACGACATCAGGATCGCGGTGGCCGAGCCGGCCAGCGCCAACAGCTTGAGGAAGCGAGCGAAACCGTCGACCACGAAGCTGCCGCCGAAGGTGACGAGCCTGCCCGCCGGCAGCGACACGACGACGAGACCGGCGATGATCAGGAGCAGGATCGCTGCGCCGTCGATGCCGCCGACCGCCCGCTCGCCGCGGAACGCGCCGACCATCAGCAGCAGCATGGCGCCGACCACCAGCACCATTTCCGGCAGCGCCGGCAGCAACGCGGGAAGCTCGACGGTCCCGGTCATCGGCGGACGTTCCCGGTCAAGGCGCGAGCAAGGCGGCGGCTCTCGCCGCGCCGAGCGCGTGATTGTAGTTGTCGAGGAGCTGCGCGACCGAGGCCGCCGAGAGCTCGAGCACCGGCTTGGGGAAGACCCCGAACAGGATGGTCAGCGCAACCAGCGGGCCGAGCGTGATGACCTCGCGGTAATCGAGATCCTTGATGGCGGCAAGGCTGGGCTTGGTCAGCGCGCCGAAAACGACCTTGCGGTAGAGCCACAGCGCATAGGCCGCCGACAGGATGGTGCCGATGGTCGCGAGCGTCGCCACCCAGATGTTGACCCTGAACGTGCCGATCAGCGTGAGAAATTCGCCGATGAAGCCCGAGGTGCCCGGCAGCGCCACATTGGCGAGCGTGAACACCATGAAGGCGGCGGCATAGAGCGGCATGCGGTTGATCAGGCCGCCATAGGCGGCGATCTCGCGCGTGTGCATGCGGTCGTAGACGACGCCGACGCACAGGAACAAGGCCGCCGACACGATGCCGTGGGAGATCATCTGGAAGATGCCGCCGGCCACGCCCTGCGTCGTCGCCGCGAAGATGCCCATGGTGACGAAGCCCATGTGCGCGACCGAGGAATAGGCGATCAGCTTCTTCATGTCCTCCTGCACCAGCGCGACCAGCGAGGTGTAGACGACGGCGACGACCGAGAGCGCGAAGATCAGCGGAGCCAGCTCCTGCGAGGCGGCCGGAAACATCGGCAGTGAGAAGCGCAGAAAGCCGTAGCCGCCCATCTTCAGCAGGATGGCGGCGAGGATCACCGATCCCGCCGTCGGCGCCTCAACGTGCGCATCGGGCAGCCAGGTGTGCACAGGCCACATCGGCAGCTTCACCGCGAACGAAGCGAAGAAGGCGAGCCACGCCCAGGTCTGCAGGCCGCGCGGAAAGCCGTGGCGCAGCAGCGCCGGGATGTCGGTCGTGCCCGCCTCCCAGTACATCGCCATGATGGCGAGCAGCATCAGGACCGAGCCGAGCAGCGTGTAGAGGAAGAACTTGAAGCTGGCATAGACGCGGCGCGGGCCGCCCCAGACGCCGATGATCAGGAACATCGGAATGAGGCCGCCCTCGAAGAACAGGTAGAACACCACGAGGTCGAGCGCCGCGAAGGTACCGACCATCAGCGTCTCGAGCACGAGAAACGCGACCATGTATTCCTTGACGCGCTCGCGGATCGGCAGCCAGCTCGCGACGATGCATACCGGCATCAGCGCGGTGGTGAGCACGACGAACGGCAGCGATATGCCGTCGACGCCCATGTGATACGCGATCGTCCCGCCAAGCCAGGGCTGCTTCTCCACGAACTGGAACTCGGGCGAGCCGGGATCGAACCGGTAGAGCAGGATCAGCGAGATCGCGAAGGTGACGAGCGTCGTCCACAGCGCGATCCAGCGCGCGTTGCGCCGTTCGGCCTTGCCGTCGCCGTGCATCATCATGATGAACAGCGCACCGAACAGCGGCAGGAAGGTGGTGACGGAGAGGATCGGCCAGCTCATGATCAACCGATCCGCATGCCGAACATGAACCAGGTGACGAGCGCCGCGACGCCGATCAGCATGGCGAAGGCGTAGTGGTAGAGGTAGCCGGTCTGCAGCCGCACCACGCCGCGGGTCACGTCGAGCACGCGCGCCGAGACGCCGTCGGGCCCCCAGCCGTCGATCAGCCAGCCGTCGCCGTACTTCCACAAGATCCGGCCGAGCCAGAGGACGGGACGCACGATCAGCACGTCGTAGATTTCGTCGAAGTACCACTTGTTGAGCAGGAAGCGGTAGAGCGGCTGGTGCTGGCGCGCGAGCTCGGCCGGCAGCTCGGGCCGCCGGATGTAGAACTCCCAGGCGACGGCGAAGCCGAGCGCCATCATCAGCGTCGGGGCGACGGCGACCAGGTAGGGGATGTGGTGCATGTCCTCGAGCACGTGGTTTGACTCGCCGAACTTGAGCGAGTCGCGAAAGAACTCGGACACGCCGTGGCCCGCAAACAGGTCCTTGAAGGGAAAGCCGGCGAGGATCGATCCCGCCGCCAGGAACCCGAGCGGGACGAGCATCACCATCGGGCTCTCCCGCGCCGCCTCGTAGTGGTGGTGATCGTGCGGGCTGCCGTGGAAGGTCACGAAGATCAGCCGCCAGGAATAGAACGCGGTCAGCGCCGCCGCGATCACGGTCGAGCCGAAGGCGTAGAGCGCCATCGAATTCGTGCCGACATAGGCCGCCTCAATGATCGCGTCCTTGGAGAAATAACCGGCAGTCAACGGAAAGCCGGTGAGCGCGAGCGTGCCGATCACCATGGTCCAATAGGTGAAGGGGATCTTGTCCTTGAGGCCGCCCATGTGCCGGATGTCCTGCTCGTGATGCATGGCCAGGATCACCGAGCCGGACCCGAGGAACAAAAGCGCCTTGAAGAAGGCATGGGTGAACAGATGGAACATGCCGACCGAATAGGCGCCGGTGCCCATGGCGACGAACATGTAGCCGAGCTGCGAGCAGGTCGAATAGGCGATGATGCGTTTGATGTCGTTCTGCACCAGCCCGATGGTCGCGGTGAAGAACGCGGTGGTCGCGCCGATGAAGGTCACGAACGTCTGTGCCTGTGGCGCGAGCTCGAACAGCGGCGACAGCCGCGCTACCATGAACACGCCCGCCGTCACCATGGTCGCGGCATGGATCAGCGCCGATACCGGGGTCGGCCCCTCCATGGCGTCCGGCAGCCAGGTGTGCAGCAGGAATTGCGCCGACTTGCCCATGGCGCCCATGAACAGGAGCAGGCAGATCAGCGTGAGCGCGTCGACGTCCCAGGCGAGGAAGTGGATGGTCTTGCCGGTGAGTGAGGGCGCCTGCGCGAACACGGTGTCGAAGTCGATCGCGCCGGTCATCAGGAATACCGCGAAAATGCCGAGCGAAAAGCCGAAATCGCCGATCCGGTTGACGATGAAAGCCTTGATCGCGGCGGCGTTCGCTTCCGGCTTGTGGTACCAGAAGCCGATGAGCAGATAGCTCATCAGCCCGACGCCCTCCCAGCCGAAGAACAATTGCACGAGATTGTCGGCGGTCACCAGCATCAACATGGCGAAGGTGAACAACGACAAGTAGGAGAAGAAGCGCGGTCGGTGCGGATCCTCTTCCATGTAGCCCACGGAATAGAGGTGAACGAAGGCCGAGATGGTGGTGACCACGACCAGCATGACGGCGGTGAGCGTGTCGATGCGCAGCCCCCACTCGACCTTGAGGTCGCCCGCGACCAGCCACGGAAATACCGCCGCGCGGCCGTCGTGATGGGCGAAGCCGACGTCGACGAAGGCGAACCACGACAGCAGCATCGAGGCGAACAGGAACACCGTGGTCACGAGCTCGGCGGGCCGGGAACCGGCGGCCGGCGGCGGCGCTTCCGGTTCGCCGCGGGACGAACCGATCACCGCATGCGCCTGGTGCGGCGACGGCGCCGCACGGAGATGACTCTCGTCGACCGGACCGCGGGCGTGGTCCTCGCCGCCGACCGGCGGCGGGCCGCCCGGATGGCGCGCATGGGCGCCGGCGAGCGCGATCAGCGCCGCGATGATCGCGCCGAGCAGCGGCAGGAAAACGATCGCGTAGTACATGCCCCTCTCAGCCTTTCATTAGGTTGACGTCCTCGACCGCGATCGAGCCGCGATTGCGGAAATAGGCGACCAGGATGGCGAGCCCGATGGCGGCTTCCGCGGCCGCCACGGTGAGCACCAACAGCGCGTAGACCTGGCCGACCAGGTCGCCGAGGAAGGTCGAGAACGCGACCAAGTTGACGTTGACCGCGAGCAGGATCAGCTCGATCGACATCAGGATGACGATCACGTTCTTCCGGTTGAGGAAGATGCCGAAGATACCGAGCGTGAAAAGGATCGCGGCGACCGTGAGGTAGTGGCCGAGGCCGATGGTCATGGGCTCAGGTCCTTTCGAGTCCCTGGCCCGGCCGCACCTTGACGATCTCGATCGCGGTTGCCTTGGTGCGCGCAACCTGGTCGGCGATGTTCTGCCGCCTGATGTTGGGCTTGTGGTGCAGCGTCAGCACGATGGCGCCGATCATCGCCACCAGCAGCACCACGCCGGCCGCCTGGAAGAAATAGACATAGCGCGTATAGAGCACGTGCCCGAGCGCCTCGGTATTGAGCATTCTGGCGATCGGAGGGGTCGGCGCCGCGATCGCCTGCTGCACGTCGGGGCCGATCGTCCAGGCGCCCAGCACCAGCACGAGCTCGGCGAGCAGCACGATGCCGATGAGCGCGCCGATCGGCATGTACTGCAGGAAGCCCTGACGCAGCTGGGCGAAATCGACGTCGAGCATCATCACCACGAACAGGAACAATACCGCGACCGCGCCGACATAGACGATGACGAGGATCATCGCCAAAAATTCCGCGCCCATCAGGATGAACAGGCCGGCGGCATTGACGAAGGCGAGGATGAGAAACAGCACCGAGTGCACGGGGTTCCTGGCGGCGATCACCATGAAGGCCGCGCCGATGCAGACGCCGGCGAAGAGATAGAAGAAGATGGCGGGCAGGATCATCGTCTCACCGGTACGGCGCGTCGAGCGCGAGGTTCTTGGCGATCTCGCGCTCCCAGCGGTCGCCGTTCGCGAGCAGCCGCTCCTTGTCGAAATAGAGCTCCTCGCGCGTTTCGGTCGCGAACTCGAAATTCGGACCTTCGACGATGGCGTCGACCGGACAGGCTTCCTGGCAGAGCCCGCAATAGATGCATTTCACCATGTCGATGTCGTAGCGCGTCGTGCGCCGCGTGCCGTCGTTGCGGCGGGGACCGGCCTCGATGGTGATGGCCTGCGCCGGGCAGATCGCCTCGCACAGCTTGCAGGCGATGCAGCGCTCCTCGCCGTTGGGGTAGCGGCGCAACGCATGCTCGCCGCGGAAGCGCGGCGAGATCGGCCCCTTCTCGAAGGGATAGTTGAGCGTGGGCTTGGCCTTGAAGAAATAGCGCAGGCCGAGCACGAAGGCCGACAGAAATTCCTTCAGGAACAGTGCGCGGGCGGCGTGGTCCAACCTCATGGCGCGATCCTTTCGGGCACGGCACGTGCCATCTCGCTCAGCCCCCGACCATGCCGCCGAGCCAGTAGCCGATGCCGGCGAACATCACGATGTCGCCGGCCAGCACCACCCGCCGCAGCAAGGACATTTCGTGCTCGAGCGTCGCGCGCTCGGCTTCGCTCGCGGACGGCGCGCGGGCCCGGAAGCCGCGCTCGAGCGCCGCCGCCAGCGGGCCATAGGCGAAGGCCGCAACGACCGTGCCGACGATCGCTCCGAGGAGCCCGGACAGCGACAGATCGATCATGCCGTCTCCCCGTCATCTCAGCACCGGTCCCACGTATTGCAAGACGCCCGCGACGATCGCGACCATGGCGAGCGACAGCGGCAGGAACACCTTCCAGCCGAGCCGCATGAGCTGGTCGTAGCGGTAGCGCGGAACGATCGCCTTGACCATGGCGATCAGGAAGAACAGGAAGAAGCACTTGAGCGTGAACCAGACGACGCCCGGGATCCAGGTGAAAGGCGCCACCGGATAGGGCGGCAGCCAGCCGCCGAGGAACAGGATCGTTCCCATCGCACACATCGTCAGGATGGCGATGTACTCGCCGAGGAAGAACAGCAGGAACGGCGTCGCCGAATACTCGACGGCGTAGCCGGCGACGAGTTCGGATTCGGCCTCGACCAGATCGAATGGCGGGCGGTTCGTTTCCGCCAGCGCCGAGACGAAGAACACCACGAACATCGGAAAGAGCGGCAGCCAGAACCAGTTCAACGCCCCCCACTTGCCCTCTTGCGCGTCGACGATCGCCGAGAGGTTGAGCGAGCCCGCGCACAGCAGCACGGTGATGAATACGAAGCCGATCGAGACCTCGTAGGAGACCATCTGCGCCGCCGAGCGCAGCGCCGCGAGGAACGGGTATTTCGAGTTCGACGACCACCCCGCCATGATCACGCCGTAGACCATGAGCGAGGAGATCGCGAATATGTAGAGGATGCCGACATTGAGATCGGCGATCTCCCATTCGGCGCTGACCGGGATCACCGCCCAGGCCGACAGCGCGAGCGCCGCCGTCACCAGCGGCGCGAGCAGGAACACGCCCTTGTTGGCGCCGGCCGGAACGATCGGCTCCTTGAGCACGAATTTGATCAGATCGGCGAACGATTGCAGCAGGCCCCAGGGCCCGACGACGTTGGGCCCGCGCCTGATCTGCACCGCCGCCCAGATCTTGCGATCGGCATAGAGGATGTAGGCGGTGACCAGGAGCAGGACCACGAGCAGCAGCACGCTCTGCGCGACCATGACGATGAGCGGCCAAATGTAATTGGTCCAGAATTCGGCCATGTCCGCCTACTCCGCCGCGGTCAGCGCGGCGCCGCCCTCGGCGATCACCGAGCATTCCGCCATGACGGCGGACGCCCGCGCGATCGGATTGGTGAGATAGAAGTCGTCGACGACGCAGCCGAACGCCGCCCGCTTCTCGGGCGTACCGCCGAGCGCGGCGAGCGCGGCGACATCGGCGCGGCTGCCGGGCTCGACTTGATCGATGCGCGCAAGGTGCGGGTGCGCCTTGAACAGGGCCTGCCGCAGCTGCGCGAGCGAATCGTAAGGGAGCCTATGGCCGAGCACGTCCGACAGCGCGCGCAGGATCGCCCAATCCTCGCGCGCATCGCCCGGCGGGAACGAGGCGCGGGCGGCCATCTGCACGCGCCCCTCGGTATTGACGTAGATGCCGGATTTCTCGGGGTAGGCGGCCCCCGGCAAGATCACGTCGGCGCGGTGGGCGCCCTGGTCGCCGTGGGTACCGATATAGACGACGAAGGCGCCGGGGACGACGTCGAGCTCGTCGGCGCCGAGCAGGAAGAGGAGATCGACCCCGCCGGGCGCCGCCATCTGCGCGGCAGTGCGGCCGCCGACGCCGGGCACGAAGCCGACATCGAGCGCGCCGACGCGCGCCGCCGCGGTATGCAGGACCGAGTATCCGTTCCAGCCGGCCTTGGCCGCGCCCACCGAGGCTTGCGCCGCGAGCGAGGCGATGGCGGCGCCGTCGGGCCGCGAGAGCGCGCCCATGCCGACGATGACCAGCGGGTGCTCGGCCTTCTTGAGCACCCAGCCGAAATCGTGCAGGGCGGCCGCGACGTCCGCCAGCGTTTCCGGTCCGGCGCCAAGATAGTCGTAGGGATAGGTGAGGTCGACCCGCTCGCCGATGAGACCGATCGAGAAATTGCCCATGCGCCAGCGCTTGCGGATGCGGGCGTTGAGCACGGCCGCCTCCCGGCGCGGATTGGAGCCGACGACGAGCAGCGCATCGGCCTGCTCGATCCCGGCGATGGTGGCGTTGAAAAGATAGGTCCCCCGCCCCCATTTCGGCTCGAGCAACGCGCCGTCCTGCCGGCAGTCGAGATTGGCGACCCCGAGGCGGGTCATCAAATCCTTGAGCGCGAAGGTCTCCTCGACCGCGGCAAGATCGCCGACGATGGCGCCGACGCGATTGGGCCGCGTCGTCGCGACCTTGGCGGCGACGGCGTCGAAGGCGTCGCGCCAGGAGGCGGCAAGGAGCTCTCCGCCTTCGCGAATATAAGGCTGGTCGAGCCGCTGGCTGCGCAGCCCGTCGACCACGTGGCGGGTCTTGTCGGAGATCCATTCCTCGTTCACGTCGTCGTTGACGCGCGGGAGGATGCGCATGACCTCGCGTCCGCGGGTATCGACGCGGATCGCGGAGCCGACCGCGTCCATGACGTCGATCGATTCGGTCTTCTCGAGCTCCCACGGCCGCGCGGCGAAGGCGTAGGGCTTGGAGGTGAGCGCGCCGACCGGGCAGAGATCCACCACGTTGCCCTGCAGCTCGGAGGTCATCGCGCTTTCGAGATAGGTGGTGATCTCCATGTCCTCGCCGCGGCCGATGGCGCCGAGCTCCGGCACCCCGGCAACCTCGGTCGAGAAGCGCACGCAGCGGGTGCAGTGGATGCACCGGTTCATGATGGTCTTGACCAGGGCGCCGATATACTTGTCCTCGACCGCACGTTTGTTCTCGTGGAAGCGGCTCGAATCGACGCCGTAGGCCATGGCCTGGTCCTGCAGGTCGCACTCCCCGCCCTGGTCGCAGATCGGGCAGTCGAGCGGGTGATTGATCAGCAGGAACTCCATCACCCCTTCGCGCGCCTTGCGCACCATCGGGGTCTTGGTGGCGACCTCGGGCGGCTCGCCCTTCGGGCCGGGCCGGCAGTCGCGCACCCCCCAGGCGCACGAGGCCACCGGCTTGGGCGAGCCCTTGAGCTCGACCAGGCACATGCGGCAATTGCCGGCGATCGAGAGCCGCTCGTGGAAGCAGAAACGCGGAATCTCCGCGCCCGCGGCCTCGCAGGCCTGGAGCAGCGTGTACTCCGTCGGGACCTCGATCTCCTTGCCGTCGACGATGAGCTTGGTCATCACAGCTTCGCTTCTAGGCGTTTGACTCGTTCGGTCAGCTTGCCCACCCGCGTCTCCAGAGTCTCGTATCGCACGTGCGCGTTTGCGGCGACGCCTAGAGTATGGGTCGAAATCTTGTAGAGATCCTCGACGCGCCTCCCCAGTTGATTCAGCGCAGCGGTATGTTGCTCCAGCATTCGCCCCTGCGATTGCTGGGTCGCTCGGATGTCGCGAAGCAATCGAAGCACGAGGTTGTTGGGCTCTTTGGCCACAATGCTCTCCCCTACTCCGCCGCGACCCGCACCGGGTGCGGATGCGGGTTCGCCGCATAGTCGTCGATGCGCTGCTCGATCTCGTGACGGAAATGGCGAATGAGGCCTTGCACCGGCCAGGCGGCGCCGTCGCCGAAGGCGCAGATGGTGTGGCCCTCGATCTGGGTGGTGACCTCCATCAGCATGTCGATCTCGCGCTTGTGCGCGCGGCCTTCGGCCATGCGCGTGAGCACCCGCCACATCCAGCCCATGCCCTCGCGGCAGGGCGTGCACTGCCCGCAACTCTCGTGCTTGTAGAAATAGGAGATGCGGGCCATGGCCGCGATGATGTCGGTCGATTTGTCCATCACGATCACGGCCGCGGTGCCGAGCGCGGATTTGAACTCGCGGCAGCCGTCGAAATCCATGATCAGGCTGTCGCATTGATGCGCGGGAATGAGCGGCATCGAGGAGCCGCCGGGAATGACCGCGAGCAGATTGTTCCAGCCGCCGCGCACCCCGCCGGCGTGCCGCTCCAGGAGCTCGCGCAGGGGAATGCCCATCGCCTCTTCCACGTTGCAGGGCTTCTGCACGTGGCCGGAGATGCAGAACAGCTTGGTGCCGGTATTGTTCGGCCGGCCGATGCCCGCGAACCAGGAGCCGCCGCGGCGCAGAATGTCGGGCACGACCGCGATCGACTCGACGTTGTTGACCGTGGTCGGACAGCCGTAGAGGCCGACATTGGCCGGGAACGGCGGCTTGAGCCGCGGCATGCCCTTCTTCCCTTCGAGGCTCTCGAGCAGCGCGGTCTCCTCGCCGCAGATATAGGCGCCGGCGCCGTGGTGCACGACGATGTCGAAGGGGAAGCCGTGGATATTGGTCTTGCCGATGAGCTTGGCCTCATAGGCCTGAGCCACCGCCGCCTCGAGCCGCTCGCGCTCGCGCACGAATTCGCCGCGGACATAGATGTAGGCGGTGTCGGCGCCCATGGCGCAGCCGGCGAACAGGCAGCCCTCGACCAGCAGATGCGGATCGTGCCGCATGATCTCGCGGTCCTTGCAGGTGCCGGGCTCCGACTCGTCGGCGTTGACCACGAGATAATGCGGGCGGCCGTCGGACTGCTTGGGCATGAACGACCACTTCAGCCCGGTCGGAAAGCCGGCGCCGCCGCGACCGCGCAGGCCGGAGGCCTTCACCTCGTTGATGATCCAGTCACGCCCCTTCTCCAGGATAGCCTTGGTGCCGTCCCAGGCGCCGCGTGCGCGCGCGCCTTCGAGCCCCCAATCGTGGAGGCCGTAGAGGTTGAGGAAGACGCGGTCCTTGTCCTCGAGCATCACGGCTGCCTTTTTGCGGATGCGTCCGCGGCCGGGGGTTTCGGCGCCGGCGCCTCGTGCACGTTCGCGGCGGCGCCCGGCTTCTTGGCGTCGGCGTCGCTCAATGCCGGAGCGTGCCTTGGCCGGCCGTTTCCGCGCGCATCGAGGCTGGTGAGCGTGGTCGGCCCGCCGACCGGCGCCGACAGCTGGCGATCGACCTGCGGCCCGGGCTTGACCTCCCGTCCGGCCGCGAGGTCGTCCAGAATCCTGCCGAAGCTCTGCGGGTTGAGATCTTCGAAATAGTCGTAATTGATCTGCGCCACCGGCGCGTTGACGCAGGCGCCCAGGCACTCGACCTCGATCCACGACAGCGTGCCGTCGGCGGTAACGCGCTGCTGGGCGCCGATCCGGTCGCGACAGATCTTGATGAGCTTGTCCGCCCCGCGCAGCACGCACGGCGTCGTGCCACAGAGCTGGACGTGGAATTTTCCGACCGGCTCCAGATTGAACATGGTGTAGAAGGTCGCGACCTCGAGCGCGCGGATCTTCGGCATGGCGAGCAGATCCGCGACGTGCTCGATCGCCTTCTGCGGCAGCCAGCCGCCGGCCTGCTCCTGCGCCCGCCACAGCAGCGGGATGATCGCGGAGGCCTGCCGGCCTTCCGGGTATTTGGCGATCTGGTCCTTGGCCCAGTCGAGATTCTCGACCGAGAAGGAAAAATCCTTCGGCTGGACCTCGGGCGGGGCAAGGCGGCGGACGGACATCAGCGATCGACCTCTCCGAACACGATATCGAGCGACCCGAGGATCGCGGAGATGTCGGCCAGCATGTAGCCCTTGCACAGGAAATCCATGGCCTGCAGGTGCGCGAATCCGGGCGCTCGGATCTTGCACTTGTAGGGTTTGTTGGTGCCGTCGGCGACGAGATAGACGCCGAACTCGCCCTTGGGCGCCTCGACCGCGGCATAGACCTCGCCCGCGGGAACGTGGAAACCCTCGGTATAGAGCTTGAAGTGATGGATGAGCGACTCCATCGAACGCTTCATTTCGCTGCGCCGGGGCGGCACGATCTTGTTGTCGCCGACCGCGACCGGCCCCTGCCCTTCCGGCGCGCGCAGCTGCTCCAGGCACTGCTTCATGATCCGGATCGACTGGCGCATCTCCTCCATGCGGATGCAATAGCGGTCGTAATTGTCGCCGTTCTTGCCCACCGGGATATCGAAATCGAGCTCGGCGTAGCATTCGTAGGGCTGCGCCTTGCGCAAGTCCCAGGCCGCGCCAGAGCCGCGCACCATCACGCCGGAAAAGCCCCGCGCCCAGGCATCGTTGAGCGTCACGACGCCGATGTCGACGTTGCGCTGCTTGAAGATGCGGTTGTCGGTGAGCAGGCCCTCGAGATCGTCGCAGACCTTGAGAAACGGATCGCAGAAGGCGGAGATGTCGTCGAGGAGCTTCTGCGGCAGATCCTGGTGCACGCCGCCGACGCGGAAATAGGCGGCATGCATGCGGCTGCCCGAGGCGCGCTCGTAGAACGTCATGAGCTTTTCGCGCTCCTCGAAGCCCCAGAGCGGCGGGGTCAGCGCGCCGACGTCCAGCGCCTGGGTCGTGACGTTGAGCAGATGCGACAACAGCCGCCCGATCTCGCAATAGAGCACGCGGATGAGCTTGGCGCGCCTGGGAATCGCCAGGCCCAGCAGCTTCTCCGCCGCCAGGCAGAAGGCGTGCTCCTGGTTCATCGGCGCGACATAGTCGAGCCGGTCGAAATACGGGATCGCCTGCAGATAGGTCTTGTGCTCGATCAGCTTCTCGGTGCCGCGGTGGAGGAGCCCGATATGCGGATCGACGCGCTCGACGATCTCGCCGTCGAGCTCCAGCACCAGGCGCAGCACCCCGTGCGCGGCCGGATGCTGCGGCCCGAAATTGATGGTGAAGTTGCGCAGGTCGGTTTCGGCCATCCCTATTCGCCACTCGCTATTCGCTATTCGCCAATGCTCCGCATCGCTGCGCCTTTTCGGCCACGCGCGCCTTGAACTTGTCCCACGCCACCACGAACCGCTGATGCCGCCCCTCGCCGATCGGCTCGATGCCGTCGTGTGCCTTCACCTTGAACGTAATGCGGGGGCCGTCGACGGCGAGACATTCGACGTCGACCGTCACCGCCAATCCGGGCGGCGTGGCCGCGGTATGGCTGACATCGATGTGCACGCCCAGGCTGCCTTCGCCGGGATCGAGGTGCGGCGCCAGCAATTGCATGCAGGTCCATTCCACCAGGCCCACCATGAAGCCGGTGGCGAACACCGCGGGCATGGCCTGGAAGTCCGCCACCTCCGGATAGAGGTGCGGCACCGTCTTGTTCTGCGGCACTGCGTACGTGAACCGATGGGCGAGACCGGGCTTCAGGGATGCCTTCATCTCAGCTCCCCTTCCCCTCGCCCGCCTTCTCGTCGCCCGGCAGGATGTAGCGCGGTCCCTCCCAGGGCGAGAGAAAATCGAAGTTGCGGAACTCCTGGGTGAGCCGCACCGGCTCGTAGACGACGCGCTTCTGCTCGTCGTCGTAGCGGACCTCGACGAAGCCGGTGAGCGGGAAATCCTTGCGCAGCGGATGGCCCTCGAAGCCGTAATCGGTAAGCAGGCGCCGCATGTCCGGATGCCCGGTGAACAGCACGCCGTAGAGGTCGTAGGTTTCGCGCTCGAACCAGTCGGCGCCGGGAAAGACGCCGATGATCGAGGGAATCGGCGTCGTCTCGTCGACCTCGATCTTCACCCGGATGCGCAGGTTCTGCCTGGGCGAAAGGAAATGATAGACGACGTCGAAGCGGCGCTCGCGGCCCGGCCAGTCGACGGCGGTGACGTCGATGAAGCTCCAGAACTGGCAACGCTCGTCGTCGCGCAGGAAGCTCGCGACTTTCACGATGTCGCGCGCGGCGGCCGCGACGGTAAGCTCACCGTGCGCGACCCAGTGCCCGAGGACCGAGCCCGGCAGCGCGCCGGCGATGATCTCGCCCAGTTTGTCGAGCGTCTCGTCCATGGCTTCCGTGCGCCCTCACCGCTCGATCGTGCCGGTGCGGCGGATCTTCTTCTGCAGCAGCAGCACACCGTAGAGCAGCGCCTCGGCGGTCGGCGGGCAGCCGGGCACGTAGATGTCGACCGGCACGATGCGGTCGCAACCGCGGACCACCGAATAGGAATAGTGGTAGTAGCCGCCGCCGTTGGCGCACGAGCCCATGGAGATGACGTAGCGCGGCTCCGGCATCTGGTCGTAGACCTTGCGCAAGGCCGGCGCCATCTTGTTGGTCAGCGTGCCGGCGACGATCATCACGTCGGACTGGCGCGGCGAGGCGCGCGGCGCAAAGCCGAAGCGCTCGGCGTCGTAGCGCGGCATCGACATCTGCATCATCTCGACCGCGCAGCAGGCGAGCCCGAACGTCATCCACATCAGCGAGCCGGTGCGCGCCCAGGCGATGAGATCGTCGGTGGCGGCGACGAGGAAGCCCTTGTCCGCCAGCTGGTCGTTCAGGCCGATGAAAAACCTGTCGTCCGCGCCGACCGGCTTGCCCGTGCGCGGATCAAGGACGCCCCTGGGCTGCGGGGCGACGACGCGCTCTAATCCCATTCCAGCGCTCCCTTCCGCCACTCATATATGAAGCCGACGGTGAGAACGCCAAGGAACACCATCATCGACCAAAAGCCGTAGGGCCCGAGGTCGCTGAAGGAGACCGCCCAGGGAAACAGGAAGCTGACCTCGAGATCGAAGATGATGAACAGGATGGCGACGAGGTAGAAGCGCACGTCGAACTTCATGCGCGCATCGTCGAACGCATTGAACCCGCATTCGTAGGCGGAGAGCTTCTCGGCATCGGGACGCTTGTAGGCGATCAGGAACGGCACCAGCAGCAGCACGAGGCTGATGCCGAGCGCGACCGCGATGAAGATCACGAGCGGCAGGTAATCCAGCAATAGCTCGTTCATCGGCTACCTCCGCCCCGCCAAGTTACCGAGCCCAGCCCCAGGGAACCCCGCCCTGCCCGCCAAGACGCCGCAGGCACTCACGAAATCGCCCTTGTTCCGGATCGGATTCGCACCAAGGACGGGAATGGTCCTGCCTTAGCGCAGTGCACAATGGGTGGCAAGACACGCCGACGGCATCGCCGCTTCACGCCTGCGTGCACGATCGGCCGTGGCCCCTCTCATCGGACTCGGCTTCGATCGCGACCTCGCATAGAGTTTTGCGGCTCAAACCATGCGAGGGCGAGGGAGGCGACATGCAACGCAAGGTCATGATCTCATGCGCGGTCACCGGGTCGGCGGATACCCCGAGCCGCAACCCGGCCGTGCCGGTGACCCCCGAGCAGATCGCCCGCTCGGCGGTCGACGCCGCCAAGGCGGGGGCCGCGATCGTGCATATCCACGTGCGCGACCCGAAGACCACGCGGCCGAGCATGGACCCTGCGCTCTATCGCGAGGTGCTCGACCGAATCAGGTCGAGCGGCACCGACGTCCTCATCAACCTGACCACCGGACCGGGGGCGCGCTTCGTGCCCGGCGAGGACGACCCGCAGAAGCCCGGACCCGGCACCACCATCAAGCCGCCGGCCGAGCGGGTGCGGCACGTGGTCGAGCTCAAGCCGGACATCTGCAGCCTCGACATGGGCAGCATGAACATGGGTCCGCACGTGTTCGTGAACACGCCTCCCCACCTCGAAGCCATGGCCACCGCGATCCGCGATGCCGGCGTGTTGCCGGAGCTCGAGGTATTCGAGACCGGGCACTTGCTGCTCGCCAAGCGCATGATCGAGAACGGCCACATCAAGCCCCCGGGCATGTTCCAGATTTGCCTCGGCATCGCCTGGGCGCAGCCTGCGACGCCGGAAGCCATGAGCTACATGCGCGGCCTCCTGCCTGCGAGCTCGCCGTGGTTCGCGTTCGGCATATCGCTGCACCAGTTTCCGATGGCGGCGCAGGCGGTGCTGCTCGGCGGCCATCCGCGGGTAGGGCTCGAGGACAACCTCTATCTCGAGAAGGGCACGCTCGCCCCGAGCAACGCGGCGCTGGTCGAAAAGGCCGCCAAGATCATCGAGATTCTCGGCGACGTCGTCGCCACCCCCAGCGACGCGCGGCAAATGCTCGGGGTGAAGACCGTGCAGTAGGATGGGCTGACGCCCGCGAAAGCGGGCGGAGACCCATCGCTGCCGTCCGCGAAGATCGATCGGTCTCGCCGCGCTCGACCCATCCTACGTAATCAATCCATCGGCTCGATCTTGACGATCGAGGCGCCGTGGTTGCTGCCGACCCAGAACGTCACCGGGTTGGTCGAGTTGTCGACGAACACGCGGCGGATGTTCGTGTTCTTCGGCAACAGATATTCGACGAACCGGCCGGTGCTGGGATCGAGCCGGGACACGCGATCGCTCAGCATCGACCCGGTCCAGACTTCGCCGTTCTTGTCGGCGACCACGTCGTAAGGTTGCGCCCACGGGGTCGGCAACACCCATTCCTGGATCTTCTCCGTCCGCGGATCGAGCATGCCGATCGCGTTGCCGCCATATTCGGCGAACCACAGCCGGTTCTGCTCATCGACCCGGCCGCGGCGCGGACGCGAGCTCGGGATGCCGGAGCGATAAACGGTCAGCGCGCCGGTCTTGGCATCGAGCCGGCCGATGTTCGAGGACGAGAAGTCGAGCAGATAGAGGTTGTTCCCCTGGTCGGCCGGGACCCCGTAGGAGGTGATGGTCCGGTTGTTGGTCGGATCCTTGAACGAGCCGAGATTCTCCCACCGGCCGGTCGCCGGGTCGAGCCGCAGAATCTGCGCGCGGTCCGAGTTCTTCACCCAGACCTTGCCGTCGACCTCGGAGCTCGTCGGCGTCACGAACGCCTGCTGGGTCGCGTCCGTCTGCCATTCCTGCGGCACCTTCCAGGTCTGGAAGGTCCCGGTCTTCCTGTCGAATTTCGCGACGCCGCCCTGGTACATCATGGCAATCCAGAGATTGCCGGCCTTGTCGGTTTCGAGGTCGAGCGTCCCGATCGGATAGCCCGGCTTGATCTCCGGCAATGGATACTCGGAGACCTTGCCGGTCTTGGGGTCGAGCCGGCCCAAAAACAGCTCGCCGAAATGCGTGAACCAGACGATGCCGTCGGAATCGACGATCGCGTCGTGCGGCTGGATCTGCTTTCGCGGCAGATCATATTCGGTGATCACGACTCGGGTCGCCCGTCCGGACGGCCGCGGCAGGGTCTTGAGCTGGTAATCCCAGCTTTCGTCCTTGCTGAGATTGACCGAGGCGAGATACTCGGCCATCGCCTTGACGCCCGCCGCCGCGCCGAGATTGCGCCGCGCTTCGCCGATCAGCCGCTGCGGATGCTGCGGGGTGCTGCCGGGATAGTAGCCGGTCATCCGGTCGAACACCTGCACGAACTCGTCCGCGTCATGGGTCGAGCTCACGATGCGATCGAGATCGTGGCAGCCGATGCAGTTGAGCAGCGCCTTCTTCTGCGCATCGGTTCCCGGAAAGCTCGCGAGCCATTCCGCGTTGGTGAGCTGCTTCGCGAGGCTCCTGGTCGGCTTGAGCTTGACGTCGGCCGTGGCGGCGTTGCCGGCGGCGACCTCAACCGTCTTCGGGCCGTCGAGATCGTAGCCGACCGCGCGAATGGCGAGCGAATACCGGCCGGGCTCGAGCTTCGACGCCGGGAAGGCGAATGCGCCCTTGGCGTCGCTGACGACGGAAACGGTGACAGCCGCGCCGTCGCGCCGGGCGCTCACCACCACTCCTTCCATCGGCCCTTCGGCGGCCGAGCTGACCTGGCCGGTCAAGGCGACCGGCGCCTGCGCGTGGACAGGCGGCATGGACAGCGTGATCCCCGCCGCGGTCAAAACGATCAAGCCAAATCGCGATTGCATCGGCGTCGCCTCCCGATGTTCGGTTGCTGAACGCAAGCTTTCCGGTGCAGGCAAGCGTAGACCCGCCGGCATGGGAGGTTCAAGGCGGATCGGCGGTGCAGGCGTGCAGGGCCTGGAGGCGGGCGTGACCTGCTCCACTACTCGCCGCCGCGGGCGCCGGCAACGTTCATCACCTCCGTCGCCGCCTTGACGACCTCGGGAGGGAGCGCATAGGCGCCGGCAACGATGCTCGCGAGCCGCTCGCCGTCGACCTCCGCGATCTCGATATGCTGCCTGGCGGCCTCGGCGATGAACCCGGGGTCGTTGACGGCGGCGTGGAAGGCGGACCGAAGCAGCGCGACCCGCGCGGAGGGAACGCCGGGCGGCGCCAGGATCGGGCGATCCATCGCCTGCGGGGCGACGAACAGCTCGAGAACCTGCCGGCTGCGCACGTCCTTGGTGAACTCGGCGATCGCCGGCACGTCGGGAAACAGGCGGCTGCGCTCGAGCGCGACCACGATCGGCACCACGACCTTCTTTTGCGGGAACCAATCCGGGCGGGTGGAATTGATCGACGACACCAAGCCGCCGCAACGGCCATCGACCTCGCCGCGCTCCATCGCCAGATAGATTTCGTTACCGCCTTTGTAGCCGGAGATGACCTTCATCCTGGCGCCGAACAGCTTGTTGAGCATGGCCGGCATGGTTTCCATCTGCGAGCCGACGCCGGAACCGCCGACGGTGAATTCTCGCTCCAGGACGTCCTGCCAGGTCTTGATGCGGGAGGTATGCCAGGAGACGCAAATCGCGGGATCGGCATCGAGGCTGCCGATCCAGTTCATCTGCCGCGGATCGAATTTCGCCCCCCTGATGCCGTAGAGCGGCGCGAACGGCACGCCCGAATGCACCAGCCCAAGGACGGTGCCGTCCTTGGGCGCGAGCTCGTTCAAATAGTTCATGGCGCGGATGCCGCCGGCCCCGGGCATGTGTTGGATCACGATATTGGGCTTGCCCGGAATATGGTCGGCGAAGAACGGCGCGAACGCCCGCGCGTAGCTGGCGTAGCCGCCGCCGACATCGGCGCTCAGGATCCAGGATATCTGCCGGCCCTTGTAGAAATGATCGTCGGCGCGGGCCGCACCGGGGGCGAGGCCCAGTCCGCCCGCGAGAGCGAGGGCAAACGCGGCGCGAATGCCGCAGCTCATTGGGCCTCCTTTGGTCCCGCGGAAGCGGCTCATCGCCGCGGGCGGCTAATCCGCACGGACGTCGATCAGGATGCCGTCGCAATCGGCCATCTGATGCTGGCCGAGCGGGCAGGAGCGACGGAACAGACTCTCCAGCGCCTTGCCTTCCGCGCCGCTCATCGGCGCCGGCGCCAGCCCGGGATTATCGGCGGCGATCCGCTCCACGTCCTGCTTGAAGGCCTGCATGCTCTCGACCTTGAAGCCGATGTGATCCATGCCCGGGGTGATGATGCCGGTACCCTCGTAATCGGTGATGTCCCAGGGCATGATCACCAGCGTGACGTGGCCGTCGGTGACGTAATGGTTGTGGTCGTCGGGCTGCTTGTTGGTGGGAGCGAGCTCGAACACGTCCTGGAAGAAGTCCGCCATTTCCGCCGGCCGCAGCGTGCGCATCGCCACGTGATCGATGTGACGCGGATTGGCCTTGCCGTCGTTCTCGACATAGACCGAGGTGCGGTTCTTCATGTTCTTTTGCGAAATGTCGAACACGTTGCCGTCGGGATCATGGGTGGTGATGCCGGCGAACGGGCGGTTCGACGGCCGCTGCAGCCATTTCACGCTCGGATGGTGCTGGCGCATGCGATCGAACACCGTGTCCACGTCCTCGACCTCGATGCCGAAATGGTCGAGCCCGGCGGATCGTCCGGCCCGCCGCGGATTGATGTTGAGCCCGACATAGCCGTCGCCGACGCTGACGGCGCGGCCGGCGCCGGTCCTGGCCGACGATTTCATGCCGAACACCGCTTCGTAGAATTGGCCGAGGTGCGCGTAACGGTCGCTGACGATGGCGACGTGATTGATCTTCGAAAACATGGCGCTCTCCTTGCCGCGGGGCCGACCCGGGTTTCGTCGACCGGGAGTGATCGCGAGATTACTGCATTTGCGCGCGCCGTTCGAGCGGGTCGCCGGGACGATCGCGGAGCGCATTCAGTTTCCACGGAAACTCAATGCGCTCCAGTCTTTTTGCGTGGTCGCATTTTCGGACGGAAAACCGGTTTCCACTTTTCCTGAAAATGCTCCTAGATGCGCACGCCGAAGCGAAGCGCCAGCGCGAGGCCGACGGCGACCAGGCCGACGTTCACCACCGAGAGCGCCGCCACCAGCTCGAGCGAGCCGCCGCCGAACAGCGTGACGATGAGCGGCCCCAGCACCTCGGTGCCCGGCCCCTGCAGATAGACGCCGGTCGAGTATTCGCGCACGAAAATCATGAAGCACAGGAGCCACGAGCTGACGAGCCCAAAACGGATCAGCGGCAAGGTCACGTCGCGCAGCGCCCTCCCCGGCGACGCGCCGGCGACGCGCGCGGCCTCCTCGAGCTCGGGCGCGATCTGGGAGAGCGCTGCCGAGATCAGCCGCAGCCCGAAGGCGAGCCACACGACGCTGTAGGCAAGCCACAATCCGACGAGCGAGCTTCGCAGCATCCCGAGATACGGCACGAACAGAAAGACCCACAGGAAGGCGAGCCCGGCCACCAGGCCGGGCAACGCGCGCGGCAGCAACACGAGATAGTCGACGAGGACGACGAGGCGGCTCTTCCAGCGATGGGCGGAGAGCGCGATCGACGCATAGACGGCGACCGCCGCGGCGGCGCCCACGGTCGCCAGCAGGAACGTGTTGACGATGCCGCCGACGAGGTTGGGATATTCGGCAAGGTCGAGAAAATTCTGCAGGGTCAGCGTCTCGAACGGGTTGATGCCCTCGCCCCAGCGGCTGACGAAGGCGCGCAGGAGCACGCCGGCGAGCGGCAGGCCGATCGCGACGACGAGCCAGAGCAGGATGGCCCCGAGCGCGGCCCAGCGCCAGCGCCCGAGCCGCAGTGGCCGCGCCTGAAATCCCTTGCCGCCCATGGTGACGTAGCGCTCCGCCATGCCCAGCAGGTAACGCTGCAGGTATACGAGCGGCAGCGTCACCAGCGCGATCGCGACCACCACCACCGCCATCAGCTGATAGGAGGGCGTCCCCAGGATATTCGTGAGCTTGAACAGATAGGTGGTGAGGACCAGCACGTTGGCCGGATCGCCGATGACGAGCGGCAGCCCGAACAGCTCGAATCCGAGAAAGAAGATCAGAACGCCGCTATGGACGAGCGCAGGCGCGGCGAGCGGCAGGCTCACGGTGAGCGCGACCCGCCAGGGCGGCGCACCCATGCTGCGGGCCTGTTCCTCGAGCTCGAGGTTGAGCTTGCGCAGCGAGGTCGACGAAAACAGATAGACGTGCGGCACGTGGGTCAGCCCGGCGATGACGATCAGGCTTGCCAGCGAGTACAGGTTCCAGGGCACGAAGCCGATCGTGTCCTTGAACGCCAGCGAGGCGAACCCGACCGGGCCGATGGCGACCACGTAGCCGAAGGCGATGACGATCGGCGAGAGCACGATCGGCACGAGCAGGGCCGGCTCGATCAGGCGTTTGCCCGGAAGATCGGTGCGCACGACCAGAAAGGCGAGCACGCCGCCGAGCGGCACCGCGATCGCGGTCATGCCGGCGGCGAGCGCGAGCGTGGTCAGGAAGGCGCGCGCGAAGTCGGGATCGCCGAGAACGAACCGGTACGAGGACAGGGTGAGCCGCGCGGCCGGCACGAAGAACGGCTCGTCGAGGAAGCTCTGATAGACCACGAGCCCGACCGGCAGCAGCACGAGTGCCGCCAGAACGGCGACCGTCGGCAGCCGCAGCCAGATCATGTCGCTACTGCGCGCGCGCGGTTTCCTGCCATTTGCGGATCATCGGCAGGCGCTTGCCCGGCGCGAGCGCGGCGAGCAGGCTCATGTCCGCCGGGATCGGCTTGAGCCTGGCGCCCAGCTCCTTGCCCAGCGCGGCCGCGGAGTGCGGCCCGGCGACGTCCTCGCGCAGCGAGAACAGCGTCGCCCGGTTCGCCATGATCGTCTGCGCGCGCGCCGAGAGGAGATAATCCAGGAACAGCTTGCCGGCGTTTGGACGGCGGGCATTCTTCGGGATGAACGCCACGCGCGACATCACCAGCACGTAGTCGTCGGGATAGATGAGGCCGAGGTCGGGATCCTTGCCCTGCCGCAGCACCACGTAGGAGCCGATCACGTTGAAGCCGAGCCAGTGCTCGCCCGAGGTGATGCGTTCGATCATGGTGCCGCTCGAGGGATAGAACCGCCCGATGCCGTGTCCGAAGGCGGCGGCGAGCTCCCAGAACTGCGGAAAATATTTCTCGTCCTGGGTCATGAGCAGGAAGGCAAAGCCGCTCTTCTCGGGATCATAGGTCGTGAACTTGCCGCCGGCGAGAAGCTGCGGCTTGTCCTTGAGCAGGCGCAGGAGATCGGCGTGCGAGCCCGGTACGGCGTCGGCCGGGAACAGCCGCTTGTTGTAGGCCATCACCAACGGCTCGAAGGTCGTGCCCCAGGCGCGATCCTCGTAGACCGCCCATTTCGGCATCTTCACGGACTCGGGCGAGTGATAGGTCAGTGCGTGGCCGTCGGCGACGAGCTTGAGCTGAAGATCCATCGATCCGCTCCACAGCACGTCGGCGGTTTCCGATTTGGCCGCCGTCTCGCTCAAAAACCGGTTGTAGATCTCGGTCGAATTGAGATCGTGGTATC